>Ga0210122_1000012_pt1 | contig 41857 bp, 32 predicted proteins | sample Muzzi_CordB_D2_FD_185530 | JGI IMG/M metagenome (GOLD analysis project Ga0210122, IMG submission 185530) | Wetland microbial communities from San Francisco Bay, California, USA, that impact long-term carbon sequestration - Muzzi_CordB_D2 (SPAdes) | ecosystem: Environmental > Aquatic > Marine >... | reverse complement strand
CCCCCCGCCAGCCGCCGAAGCAAAGGTGCGTGTGGCAATCGACCAGACCCGGGACCACCAGCCGCTGCCCGCAATCGAATGCCGGTTCGTCAGCGTAGCGACGCGGCAGCTGCGATTCGGGTCCAGCCCAGGCAATGCGGCCGTCGCCGAATACGAGGGCAGCCTGGTCGATCAATCCCGCGTCCTGCTGGGCCGCCGCGGCAGGGCAGGTGGCGAGCTGGGCGATATTACGCAGAACCGTGGTCAAGCCAGCCGGCCTATTTCGCGTTCAACGCGGTCCAGCAAGCTGCCGTCACGCAGCAGACCGACACAACGCTCGAGGTCGTTCCTGACCTCGTAGTCCCTGTCGGCGTGTTCGACATCGCGCCGCAGCGCCCGGTGCGCCAGCGCCACGCCCTGGCCTGGCTGCAGCGAGCCCCTGAAGTCGAGCGCCTGCGCGGCCGTCAGCAATTCCACCGCGAACACCCATTCGACGTTGTGCAACACGGACAGCAGCTTGAACGCGCTGATGGAGCCCATGCTGACGTGGTCCTCCTGGCCGAGACTGGTCGGAATCGAATCCACGCTGGCCGGGTGGCACAGGACCTTGTTCTCCGAGACCAGTGCGGCGGCCGTGTATTGGGGAATCATGAAACCCGAGTTGACTCCCGTATCCTTCATCAGCAGTTTCGGCAGGCCGTCGTGTCCCTCGAGCAGCAAGTAGGTGCGGCGCTCGGAAATGCTGGCGAGTTCCGCCAGCGCCAGCGCGGCGAAGTCCATGGCCAGCGCCAGCGGCTGGCCGTGGAAGTTGCCGCCCGACAGGATGTCGCCGCCGGCGAACACCAGCGGGTTGTCCGTAACCGAATTCAATTCCGTTTCGATAACTTGACGGGCGTGGTTCAGCGCGTCGCGGCTGGCGCCGTGGACCTGCGGCACGCAACGCAGGCTGTAAGGGTCCTGCACCTTGCCGCAATCGCGATGGGAAACGAGTATTTCGCTGCCTTCGAGCAGCTTGCGGATATTGGCCGCGACGTCCTGCTGCCCGGCGTGTGGCCGTAAGGCGTGGATACGCTCGTCGAACGGCGCAGCGCTGCCCTGCAAGGCCTCCAGGCTCATGGCGGCGAGCAGGTCGGCCTCGCGCTGCAACAACAGTGTGCGCTCAAGGACGAAGGCCCCGTACGCGGCCATCATCTGGGTACCGTTGATCAGCGCCAGACCGTCCTTGGCTTGCAGGGAGATCGGTTCGATGCCGTTTTCCCGCAATACCGCGAGGGAGGCCGTCTTGCCGGTCAGCTCCGCGTTCCAGACCTCGCCGCGGCCAATCAGCGGCAGACACATGTGGGCCAGCGGCGCCAGGTCACCGGAGGCACCGACGCTGCCGCGGCTGGGTACCCAGGGCAGGACGCCATGCGCTTCCAGCGCGAGCAACTGTTGAAATGTCCGCTCGGAAACGCCCGAATGGCCGAGACCCAGCGAGTGGATCTTCAGCTGCAACATCAGCCGCGTAATTTCGGGCGGCACCGGCTCACCGACGCCGCAGGCGTGGCTGAGCAGGATGTTTTGCTGCAGCCTGGCAAGTTCGGCGGCCGGGATACGCTGGTTCGCCAACGCGCCAAAACCCGTGTTGATGCCGTAGCGCGGCCTGCCGTCGAGCAACGCCTTTTCGACGATGCCGCGCGAGCGCTTGACTGCGCCGTGCGCCGCGCGCAGCTGCTGCATGCTGGCGTCGAGGTCGGCGCAAAGGTGCCGGAGGCGGATTTTCGCGGGCGGCATGGAGGTCCTAGCCGTGGCGGCCGTCGTTGATCATCGGCAGGTCGACGCCGCGCTCAAAGGCGATGTCGACGGCCTCCTGGTAACCGGCGTCCGCGTGGCGCATGACACCGGTGCCGGGGTCGGCCGTCAGTACCCGCTGCAGACGCTCATCGGCCAACTCCGTGCCGTCGGCCACGCAGACCATGCCGGCATGCAGCGAATAGCCTATGCCGACACCGCCACCGTGGTGGATCGACACCCAGCTGGCGCCGCAGGCGGTGTTGAGCATCGCGTTCAGAAGCGGCCAGTCGGCGATGGCGTCGGAACCGTCCTTCATCGCCTCGGTCTCGCGGTTGGGCGAGGCGACCGAGCCGGTGTCCAGGTGGTCACGGCCGATGACGATCGGCGCCTTGATCCGGCCTTCGCGCACCAGTTCGTTGAACCTGAGCGCCGCGCGCGCCCGCTCGCCGTATTCCAGCCAGCAGATTCGCGCCGGCAGCCCCTGGAAATGAATCTGCCGGCGGGCTTTCTCGATCCAGCGGCGCAAGGCCCTTTTCTCCGGGAACAGTTCCAGGATGGCTTCGTCGGTAACGGCGATATCGGCGGGGTCGCCGGACAGGGCGGCCCAGCGGAACGGGCCGGCGCCGCGGCAGAACAGCGGCCTGATGTAGGCCGGCACGAAGCCGGGGTAATCGAAGGCTTCTTTCATGCCCCGCTGGTCGGCGACCTGCCCGCGCAGGTTGTTGCCGTAATCGAAACAGACCGCGCCGCGCGCTTTCAACGCCAGGATCGCGCGTACGTGCCGGACCATCGAGTCCAGTACCTCGTTGTCGTAGGCCTGCGGGTCCGCTTGCCGCAACCGGGCCGCCTCGTCCAGCGAATAGCCCGCCGGTATATAGCCTTCACGCAGATCGTGGGCGGAGGTCTGGTCCGTGATGATGTCGGGGACAAAGTCCCTGCGAACCAGTTCGGGCATGATTTCGGCGATGTTGCCGAGCAGACCGACCGAAACCGGGCCGTCGGCGTCGGCGATGATATCGAGGGCCGTGTCCAGGTCGTCGGTCATGCGATCGCAATAGCCGGTTTCCACGCGTCGCCGGATGCGCTCCGGATCGACCTCGACGGCCAGGCAATGACCCTCGTTCATCGTCACCGCGAGCGGCTGCGCGCCGCCCATGCCGCCGAGACCGGCGGTCACCGTCAGCGTGCCGCTCAGACTGCCGTTGAACTGCTGGCGAGCGCATTCGGCGAACGTCTCGTAGGTGCCCTGGACGATGCCCTGCGAACCGATGTAGATCCACGAACCGGCGGTCATCTGGCCGAACATGGTCAGACCCTTGGCTTCCAGGTCGCGGAACACCTCCCACGTACCCCAGCGGGGCACCAGGTTGGCATTGGCGATCAGCACCCGCGGGGCGGCTTCGTGGGTGCGGAATACGCCCACCGGCTTGCCGCTCTGGATCAGCAGGGTTTCATCGTTTTCCAGCCGTTTCAGCGTCGCGATGATACGTTCGAGACAGGCGTGGTTGCGGGCCGCTTTGCCGGTCCCGCCGTAAACGATGAGTTGCTCCGGTTTTTCGGCGACCTCCGGGTCCAGGTTGTTCATCAGCATGCGCATGGCGGCTTCCTGGTGCCAGCCCTTGCAACTGATTTGGGTGCCGGTGGGTGCTTTGATCACGCTTTGGGTTGCTTTCTTCACGGTACAGTCTATATGCTTATCCGAATTGTCTGGATTATAGCAGCGAAAGCCGTTTCAGCCGTTAATCGGTACTTACGGAGCCGGGGTCAGAATGCGTGTAAACATCAAACCGAGGGCGGGCTTCCTGATCGTATTTGCCTGTTGTGCAAGCCTGCTGGGTTTTGCCTTCTACAAACAGCACGTCGAGTACATCGATCCCTGCCCGTTGTGCATTTTCCAGCGCGTGGCCTTCATGTGGATGGGTTTGTTCGCGCTGCTGGCGGCGTTGCACAATCCGGGGCGCGGCGGCAAGAAGGTATACGGCGCATTGATTCTCAGTGGTGTCGTGTTCGGTCTGTCGGTCGCCGGGCGCCACATATGGATGCAACACCTGCCGGCGGACCAGGTGCCGGAATGCGGCCCCGGTCTCAACTACATGCTGCAGAACTTCCCGCTGAAGGAGGCGCTCACCTCGGTATTCAAAGGTTCCGGAAGTTGCGCGCAACAGAAATGGGTCTGGCTGGGGCTGAGTATGCCGGAGTGGACCATGATATGGTACCTCGGCTTGGGCTTTCTGACCCTGCGGGTGCTCAGGCGTGACGAGACGATTTGAGATGCGTGGTATGAACGAAGCAACGAAAACCGGGATCACCGCCGCGGCGGGCGCGGACTGGACACCCGAGTCCTGGCAGGACTTCAGGGCCGAACAGCAGGCAAAATACGCCGACCCGGCGGCGTTGCAGGCAGCGCTGGACAAGTTGTCGACGATGCCGCCGCTGGTCACGTCCTGGGAAATCTTTTCGCTGCGGGAGCAGATTGCGCAGGCCCAGGCTGGTCAGCGCTTCTTCCTGCAGGGCGGCGATTGCGCGGAAAATTTTTCCGAGTGCAATTCGGAAGTCATCACGAATCGCCTGAAGGTGCTGCTGCAAATGAGCCTGACCCTGGTCCATGGTCTGCAGAAGCCGGTCGTCAGGGTCGGGCGCTTCGCCGGCCAGTATGCGAAACCGCGTTCGTCCGACACGGAAACCCGCGATGGCGTCACGCTGCCCAGTTACCGCGGGGATCTGGTCAATTCGCTGGAGTTCACGGCCGCCGCCCGCGAACCGGACCCGTCGCGCCTGTTGCAGGCGCACGCCAACTCCTCGATGACGATGAATTTCGTACGGGCGCTGGTGGACGGTGGTTTCGCCGACCTGCACCACCCCGAATACTGGAACCTGAGCTGGGTCGAACACTCGCCGCTGGCCGCCGAGTTCCAGCGCCTGGCCGACAGTATCGGGCGTTCCGTGAACTTCATGGAAACCATCTCCGGACGCAAGGCGGGCAGTGTCAAACGGGTGGAGTTCTTCACCTCGCACGAGGCGCTGCACCTGCCTTTTGAACAGGCCCAGACGCGCAAGGTGCCCAGGCAGACCGGCTGGTTCAACCTGTCCACGCATTTTCCGTGGATCGGCATGCGCACCGCGGCGCTGGATGGCGCTCACGTAGAGTACTTCCGTGGAATCAGCAACCCGATCGGGATCAAGGTCGGCCCGAGCGCTGACGCCGGGCACCTGCAGCAACTGCTGAAAGTCCTCAACCCGGACAACCAGGCTGGCCGCATGGTGCTGATTCACCGCCTCGGCGCCAGCGAGATCGAGACCCGGCTGCCGCCGCTGATCGAGGCGGTGCAGGACAGCGGTTCGCCGGTGTTGTGGGTTTGTGACCCCATGCACGGTAACACCGAGACCGTGGCTTCAGGCATCAAGACGCGCCGCTTCCGCAACATCATGAAGGAAACGGAACTGGCGATCGAACTGCACCACGCGCACGCATCGCACCTCGGCGGCGTGCACCTGGAACTGACCGGCGAGAACGTGACCGAATGCACGGGCGGGGCGCGCAACCTGAGTGAAATCGACCTGCGGCGTGCCTACAAGACGATGGTCGACCCGCGCCTCAATTACGAGCAGGCACTGGAGCTCGCCATGCTCATCGTGCACAAGTTCGATTTGCTGGCCACGGATGCCTGACGCATTGGCAGGAGCGGCTCAGTCGCTCCTGCGGCGCCCCGCGGTCTTGCGCTCGTGTTCCTTCAGGTGCAGCTTGCGGATGCGGATGGCCCGGGGTGTGACCTCCACCAGTTCGTCGTCCTGGATGAATTCCAGGGCCTGTTCCAGCGTCAGGGTCTGCGGTGCGGCCAGCAGCACGTTGTCATCCTTGATCACGGTGCGGATATTGGTCAGCTGCTTGGCCTTGAGCGGGTTGACGGTCAGGTCGTTGCCGCGGTTGTGCACACCGATAACCTGGCCTTCATAAATATCCTCCCCGGCTTCGATGATCATGCGGCCGCGGTCCTGGAGGTTGTATAGCGCATAGGCCACGGCCTTGCCGGTGCTGTTGGAAATGAGCACGCCGTTATTGCGCGTGCTGACCGGGGCAGGGTTGTACGGCCCGTATTGCTCGAAACTGTGGAACAGGAGCCCGGTGCCCGCGGTGATGGTGCGGAATTCGGACTGGAAACCGATCAGGCCCCGCGCGGGAATGAGGTAGTCCATGCGTATGCGACCCCTGCCGTCAGGCTGCATGTCCTGCAGCACGCCGCGGCGCTCGCCGAGGCGTTCCATGACCGCGCCCTGGTAGTCGGTCTCGAGGTCGACGACCAGCGTTTCGTACGGTTCGGTGGTTTTTTCACCGTCCTCGTGCAGGATCACTTCCGGCCGGGAAATGGCCATTTCGTAGCCTTCCCTGCGCATTGTCTCTATCAGGATGGACAGGTGCAGTTCGCCGCGCCCCGAGACGCGAAACTTTTCCGCGTCAGCGGTTTCCTCGACCCGCAGGGCCACGTTGTGGCTCGCCTCGCGCAGCAGCCGTCCGCGTAACTGCCGGCTGGTGAGGTATTTGCCGTCGCGACCGGCGAACGGCGACTTGTTGACACAGAAGGTCATGCTGATCGTCGGCTCGTCCACCGTCAGCGGCGGCAGCGGTTCCACCGCGTCGCGGTCGCACAGCGTGTCTGATATGGACAGTTCCTCGACACCGGTGACCGCGATAATGTCTCCGGCGTTCGCCTGCGGTGTCTCGACGCGCTCCAGACCGTGAAAGCCGAGCACCTGCAGAATGCGGGCGTCGCGCCGCCCGCCAAAACGGTCGATGACGGTGATCCGCTGGTTCGGGCGGACCCTGCCGCGCTGTACGCGGCCGATGCCGATGACGCCGACATAACTGTTGTAGTCGAGCGTCGAAATACGCATCTGGAACGGACCTTCCATGTCGACCTCCGGGGGGGAGACCTCGCGGACGATGGTCTCGAACAGCGGTGTCATGTCGCCGCCGCGTACACTGTCATCGAGGCCTGCGTATCCGCGCAGGGCGGACGCGTAAATGACCGGAAAATCCAGTTGCTCGTCACTGGCGCCGAGCTTGTCGAAGAGTTCGAACGTCTGGTCCAGGACCCATTTCGGCCGGGCGCCGTCGCGATCGATCTTGTTGATTACGACGACCGGCCTGAAGCCCATCTGGAACGCCTTCTGCGTCACGAATCGTGTCTGCGGCATCGGTCCGTCGAAAGCGTCGACGAGCAGCAGCACCGAATCGACCATGCTGAGGATGCGCTCGACCTCGCCGCCAAAGTCCGCGTGGCCGGGGGTATCGACGATATTGATCCGGTACTGTTCGCCGTCCCGGGACCAGTTGAGCGCCGTGTTCTTTGACAGGATCGTGATGCCGCGTTCCTTTTCCAGGTCGTTGGAATCCATAACCCGTTCAGGCGCCGCGGCGCGCTCACCGAGTGTGCCCGATTGCTGCAGCAACTGGTCGACCAGCGTGGTCTTGCCGTGATCCACGTGGGCGATGATGGCGATGTTGCGGAGTTTCTCTATCACATTGATTACCAGTTGCGGCGCGCGCGCACCGTACACGGTTTGGCGCCGCAGCGCAATGTTATTAAAAATACAACGGGATAGGGCCGTTTACACGACCTGGAAGCCGAGAGCCGCGGCCTGGCCGTCAGCGCCGGCGGCCACGCGGCAGGCACCGAATTCGTGGCGCGGGGGATAGGCGGTGCGCAAGGGGTCGATATTGACCTGGCCGCGGCCGGGATGACGCGCCAACTCAGCGCGCAGCGCGGCGTCGTCGCGCGCGACCGGGCAGCTGGCCGTGAGGGCCTGTTTTAGGGTTTCGTACACCGGTCCCGCGGTCTCCGCGGGCTTGCGCGGCGCCGCTGCTTTCCCGGATAAGGAAAACGTTCTGCAGAATGCCTCGTAAATGCCGAGCGTACCGGCCTGCTTGCCTTCGACGCTGTAGCCTGCCACGTGCGGTGTCGCGACACAGACCGCTTCGAGCAGGTCGGCGTCGATCAGCGGTTCGTCCGGCCATACATCGAGTGCGGCATGCAGCCTCCCGTCCTGCAGGCGCGCCAGCAGGGCAGGGGCGTCAACCACGCCGCCACGGGAGGTATTGACCAGTAGCGTGCCGCGCTTCAACCGCCGCAGCCGCACCGGGCCGAACAGGTCCCTCGTCGGGTAGTCGCCGCTCGTGGTCAGCGGCACGTGTAGGCTGATGATGTCAGTGTCGCAGACGCGCTCCATGTCCACCAGGCCCGGCTCCCCGGCCCGGGCGAGCGGCGGGTCGCAGGCGGCAACGTTCGCACCCAGGGCCTGCAGCAGCCTTGCGAGCCTGCCGCCGACGTTACCGCGGCCGACAATCCCGACGTGCTGGTCCCGCAGCGTTTTGCCGAGCCGTTCGCAGGCCAGCCAGATCATGGCCAGCGCATATTGCGACGCGGCGTCCGCGTTGCACCCCGGTGCGTGCGCCCAGGCAATGCCGCGTTCCTCCAGCCACGCGGTGTCCAGGTGGTCCGTGCCGATCGTGGCGCTGCCGACGAAGCGCACGGCGGCACCTTCGAGCAGAGCCCGGCCGACACGTGTGACGGAGCGCACCAGCAGCACATCTGCGTCCTCCAGGTCGGCTCGCGATATCTCCCGGCCCTTCAGGCGCACCACTTTGCCGTGACGGCCGAAAGTCTCGTTCAAAAGGAGCATGTTTTCGTCGGCGACGATCCTCATGGCGGGTGCTCGGAGGCAAGCCTCGAAATATCTGCAGATACGCCTGTTTTGGCATCAAACACGGGACCCCCGGGAGCTGTTTTCGGGTACAATAATACAGATCATTCGGGGTGTGGGTAATATGTCTTCCCGACCGCTGTTGCGGCACCCGTTAACCAGCTTGAAGGAGCGTACAATGAAACAACCCGTCAGAGTCGCGATCACCGGTGCGGCCGGACAGATCGGCTACCAATTGTGCTTCAGAATTGCCGCTGGTGACATGCTCGGCCCAGACCAGCCTGTCATATTGCAGTTGCTGGAAATCACCCCCGCCATGGGCGCCCTCGAGGGGGTGGTCATGGAATTGAAAGACGCCGCATTGCCCTTGCTCCAGGACGTCGTATTCAGCGATGACGCCAACGTCGCTTTCGAGGACACCGACTACGCCCTCCTGGTGGGCGCCAAGCCGCGCGGACCGGGTATGGAACGTTCGGACCTGCTGGCGGCCAACGGCAAGATCTTCGGCCCCCAGGGCGAGGCCATGAACCGGCACGCCAGCCGTGACGTGAAGGTGCTCGTGGTCGGCAACCCGGCCAATACGAACGCTTTGATCGCGCAGGCGCACGCGCCGGACCTGAAGGCGGGAAATTTTACCGCGATGACGCGCCTGGACCACAATCGCTCGAAGGCCCAACTGGCCGAAAAGACCGGCATACACCACAGCCTGGTCCGGAAGATGGTCGTATGGGGCAACCATTCCTCGACCCAGTACCCCGATATCAGTTATGCGGAGATCGGCAACCACGCCGCCACCGACCTGATCGCGCAGGACTGGTACCGCGAAGTGTTCATACCCACGGTGCAGCAGCGGGGCGCCGCCATCATCAAGGCGCGCGGTGCATCGAGCGCGGCGTCGGCCGCGTCGGCGGCGATCGACCACATGCGTGACTGGGCGCTGGGCACGGCCGAGGGCGACTGGGTGTCGATGGCAGTACCGGCCGATGGCAGCTATGGAATCGAACCGGGTGTCATCTATTCGTTCCCGTGCGTATGCCGCGGCGGGGGTTACGAAATCGTCCAGGGCCTGGCGGTCGACGAATTCAGCCGCGAGCGCATGGACGCCACTGCCGCGGAACTGCGTGAAGAACGCGCGGCCGTGGAGAGTCTGCTGCCCTGACGGGCCGGCAGGAACCCCGGAGCGGTGCGTTGATACCATCTGCAGGACAATCCTTCCGCCACGCGGTGGCTGACAACCGCCCGTTGCAGGTCGTGGGCACGATCAACGCCTATACCGCGCGGATGGCGAAAAATGTCGGGCACAAGGCCATTTATCTTTCCGGCGGCGGTGTGGCCGCGAACTCCCTCGGCATGCCGGACCTCGGCATCAGCACGTTGGACGACGTGTTGACCGATGCGCGCCGCATCACCGATGTTTGCGACCTGCCGCTGCTGGTGGATATCGACACCGGTTTTGGCGGCGCCTTCAATATTGCCCGCACCATCCGTTCGATGATCAAGGCGGGTGTAGCAGCCGTGCACATGGAAGACCAGGTGGCGAGCAAGCGTTGCGGGCACCGCCCCGGCAAGGCCATCGTCGGCAAGGCGGAGATGGTGGACCGCATCAAGGCTGCCGTCGATGCGCGCACGGACGAGGGCTTCGTAATCATGGCGCGCACCGACGCACTGGCCGTGGAGGGCATGGAAAAAGCGGTCGAACGCGCGGTGGCCTGCGTGGAGGCGGGCGCCGACATGATATTCCCCGAGGCGGTCCGGACCCTGGAGCAGTACCGTGAGTTCAAATCCGCGGTCGGGGTGCCGATCCTGGCCAACATCACGGAGTTCGGACACACACCGCTTTTTACGACTCCCGAACTGGGTGAGGCCGGGGTCGATATGGTCCTGTATTGTTGCGCGGCGTACCGGGCCATGAACAAGGCGGCTCTCGATACCTATGTCGCCATCCGGGACCAGGGACACCAGAGAGACATGATCGAGCGCATGCAGACGCGTGAAGAGCTGTACCAGCACCTGGGCTACCACGATTACGAACAGAAGCTGGATGAACTATTCAGGGGCGGGGTTGACACAGAGGAGAAACCTTCATGACAAAGAGAGACTCAGGCGCTGGTTTGCGCGGGCAAAAAGCCGGCCAGACCTCCATTTGTACCGTGGGCGCGGAAGGCAACAGCCTGCGCTATCGCGGCTTTGACGTGGTCGAACTGGCCGATCGATCCAGCTTTTACGAGACCGCCCACCTGATACTCAAGGGACATCTGCCGACCCAGGATGAACTGGGCCGCTGGAAAAGCAAGCTGCAAGGCCTGCGCGGCTTGCCGCGGCCCCTGCGCGAGGTTCTCGAGCGGATCCCTGCCGACGCCCACCCGATGGACGTCATGCGGACCGGATGCTCTTTCCTCGGCAACATCGAACAGGAAGGCGATTTTTCCAACCAATCCGACGTTGCCGACCGCATGCTGGCCGTGTTCCCGTCCATTATCGTTTACTGGTACCGCTACAGCCATGACGGCGTCCGCATCGAAACCGAGACGGATGACGACACCATCGGCGCCCACTTCCTGCATATGCTGCACGGTGAGAAACCCAGCGATTTGGCTGCCCGGGTGATGGACGTTTCGTTGATACTCTATGCCGAACACGAGTTCAATGCCTCGACATTCACGGCGCGGGTTTGCGCCTCGACGATGTCGGACCTGCATTCGTGCATCACCGCTGCCATCGGCTCGCTGCGCGGCCCGCTGCACGGCGGCGCCAACGAGGCCGCGATGGCGATGATCGAGCAGTACGCATCGGTGGACGAGGCCATTGCCGATATTCACCGCAAACTCGAGGCGAGGGAATTGATCATGGGCTTCGGCCACGCCGTTTACAAAGTCAGGGACCCGCGCAATGCGATCATCAAGGAATGGTCGCGGCAACTGGCCGAGGCCGTGGGCGACGAGGTCCTGTATCCGGTTTCGGTGGCGGTCGAACGGGTCATGAAGGAAGAAAAGAACATGTTCGCCAACGCGGACTTCTTCCACGCCAGCGCCTACCACTTCATGGGCATTCCGACGAAACTGTTCACGCCGATTTTCGTCATGTCGCGTGTCACCGGTTGGGCGGCTCACTGTTTCGAACAGCGCGCCAACAACCGCATCATCCGTCCGGGCGCCGAGTACACCGGTCATGCCGACCGCGCCTATGTACCGATCGACCAGCGCTGAGACTTGGGGAAAAGACAGAGCATGTCCAATATAGGAATACGCAGCACCGAACGGCCGGCACCGGACCGGGTTCTACAGGATATCGCGGACTATGTCTGTGATGATGAAATCTCCAGCGAGGAGGCGCTCTCGACGGCACGCTATTGCCTGATGGACAGCCTGGCCTGCGCGCTGCTGGCGATGAAGTTTCCCGCCTGCACGCGCCTGCTGGGGCCGTTGGTGCCGGGCGCGACGCTCGACGGCGGCGCGAGGGTCCCGGGCACCGCCCATGAACTGGATCCCGCGCAGGCGGCGTTCAACCTCGGCACCGCTATCCGTTACCTGGATTTCAACGACACCTGGCTGGCTGCCGAGTGGGGCCATCCCTCGGACAACCTGGGCGCCATTCTGCCGGTGGCCGATTATGTCTCGCGCCGCAACCCGGCGCAGGGGCTCGACCCGCTGAGCATGCGTGACGTGCTGACCGCGATGATCAAGGCGCACGAGATCCAGGGTGTCCTGGCGCTGGAGAACAGCTTCAACAAGGTCGGCCTCGACCACGTGCTGCTGGTCCGTGTCGCCTCCACCGCGGTCGCGACCCGGATGCTGGGCGGCAACAAGGAGCAGGTCGTCAACGCCTTGTCGAACGCCTGGATCGACGGCGGCGCGCTGCGTACTTACCGGCACGCGCCCAACACCGGTTCGCGCAAGAGTTGGGCGGCCGGTGACGCCTGCCGCAGGGCCGTTACGTTGGCGCTGATGGCTATCGGCGGTGAAATGGGCTACCCGTCGGCGTTGAGCGCGAGTGTATGGGGTTTTTACGACGTCCTGTTCAAGGGCGCGGAGTTCCGGTTCCAGCGCGGCTACGGCAGTTACGTGATGGAAAATGTACTTTTCAAGATCTCTTTTCCGGCGGAATTTCACGCGCAGACGGCCGTCGAATGCGCGATGACACTGCACCCCGCAGTCAAGGACCGTATCGATGATATCGAGCGTATCGTCATCGAGACCCAGGAGGCGGGCGCGCGCATCATCGACAAGACGGGTCCGTTGGACAACTACGCGGACCGTGACCACTGTATCCAGTACATGGTGGCGGTGCCGTTGATCTTCGGCGAACTCAGCGCCGAATCCTACGCCGACGAAGTCGCGGCCGACCCGCGCATCGATGCGCTGCGGGACAAGATGGAAGTGAAGGAAAACCCGAAATTCACGAAGGACTACTTCGACCCGGAAAAGCGCGGGATCGGCAACGCGGTGCAGGTGTTCTTCAGCGACGGTACCGCAAGCGAGCGGATCGAAGTTTCCTACCCGATCGGTCACCGCCGCCGCCGCAAGGAAGGCATCCCGCTCCTGGTCAGCAAATTCAAGTCGGCGGTCGCCGGCCACTTCCCGGACGAGCGGGCCAGCGCCATCGAGGCGGCCGTTGAAGACCAGGCCGGGCTCGAGACCCTGGCCGTGCCGGCATTCGTCGACGGCTGGGTAAAGTAGCTTACTGACCTCTCCTCCCCGCTGCCGCGGGGACCATGCGGCAGCGACTGTCATCCCCGCGCAAGCGGGGATCTCCGCACGCTGCCGCCGTACGGCGAAACCCGGCGCCGGTCAGCGCTTCATGAAGTTGAAGAATTCTTCGTTGGTCTTGGTCGATTTCAGCTTGTCCAGCATGAATTCGATCGCCTGTATTTCGTCCATCGGGTGCAGCAATTTTCGCAGTATCCAGACCTTTTGCAGCTGGTTTTGGTCGATCATCAGTTCCTCGCGGCGTGTACCGGAGCGGTTGATGTCGATGGCCGGATACACCCGTTTTTCCGCGATCCTGCGGGCCAGGTGGATTTCCATGTTGCCGGTACCCTTGAACTCTTCGTAGATGACCTCGTCCATCTTGGATCCGGTCTCGACCAGGGCCGTGGCGATGATCGTCAGGGAACCGCCCTCGGTAACGTTACGGGCGGCGCCGAAGAACCGCTTCGGCCGTTGCAGCGCATTGGCGTCCACGCCGCCGGTCAGGACCTTGCCGGAGGACGGCGCCACCGTGTTGTAGGCGCGCGCGAGACGTGTGATCGAATCCAGCAGGATCACGACGTCGTGCTTGTGTTCGACCAGCCGCTTGGCCCTTTCGATCACCATCTCGGCGACCTGCACGTGACGCGAAGCGGGTTCGTCGAAGGTGCTGGAGACGACTTCCGCGTCCACAGACCGCTGCATTTCGGTCACTTCCTCCGGTCGCTCATCGACCAGCAGGATGATCATCTTGGCTTCCTGGTAGTTGGCGCGGATGCTGGTGGCGATGTTCTGCAGCATGATGGTCTTGCCGGCCTTCGGCGGTGAGACCACCAGGCCGCGCTGACCGAAGCCGATCGGAGAGATCAGGTCGATGATGCGTGCCGTGATGTCCTCGGTGCTGCCATTGCCGCGTTCCAGTATGGCCTGCTTGACCGGAAACTCGGGTGTCAGGTTTTCGAACAGGATCTTGCTCTTGGCCGCATCGGGTGTTTCGTAGTTGATCTCCTCGACCTTCAGCAGGGCGAAATACCGTTCGCTGTCCTTGGGTGGGCGGATCTTGCCGGCCAGCATGTCGCCGGTGCGCAGGCTGAAGCGGCGGATCTGGCTCGGCGACACGTAGATGTCGTCCGGTCCGGCCAGGTAGGAACTGTCGGCGGAGCGCAGAAAACCGAAGCCATCCTGCAGGATTTCAAGTACGCCCTGGCCGTAAATGCTTTCCCCGTTTTTCGCATGTGCCTTCAGGATCGCAAAAATGACGTCCTGCTTGCGTGAGCGGGCAGCGCCTTCCAGACCCATTTCATTGGCAATTTCCTGCAATTCTGCAATGGGTTTTTGCTTTAATTCAGATAGATTCATATTTCGTGGTTTTGATTGGCGGACGTGTGCCCGGGGATTGAAAAGATACAGTTGTATTCGGTTTCAGAGTGCGCGGATTTCCATGCGGCAGAACGCGTTTCGCTATTGTTGTTTCACCAGCCCGGGTTCATGCAAAGCAAGAAGGCAGTGTGTGATCGGTGTTCGGACCGGAGTGGAATACCCCACGATAAGCCATGCAAAATTAGCATGATCGGGAGGCCACGTCCAGCAAATTAGTATAAAAGAAAACGGTGCCGGCCGAAATAAATTCGACCGGCTGGCAAGCATTAGATGTTTTCGTCGATGAACGCTGTCAGCATACCCTTGGAAATCGCACCGACTTTGGTTGCCTGAACCTGGCCGTCCTTGAAGATCATCAGTGTCGGGATGCCGCGCACGCTGTAATTCATCGGCGTGTTCGGATTGCTGTCGATGTCCATCTTGGCGACGGTCAGGCGGCCGGCGTATTCATCGGCTACTTCGCTGATCAGCGGCGCGATCATCTTGCAAGGGCCGCACCATTCTGCCCAATAATCGATCAGCACGGGTCCATCGGCAGTCAATACCTGCTGTTCGAAGTCACCATCGGTGACATGGATAATGTTTTCGCTCAATGTCGTTCTCCAAAGATTCGCGTTGCATCCGGGCTGGTTAATGACTGGCTACGCGGTTACTATGCCCTATTCGGATAGCGGCTCACCCACCGTTTGTACCTGGCGTGAAACAGAAGCCGGCAGCAGGGACTATCAATATAGTTATCTGCCCGACAATTTCAAGGCGGCAACGGACATTTTTTATCAGCCGCCGCTATAAAATCAATCCGTCTGGATTAAAATCTCTTCAATGAACGAAAAAATGACACAGGAAACCTTGACCGATACCGCGTTTACGACGCTGGATTTGCACCCCAGGATACTGTCGGGGCTCGAAAAGGCGGGTTTCGTGCATTGCACGCCGATCCAGGCGATGACTCTGCCGGCAGCCCTGAAGGGCAAGGATATCGCGGGCCAGGCGCAGACCGGAACGGGGAAGACCGCTGCCTTTTTGCTGGTGATATTCAACCGCCTGCTGCAGGAAAGCGGCAAGGATTACGGCGCGAACCCGCGGTCGCTGGTCGTGGCGCCCACACGGGAACTGGCCCTGCAGATACACCGAGACGCCCTGTCGCTCGGGGCGGACACAGGCCTCAGGCTGGGGCTCGCCTACGGCGGCATCGATTACGACAAGCAGCGCAGCGTCATCCAGCGGGGTGTCGATATCCTGATCGGCACACCGGGCAGGTTGATCGATTACCTGAAGCAGCGGGTTTACAACCTGAAATACATCGAAGTGGTCGTGCTGGACGAGGCCGACCGCATGTTCGATCTGGGCTTCATCAGCGATATCCGTTACCTGCTGCGCAGGACGCCGCCGCCGGACGAGCGCCAGTCCATGCTGTTCTCGGCGACCTTGTCCCAGCGCGTCCTGGAACTGGCCTACGAGCACATGAACAACCCCGAGTTGACGCGGGTGGAATCCGACCAAGTGACGGCGGACCACGTCCAGCAAAAGGTCTATTATCCCGCCAACGATGAAAAACTTCCGTTGCTGGTGGGGCTGATGCGCAGTCTGGGTGAAAGCCACAGCATGGTGTTCACCAACACGCGCGCGGCGGCGGACCGGGTCGGCAGGGTACTCAACGCCAACGGCATTTCCGCGGTCGTCATATCCGGGCGTGTGCGCCAGGAAAAAAGGCAGAAGCTCCTGAAGCAGTTCCACGATGGTGAAATCCACGTCTTGGTCGCGACCGACGTGGCGGCCCGGGGTTTGCACATACCCGACGTCACGCACATCTTCAATTTTGACCTGCCGCAGGACGCACCCGACTATGTCCACCGCATTGGCCGCACGGCACGCTTGGGTGCGAAAGGCGATGCGATCAGTTTTGCCTGTGAGAATTACGCCTTTCACCTGCCGGAAATCGAGGAGTACATCGGTTATTCCATCGAGACGGACTCGGCCAGCGACGAGCTGATGCCGGATATCACCATTCCACCCGCGCCCCCCAGGAAGCGTTCCGGGCAGCAGCGCAGCGGCCGCGGCCGGTCCTCCAGCCGTTCACGCGGCGGTCGCAGGAGCCGCGGTCAGGGTTGAAGATGATCAGGTTCGAACGCGTAAGCATGATTTACGCGGGCGGCAATCGCGCCCTGACCGACGTCAGTTTTTCGATCGAGCGCGGCAGCATGGTGTTCCTGACCGGTCACTCCGGCGCAGGCAAGAGCACGCTGCTGCGATTGGTATTGATGCTGGAGCGGGCAACCCGGGGCCAGGTGTGGGTCAACGGCCGAGACCTCGGCGCCACGCCGGACAGACTCGCCCCGAAGGTCCGCCAGGGAACCGGGATGATCTTCCAGGACCACAAGCTGCTGAATGACAAGACCGTGTCCGACAATGTCGCCCTGCCGTTGATGATCGCCGGACTCCGTTACGCCGACATCCGCAAGCGCGTTCGTGCTGCACTGGACATGGTGGGCCTGCTGGAGAAGGAGAGGTCCTGGCCGCTGACCCTGTCGGGCGGTGAGCAGCAGCGCGTGGGTATCGCGCGGGCGATCGTATCGATGCCGCCATTGCTGCTCGCCGACGAGCCTACCGGAAACCTGGACCCGGAACTGTCAAAGGAACTGTTTGGCCTGTTCGAGGCGGTCAGCCGCCAGGGCGTTACGGTGTTGATCGCCAGTCACGACCTGCACCTGATCCGCAAGATGAACAAACGGGTGCTCGTGCTGTCCGGCGGCCGTCTGGTCGACGACATTCCGGCGGCCGCCTGAGTGGCTGGCAGGGGACAGGTCCGGCGCAAGGTCCGCGCGTGGCTGCGGCGTCACAGCTACAGTTTTTTTTCCAGTCTCGGTGTGCTGGTGCAACACAAGCTCGGCAGCCTGATGACGATTCTGGTGCTCGGTATCGCCATGTTCCTGCCGCTGGGTCTTGCGGTCACGCTCAGCAACCTGCAAGGCATGAACACGCGCCAGGACGAATGGAGCGCGCTGACGGTATTCTTCAAGCCGGGCACGACCGGGGCCGAGGTGCGCCAGGTCGCGGCCAGGTTGAAGGAGAAGATGGACCCGGACCGTGTCGTCCTCGTCAGCCCGCAGGAGGGCATGGCGGAGTTCCGCACCGCGTCCGGATTCGGCGAATCGCTGAACATGCTCGAGGAAAACCCGCTGCCATGGGTAATGCAGGTCAGTCCTGCTGCCGGTACAACCGAACAGGTGGAGGAGCGCGTCCGCGGGCTGACGAGTTACCTGTCCGAGGTCGAGAGCGTCGACTTCACGCAGTTCGACTACAAGTGGCTGCAGCGGCTGGGGCGCCTTTTGGAACTGGGCCAGGCCGCGGCGAGCGTGCTGATATTGCTGTTTGGCCTGACCGTCGTCGTGGTGGTCGCCAATACGATCCGGCTGGATGTGTCCGCACATGCCGATGAGATCGAAATCCTGACGTTGGTGGGTGCGGGCAATGCCTTTGTCCGTCAACCCTTCCTGTATTCCGGTCTCTGGTACGGCCTGTTGGGCAGTCTGTTGGCGATTGGTCTGCTGCACCTGACGCTGCTGTACCTCGGACGCCCGCTGGGGCTTTTGCTGGAAACCTACGGTTCCACGTTCAGCGTGCGCGGACCCGGTCTCGCGAATACGCTCTGGGTGCTCGCGGGCGGTGCGATGCTGGGCTGGACGGGCGCCTGGATTTCCGTGCAGCGCTACCTGCGCATGCTCGCGGTCGGCGGCCGCCTGGGACGGCGCTGAACAGCGGCGCAGCGGCGGGCCGCGGGAACATTTTTCCCTCGCGGGTGTCTCATGTAACAGTTGAAAATGCAATATGTAAGCCGCGGTTTGCAAGGCGAAAACACGAGTGACTCAAACGGTGTCGTTTTTCGCCTTTTTTACTGGAAAATGAAACAGTAAGTGTTACAATTAATCGCTTGAGTAGAGGAGACTACATGACTACAACAGCACTGGTTCCCAGCCATCTGATGGTTCCTGCCGGTACCGGCAGCCTGGAGGCGTATATCCAGGAGGTCAACAAGATTCCCATGTTGACGCTCGAGGAAGAACGCGACCTGGCCCAGCGGTATCAGGAGGAAGGCGATCTGGATGCCGCGCGGCGGCTGGTGCTTGCGCATCTGCGTTTTGTCGTACACGTGGCCAAGGGCTATGGCGGTTATGGTCTGCAGCTGGGTGACCTGATCCAGGAAGGAAACATCGGCCTGATGAAGGCGGTCAAGCGTTTCGACCCGGCCCGCGAAGTGCGTCTGGTCTCTTTTGCCGTGCATTGGATACGCGCGGAAATGCACGAGTTCATCCTGCGTAACTGGCGTATCGTCAAGGTTGCCACGACCAAGGCCCAGCGGAAACTGTTTTTCAACCTGCGCAAGTCGAAGAAACGTCTTGGCTGGCTGAACCTCGACGAGGTCAACACGGTTGCGGAGGACCTCGGTGTCAAGCCCGAAGTCGTGCTCGAGATGGAATCCCGTCTCTCGGGCCAGGATGTCGGCTTCGATCTGTCGGCGGCCAATGAAGACGACGACAAGCCTTATATCGTACCGGCCGCCTACCTGGTCAGCGATTCCGACAGTCCGGAAACGGCGATCGAAGCCGATGACATGGAATCGCACCAGAACGACCTGTTGTACCAGGGCCTCAGGGAGCTGGACGAACGCAGCCAGGACATTATCCGCAGCCGCTGGCTGTCGGATTCCAAGGCCACGCTGCAGACGCTTGCGGACCGTTACGGCGTATCCGCAGAGCGTATCCGGCAGCTGGAAGTCAATGCCATGAATAAGATGAAGGCAAGCCTGAGCGCCTGAGGCCGCGCACAGGACCCTTCTCAAGACGGCCTCCCATGCGGAGGCCGTTTTCGTTTTGGTGGAAATCTTTTTGAGGGAGTGAGGAGTGGAGCAGGAACAGGGAACAGGGACGGGCGGCCGGCGCTGGATCGTCATGAAATTCGGCGGCACCAGCGTCAGCAGCGCCGCAAACTGGGAAGTCATTTGCCAGCAGGCCCGGCAGCGGCGAGCGGACGGATGGCACGTGCTGATCGTGGTCAGCGCCCTGAGCGGCATCACGGACCAACTGACCCGGCTGGGTCAAAGCCGGGACAACCGGCAGCAACTGGAAATCCTGGAGAAAATCGGACAACGGCACCGGGCATTGCTGACGGAGCTCGGCCTGGAGCCCGGGCCGGCATTTGCCAGCGCCTGGCAGACGCTGGTATCCCAGGTCGGCAAGGGCAACCGTTTCGAAAAGGCCGGCCAACTCGCGGCGTTGCTGGCCAATGGCGAGCGGCTGTCGAGCGCCATTGGTGAGCAAGTATTGCGGCAGGCGGGTCTCGAGGCGTTTCTGCAGGACGCCACACGCCTGCTGGCGGCCGACGGCGGAAAGGAAGATTCGCCCCTGTCCGCCAGCTGCGGGGCGGGCGCCTCGCCTGGGCTGGAACGGCAATTGGCGGGTCAGGGCGCTTTGCATATTACCCAGGGGTTCCTGGTGGCCGGGCCCGACGGCGCCACCTGGCTGCTGGGCCGGGGTGGTTCCGATACGTCGGCGGCGTGCCTCGCGTCCCGCCTGAGCGCGGAAAAGCTCGAAATCTGGACCGACGTACCCGGTATTTTCACGGCGGACCCGAGGGTCGTGCCGCATGCACGCCTGCTGCAGCGCCTGAGTTACAGCGAGGCGCAGGAACTGGCTTCGATGGGGGCGAAAGTGCTGCATCCGCCCAGTGTCCGCGTCTGCAAGCAGACGGGAATTCCGTTGCAGATCAGGGACACGACGCGGCCTCAAATCGACGGCACCCGCATCGGTCCGCGATCGGCCGCGACCAACGCGCAGGTCAAGGGCATCGTCAGCCGCGGGCACATCACGCTGGTCATGATGGAGAACCCTTCCATGTGGCGCCAGGTCGGGTTCCTGGCGGAGGCCTTTGAACTGTTCCGCCGGCATGGCCTGTCCATCGACCTGGTCGCAACGTCGGAATCCAGTGTCACGGTGAGCCTGGACCCGGGACGGGCGGGTGCTGACGATACCGAGGTGCTCGACTCGCTGGTGGCCGACCTGTCGGCGATCTGCGCGTTGCAGCTGCACCGCGGCTGTGTTTCCATCAGCCTCGTGGGCAATGCCATCCGCACCATCCTGGGCCGGTTGTCGGAAGCCCTCGACGTTTTCCAGGACCGCAAGATTTACATGGTGACCCAGTCGGCGAATGACCTCAACCTGACACTGGTCGTGGACGCCGAGCACGCGGACCGCCTGGTGCAGAAACTGCACGAGCTGCTGATATCACCCCGTGCCGGCACCCAGCAGGAATTCGGGGACAGCTGGGTGGCGCTGACCCACCCAGCCCCGGCGCCGCGGGTGCCGGCCTGGTGGGAAGCCGCCGCCGAGGCGCTGGTGCGGCAGTTGGGAGAGCATGACGCCGCCTTCGTCTACGATGCCGCGACCGTGCGGCGCGCCGCCGAATCGTTACGCGGTCTGCAATCGGTGGACCGCGTCCTGTACGCGGTCAAGGCCAACGACCACCCGCGGATACTCGAGACATTGCATGCGGCCGGAATCGGCTTCGACTGCGTTTCGGTGGAGGAAATCCGGCACGTGCTCGAGTCGGTGCCGGGTGTGACGGCAGCCGAGTTGCTGTTTACGCCCAACTTCGCCGGCCGCCGCGAGTACGCCGAGGCGCTGGACCTGGGCGTCCGGGTTACGATCGACAATATCCACCCGCTGATGCAGTGGACGGAGTTGTTCAGCGGAAGCGAGGTATTCCTGCGCGTCGACCTGGACCTTGGTCACGGCCACCACAGGAAAGTCATCACGTCGGGTTCGCATTCCAAATTCGGCATTTCGCTGGACCAGCTCGAAGCATTGCAGCCGTTTCTGCAAAAGCACGGGATCAGCGTGACGGGGCTGCACGCACACACGGGCAGCGGGGTGCACGACGCTGCCGTGTGGCAGGAACAGTTGCAACGCATGCAGGCGGTCATGCCGCTGTTTCCGTCGGTCCGCGTGCTGGATATCGGCGGCGGGCTGGGCGTTCCGGAGACACCGGGCCAGCCGACGCTGGACCTGCAGCGTCTAGACCGCTTGCTGGGCCAGGCCGCGGCCGGTTCACCCGCGGCGGTCTGGCTGGAACCGGGCCGCTACCTGGTGGCCCAGGCCGGCGTGCTTCTGGCGCGGGTTACGCAGGTGAAATCCAAGGGCGATTATCAATACCTCGGGCTGGCGACCGGCATGAACTCGCTGATCCGGCCGGCGCTCTACGGCGCCTACCACGAAATCGTCAACCTGACGCGGCTGGGTCAGCCGGCCACGCAGCGTTACAACGTGGTCGGGCCGATCTGCGAATCCGGCGATGTGCTCGGTGAGAGCCGCTACCTGCCGGCGAGCGAGGAGGGTGATGTCGTTCTGATCGCCAACGCCGGGGCCTACGGGCGTGTCATGTCCAGCCATTACAACCGCAGGGCGCCGGCCGTCGAGCTGCTCTTCGAGCGCCGGGACGGGCCGCGGGAGCCGGAGCGGCGTTGAAGATCCCGGTCCGCGGCAATAACGCGGACCGGCTCAGGCCTTTTCCACCTTGCCGGTGAACTGGTAACCGACGCCCCGGACCGTGCGGATCAGCTTCGGCTGCGACGTATCTACCTCGATCAGTTTCCGCAGCTTGCTGACGGCAACGTCGACACTTCTGTCATCCGGCACCCAATTGCGCCTGGCCAGTTTCTGCAGTATCTGGTCGCGGCTGAGAACGGTCCTGCTGTTTTGCACCAGGATCTGCAGCAGCCTGAACTCGTGGTTGCTCAGGTTGCAGACTGCGCCATCAGGTGAAACCAGTTCATAGCTGTCGAGCCGAAGCTGCCAGCCGTCGAACACCAGGGTGCTGTCGCCGCGGGGTGTCTGCGTGTTGCTGCCGTTATCGGGTACGTCCGCGTAACGCCGCAGAACGCTGCGGATACGGGCGAGCAATTCGCGGTTGTCGAATGGCTTGGTGACATAATCGTCCGCACCGATTTCGAGACCGACGATCGTGTCCACCGGGTCGTGTTTGCCCGTGAGCATGATGATGCCGACATTGGGCCCTTCACGCAGCTTGCGGGCCAGGGTCAGCCCATCGGTGTCAGGCAGCATCAGGTCGAGTATGATCAGTTTGGGCTGGTGGCGCTTCAGACAGTCCCACATGGAGGCACCGTCGACCGCGGTGTCCACGCTATAACCTTCCTGCTCCAGGTACCGTTTCAACAGTCGGCAAATCCTGATGTCGTCATCGACGATCAGAAGGTGGTCAAATTCGCTCATTTCGAATGGGAGTTCCTGTCTGGACGCCGTCTGGACATCGTGCAACGGAGGCTGTACTTGATAAACATCACCCTGGGTGTGAAGATTAAACGTTTTTTCGATCTCGATCGCCTAGGGGTAGAGACTAATTGAGTCACAATCCATACACAACAAAAATAATATTGCACCCTGTCATCGTGATCGCTTCCATGTTGCTCGCGGGGCCCTGCCTGGCGGGTTTCAGCAGCGATCTGCTGCTCTTCCCGCAACTGGAAACCAGCCATCGCAGCGGACTCGACGGGTATACGCACATCGACCGCAATGATCATGAGGCCAGCGCAAATATCTTCGCGACTGGCGAGTCCGGGGCCTTCCGCTTTCTGGGTGAGTTCCTGATGACCAGCGACGAGCAGGAATTCGAACGGCTGCAGCTGGGCTGGTCGTACAAGCGGCATTTATTCTGGCTGGGGTTATTCCACAACCCGATCGGTTACTGGAACACCAGTTACCACCACGGCGCGTACCTCCAGACCAGCATCTCGCGCCCGGCGGTCGTTGAATTCGAGGACAAGGGCGGGATTTTACCCACCCACGAAGCCGGGCTGCTCGCAGAAGGCGAATTCGACCTGGCCGGGCGGGCCCTGGGGTACAAGTTCGCGCTGGCCTCCGGCCCGCGCTTCGATCCGAAACTCAAACACTGGGACGTGTTCAAACCGGGCAAAGGCCTGGGCAATACCAGCGTGACCTTCAACCTCTACGGCGATACCGGCGCGGCACACCAGGGCAGAACCGGGGTGTTCGTGAGTTATCAGGAAATTCCCGCGGCCGCGCTCGGTTACGATGAAGTCCGGCAGGTCAGCAGCGGGTTCTACGGGAATTGGGAGACCTTCCACTGGCGTTGGCACGGCTCGGCGTTTTTTGTCCAGGATAAGCTGGAAAGGCCCGCGGGTTGGCGCACCGATGCGTTCGTCAATGCCTTTCTGCAGGCCGAGTACACGCCTTATCCCAGGTGCACCTGGTACGGCAGGGTCGAGAAGACGGTGAGGGACCGGGGCGATGCCTATCTGGCCCTGTTTCCCCAATTCGTCCGCGACCGGCTGCTGGGCGGGCTTCGTTACGATTTCGCCGGTACGAGTGCGCTAAAAGTCGAGTTGTCCGCCAATCACGTGCGGGCAGACAATTACACGCAGGTCATGTTGCAATGGAGCGCGATGTTCTGATGCGGCGACGCCGGCCAATTCTGCTTGCCTTACTGGCCTGCCTGTACGTGTTCAATGCCCATGGCGCGACACAAACCCGGCAGACCCGCCTGCTGCTCGTGTGCGGGATGAAGTCGGCCATTCCCGCATTGTCGAATGCCGAGGTCAGAAAGGTTTTCCTGGGTGCACCCGTCGAAAAGAACGGCGTTCGCATCAAACCGTTGCGAAACGTCACCGATACCCAGGTCACGGAAGTGTTCCTGCAGAAAATCGTCTATATGTCGGCGCGAAAATACGAACGGCAACTGGTGGCCCGTGTATTCCGCCAGGGCGGCGTCATCCCGAAAGCGTATGAAAGTTTTTCGGACCTGGTCGGCGCACTGCAGAATTCGCCCGCAACCGTGAGCTATATGTCTTCGGACCAATTGGCGCAGGCGCCGGGCGTTAAGTCCATTGGAGTCTTATGGGACGGTCCAGCTCGATAAAACGGTTCAGCAAGAGTTTCACGGGGCGAATGATCATCGGCCTGTTGCTGACCCAGATCCTGCTGGCGCCGCTGCTGTTTTTCGGCATTTTGTACTTTATCGAGCGCGGCATGCAGTCGCAATTCGTCGACCAGGTGCGTAACAACACCTATCTCTACGCGGCCCTGATAAAGCCGGCGATTCTGGACGGCGACATTGCAAGGCAGGAAGCGGTGATGAGCGAGGCCTTCCTGAGCGAAGACCTGTTGCTGGCCGAGTTCATCAAGCCGGATGGCACCGTCATACGTCCTGAAGCGGCGCTGGCCCCGGACCGGTTCAAATTCCGGGAAGACTTCAAATACGGCGAGCACGGAGACGACATTTACTACATTGCCTCGGATGTAAGAAGCGACGCCAATGGGACGCCTTTGGGCACACTGCGGCTGGGGTTCGATGAGCTGCCGACCCAGCGCAGGATTGCAAACGCATACCGGTACGGATCGTTGCTGACGTTGGGCTACGCCATCTTCAGCATCATGATCGCGATCTTTTTCGGGCGGCGTCTCAGCCAGCCCCTTTCGCAACTGCAGACGATCGCACGCAGCATCGCCTCGGGCGACATGTCGGCCGGTCTTACCGTCAAGACGCAGATTCGCGAGATCAGCGGCCTGAGCGAGGATCTCGACAATATGCGCCAGACGCTCGTCAGGAGGAACCGGGCGCTGCAGGACCGCGAGAAACGGCTCAGCGGCATCCTCGACAACGCCGGCGAAGGTATCATCAGCACCCATTCCGACGGTGTCATCGTTTCGTTCAATCGGGCGGCCGAACTGATCTTCGGTTACCGGGCCGGGCAGATCATCGGTCAGAACGTGGCGGTACTGATGTCCACGCAGGACGTCCAGGGCCACGACGCTTATTTGCGGCACTACCATGCAACCGGCGAAACGCAGATTGTCGGAACCGGGCGGCGCGTGGAAGTGCGGCACGCCGACGGCCACCTCTTCCCCGTCTATCTGAAGGTGACGGAAATCGAACTGGATAAAGAACATTTCTACATCGGCATGGTTCGCGATCTCACCCACGAGGAAGAAAAGGACAGGCAACTCTTGCAGTTCTGGCGTGTCGTCGAGCAAAGCCCGATATCCATCATCATTACCGACCCTAAAGGGAACATCGAGTACGTTAACCCCAAGTTCTGCCAGATCACGGGGTACAGCGCAGATGAAGTATATGGCGCCAAGCCCAACATCCTGAAATCCGACGACGCCGATTCCGACCTCTACACGGATTTGTGGGATACGATTGCACGCGGCGAGATCTGGCGGGGTGAATTCCAGAACAGGAAGAAGAACGGCGAGATATTCTGGGAATCCGCCACCATTTGCCCGGTTCATGACCCTGGCGGCAAGATTACGCACTACATCGCCTTGAAGGAGAACATTACCGAGCACCGGCAGAAGGACCGCATGCTGGACCAGGCGATGAAACTGGAGGCCGTCGGACGCATGACAGACGGTATCGCGCATGATTTCAACAATCTTCTGACCATCATCCTCGGCAACCTCCAGTATCTCAAGGAAGATATCAGTACGCTCGACCGGCGCGAAATCATGGAGCTCATCGCCGACGCCATGTCGGCCGCTTACGACGGAGCCAACCTGATCAAGCAGCTATTGATATTCTCACGGCGCCAGGAACAGGTTGCCAGGCCGATGGAACTATCGACCTTCATGGAGCGCGTGCAATACCTGCTTACGCGGACGATCCCCGCGGATATTGACTTGAGGCTCGAAGTCGCCAGCGATGTCGGCAGTGTGCTGATTGATTCAAATCGACTTGAAAGCGCGATCCTCAACCTCGTCATCAACGCCAGGGATGCGATGCCCAAGGGAGGGGAACTGGTCATCTCGATCGACAAGCAAGCGATCGGGAAAGCCGAAGAAGTGGAAAGCGGTCAAATCGCCCCGGGCGATTATATCTTCATCAACGTTGCGGACAACGGCACCGGCATGACCGAGACGGTGCGGCGGCAGGCGCTGGAGCCCTTTTTCACCACCAAGCCCAGCGCCACCGGCACAGGTCTCGGACTGAGCATGGTGCATGACCTCATCCTGAAATCCGGGGGTGGCATCAGGATCGAAAGCGAACAGGGCAAGGGCACCGTCGTCACGCTGATCCTGCCGCGTAATGAACCGTTGCTCGAAACGCCGGTCATGGAGCAGGAAGAATTTGATGATCTGCCGCGTGGAAACGAAACCGTGCTGGTCGTCGAGGACCGGGACAAGGTGCGTCGCTACGCCAGGCGCGTGCTCAGCGCGCTGGGCTACCATGTGCTCGAGGCCGAAAATGCCACCCAGGCCATCGGGCATTTGGACGGTGGCGAAAAAATCGACCTGTTGTTCAGCGATATCGTCATGCCCGGCGGCATGGACGGCCGTCAACTCGCCCGTCACGCCAGCGCCCGGCAGCCGTCGTTGAAAATCCTGCTGACCACCGGCATGGAGTTAAGGGAGCAGGGCGGCAGCGATGCGCAGGAAGATTTTCCGCTGATCGGCAAACCCTATTCGGTCGAGAAACTGGCGCAATCCATCCGCAAGGTACTCAATACCGGTTAGACGGCGAACTTGGGCACCGCATGCTTGTCCGAGCGAGTTGGAGAACCAGCCGAAAACAACATCACTAACGGTCCCCCCGCCGCTATTCCCTTGTGTTTCGTTGACTATTTCGTTGTGGTGAACGAGCCGCGTTACATTTGTTTACAAACAATTACATAAAGCCATTCGGTGAATTACCCGCGCTAAGTATGATCCATTGCCAAGAAAGCGGGACTCACTATCGATGGGTTATAGCATGTTCAAGTTCAAGCAGATATTGGTCAATCCGAACCGGAAGGTGACGGATTCTCCCGCTTTTCCGCGTCCCGGGGACAACAGGCAACCGTCTGCTTCCCCGATCAGGCATTACCTGGTTTTTGCCGCTGTCTTGTCGCTGCTCCTCGGCGGCTGCGCAAGCGCACCGCAGAAAGCACCAGAAAAGGGCCTGGCTTGGCCGCCACCACCGCAACGGCCGCGGATTGTATTTGTACGCAGCATATACGGTGCGGATTCGGTCGGACACAAGACAACCGCCAGCGAGAAGATTGCCAATTTTCTCGGTGGCGAAAAACCCAAGGCCGGGCAGTTGGTGCAACCCATGGGTGTAGCCGTCTCAGACGACGGACAGCGGCTCTATGTTTCCGATTTTGCCCAGATGGCGGTGTTTGTTTTTGACTTTGCAAATCACAGTTTTCGCAGCATCGGTCAACTCAACCGCCCGGTGGGGCTGGCACTGGACGGCGATGAAAATCTCTATGTCGCCGAACAGGCGCTCAAGGGCATCAGCGTTTTCGACCGCGACGGCAAAAAGACCCGGTTCATTACCGACGCCAGCATTGAGCGGCCCACCGGTCTGACCATCGACCGCAAGAAGCACAAGCTGTACGTCGTCGATACCGGTAGTAACGAATCGACTGAGCATACGGTCAAGATTTTCGATCTTGGCGGCCGCCTGCTCGGTCACCTGGGCAAGGGGAGGGGCAACGCGCCGGGATATTTCATGTTTCCGACCTACGCGGCCGTCGACAAGGACAGCAACGTCTATGTCACCGACACGCTGAATTCACGCGTGCAGAAATTCGACCCGGACGGCAACTACTTGATGACTTACGGGGAGCGCGGGAACGGCTGGGGCATGTTCGACAAGCCCAAAGGGGTCGCCCTGGACAGTTTCGGCAATGTCTATGTGGCCGACTCGGGTTGGAGCAATGTGCAGATCTTCAACCAGAAGGGGCAAATTCTGCTGTTCTTCGGCGGCCGCGGGCCGGTGCCGGGCATGCTGAAGAACGCGACGGCCGTCGCCATCGACGCACACAACACCATATACGTCGCGGACTACATCAACCACCGTGTCGAAGAGTACCGACTGGTTAATACGACGGCGACGGACAGTTTCACCCCGGCTGACAACGCGCAGGCCGGTATCAACCCGGGCCATACAGCGGACAGCAGGGTGGGAAATCCTTCGACACACTGAAAACCGGATACTGGTTTTTTAAAAATAAGCGCATCGCGCGAGGAGTTGTACCATGAGGAAATATACGTTGTTTATAATGATTGCAGCCGGCGTTGTGTTCACGCCGCTGCTTGCCTGGGGCCAGGTTGCCGAGGCGGACCCGGGCGCGGGTATGACCGGCAGCCACCACGATTTTACGTGGAACAGCCCACACGGGGGCGCCTTCAGGAATCCCACCGGCGCGGCCGTTGACGGCGACGGCGTCGCGCTCACGGATGTCGGCCTGTGCACTTATTGCCACACGCCCCACAAGGCCTTTACCACGAATCTGTTGTGGAACCACAAACTGTCGAGCCAGACCTATTCCTGGACCGACCCGACCACGACGGCAGGCACGCCGTTGCCCGATTTTCCCGCTACCTGGGAAGGTGCGAGCGCCAAGTGCCTGAGCTGTCATGACGGTACGGTCGCGATCGGCGACGTTGCATTGTTCGCGGAAGTGGCGCCCAATACACTGGATAGCCGTACCATGAACGAGGTCGACGATTTCTTCGTCATGGCCGCTCCCGGCGGCAGCCTGGACGGCAACCACCCGGTCGCCATACCTTACCCATACCAGAACCAGGCCAGCATCTACAACGGTTCGACAACCGGTAGCGGGGCGACGCTGAGTGAATTCGTAGCTGACCCGACGACGAACGGTATCCGTCTGTTCTCGGATGACGGATCGGGCCACGTCACCGCCGGTCCTGCCACGGGCAAGGCCGGTATCGAGTGCTCGTCCTGTCACGACCCCCACAACGGGGCCACGGTAACGGGCGATTTTCTGCTGCGGGGTGACATCGCGGGTGACACTTTGCCCTACATCTGCCTGAAGTGTCATAACAAGTAGAGGCGGCACAGAAATGTACATTACCCTCCGGGCGGCCTGAGTCCAATCCGCCCGGAGGGTTTTTTCACAGACCGAGCACCAAGCCCGGTTGGCGCACCAGAGAAGGGTTGTCGTATTATTGGCTGTCGACCCCGGCCGGGCGGGGTTCCAAGGTCGGGCAGCAGGTGCATTGGAGGCATGAAATGCAACAATTATCCGCAAAATGTGTATGGGCTTTTCTGGCTACCGTGCTACTGGGATTACCCATCCCGGCTTCGGCGACGGAAGCTTCTTCCGGTAAAGCCCTCTACGAGCGGGATTGCGCCTTCTGTCATGGCGCCGACGGCCTCGCCAACACACCGGTCGGCCGTATCCTCAGTCCGCGCCCCCGGCGTTTCGCCGATCCGGTCGAGATGGCGCGCCTGACCCAGGACCAGATCTACCGCGCGATCAAGGACGGGGTCCCCGGTACGGCCATGGCTTCCTGGGGGAACGTTTTGAGCGAACCGCAGATCGGGGATGTGATGGATTACATCGACCAGTTGAAAGGCGCGACCGAGCCGACCAGCAAGGAACAGCTCAGCCTCCAGGTGGGACGCCGGATTTACGACAAGGAGTGCGCTTTCTGCCACGGACCGACGGGTGACGCCGATACCGACGCCGCCCGGGTGCTGAAGCCGCCACCGCGAAAGTTTTCCGACCCGATCGAAATGGCGCGGGTCGACGACGGCCGCATGTACGCCGCGATCAAGCTGGGCCGGCCCGGCACCGCGATGGCCAGCTGGGCCAGCCTCTTGTCCCCGGTGGAGATCATTGACGTGATGCGTTACATCCGCAGCCTGCAGAAACCGCTGCCCTCGGGAATGACCCCCAAGAGCGCGGAGATCACTGTCGGCGGCAATATCTACAAGAGTAATTGCGTCACCTGCCACGGGCCGAACGGAGACGCAAACACGCAACTCGGCAAGGTGCTGGTCCCGCATCCGCGCAACTTCACCGATCAGAAAGCGATGTCGCAGCTTACGGACGAGCAGATGGCAAAGGCGATCCAAGAGGGTAAACCGGGCACGGCCATGGCGCCCTGGGGCGGGGTGCTGAGCCCGGAAGATATCCAGCGTGTCATACGTTATATCCGCACAACGTTCGCAAACAAGCCTTAAGAATGCACGGCAAGCGTTTTCTTAAACCGGGTGTGATCCTGGCGCTGTTGTTTACCCTGGCGCTGGGCAGTGGCTGCGCGGTTGAAACACGCCACAAGATCCTGGCAGCCGTGTTCGAACACGTGCCGCCCGCCGGCCAGCAAAACGCGGAGCCGGCACCTTATGTCGGACACCCGAGACGCCAGCCGCCCTACAAGCCACCGCCTGCGGCTGTCGTGCGTCTGAAAGCCTACAAGCCGGCCTTCAAATTTGATTGGCGCGGCATACTGCTCAAACTGCCCAAGGATGCCGCGGGCGGCGTCGACTGGGTGGCGGCGCTGGAGGATGACAAGATCGAGCCCAAGGCCGGCTTGGACCCGTCTTCCCAGGACCTGTACCCGGTGATGCCCCTGGATGTGCAACTCGACCCCAAGGGTCTGCCGATGTTCGATGCGACCTTTCCACATAAGCCGCACACAGAGTGGCTGGCCTGTGACAGTTGTCATCCGAAAATCTTCAAGATGAAGGCGGGTGCGGATCCGATCACGATGGCCAAGATATTTGCCGGCGAGTACTGCGGACGTTGTCACGGCAAGGTGGCATTCGAGCCGACGACCGGGTGTGCGCGCTGTCACCTGGCATTGGCAGGCCCCCAATGATGCCCCGCCTGGCCTTGTGCACGCTCATGCTGGTAAGCGTGGGCCTGGCCTTCCCGTCACGGGCGGACAAGGTGCTGGGCGACATCACGATCCCGCGTAAGGGCGGAGAATCCCCGAACGTGACACCGGAGGCGGTCTTTCCGCACTGGAAACATCGGTTGTATTTCAAGTGCACCGCCTGTCACGAAGGCCTGTTCCAGATGAAAGCCGGCGCAGACAACATCACCATGGATGCGCTCCGCAACGGGAAATATTGCGCGGTGTGCCACAACGGCAAAACGGCTTTCCAGGTCGGCTTCGAATACTGTGACGTCTGCCACGTGGCGCCGAATGGGCGGTCCGGGAAATGAACACGGGCGGGTACAGCCCGACCGGTTCGGGACATGCCGCCCGCGCGGTGATCGATCGTATTGCACTCCTGGCCTTACTCTTCGCGGGTCTTGCGCATCCGCTGCTCGCCCGGGCCCGGGCCCGGATCGATATCCATGACGTGCGCCTGGGTTGGAGCGGCCTGGAAACCAGTCTCGAACTGGGCTTTGAGCAGGACCGGCAAACCACGTCGCAGAAGAACGGTCCTGACAGCCAATACGACAGCGATCGTTTTCTCGAACGGCTGCACCTGCGCGGAAGACGGCTGTATGTTTTCGACCCGCGGCTGATGACGATGAACCTGAGCGCCGGTATCGGGCTGTTCCAGGAAAAGAACAATTTTGCCGGGCAAAGGGCCCACCAGGACGGACGTCTGTACGACTACGCGGTCGATTCGACCTTTTTTGCGGAGAAGCCGTATTCGCTGGTGCTTTACGCCAGCCATGCCGAGGACCGGGTTTCGAGGAATTTCGGCACGCGTACCGAGATAAAATCGGACAACCGGGGCGCCCGCCTGTCGCTCGACGAGCAAAGCTTCCTGAAAGACAAGGGGTTCCCGTTCTTTCGAACCTCCCTGGAGGTGAGCCAACTGAAGGTCAAGGAGGATTCGACCGGAAACGGCCAGGATTTCCACCGTGATGAAAAGCACGACCTTTTGCAATACCAGGCCCACAAAGGCTTCCTGACCGCCGACCTTGCGCTTCGTTACCGGCATGAAGATGTCCGCGACAGCCTGCGCCAGGACCACGGCTTTACCAACCAGTCGGCCAACCTGAATTACGGACTGGATTTCGGGCCGACGCTGAACTGGCGCCTGTCGTCGAACAACACCTACATACGCCGAAGCGGAATGAACGATAACGAGATTCTGACGGCCAACCAGAATCTGCTCATCCACCATAATGTCGACCTGCAATCCGACTACCATTACCATTTTTCCCGTTTCAACTCCAACGCCGGCACCACGACGGCCCACAACGCCAGGGTCGGGGTGAGCAGACGTTTCTACAATCAGCTGACCGCGAACCTGAATGCACAATCGAACCTGATCAAGCTGCCGGAGGGGACCATAAAGAGCTATGGCGGAGGGCCGGGCTTCAGTTACAGGCGGCACGTTTTTTCGAGTGCACGTCTGCGTTTGCGCGCAGGATGGGATTACCTGATCAACGATCACAACCTGGACAGCAGTACCGTCCGAGCGCATAACGAAAGCCACGGGACAGGCGCCGATTTCCCGGTCGGAGATACCGGGTTTCTGCTTGACAATCCGTTGGTCGAGGTCGGTAGCATCGTCATCATCGACCGGCGTGACGGTGGACAACTCGAGACGACGGAAGGTCTCGATTACGAGGTGATTGCGGAAGGCGACTACACCCGGATCCGGCCCTTGCCTACCAGCGCCGTATTGAGGCCCAACGACCCGTTGGAAGTAAGTTACAGCTACCGGGTCGAGCCGTCCATCCGATACGCCAACACCCGGCTGGACGCCAGTGGAGCCCTGGATTTCGGTTGGCTGTTGTTTTCCGTCGCCCACACCGCCAACAACCAGCATATCCTGTCCGGCACCGACAACGGCCTGCTGCGGGACCGAACCACCGACACGGCCAGCGTGCGCGTGCACGGCGCGTGGCGCAGGATGCAATTGTCGGCCGACGCCGGATACCGCAAGGAAAAAAGCACGGACCAGGACTACTCTGTCCGGCGTCTCAGCCAGTCGCTCAGTTATCCCGGCTTTCACGGCTTTACGCTGATTGCCAGCAGCGTCGAGAGTTTTGTCCGTTACACGCAGCCGCGCCCGCGCAACAGCGAGACCTATGCCGCCAACATCGAACTCGACGGCGTGGTGCACAGGGTCTGGCGAACCCGGGTCTATGCCGGCGTGCTGGTTTTCAATGACTCGGAGATCGATAATCAGACCACCGCCCGTGCCGGTTTCGACATCCGGCGCAGAATCGGTAAATTGACGCTCCACGGCAGCCTGGCGTGGAATGAATTTGACCGTGGCACCACCAACACGACCGACCGGCGTATCGATGTTCACGCGGTCCGGAGGTTTTAGGATGTTCCGGCGCGACCGTGTACTGCGAGCGGTATTGGCAACGGGCTTTTGCCTGTTGCTCACTGCTTGCGCGGCTCCGCGGCCCGACGGGGGCGGTGCCGCCGGCGACGCGGCCGGCAAGGTCTGGCCGCCCGCGCCCGCTGCGGCGAGGATACGGTTCGTTCGCAGTATCAGTGCGCCGCACGATGCCGGTGTCAGGAGGTCGTTCCTGCGGCGTCTGGCGGACAGGCTCGGCGGCCGCCCGGAGGTGCATTTTGTCCGTCCGACCGGTGTGGCGGCCGGGGGCGGTGTCGTTTACGTGGCCGATCCGGGCGCGAACACGCTGTGGGTCCTCGACCCCGGCGGCAAGCGCAGCAGCGCGATAGACAAGATCGGTTCAACCCGCCTGGTGTCGCCGGTCGCGGTCGCTGCGCGGCCCGACGGCGCCGTTTATGTTGCCGATTCAGTGCTGGGCAAGGTCCTGCTGCTGGACCGCAAGGGAGATACATCGGGCGTCGTGGTCGGCAGCGGTCTCAAGCGCCCGGCGGCGCTGGCCTACGACGCCGCTGAGCAGCACTTGTACGTAGCGGACTCGGCGGCCCAGCGCATCCTTGTGTACAAGGCTGACGGCGAGGCGTTGTTCTCGTGGGGCGAACGTGGCAGCGGCGCTGGCCAGTTCAATTACCCCACGTACCTGGCACTCGACAACCGGGGCGAACTGCTGGTCACCGACGCACTGAATTTCCGGGTCCAGGCCTTCGACCGGGACGGCAAGTTTCTGTGGCAGTTCGGCCGCCACGGAGACACGTCCGGCAGCTTTGCGGCGCCAAAGGGGGTCGCGGTCGACAGCGACAGGCATGTATACGTGGTCGATACCTTGTTCGATGTCGTGCAACTTTTTGCCAGTGACGGTACTTACCTGATGTCATTCGGCGGCCGCGGCAGCGAAGTGGGCCAATTCTGGTTGCCGGGCGGGCTTTTCATCGATGACAGGGACCGCATTTACGTGGCCGATGCCTACAACCGCCGTGTCCAGGTGTTCGAGTTCCTGCACTCGGCGCCCCAGAGTCCGGCGCAGAAGCCTTGACGGAGTTTGCATGATGTTTCCCGAACGGAATTGGAATCGCGTGCGCAAGACCGCTGCCCTGGCCGCCGCAGGTCTGGCGCTGTTGCTGATCCTGCCGGCCTACGCCCGGACAGACCTGGCGTCCAGCAAGCATGACCTGACGCCTGATGGACCGGGGCCGGTCAGGGAGACCGCGACTTCGGGTCTGTGCGTGTTCTGCCATACGCCGCACAACGCGGCGACGACCCGCGCGCTCTGGAACCGCGACATGCCTTCGGTGACCTACAATCTCTACCAGAGCAGCACGTTGCAGGCCAGCCCCGGTCAACCGACGGGCAGTTCGCGTCTGTGCCTGTCCTGTCACGACGGCATCTTGGCGCTGGGCAGTGTCCGCGAACCCACACCGGGCAGCACCTTCACGTTGGGGCCGATGACGGGCAGAGACGCGCTGGGAACGGACCTGTCGGACGATCACCCGGTTTCGTTTCTCTACGACACGAGCCTGGCGGCCATCCAGGGCGAACTGGCCGATCCGGCCACGTTGCCGCCCGAGGTCCCGCTGGACGAGAACAACGAACTGCAATGTGATACCTGTCATGACCCGCACGAACCGGTCAACCCAGATTTCCTGCGGGTCAGCAACCAGAACGGCGCCCTGTGCACCGACTGTCACGACATCGGGACCTGGCCTGGTTCGGACCACGCCGCCTCCAGCGCGACCTTTAGCGGCAGCGGAACGAGTCCGTGGCCGTCCGGCGCCTGGCCCACGGTCGCGGAAAATGCCTGTCTGAACTGTCACCGTTCACACAGCGCCGGGCACGGCGAATGGCTGCTCGCCCACAGCGACGAGCCGGGCAATTGCACGGACTGCCACGACGGCGCCGTGGCGCAGAAAGACATCGCCACCGAATTCACAAGACCGTTCCGACACCCGATCGACACGAGTCAATGGGTCCACCAGCCACACGAGGACCCGCTGTCGATGCCGCGGCACGTCGCCTGTGACGACTGCCACAACCCGCATGCCGCGGCCTCCAGTCCGAGCGGCACGGCGCAGACGGTATCCGGGTCACAGAACCACGTCAGCGGCGTGGACATCAACGGCACGACGATCGACACTGCGGTGTTCAAATACGAGGTCTGCCTGAAGTGCCACGGCGAGCAGGAGCCTGCGACCCCGGGGCCGGCCCGCGCCGACGGCACACGCAACATCCGGTTGCGCATCGATCCGGCCAACCCCTCTTACCACCCGCTTGCGGCAGCGGGCACAAATGCCGGCATCACGGGACTGGTCCCGCCCTTGACGCCTTCGAGCCAAGTCGATTGCACCGATTGCCACGAATCGCACGGTGCGGACTACGCGCCGATTCTCGCCCTGCAGTACCAGACCGAGGATCCGGTGATGGAATCCTACCCCAGCTATGCCCTGTGCTATAGCTGCCATGACCGCACCACGCTGCTGACGCCGCCGGCCGGCAGCGGCTTCCCACACGACACGCACGTCGTAGCCGACCAGGCCTCCTGCGCCGTCTGTCACGACGCCCACGGTTCACGCAACAACGCGTTTCTCATCGATTTCATGACCCGGACCCAGGGCGGCACCGACGTGGTGACGCCATCGTCCGGCGGGTTGTTGGAGTTTACCCCGGCGGGCGCCGGCCACGGCAGCTGCTCTCTGAGCTGTCATGGCCACGACCACAGTGGGTCTTCCTACTGACGCGGCGACACTGTTGCGGTCCGGCCGGGTCGGAAGCCGAGACTCGACTCAACCCTGCCACTCGTCCGGCGGCAGGCAGGCGCAGAACAGGTTGCGGTCGCCGTAGACGTTGTCGACGCGGCTGACGAACGGCCAGAACTTGCCTTGCCACTGGGCCGCGGTGGGGAACGCGGCGGTTTGCCGGTCGTAGGGGTGCAACCAGTCCTCAACCAGGTCACGCTGGACGTGCGGTGCATTGCGGAGCGGGTTGTCCCCGGCATCCATGGCGCCCGATTCCACCGATTTGATTTCGGCGTGGATCGCCAGCATGGCGTCGCAGAAGCGGTCGATCTCAAACAGAGACTCGCTTTCCGTCGGCTCGATCATCAGCGTGCCCGGCACCGGGAAGGACATCGTCGGTGCGTGGAAGCCGTAATCGATCAGGCGCTTGGCCACGTCTTCCTCGCTGATGCCGCTGGCCTGTTTCAGCGGCCTCAGGTCGATGATGCACTCGTGGGCGACGCGGCCGTTGCGGCCGGTATAGAGCACCGGGTATGCGTCCGACAGCCGCCGGGCGATGTAATTGGCATTGAGAATGGCGACCTCGGTCGCCTTTTTCATGCCTTCGTGGCCCATCATCGTGATATAGGCCCAGGTGATCGGCAGGATGCCGGCGCTGCCCCACGGCGCGGCGGATACCGCGCCGTTGTGCTTCTCAATACCCGGCATGCGCACGACGGAATGACCCGGCAGAAACGGCGCCAGGTGCTCGCGCACGCAAATCGGCCCGACCCCCGGACCACCGCCACCGTGCGGGATACAGAACGTTTTGTGCAGGTTCAGGTGCGAAACGTCGGCGCCGAACCGCCCCGGCGCGGCGCAGCCGACCAGCGCGTTCAGGTTGGCGCCGTCAAGGTACACCTGGCCGCCGTGTTCGTGGATGACGTCGCAGATTTCGGTGACTTGCTCCTCGAAGACGCCGTGGGTGGAAGGGTAGGTGATCATCAGCGCGGCCAGGCGGTCCGCGTGTTGCCCGGCCTTCGCGCGCAGATCGTCGAGCGAGACATTGCCGTCGTCATCGCATTTCACGACCACCAACCGCATGCCGGCCATGGCCGCGCTGGCGGGATTGGTGCCGTGCGCCGATGACGGGATCAGGCAGACATCGCGCCGGCTCTCGTTGCGCGAAGCGTGCCAGGCCTTGATGGCCAGCATACCGGCGTATTCGCCCTGGGAACCGGCGTTGGGCTGCAGCGAGACGGCGTCGTAGCCGGTGCAGGCGATCAGCATCTGTTCCAGTTCTTCGAACAACTGGCGGTAGCCTGTGACCTGTTCGGGTGGTGCGAACGGGTGGATGTCGGCGAACTCCGGCCAGGTTACCGGCAGCATTTCGGTGGTCGCATTGAGCTTCATCGTGCAGGAGCCCAGCGAAATCATCGCGTGCGTCAGCGACAGGTCCCTGTTTTCCAGCCGCTTGAGGTACCGCAGCATCTCGGTTTCAGAACGGTAACGACGGAATACCGGGTGCTGTAAAAAATCACCGCGCCGTCTGAGCGGCGCCGGGATCGCGCTCCAGTCTTCCTTCATCGCCGCATCCGCAACTGCAAAATCCGGCACCTCCGCACCAGCGGCAAACGCCTGCCAGAGTGCGCCGATGTGTGCATGCCCGGTCTTCTCGTTGACGCTGATGCGCAAACCTTCCCCGCTGCGGTACAGGTTGATGCCGGCGGCTTCCGCCCGCGCCAGGATGGCGTCGGCCTGCTCGTCCGGCATGGCGAAGCTCAGGGTATCGAAAAAGCCCTCGCTCACTCCTTCGAAGCCCATCGGTTTGAGCCCCGCGGCCAGCAAACCGGCCAGGCGGTGGATGCGGCGCGCGATGCGACGCAGACCGTCCGCGCCGTGATAAACCGCGTACATGGCCGCCATGACGGCGAGCAGTGCTTGCGCGGTGCAGATATTGCTGGTCGCGTGGTCGCGGCGTATATGCTGTTCGCGGGTTTGCAGTGCCATGCGCAGGGCGGGCTGACCGTGACGGTCGCGGGACACGCCGATGATGCGGCCGGGCAGTGCCCGCTTGAAATCGTCGCGGGTGGCGAAAAAGGCGGCGTGCGGGCCGCCATAACCCATCGGCACGCCAAACCGCTGGGCGGAGCCCAGGACGATATCGGCGTCCATCTCGCCCGGCGGCTTGAGCAGTGTGAGCGCCAGCAGGTCGGTGGCGACCGCGGTCAGTACGCCCTTGTCATGCGCGGAGCGGATCAACGGTTCGATATCGGTGATGCCGCCGTCGAGCCGTGTGTATTGCAGCAGCATGCCGAAATAAGCGCCGTTGTCCAGGTCGGCGGCGGCGTCACCGACGACCACTTCGAAGCCGAAGTGCTCGCCGCGCGTCCGTATCACGTCCAGTGTTTGCGGGAATACGCCCGCATCGACCAGGAAGCGCATGGACTTGTTCTTGCGGTTCAGCCGTTTCAGCATGGCCATGGCCTCGGCCGCCGCGGTCGCCTCGTCCAGCAGCGACGCGTTGGCCATTTCCATGGCCGTCAGGTCGCAGACCATTTGCTGGAAAGTCAGCATCGCCTCGAGCCGGCCCTGAGAGATTTCCGCCTGGTAAGGCGTGTAGGCCGTGTACCAGCCCGGGTTTTCCAGGACATTGCGCTGGATGACGGCGGGTGTGATCGTGTCGTGGTAGCCCATGCCGATCATGCTGTGCCGCATCACGTTGCGGCCGGCGATCCTGCGCAGGAGCGTCAGGGCTTCGAATTCGTTGCGGGGCGGCGGCAGGTCCAGCGGTTCCCGCAGCCGGATCGAGGCCGGCAGCGTCTCTTCGACCAGTTCGTCGAGCGAAGCGAGACCCAGTGCCGCGAGCATCTCGTCGATGTCCCTGTCGTCGGGTCCGATATGCCGGCGTATGAAACCGTCGTGGTCTTCCAGGCGGGATACAGGCGAATCGGTCGGCAACTCGGGACGGTTGTTTTCGGCTGACATCAATGGGCTCGCTGGCGGTTGGAGGGTCGCCCGGTATTTTACGCTTTTTGGATATTGGGTGGAACAATACCCCTGCGCCGGGCATGGCAGTTGTGCCGGGCAACCGCCCCAACAATGCACCCCGGCCCCGTGGTCAGGGAAATGGGCGCCACCCGTACCGCGCAACAGGTGGCCGAAAGCCGCGGCGTGACGGCGGGGTCAGGCCGTCAAAATGATGAAGTAATGATCGACCAGCAGGAACGCGAACAGCACCATCAGGTAGGTGATCGAGAACGCAAACGTGCGTATCGGTAATCCCTCGTCGCGGTCTTTCAGCAGACCCCAGGCGTACCACAGGAAGCCCGCATTGAGCACGCTGACGCTCGCCAGGTAGACGAGGCCGCTCAAACCGGTCAGGTAAGGCAGGATCGTGACGACGACGAGCAGAATGGTGTAGAGCATGATTTGCAGGCGCGTAAAGGCCGCGCCGTGCGTGACCGGCAGCATCGGAATATCGACCAGCGAGTATTCTTCCTTGCGGTGGATCGCCAGCGCCCAGAAATGGGGCGGTGTCCACACGTATATGATCAGGAACAGTAACAGCGCATGTGGTTGCAGCGCACCGGTCACCGCCGTCCAGCCGAGCACCGGCGGCGCCGCGCCCGCCGCTCCGCCGATGACGATGTTTTGCGGGGTCGCGCGCTTCAGCCAGACGGTGTAAATGATCGCGTAACCTATCAGCGAGCAAAAGGTCAGTACGGCCGTCAGCGTATTGACCAAAAGCACCAGGATTAGCATGGAGAGCACGGCCAACACCAGGGCGAAGGTCAGCACCTGGTGCGATTGCAGCTGCCCGCTCGGCAAGGGGCGGCGGCGCGTGCGTGACATCCTGGCGTCGATGCGCCGGTCCAGCAGGTGGTTGATGGCGGCTGCGGACGAGGCCGCCAGAGCGATACCCAGCGTTCCGGCCAGTACTGGCAGCAGGGGCGGCAGACCGGGTGCCGCCATGAACATACCCACGACCGCGGTAAACACGATCAGTGACACGACGCGTAACTTGCACAGCGCCAGGTATTTTTCGATCGCCGGGATCAATAGGATCGTTGCCGCGTGGACTTGTTGAGCAGGGCGAGCACCGTCGCCAGCAGCAGCGCCGCGCAGGCGTTATGGGCCACGGCGTTGGCAAGCGGCAGGTGCAGCGCCACGTTCAAGATGCCAAGTGTAAATTGCGTTAGCACCAGCAATATCAGCAGCTGACCGTTGGCCCGCAGTTGTGGAATCCGGATGGCCCGGCTCGCGGTCAGCAGCAACAGCAGCAAGGTGATGACGGCGCCGATACGGTGGCTCAGGTGTATGGCCGCCCTGGACGGTCCGTCGAGTATGCCCCCCTCATAGTTGACACCGACTTCGCGCCAAAGCACAAACCCCTCGCCGAAATTGGTGTCGGGCCACCACTGGCCGCCGCAGGTCGGTACGTCCGGGCAGGCCAGCGCCGCGTAATTGGCGCTGGTCCAGCCGCCCAGCGCGATTTGCAGGGACAGCACGGCGAGCGAAGTAATGATCAACGCACGTAGTTTGCGCGAGCGCCTGTCCGGTCCCGCCTGGGCGCCCCCGCGGCTCGAAAACGACAGCCACAAAAGCAGTGAGAAGGTCGTCAGCCCCCCCAGCAGATGCGCCATCACGATGATCGGTTTGAGCTTGAGCGTGACCGTCCACATACCGAGCAGTGCCTGGAATATGATCAACACGACCAGAAAGGCCGTCAGCCGTTTAAAAGCCGTTCCCGGCGCCGGGCTGCGCCAGGTCTTCCAGGTGATCGCCAGCACCAGCAGTACCAGTGTCCCGGCCAGGTAGCGATGGACCATTTCACGCCAGGCCTTGTCGGCTTCATATGGCCTTTCCGGAAATGCCTCGTTGGCGGATGCGATTTCGTGGGAGGCGTCCGGCCAGGTGAGCTGACCGTAGCAACCCGGCCAGTCGGGGCACCCGAGTCCGGCGTTTGACAGCCGCACCCAGGCGCCAAGCACGATTACGCAAAAGGCAACGACGGCGGCCAGCGTGGCCAGTCTGTGTATGGTCTGGTTCATGGTGTATTGTCCTGCTTGGACCACTTCAGCAAACGTTTCAGATCCGTATTGATATCGCTTGGATTGCGGTTTGCATTATAGGCGAGAATGACGCGATGATCAGGGTCGAGAATGAAGATGCCGAAGGGATCGCCTCCACCGGCCCCGACGCCCCCGTCAGGCTTGATCTGGGACAGCGTGCTCAGCGCTCCCGTGCCATCGTCGCTCATGAATTGCAGCGGCGCATACAGTGCCTCCAGCCTGGTCCGCAGGCGTGCGCTGGGGGCGTTGCGGCTCAGCAGGACAATGGCAACCCGCTGCTGTTTGCGCCCGGCGGCCTTGTGGATTTGGCGTAGTGCCGTGACCGTGTCCGTGCAACGGCGCCCGCAGCGCTCCGGCAGTTCATACAACAGCAGCCACTTGCCCCTGGTGGCGTCGGAGGCCTTGAGCGGCAGCGGCAGCGGCGGTTGTACCAGGTGGCCGCGGTTCT
>Ga0210122_1000011_pt1 | contig 42204 bp, 36 predicted proteins | sample Muzzi_CordB_D2_FD_185530 | JGI IMG/M metagenome (GOLD analysis project Ga0210122, IMG submission 185530) | Wetland microbial communities from San Francisco Bay, California, USA, that impact long-term carbon sequestration - Muzzi_CordB_D2 (SPAdes) | ecosystem: Environmental > Aquatic > Marine >... | reverse complement strand
TCAAGCACCGCCGGGGGGGCTGCCGCGACAGGTTTCAAATCCAGCCCTAATTGCTTTATGCTTGAACCAATCCTGATAAAGGTTGCCGTTATGACGAAAAAATTGCTGTTCTGTTTCCTTGTGACCCTGCTGCCGGCGCTGGGTCAAGCCGGGGTCAAACCCGAACCGGTGCCGCCGGCCACCGTGGTCCTGCCGGCCCGGCCCAACCCGCACTGGGTCTGGGTCGACGACATGGTTTTCCACCACATGACGGACGGCAAAGCCTATCTCGTCGACGGTGACTCCGGCCGGTTCCTGGGTATGTTGAGCACCGGCAACAGTTTCGTCGGCGTCGTGCTGCCATCCGACTATTCGCAAATTTATTCGCCCGAGACTTATTTTTCCAGGGGCACCCGCGGCAAACGCACCGACGTGATCACGTTTTACGACCCGCGGGAACTGAAACCGACCGGCGAGGTGGTCATTCCCGCCAAACGGTTCTCGGCGATGCCGACGAATAACTATGCCGCGCTGACGGACGACGATCGCTTCCTGCTGGTCTACAACTTTACACCGGCACAATCCGTCAGCGTCGTGGACGTGAAGGAACGCCGATTTGTCGGTGAAACCGATACCGCCGGCTGTGCGCTGGTCATGCCGGCCGGCAACAGGCGGTTCATGATGCTGTGTGGCAACGGTGGCCTTCTCACGCTGAGCATGAACGACAGCGGTGAGATCACCGGCCAGCACCGCAGCCCGCCGTTTTTCGACGCGCAGAAGGATCCGGTGACGGAGAAAGCCGTCCGCTGGGGCCAAAAGTGGATTTTCGTCTCTTTCAATGGCGATGTGTATCCCCTGGACGCAGGCGGCCCGCAACCACGCCCCGGCAAGCACTGGTCGCTATTCGATGACGCGGAAAGGCGCGACAACTGGCGGCCGGGCGGTATACAGCACCTCGCCGTGCACCAGGGCGACGGGCAGTTATACGCCCTCGTCCACCAGGGGGGGGTCGACAGCCACAAGGACCCGGGCCAGGACGTCTGGGTCTACGACCTGGAGAGCGGTAAGCGCCTGCGCAAAATAAGTCTGGACAAACCGGCGACTTCCATTCAGGTCACGAAGGACGCCGAACCCCTGATGTTCGCGCTTTTCATCGGCAACCCCGGCCTCGATGTGTATGACGCCAGGAGCGGCAGCCTTTTGCGCAGCATTCCCGAAATCGGTTTCACACCGACGATCATGCAGACCCCCTGACGCGGGGCCGTAACGCAACGTGGACCCGGTAGTCATTCACATCGTCAGTTTCTGTATGGCCCTGCTGTTCGCCATCGCCGCCGTGCACAAACTGCGGGCGCCCGCGGTCTTCAGGGCCTCGGTGCAGGCGTACAAAATTCTGCCCGAAGCGCTGTTGACCCCGGCCGCGTTCATACTCATCGCGCTGGAGCTCATGGCCGCCGCCATGGTGTTGGTTCCCCGCGCCCGCCTCGCCGGCTTCGCCGTGCTGGCCGGCCTGTTGCTCGTCTACTCGGCGGGCATCGGCGTCAATCTTTACCGTGGCCGGACCGATATCGATTGCGGCTGTAACGGCCCGGCGTCGAGGCAGCAGATCTCCGGCTGGCTGGTGCTGAGAAACCTGGTATTTACCGGCCTGGTACTGCTGGCGATGATCCCGCCGGCGGACCGAACCCTGAACTGGGTGGACTTCCTTACCATCGGCTTCGGCGTGCTCGCCAGCGCCGGTCTCTATATTGGATTCAATCAATTGCTTACCCAGGCGCCGCGTCTGGCCTGGCTGCGGGACAATACATGATCAATACCCTCATCATCTCCAATATCGTGCTGTGGATTCTGCTGCTGGTCCTCGTGGCCGTGGTCTTTGCGCTGGTGCGCCAGATCGGCGTTCTGTACGAGCGAGTCGCCCCGGCCGGCGCGCTGATGGCGGGTCCCGGTCTGAAAACCGGTGAACTGGCGCCGGTTTTCGAGTTACAGACACTGTCCGGTCGGCCGTTGAAAATCGGCGGTGAGCGCGGCGACGGCAGGAGCACGCTGTTGTTCTTTCTTTCACCCACCTGCCCGGTCTGCAAAACACTGCTGCCGGCGTTGCGATCGATACGCAAGAGCGAGGCGGAGTGGCTCGACATCGTGCTCGCCAGCGATGGCGATGAAAACGAGCACCGCGAGTGGCTCCGGCAGCAGGGCCTCGAGGACTGGCCTTACGTGCTGTCGCCGCAACTCGGTATGACCATGCAGGTGGCGAAACTGCCCTTCGGCGCGCTGATCGACGAAGGCGGCGTGCTCTGCGCCCGCGGCCTGGTCAACAGCAGGGAACACATCGAAAGCCTGTTCGAAGCGAAGGAACAGGGCGTGGCGTCGATCCAGGAATACCTGCAGAACCAGGGCGGGCAACAGGAAAAGGACGCCGTTTGACGGCCCGTAGCAATCAACATCAAAGCGGAGTACAACCATGCATTGGCTGGACAAATATTCTGAAAAATCTGCCCGTTCGATAGCCCGGCAGAGCTCACGCCGCAGCTTTATCGCCCGGATCGGCACGGTGCTCCTGGGCGGGGCATCGATCCCGCTGTTGCCGGTGGCGCGCGCCGACAACAGCGCCAGGGCGCCGGCCCCGGCGGAGAGCGGCGACCCCAGCAGCTGTGACTACTGGCGTTATTGTGCAATCGACGGTTTCTTGTGCGACTGCTGCGGCGGCACCCACAACACCTGCCCACCCGGCACAACGGCTTCGCCGATTACATGGATCGGCACCTGCACCAACCCGATCGACGGCAAGGACTACATCATTTCGTACAATGATTGTTGCGGCAAATCCAGCTGCGGCCGCTGTTTGTGCAACCGCAATGAAGGCGACCGTCCGGTCTACCAGCCGCCAAAGTCGAACGATATCAACTGGTGCGCGGGGTCGAACGCGGACATTCCCTACAATTGCTCCACCGCCGTGGTGCTCGGTCTGGCGGTCGAGAAATCCTGATGCCGCCGCGCCCGTCAGCCCGACTCGCCGCCGGCTGCCTGTTGCTGCTCTCGAGCTTCGGGGCGGCCGCGGCCGATCACTACACGCCCCGGGTCAATTACACGCTCTACTGCCAGGGCTGCCACCTGGCCGACGGCGCGGGGACACCCGGAAAAGTCCCGGCCCTGAAAAACGAGGTCGGCCGTTTCCTCGGGGTCGACGGCGGAAGGGAGTACCTGGTCAGGGTCCCCGGCACCTCGCAATCGCCGCTGACGGATGCCGAAACCGCCGCGGTGCTGAACTGGATACTGTTCAATTTCAGTCCCGATCAATTGCCTGCGGATTACGTCCCTTTCAGCGGCGAGGAGGTTGCCCGCTACCGGCGCCAGCCCTTGACGAACGCCGCCGCCGTGCGCGCAGGTCTGCTGCGTTCTATCACACGGCAGGGCGCGGACGGAGCGGGTCAGTGAGCGGGAGCGGGCATACGGGCCTCAGGGAGCCTCATGCAGGTGCTGGCCGGCCGTCAGGCACAGGGAAAACAATTCGTTCTGGCTGGAAATGCCGAGCTTCTCGTAGGCACGGCGCCGATAGGTAATCACGCTGGACTGGGCGATAGCAAGGTCGAGACCGATGCCAACCGATGTATAACCCAACAAAATGCGCTCACAGACTTCCCGTTCGCGCCGGGTCAGCTTTGAAAAAGGAGGGGCGTTCTTGCTGATGATGGTGTGCACCAGGCTATGCGCTTTCCATTTTTTGGGCGGCTCACCCGTCGCCTTCAGCCGGAGTATGCGGTAATGCGCGGCTATCAGGGCCGTCATCAGCGGCAGGATCGATTCGAGCAAGTGCCAATCCTTGCCGGAATATGGTCCAGAGCGGCCCATGCGGTAAAAGTTGCAGTACACGCTGCCTTCCTCGACCTTGCCGATGGTCGAGGCCTTGTCCACCAGGTCATGGCGGTCGAAGAAATGGTTGCGGTACGCGGTATCCTCGTCGGGGTCCGCCGCGAGCGGTATCAACCCGTCCGCGCCGGCGCCGGCGATATGTGCAAAATTCGGGTCTTGCTCATGAAATTCGCGCACGTAGTCATTGGCCAGACCGCGGGCGGTTTCCACCGGCATCCGGCCGTGTGTGAACAGGTGACCGGCACCGGACTCGCCATAGGTGAACACGACACAATGATCGACGGGAGTTACCTTGTTCAGTAGCTTCAGCAAGCGGGTCTCGAACTCTTGGCCGCCGATTCGGTGGCACAGTTCCGTCAGCCCCTCGAGCCAGGCCCGCCGGCCGAACGCTTCCGGGACGCCGAGGCGCTCGTCCGGCACGCCAAGATCGCTGCTGCGGCTGGTTTTGGGCGATGCTGTCATCAGTCAATGGTCCCGGTGCGGCAACGCTGCCTTGTTCACTTATACCAGAACGCCGGCGACCGGACCAAGCCGGAGGTGCGACCGACATGCTGTCTGAAGCCGATAAACGGGTTCTCATGAATCGGGAGTTTCAAAAGCTGGTGCGGGTGCGCCGCTGGATCAGCGCGTCGTTCATGCTGCTGCTGCTGGGCCTGTACCTCCTCTTCAGCCTGTTGTCGGCATATGCGCCCCAGGTGCTGGCCAGGCCGTTATTGAACGGCGGCACCGTGCCGGTCGGCATTGCCCTGGGCTACGCGATCCTGGCGCTGATTTTCATACTCACACTCGTCTACGTGTGGCTGGCCAACAACGTCTTCGAGCCGCTCGAAAAAAGCGTCAGGCGCTCCGTCCGGGAAGGGCAGGAACGATGAACGTCAATGCCATCGTCATGTTTTTCCTGTTCGTGAGCATCACGCTGGTCATCACCGTCTGGGCCTCCAAGCGCACCCGGACCCGCTCGGATTTCTACGCCGCCGGCAGGAGCATCGGCGGTCTGCAGAACGGCCTCGCCATCGCGGGCGACTTCATGTCGGCGGCGACATTCCTCGGCGTCACGGCATTGGTATACAGCACCGGCATGGATGCCATGCTTTTTATCATCGGCGGAACGATGGGATGGTCGGTCATCCTGCTGCTGATCGCCGAGAGGCTGCGGAATCTCGGCAAATACACGTTTTCCGACGTGGTCGCATTCCGCCTGGAACGAAATCCGGTCAGGACCATGTCCGCGATCGGTTCGCTGGCCGTGGCCATCCCATACCTGCTCGCACAGATGGTCGGCGCCGGCGCCCTGATCCAGGTGCTCTTCGGTCTCCCGTACAGTTTTGCTGTAATCCTCGTAGGGGTGCTGATGACGCTCTACGTGACCTTCGGGGGCATGCTCGCGACCACCTGGATCCAGACCATCAAGGCGGTCCTTTTGCTGACAGGCGGCACCATCATCGGTTTTGGCGTCATGTTGCTGATGCATTTCAATTTTGGCGAACTGGTCACGGCCGCCGTACACACCCACGCGAAGGGGAGTGCAATCATGGCGCCCGGGGTCATGTTCGACGACTTCATCACCATCATCTCGGTTGCACTCGCCTTTGTCTTCGGCACCGCAGGGCTGCCGCACGTGCTGATGCGCTTTTTCACGGTGCCCGACGCACGCCAGGCACGCCGTTCAGTGGCGCACGCCATCGGTTTTATCGGCTATTTCCAGTGCCTGATCTTCATCATCGGCCTGGGGGCGGTCGTTTACGTCAGCAAGAACCCCGAATTCATGAACGCCGACGGCAGCCTGCTGGGCGGAGCGAACATGTCGGCGGTACACCTTTCCAAGGTCATCGGCGGCGACTTCTTCCTCGGTTTCATATCGGCCGTCGCCTTTGCAACCATACTCGCCGTGGTCTCGGGACTGACCCTTTCAGCCGCCACGGCGGTATCGCACGACCTTTACGCCAATGTCCTGCGCCGTGGTGCGAGCGACCGCAACACGGAATTGAGAATCTCCCGCATCACCACCTTCCTGATCGGTTTGAGCACGATGGCGCTCGCCATCCTGCTGGAGGGCGAGAACGTCGCTGTCCTGGCACTGATTGCACTGGCCATCGCCGCCAGTGTAAATTTTCCTGTCATGTTCCTGTCGATGTACTGGTCCAGGTTTACCACCCGGGGCGCCCTGGCTGGAGGTTACGCGGGTTTGGCGACGTCGCTGCTGCTGGTCATACTGGGCCCGACGGTCTGGGTCGAGATGCTGGGTTTCGAAAAGCCGGTGTTTCCGTACCTTTACCCCACCCTGTTCGCCATGTTGGCAAACCTGGCATTCGCGTTCTGGTTCTCGGTTACCGACAAGAGCCACCGCGCCTTTGCCGAAATAGAATCATTCGATAATCAATGGATACAGTCCGAGATCGGGCCTGTGGAGGAAGCACCATGAACACGATCGATCACGCCCAGATGGAGCCCATCGAAAAAGCCAGCCTGGACGAATTGCGCGCCCTGCAACTCGAACGCATGCAATGGAGCCTCAGGCACGCCTACGACAACGTGGCCCATTACCGCAAGCGCTTCGACGACGCAGGCGTACACCCGTCAGACCTGAAAACCCTGGAGGACCTGCGGCATTTTCCACTCACCGCCAAGCAGGACCTGCGTGAGAATTACCCGTTCGACCTGTTTGCGGTTCCGATGGAGGACGTCGTGCGCATCCACGCCTCGAGCGGCACCACCGGCAAGCCCACGGTGGTGGGCTACACGCAAAACGACATCGACATGTGGTCCGACGTCATGGCCCGCTCGATCAGGGGCGCGGGCGGCAGCAAGAGCGATATCGTCCACGTCGCCTATGGCTACGGCCTGTTTACCGGCGGTCTTGGCGCACATTACGGCGCGGAGCGGCTGGGGGCCGCGGTCATACCGATGTCCGGCGGGCAGACCGAGCGGCAGGTGCAGCTGATCCAGGATTTCAAGCCGGGGATCATCATGTCCACGCCTTCCTATATGCTCAATCTCGCCGATGAATTCGAACGCCAGGGCATCGACCCCGGAGACTCATCGCTGCGCGTCGGCATGTTTGGCGCGGAACCGTGGACCGACGCGATGCGCCAGGAAATCGAATCTCGTTGCGGGCTCGATGCGATCGACATTTATGGCTTGTCGGAAGTCGTCGGCCCGGGCGTCGCCTGCGAGTGCCTGGAGACCAAGGACGGGCCACATATCTGGGAAGACCACTTCTACCCGGAAATCGTCGACCCGAACAGCGGCGAAGTCCTGCCGGACGGCGAATACGGCGAACTGGTGTTCACGTCGCTGACCAAGGAGGCGTTACCCGTAATCCGCTACCGCACGCGGGACCTCACCCGGCTGTTGCCGGGCACGGCGCGCAGTATGCGGCGCATGGACAAGATCACCGGACGTTCGGACGACATGATGATCATCCGCGGAGTCAACGTCTTCCCGAGCCAGATCGAGGAGGAGATCCTGAAGCTGCCGGAGTGCTCACCGCATTACCAGATCGAGCTGTATACCGCCAACCACATGGACAGGCTGCGTGTGCTGGTGGAACTCAAACCTTACATGAGCCAGTGCTCGGCGGAAGACCGCAGCGCCATCGCCGCCAAACTGGTACATAATATCAAGTCCTTCATCGGTGTCAGTTCTTCCGTGGAACTGCGCAGCGAGGGGGAAATCGAGCGCTCGCAGGGCAAGGCCGTGCGAATCGTGGACAAACGTTCGAAATAGCGCCCTGCCGTTACCCGCTGAAGGCCGTGTCCCCCCATGGGAGGACTGTATTTTCAAGGCCGCTTTGGCATCATGGCGGCAGCAACACGGATCCGGCCCGGTGCCGGTGCAAAAAATGGAAATTGTATGACTAAGAAATTCGCTTCCCAGGCTGACCTCGAAGACAAACAGGTCTCTTTTACTGAACTGGCCGATGGCATCTATGCCTACACGGCGGAGGGCGACCCGAATACCGGGGTCGTGATCGGTGACGATTCGGTCATGGTGCTCGATGCGCAGGCTACGCCCCTGATGGCCCGCGACGTCATCGAGAAAATACGCGGCGTGACCGACAAGCCGATCAAGTACGTATCGCTGAGTCATTATCACGCCGCCCGTGTGCTCGGTGCATCGGCGTACGAAGCGCAGGAAATCATCGTCAGCCAGGATACCTATGACCTGATCGTCGAACGCGGCGAGCAGGATTTCAAATCCGAGACAGAACGCTTCCCGCGTTTGTTTCGCGGCGTCGATACGATCCCGGGCCTGACCTGGCCGACCATCGTGTTCAAGGGCGAGATGACGGTCTGGATGGGCAGCCGCGAAGTCAGGCTGCTGCAACTTGGCCGCGGCCACTCCAAGGGCGACACGGTGATCTGGATGCCCAGGGAAAGGGTCCTTTTCAGCGGCGACCTGGTGGAATACGGCGCGACGCCGTACACCGGTGACGCCTACCTGACCGACTGGCCGCAGACCCTCCAGCGTCTGGCGGACCTGGACCCGGTGGCGCTGGTGCCCGGGCGCGGCGAAGCCCTGACGACACCGGAAACCTGCATGGAGGCCATCGACGGCACGCGCGCGTTCTTGACCGCGATGTTCGAATCGGTCAAGGAAGGACGCCGCGCGGGGATGAACCTGAAGGACATCTACGCGCAGACCTACGCCAGGCTGAAACCCGAATTCGGCCACTGGGTCATATTCGATCACTGCCTGCCGTTCGACGTCAGCCGCGCCTATGACGAAGCCGGCGGCATCACCGATCCGCGTATCTGGACCGCCGAGCGGGACGCCGAAATGTGGAACCAGCTCGAAGGGGGGCAATAGGGAGGCAACTGTGCAGGGCGTACGCAAAACCTATCCTTTCGAAAGGCCGCCGGAGCTGGACAGTCCCGACCGCAAGCGCTATCCGGTGATCATCGTCGGCGCCGGCCCGATCGGCATGGCCATGGGCCTGGAACTCGACCAACGGGGCATTGCCAACATCATTCTCGACGACGATGACAAGGTCAGCGTCGGTTCGCGCGCAATCTGCTGGGCCAAGCGCGCCCTGGAAGTGGCCGACAGGCTGGGGTGCGGAGAACGCATGCTGGAAAAAGGCGTCACCTGGAACAACGGCAAGGTGTTCTTCGGCGACAGCCCGGACCCGGTGTACGGGTTCAACGTGCTCGAGGAGACAGATCAGCAATTTCCCGGCTTCATCAACCTGCAGCAATACTACGCCGAGGAGTTTCTGATCGACGTCATCGACACGCGCGAACATACCGCCATTCGCTGGCTGAACGAAGTTACCGCTGTCGAACAGACGGAAAACGGAGTCGTCGTTTCGGTGCACACCCCGGACGGCGATTACGTACTGGAATGCGATTACCTGGTGGCCGCGGACGGCAGCAACAGCCGGCTGCGTTCCATGCTCGGTCTGGAGTTCGTCGGCGAAACGTTCGAGGACAATTTCCTGATCGCCGATATCAAGATGAAAGCGGATTTCCCTACCGAACGCTGGTTCTGGTTCGACCCGCCTTTCAACCGCGGCCAGTCGGCGCTGCTGCACAAGCAGCCGGATGATGTCTGGCGGCTGGACTTCCAACTCGGCAGGGACATCGACCGTGAAGAGGAAAGCAAGCCGGAAAAAGTGGCCAGGCGCATCCGCGCGATGATGGGCGAGGATTTCGAATTCGATTTCGAATGGGTCAGCATCTACCGTTTTTCCTGCCGCCGCATGACCCGGCTGGTGCACGGGCGCATCCTGTTCGCAGGCGATGCCGCACACATCGTCGTGCCCTTCGGCGCCCGCGGCGCCAACAGCGGTCTACAGGACGTCGACAACCTGGGCTGGAAACTGGCACTGGTCATGCAGGGCAAGGCCCCGGCCGCGCTGCTCGAGTCCTATAATGACGAGCGCGTGGAGGCGGCCAGGGAAAACCTGCGCATTTCCGCCGGCACGACGAATTTCATCACGCCGAAGACGCCCGCCAGCCGCGTGTTCCGCGATGCCACCTTGCAACTGGCGGGCCGTTATGAATTCGCCCGCCGTTTCGTCAACAGCGGACGCCTGTCGACACCCACGATCCTGAAGGACTCGGCGCTCAATACCGCCGACACGGACCATTTTGACAGCCACATGGCGCCCGGTTCACCGTCGCTCGATGCACCGGTCACCGCGAACGGCCGGAAAACCTGGTTCCTGAAGACGCTGGGCGACGGCTTCGTCGGTGTCTATTTCCAGGGCACCGAACAAGGGGCGCCGGCCGGGCTCGGGGTTCTCGAAACGGATGCCATACCGGTCCGGACGCTAACCGTGGCCGCCGACGGCGGGCCGGATGGCTGTGACCTGCTGGATCACAGCGGCCTGCTGCAACAAAAACTCGACGGCCGGCCGGGGAGCTATTACCTGTTCCGGCCGGACCAGCACCTGGTCGCCAGGTGGCGCAAATTCGACCCGCAGGCGGTGCGCGGCGCGGTTGCCCGCGCCACGATGCAGACCCATTGAAGGAGACGGCGTGAAAACGAAAATGCGCACTGACCCGAATATCCAGGACCCGGACGCTTTCTACGCAAGGCTGATCGCGCTGCACGATGGTCTGAGCAGTGCTCAAAGCCAGGCGCTGAACGCCAGGTTGATCCTGCTGATGGCCAACCAGATCGGCGACGGGCAGGTGCTCGAGGAAATTCTCGCCGCCGCCCGCGCTGAGGATCGCTCTACACAATGACACCCCGGCGCGGTCCTTGAAAGACCTGATCCAATCCGCCCTGGGCGGCGACATCAATGCCATTGCCCGTTTGCTCAGTATCTCCGAGTCGGGGTCCGGGGAATCCCACAGGCTGCACGAGGCCCTGTTCCCACACGGCGGCAAAGCTCACATTATCGGTATAACCGGCCCGGCGGGCGCCGGTAAATCGACCCTGATCGGGCAACTGGCGGCCTGCTTCGCCCCCGTATCCGGAAAGGTCGCTGTCATCGCCTGCGACCCGTCCAGTCCTGCCAGCGGCGGTGCGCTGCTCGGCGACCGCATACGCATGCGCTCCCTCGAAGCCGACGCGCGCGTCTTCGTCCGCAGCCTGGCCTCGCGGCACAGCAGGGCCGGTCTGCCGCTGGCGGCCTTCCGCGCGGCCGACATATTCGATGCCTGCGGCTTCGAACGGATCATCGTCGAAACGGTGGGAACCGGCCAGAATCAACTCGACATCATGGAGGCCGCCCATACCATCATCGCGGTCTCCTCACCGGGGCTGGGCGACGAAATCCAGGCGATGAAGTCCGGTTTACTCGAAGTCGCCCATATTCACGCAATCGCGAAGAGCGACCTTGACGGCGCCGAAAAGACGCTGCTGGACATCAAGAACGCCGTGCGCCTGCGTCGTCAGGGTGGCGACACGGACGATGGCTGGACCGCGCCCGTGCTGCCGATCGACAGCCTCAGCGGCGATGGCTTGGAGGCCCTGCAACAGGCCATACAGGCGCACGAGGACTTTCTGCACCGGGGCGACCACCTTGCGGACCGCTGCCGCCGGATGTTTCGAGCCAGGATCTACCGCGAAGCGGCCGAACAGCTCGAACGATCGTTTGCGGGTGCACCCGAAGGGTCTGTCTGCGACTGCATTGAGACGGTCATGCTACGGCAGGCCACACCGGCGCAGGCTGCCAGAAAGATACTCGGAAAGCTGGAGTTCTGAGCGTATTTCAGGATCGGCTTCGGGATACCATGCAGGTAAACGTTTACGGGTTAAGTGGCAGGTTGTTAATTTAGTTGAACAAAAGGTAAACGGTTAACGCATTAGAAAAAGGTATTCGTGTATTATATATCATGATTGAAAATTCTATATGAAGCCCGCAACGGCCAAGCGTTGGACAAAGATCAGCCTGCGTTCGCTGCATCTGCTCGCGGTCGCCGGCGTCGGCGGCGGCGTTCTGTTGGGGCTCGAAAAACACTTGTGGCTGTGTTACTGGTACCTGGCGCTCATCAGCGGCACACTGATGATGTCGATGGACGTCATTTCGAACCGCCTTTGGCTGGTACAGATCCGCGGTCTCACCGTCATGCTGAAGCTTGTCCTGTTGCTGCTGCTGGATGGCGACCCGCTTTGGGACCGCGTTCTGGTGGTGACGGTCATCGTCCTCTCGTCGGTGATATCCCATGCACCGGGGGCCTTGCGTTATTATTCCCTGGTGCATCGCCGTGTCATCAATTCAGACCGTGACATCAAGGGGTAACCGGCAAATGTCGACAGGACCGGGAAACCGGTGACAAATGCCGGCCAAACCCTCATCCCTGCTGCTCGAACACCAGGATCTGCTCGGCCCCGTTGACCGCTCGCGGGCACTGCTCGATCTAGCCTGCGGCAATGGGCGCAACGGCCTGGCCCTGGCCGCGCGCGGTTATCCGGTCGTCTTCGCCGACCGCTCCGGGGACGCGCTGGCGAACGTTGAACGGGCGCTGGCGGCGGCCGGGCTCGACGGCCGGACCTGGCAGGTGGACCTGGAACGGGAGGGTGTAGATGCACTCGCGGGCCGCCACTTCGGCGCCATCGTCTGTTTCCGTTACCTGCACCGACCGCTGTTCCCGGCGCTGCGGCGGGCCGTGGTCAATGGAGGCCTGGTGATCTACCAGACCTTTACCGTGGGACAACCGCGGTACGGGCGCCCGCATAATCCGGATTTCTTGCTGCGGCCGGGCGAATTACCGGGTTATTTCCAGGGCTGGGAGTTTATCCATCGCTTCGAAGGCGTGCTCTCCAAACCCGAACGAAGTGTCGCGCAAATCGTGGCCAGGAAACCGCGATAAGTTTCGCTGCGACCGCTCACGGCAAGGAAAACGCTACGAAGGCGTTGCCCAGTACCGGATTGTCCAATGTGCCGCCGGTGGACGGAACCAGCAGGTACTCCTTGCCGCCCGTCATGTACACCGTGGGCGGGGCCGAGCCCATGAATGGCAATTCGTGACGCCACAGTTCCTGCCCGGTCGTCTTGTCGAACGCCCTGATGAGATTGTCGGTGGTGCCGGTAACGAAGAGCAGCTTGCCCGCGGTCAACACGGGGCCGCCCAGGTTTTCGGTTCCGACGCTGCCCATACCGCGCGCCTCCAAGGTCTTGTCCGTGCCCAGCGGCACCTTCCAGACCATGCGGCCGCTGTTCAAATCGAGCGCGTTGAGCCAGCCCCACGGAGGCTTGCTGGCCGGATAGCCCTCGTTATCCCGGAAGACCCGCCAGCCCGTGAACTGGTACCGGGGCTTCACGCTCTCCTCGATTTCCCGTTTTCGTTCATCGAATGCAGGCCTTACCGACTGGATATAGGCGATGATGTCGTTCAGGACATCTGCAGGCAGGCGATGAAAACCAGGCATGCCCCGCCGTCCATGGCGCACGATCTGCCTGATGAAAGTCTCGGGTCTTCTGAGGTCGATCCCATACAAGGCCGGGTTGGTTCCGGAGCCTTGTAAACCGGGACCGTGACAACTCGCACAATGCTCGAGGTACAGCTTCCTCGGCCCAGAATCCGGAAACACCAGGCTGTCCAGCCCGGCGACGTTCACAAGCTGCATCCGCCACGGCACATCATTCGAACACACGTAGAGAATGTGCGTAGAAGGGTCCACGACCCCGCCAGGCCACTCGGCGCCGCCGCGCAGGCCGAAGTATATGGTGTCCTTCCCGGGCGAAAACGGGGGAAAAGATCCGCTGTTCGCGCGGTCCAGGATTTCCCTGGCGTAGGCGTAATTTTCCTCTCCGAGGTTGGTCAGATCGTCCGCTCCGAAATCTTGTTTTGAAAACGGTTCGGGTCGCTGCACGTCGGGCTGATACCGGGCGGTCTTTTCTCCGGGCAAGTCGGAATTCGGCGCACGTTTGAGGCGCCACGGGAAAACGGGTTTGCCGCTAACGCGATCGAGCAGAATCGTGTTGCCGTGCTTGGTCAGCGCCACGACCACATCAACGAGCACACCATTGCGAACGATTTGCGTGAGTATGGGCGGCGCCGACACATCCTTGTCCCAGATGTCGTGCGCAATTTCCTGGAACGACCAGACGATATTGCCATTGCGGGTATCGATGGCGACAAGGCTGTCGGCATACGCGTTGTTTCCGGGCCGGCTGATGCCGATAAAATCAGGCTTCGGGTTGCCGGTGGTCACGTACGCCAGGCCACGGGCCGTGTCCGCCGCCACGCCCGACCATGGATTGCTCCCGCCGTACACCCCCCCGGCACGTTTGTCCGCCGTCGCCAGGGGCTCCAGCAACGACGTGTGCCACAACCTCTTTCCGCTGACGACGTCAAGCCCCTCCACCGCGGCGTGGTCGACGATGGGATAACCGATTACCGGATAGATGATCGTGTCATTGACGATGACCGGCGCAACCATGCTGAAACTGTCGCCGGCCACGACGCCGTCCAGGCCGAATTCCGCGACGGGTTTTCCCGCGGGGGACAAGGCGTACAGGTTCGTGCCCGCCGGAAAGTAGATGCGCGGTCCTATGCTGTCGGTCCCGGGCCACCAGGTCAGTCCCCTGATCGCCGGCTTGCCGGTTGTATGGAAACGCCATTTTTCCTTACCCGTTGCGCCGTCCACCGCGACGACGTTATTCCCGGGTATTGGAAAAATCGCCATGCCGTCGACAAAAATGGGATTCGCCTGAATATTGGCCGACGTTTCCGCCCTGTACGTCCAGGCGACTTCGAGTTCCGTCACGTTGGACGTGTTGATCTGCGCGTACGCCGAATACCGGTTCGACATGGCGTTGCCATGGCTTCTCGACCAATCGCGGAAGTCATCGTCGCCGAGGGGGGCGTCGGCCCTGGTGAGTTCCGAGGGTTTCGCCGCCGCCACGGTCTTGTAAACCGGGGATCCGAACGCGGCCGCGGCCGTGACCCAGCAAGCCCAGGTAACGAGCAACGCGAACAGGCAGCGCAACCCGGCCCTTGTCGGAAATATGGTCGTGGTTCGAAACATTGAATACGCCCTCATTTGCATCCACCCGCCGCTGACGCCGATCCGGTGACCGATGGCGCCGGCGCACGGACAAGTGTTGAAGACACCATTGTATGCCGATTCATCGGAAAAAAAGACCCGGACCTGTACTCCCTGCCCCCGAAATCCGCCGCCTCCTGCCCCGGCCAAGCGGTGCAAAAGCCGGGCGCGGGGGTTGGGCTGGCCAACCGGACTTGCGGCAGCGTAGAATAAAAAGTCGGTCTTCTTCAGGAGAACAAACCATGGCCGGTGGCTGGAGCAGCGACGGGGCGGTACAGGAACAAATTGACGCGACGATCGAAGACGCGGTCCGGCGTGCACGCGACGACCTGCCGACCGGGGCCAGCCGCTCCTCCTGTGAAGCATGCGGTGAGCCGATACCCGCGGCCCGGCGCGTCGCCGTGCCCGGGGTGCGCTTCTGCGTGAATTGCCAGGCGGCCCGCGACGAGCAACGGCAACAGCACAACGCCATCAACCGGCGCGCGAGCAAGGACAGCCTGCTCAGGTAGGGCAACCCGCCTACTCCCGCAGTGCGGCGACCGGTGCATTTAACCGGCCGCCATCGACTCCAGCACGTCCTCCACGCGTTCGAACACCGTATACATTTGGCGCTCGGGCGCCAGCGTGGTCAGCCTGAAATGGTTGCGGTAGGGCACGTTGAAACTGCAACCGGGCGCCACGAGGACGTGTTTTTTTTCCAACAACTGCATGGCGAAATTTTGGTCGTCGAAGTCCTTGATCAGCGAGGTATCGACCGCGGGAAAAGCGTACATGGCGCCGGCCGGCTCGCACAGCGACAGGAAGCGGCTGCGCGCGACGCCGTCGATGATGGCCTGACGGGACTGGAACAGGCGGCCGCCGGGCGCGGTCAGGTCCGCGATGCTCTGATAACCGCCCAGCGCCGTCTGCACGGCCCACTGGCCGGGAACGTTCGCGCACAGACGCAGCGAAGCGAGCAACTCCACCGCGTGCAGGTATTCGCCGGTGTTTTCCCGGTCGCCGCTGAAGACGATCCAACCGACACGGTAACCGCAAGCGCGGTAGATCTTCGACAACCCGTTGAAAGTGGCGCACAGCGTGTCGTGGACCAGCGTGGCCATCGGTGTGTGCACGCCATCGCCGTAAAGCATCTGGTCGTAAATCTCGTCGCTGAGCACCACCAGCCGGTTGCGCTCGGCGATGCCCGCGATTTCCTCCAGCAGGGCGCGATCGTAAACGGCACCGGTCGGGTTGTTCGGATTGATTACGACGATGGCGCGCGTGCGCGCGGTCAGCAGACCGCGGATCTCGTCCGGGTCGGGTTGAAAGTCGTTTTCAGGCCGGCAGTTGTAGTACACGGGCCGGCCGTGATTGAGAGATACCGAGGCGCTCCACAACGGGTAGTCGGGACTGGGGACCAGGACTTCGTCGCCGCTGTTGAGCAATGCGCGCAAAGCCAGGTCGATACACTCGCTGACACCGTTGCCGATGAACACGTCGTCGGCGCTGACATCGAGGATACCTCTGCCCTGTTGCTGCATGACCACGGCTTCCCGCGCCGGGAAAATGCCTTTCTGGTGACAGTAGGCCTCGCTTTGGCCGAGGTTCTCGATCATGGCCAGACGCATGGTTTCCGGCGTGCGGTAACCGAACAGGCCCGGGTTGCCGATATTCAGCGAAATGATCTCGTAGCCGAGGTGTTCCAATTCCAGCGCCCGTGCGGCCAGTTCACCGCGGATCTCGTAACGCACCCCCTCCAGAATACGGTTGGTTTGCAGCGGTGCTTTGCCTGTTTTTCCGACCATGTCAAAGTCCTTCGAAGACATGCCGAGATGGTCGGCTTTATCCATCAGAAAAACAAGCCTCGGACGCGCTTAAATTTCGGTCCGGAGGACACCGGACCCGGACCGGTAAATCACCGCGCGTACGCGGCAAGCCGCACCGTGATCCGTCCGGAGCCCATCGGCGGCGGGCTGCGGCAATTTGGGGCCCCGGCCTAAAACAGCACTTTTCCAGCCGCTGCCTTGACCTGTATCATTCCACTTAAAAGTCAGAATGTTATCCTGTAGCCACCCGTATCAGGCCTGTACGCCGCGGGGGAAACCGGACTTGACAGCGGGAGGAAGCGGTCATGACAAAACTTGCATTGGGTGTGCTGTTGTGGAGCGCCGTTCATTTTGTGCCTGCCCTGGCGGCCGATTTCAGAAAATCGATGGTGGACCGACTGGGCGAGTACCCGTGGAAGGGTCTTTTCACGGTGGTGATGGCCGTCGCCATATACCTGCTCATCAGCGGCTGGAAATCAGCCTCCACGGTGGAGGTTTTCATGCCGCCCGCGTGGGGCGGTCACGCGGCATACGTGCTCGTGCTGCTGGGCTTCATCCTGTTCCTCGCGCCCTACCCGGCGAACAATTTCAAACGCCTGCTGCGTCATCCGCAGTTGACCGGCGTGTGTCTCTGGGGCATCGGTCACCTGGCCGCCAACGGCGAGGCCCGCTCCATCGTCCTGTTCGGGGGCTTGACCCTGTGGGCCGTGATCGAGGCTTTGCTGCTGAACCGGCGGGATGGCGAGTGGCACAAGCCGGAGAAGGTTTCACACACGAGGGACTTGGCCCTGGTGCTTTTCAGTTCGCTGGTGTACATGGCGTTCATTTACACGCACCACCTGATATTCGGCGGATCGCCTCTGACCTGGAGCCAGTGAGCGGCACGGCGGTCGGCGAGACCGTACCCCGGGGCCGGAAGTTTTTTCTGTTCTTACCGAACCCGCACGGTTGCGGGGAAGGTTCACGCGTAAACGAGAAAGGATATGCAAAACGATGAGTAGCAACTACATAGACCTCCATATCGACGAAATCCGCCAGGAATACAAGCTGCTGGATCACTGGATCTACCTCAACGCGGCCGACCAGATGATCCCGGGGAATTACTGGCTCAAGGCGGTCCGCGATTTCTACAACTTCGTCGAATACGGCCGCATGGAGGACATCCCCACGGCCGATGTCGCTACCCACCCTTTTCTGCTGGCGGCCTGGGACGAAAGCATCACACGGGGCGCCCGCTTCATCAACGCCGACAAGGACGAGGTCACAAACACCTATCGTCCCGCGATCACGGCGAACCTGATCCTGTACAACATGTTCGAATGGAAGGCGGGCGACAACGTCGTGATTACGGACCTTTCGTACCCGTCCATACCCTATATCCTGCAGGACCTGAAACGCCGCTACGGTATCGAGATTCGCGTGGTCCGCAACGTGGCCGGCGAGATCCTGATGGAAGACCTGGAAAAAATGGTCGACGGCAACACCCGCATGGTCATCGTCGACCGCACGACGGCGTTCTGCGGCTTTACCTTCGACATGAAGGAGGTCTGCCGTATCGCCCACGCGCAGGGGGCGCTGGTGCTCGATGACGCGATGCAGACACTCGGCGCGGTCAATATCGATGTCAGGGACGATGACGTCGACATCCTCATCTCCGGCGCCTACAAGTGGCAATGCGGGCCCGAGGGAGCGGGCATTTTTTATATCAAGCGGGCCGTGATGGACCGGATCGACGCCCGCTTCCGCAACTACATCTGGGCCGACATCCCCGGAACGATCCCGTTTGCCGACAAGGACCACGACATCATCGAGAGCTGGAAATACCCGCCGGTCAACAATGCCAACCGCTTCTCACAGGACGTCACGATCGGGCCGGCGCTGTTCGGCTGGGTAGCGACGCTCAAATTCTATGAAAAAATCGGTATCGCGAACGTGGAGGAACGGGTCCGGCGCCTCGGCAGCTACACGATAGAACGACTGCAGGAAATCGGCTGCCGCGTCACCTGCCCGACCGACCCGGCCAAGCGTCACGGATTGATCACGTACACGACCGGGGATTACGACAAGGACACCGCCTTTTTCCAGCGTTGCGCCGCACCCGGCCGCTGCATGAAACCGATCAAGATATCGATGCGCGCGCTGGGCGGGATCGGCAATCTGCGTATCAGCGCCCATTTCTTCAATACCGAAGACGACATCGATTACCTGATAGACTTGCAAAGAAAGATGCTCTGACGAGTTGAACCGGGAGCAGTCATGGCCGATCCATCTGCTGCACAGACGCAGCCGGGCGCTGAATTGCGCGCCTGTCTCGAACGCCAACGTCGAGCTTTTCGCGCCGACCCCAACCCGGGCCTGGAGCAGCGCGAGGCTGACCTCCTGGCGCTGAAACGCCTGCTCAGCGAAAACCGTGACGCCATCGCCGAGGCGATCTCGAAGGACTACGGCAACCGCTCCCGCCATGAGACCATGCTCGCGGAAATCATCATGGTGCTGGATGGTGTCAAATTCGTGCTCAAGCACCTGAAACGGTGGCTGAAGACCCAGAAGCGCGAAATCGATTTCAGCCTTTATCCCGGAGCCAGGAACCGAGTCATACCGCAGCCGCTCGGCGTGGTCGGCGTCATCGTCCCGTGGAATTTCCCGGTCCAGCTGGCGTTTACGCCGCTGACCTACATTTTTGCCGCCGGCAACCGCGCCATGGTGAAGATGTCGGAAAACTCGGTCGAACTGTCGCGTCTCCTGCAGCGGCTCGCACCCGGCTACCTGCCACCGGACAAGCTGTGCTTTTTCGAAGAGACGGGCAATGTCGGCATTCAGTTTTCCCGACTGCCCTTCGACCATCTGCTGTTCACGGGCTCGGGCGCCACCGGCCGGGCGGTGATGGCCTCCGCCGCGGAAAACCTGACCCCGGTGACACTGGAACTGGGCGGCAAGTCACCGGCGGTGATCGCCGCCGATTACCCGCTGGAAAAAGCCGTCGAACGGATCATGTTCGCCAAGCTATTCAATGCCGGGCAGATATGCGTCAATGTCGATTACCTGTTCGTCCCGGCGGACCGGGTCGACGCCTTCGTAGACCTCGCCAGGAAATGGGTTGCGAGGCACTGCCCCGATATCGATAGCCGGGACTATACCTCCATCATCGACCGGAAGTCCTATGACCGAATCATGGCCGGCCTCGAAGACGCGGCCCGGCGCGGCGGTACCCTCGTCAACCTGGCCGCGGATCAGCAGGCTTCCGCCGGGCAGCGCAAGATCCCCCCGTATCTGGTTTTAAACGTCAGCGAAGACATGGCGCTGATGCAGCGCGAGATATTCGGACCCGTGATGCCGGTAATACCGTACCGCGACAAGGCGGAGGTCAGCGGCCACATCAATGGGCACGAACGCCCGCTGGCGTTCTATGCGTTCACAAACGATCGTGCATTGCAGGACTATTACCTCGACCACGTGATGTCGGGCGGCGTCTGCTTCAACGACGCCCTGCTGCACACCTCTCAGCACGACCTGCCCTTCGGCGGAGTCGGCGCCAGCGGCATGGGCCAGTACCACGCCCACGAGGGTTTCCTGACGTTTTCGAAACTGCGCCCGGTGTTTTACCAGGCACCGTTCAGCAGTCTGAAATACCTGGCCCCGCCCTATGGAAAGCTGGTCGACCGTCTATTAAACTTACTTCTTAGATTTAAATCCTAACTATCTATTATTAATATACTTTATTAAGTCGTCTCAGTGACAATTCAAGCGGCCCACGGCCCGGCCCGCGCGCTTCGGGTGAGATGTACGGGCTAGCCGGTGTTCTGAACCGCGAGTGCAATACCGTTGACGGTGGCCTTGAGTGCGTTCAGCACCTCCTCGTCTTTGCGCCCGTTCGCCCGCCACCTCCCCAACAGCTCGACCTGCAGGATGTGCATCGGGTCCACATACGGGTTGCGCAACCGGATGTTGCGTTGCAGCGTGCGCTGCGAGTCCAGCAATTCGCGGCTTTGCTTGATCTCCAGGATGTAATGCCGGGCCAGGGCGAACTCTTCCTCGATGCGTGCAAAGACAGCTGACGACGACGACGGGGCCAGCGCGGCGTAACGCCGCCCGATACCGAGGTCCGACTTTGCCAGCACCATTTCCACGTCGTTGATCAGACCCTGGAAAAAACTCCAGCCCGACTGCATGGAACGCAGACGTTCGATACCGTGCTTTTGCACGGCTTGCGACAGCGCGGCGCCGACACCGAACACCCCGGGAAAGCCGACCCGCATCTGCGCCCAGGCGAACACCCAGGGGATCGCCCTGAGGTTCTCGATGCCCTCGCCCGTGCGCCGGGAGGCCGGACGGGACCCAATCTGCAGACGCTCGATGACGTCGATCGGCGTGGCGCCGCGATAGAACGGTATGAATTCCGCTGTTTCGTGAACGAGTTGCCGGTACGCCAGCCGCGCCCACCCGGCCATGTCCGCCATGACAGCCTGTGACTGCGGGTCCGGATACTGACCGGTATCGACCAGGCCGTGTCTGAGTACGGCGCCGCTCATCAACTCGAGGTTGCGCAGCGCCAGCGGTCTCATACCGTATTTCTGGTTGATGGCCTCGCCCTGTTCCGTCACGCGCAGATGCCCGTGCAGACTGCCCGCCGGGGCACCCTCCACGCCCTTGACCATGTTGCCGCCGCCGCGGCTGACGGTGCCGCCGCGGCCGTGAAAAAACTCCACGCTGACGCCTTGGCGGCGCCCGCACTCGACCAGCTTCGCCTGCGCCTCGTAGAGACTCCAGCGCGCAGCTGCGATACCGCTGTCCTTGTTGCTGTCGGAATAGCCGATCATGATCACCTGGCGGTTGCCGCGCCGCCGCAGGTGACGGCGGTAAACGGCGTTTGCCAGCAAATCCGCGAGGATGGCCGGACCGGCCTCAAGGTCATCAACCGTTTCCAGCAACGGCGCCACGTCCAGAGGGATGCCGTCGGCCCCGACCAGCCCCCCGATCCGCGCCAGCGCCAGCACGCTCAGCACATCGTCCGGACCCTTGGTCATGCTGGTGATGAACAGCCCCGTCGCATCATCGCCATAACAACTGCGCGCCTCTGCAATGGCGGCGAACACGGCCAGCGTGGAGTGCGCCTGCGCCGACAGTGCGTCTCCGCTTTTGGCCGGCACCGAGACGGCGGACGAACCGGCGGCGAGATGACGCGTCAGCGCCTGTTCGCGCTGTGCGGGGCTCTGCCCGCTCCAGTCCTCGCGCTGCAGCAACTCGGCAACGACCTCGCGATGCAGCAGCGCGTCCTGCCGCGTATCGAGCGTGGCCAGGTGAAAGCCGAAACAGGCGATACGCTGCTGCAGACGACGGACACTGAAAAGACCGGCGTGGCGGCCCTTGTTCTGTTCGAGGCTGTCGGCGATCACGGCGATATCGGCAGCGTAGGCTGAGGCATCCTCGTAAGCGCCCGCTGCGCCCGCCTGCGTCGCGTCGAGCCGTGCCAGTATCAACCGCAGCAGGCAGCGGTACGGCATCTCGCGGTGTCTCGGGGGTATCGCCGCCGCGGCCAGCGGCATGAGGGCCGTGTATTCTGCCAGGCGCTGCAGTACCGCGTTACTGAATTCGGCCTGGCCGCGGGTTTGGCTGAGATAGCGGGCCAGCCGCTTCACTTCGGACCGGTAGCAGCGGATGACGGCCTTGCGCTGGGCGGCCAGTGTCTCCAGTATCGTATCCGCTCCGACGTTCGGATTGCCGTCCATGTCGCCGCCGACCCATGAGCCGAAGCGCAGCAGCCGGGCACAACCGACCAGCGGTGCATCCTCGCCGTACGCGGCCCGGAAGGCCTGCTGCAGGTCAGCGTGGAACGGCGGCACGACCCGGTAGAGGATGTTTGTCAGGTAGAACATCACGTTGTCCAGTTCGTCGGCGACCGTGGGCTTGGCGCTCGGCACCGTGCTGGTTTGCCAGGCCGAGTTGATTGCATCCCGAATCCGGTCCAGCGTCTGGCTTTCCTCCTGCGGTGTCAGGTCGGGATTGAGACGCTCGACGAGTCGGTGCAGTATGGAGTGCTCCTTCTCCAGAAAACTGCGCCGCGTCGCCTCGGTGGGGTGCGCCGTGAACACCGGCTGTATTCGCAGCCCGGCAAGCGCCTGGCTTACGCTGTCGGCCTCGACACCGGCCTCCGCCAGTGCCGCGATGACCTGGTCGAGGCTGCCTCGTTGCGAAGCCGTACCCGATTTCTGGTACTCACGGCGGCGGCGGATACGGTGGGTCTTCTCGGCCAGGTTGACCAGTCTCAGGTAGGTGGAAAAGGCCTTCGTGATCCGTCTTACGTCCTCCATGCCGAGACTGGCCAGCGCTCGCTCGAGCACATCGGCACTGCTGCCGTCGCCCTCTCTTCTGAGGATGGCCGCCCTGCGCACGGTCTCCACCTGCCGCAAAAGCCCGGCGCCGTGCTGCTCGACGAGCGTGTCGCCGACCAACGCGCCCAGCATGCTGACGTCGTTCCGCAGCGGCAGGTCCTTCTCGGGAAACTCGATATTGCGAAATTCTTCCATGCCCTTGCCGATAACTGTCGCTTGATCATAAACCGGACGCCGGTCCCGCGGCACCTCGCGTGAATTAGTTTAACCTTTCGGGAGAAGTTTCTGTTTTAATAAGCCGCAAATGAACGGCGCCAGGAACAAAACGGTCAATGAGACGCGGTAAGCCGCTCGCGATCAAGCCGGACGCGTGGTCTCGAATGCTGCGCTGCGTGCTCGGCGCCGCGCTGCTGCTGGCTTGTTGCCCGGCGCTGCCTGCCACGGTTCAGTTGCGCGTGATGGAAACCACCGACCTGCACATGCACCTGATGGGCTACGACTACTACCGGGACGAGGTAAGCGTCACTGCCGGTCTGACCCGGACCGCCGGACTGATCGCGGCCGCCAGGAAGGAGGCGGCCAACAGCGTGCTGGTCGACAACGGCGACCTGCTGCAGGGCAACCCGATGGGTGACTACGCGGCCCGTGGCCGCGTGCTGAGATTCGGGGAAACCCATCCGGCGTTCAAAGCCATGAACCTGCTGGGCTACGATGTCGGCAACGTCGGCAACCACGACTTCAATTATGGTCTGGACTATCTGGTCAAGGCGCTGCACGGGGCCAATTTCCCGTATGTTTCGGCCAATGTCGTCGTCGCAGACCCGGATGACGACGACAGCAACGACCAGCCCTACTTCCGTCCCTGGGTGATACTGGGAAAAACGGTGGTCGATGACAGCGGCGGCCGACACCGCCTCAATATCGGTTATATCGGTTTTGTCCCGCCGCAGATCATGGACTGGGACCGCGACAAGCTGAGCGGACTGATCAAGACGAAAGACATCGTCGATACCGCCCGGCGCTACGTCCCGGAAATGCGCGCACACGGCGCCGACATCGTCATCGCCATGGCGCACAGCGGCATGTACGACAATGCTCGCCGGGGCATGGACGAGAATGCGGTCTATTACCTGGCGAAAGTGCACGGCATCGATGCGATCTTGTTCGGTCACTCACACCGGGTTTTCCCCGGCGATGAGCTTTTCGATGGTTTTCCCGGTGTCGACAACCAGCGCGGGACGGTCTTCGGCATACCGGCCGTCATGCCCGGGTTCTGGGGCAGCCACCTGGGTGTCGTGGACCTGCGCCTCCGACTGGAGGACGGTGCCTGGCGGGTCGCCGGCGGGCACGCCGAGGCCCGGCCGATATACCGCCGTGAACACGGCAAGGCAACCCCACTCGTCGAGCCGGTGCGGGCGATCGCGAACGCCGTGCGTGACGACCACGCCGCGACCCGGGCATACATGGACAAAACAGTCGGCGCCACGGCCACGGCCATCAACAGCTATTTCGCCCTGATCGAGGACGCCCCGTCCGTGCAATTGGTCAACAATGCGCAGCTCTGGTACGCCAGGCAGATCCTGCGCGGCACGCCGTACGCCGGCCTGCCGCTGCTTTCGGCGGCCTCGCCATTCAGGGCCGGGGGCAACGCGGGTGTGGATAACTACACCGACGTGCCGGCGGGCGCCATTGCGCTGCGCAATGTCGCAGACCTTTACATCTACCCGAATGACCTGAAAATCGTGCTGCTGACGGGCCGGCAGGTGCGCGCCTGGCTGGAAAAGTCGGCCGAGGTATTCAATACGATCGACCCGCATTCGTCACGGGCACAGTGGCTGGTCAACGAAAAGACCCCGGCGTACAACTTCGACGTCATCGACGGTGTAACCTACGAGATCGACCTCACGCGCCCGCTCCGGACCGGGGGGTCCGCGGCGCCGAAAGCCGGCGAAGGCCGCATACGCAATCTCAGCTACCACGGCAAACCTGTTGACCCCGCACAGAAATTCCTCGTAGTCACCAACAGTTATCGCGCCGACGGCGGTGGGCGCTTCCCGGCGCTCGACGGTACCGCGACGGTGATCGATGCACCGGACAAGAACCGCGACGTCATCGCCGCGTACTTTCTGGCCGGGGCGGTCATCGACCCAGCGGCGGACCACAACTGGAAGTTTGCGGCCACGACCGGCGAGGCGGTGATTTACTTCAGGACCTCGCCCAAGGCGCGGGGCTCGGCAGGCCCCAACATGCAGTTTGTGAGTATCATGGACGACGGTTTCGCCAAATTCAGACTGCGGCCCTGAGCGGCACGCTCAGGTGTGTTTGCCGGGCTCCCAGCCGGCCGGGCCGATGGCCCTGCCCGCCACCGCCGCCGGGTAGTCTTCCAGCCGGGTCGCCATGCTGTCGTTCCAACGGTTCAGGTAGCCGAACAGCGCGATCGTGGCGACCAGCTCCACGATTTGGCCTTCGTCGAAGTGTTTGGCGAGTTCGTCAAAATCCTGCTGGCTCACCTGGTTCGGCGTCACCGATGCATTGACCGCCAATTGCAGTGCGGCACGCTCGGCGTCCGAAAATAGGCCGCTATTTCGAAATTCCCAGACCGCGGCGATCTTCTCGTCCGAAGCCTTGTAGATCGAAGAGAGATTGGCCATATGCGCCTGGCAGTACCGGCAGCCCGCGGCCTGGCTGGCCACCAGGCTGACCAGCATCTTGAGTTCCTCCGGCACGGTTCCTTCGTACAGCACCGCCTGGTTCAGTTGCATGAACGCCGCCGCGATCGCCGGACGTCGCTGCATGGTCAGGATGCTGTTGGGTATGAAGCCCCGGGTTTTTTCGTAGTGCTCGAAGCGTTCTTTGAATTCGGGGACCGTGTCCCGCGGCAACGGTTCTAGATGCGGCATGTCATTCCTCCTGGGGTTTGGCCAGGAACATGATAATCCCATTCGGGACGGCCATGAACCGCGGGCCGGCCCGGTGGCCGCGCGCGCAATGGCGATGTCGTCGAATTGGCGCAAGCTGCGCCAGCTGATGTATGATTTTTCCGAACCAGGCCCGGCTCGCCGCAGGGCTCTACCAGGGGGATGGCCCATCGTTACCTACAGCATCAACGACCCCGTCAAAGGACTGATCGAGTATCAGGACCGCAAACGCCGGCTTTGGATACTTTCGGTCCTCTGGCCGCTGATGCCCCTGTCGGGTATCGGCGTCTATTTGCTGAGCGGATCGGAATGGGCGTTTGCCTTGCCGCTGGTGCTCTCTTACGTCGTCTCGCCGGTCCTGGACTGGCTGATCGGCGCGGACCCCGACAACCCGCCGCAACAGATCGTCCCCAGGCTCGAGGCGGACCGTTATTATCGCGTCCTGACGTGGCTGACAGTGCCGCTTCATTTCCTCGTGCTAACGCTGGTGGTCTGGTTCATCGGCCGCCACTCGCTGAGCCTGCCCTCGTTTATCGCACTGGCCTTCACGGCCGGCATCTACAGCGGGCTGTGTATCAACACGGCGCACGAACTCGGACACAAAAAGTCGCGCTTCGAGCGACTGCTGGCCCGGCTGGCCCTGGCGGTACCGGCGTACGGCCATTTCGGTGTCGAGCACAACCGCGGCCACCACCGCCTGGTGGCAACACCCCAGGATCCGGCCAGCGCCCGCATGGGAGAGTCGCTGTACCGCTTCATGTCGCGCGAAATACCCGGGGCGATGCGGCGCGCCTGGCGTCTCGAAGCCGCCCGCCTGCGCCCGGCCGGTCACGGCTTTTTCAGCTGGCGTAACGAAATCCTGCAATCCTACGCCGTCAGCTTGGTCTTCCAGGGCGGCCTGGTCATCGCTTTCGGCTGGCCGACCCTGCCTTTCCTGCTGATACATAATTTCTGGGCCTGGTTCCAACTCACCTGTGCCAATTACGTCGAACACTACGGGCTGCTGCGCGAGCGGCTCGCCGACGGGAGTTACGCGCCTTGCCGTCCGCGTCACTCCTGGAATTGCAATTACGTTTTCAGCAACCTGGTCATGTTCCACCTCGAGCGCCATTCCGACCACCACGCCTACCCCGCGCGCCGCTACCAGTGTCTGCGCAACCATGAAGACATCCCGCAGCTGCCAACCGGCTATTTCGGCATGTACCTGGCGGCCTACGTGCCATGGCTGTGGTACCGGATCATGGACCGCCGCCTGTTGCGGCTGCCGCACGTCCAGGGCGATCTCGGCAAAGTCAACATCGACCCGGCGCGGAGCGCGGAGATCCATGCCAGGTACGCCTGAGAGCGACAACGCCCCCCGGCGAGACAAGGGTTGCGGCGCCCGGCCCCGCCGCCGTGCGTTGGTGACGCCCAGCAGACGTGTTTGACCTCGTTTTCAACAGCCTGCGCGCCTTCAACATGCTGGGCATCGCCGTCGGTGGCCTGCTGTTACTGGGCATCGCGCTCGTCATCGTCGGCGATTTCGCCCGGTGGCGGCTGCGTGCACAGCGCCATGAAGGCACCATCGTCGGTGTCAGGGTCCAGGCCGGGGGCGGAAAAAGCCGCGGCGAGCGATACTCGCCGGTCATCGAATACACCAACAGCCAGGGACAGCGCATCGCGGCCGAAAGCGACAGCAGTTCGAGTCTCCTCGCGGACAAGATTCCAGGTCGAAAAGTGACAATCCTGGTCCTGCCGCGAGACCCGGAGACGGCCCGCGTCATCGGTTACACGTGGGTCGTAATCGGCCTGCTCATGGGGATACCGGGCATCGTCCTGATTGCGATCGCATTCAGGGGGCTCGAATTCGATGGGTACACCCTCCTGGTCGGACTGTTGCTGGCCGCCTATTTTTTCCGAAAGCTGAGAAAGGTCATCAAACCCCGCGGGGAGAGGGAATCGGCGGGGCGTTTCAGGGTGCGTACGAGAATGTCCCGGCGAAAAAAGCGCGATGCCATGCCCTTGTGGGGCAAGGCTGAAGTCCTGGCGCGTCTCCGGGAAAGGGACAGGGTCAACCGCAAGTGGATGCCCGGTGTCGCCATCGCGGGTTGTCTGCTCGCGGGCCTGGGTCTGTACATGGCGCTCGGCATGCAGCAGCGCCTGGCCGGATCGGCGGCAGCCGAGGGGCGCGTCGTGGCGCTCCACAGCGAATTCGACCCATCCGGCGACGGCTCGTCCCATACCTACTATCCGGAGGTTGCTTTCACGCTCCCCGACGGGTCCGCGGTCAGGTTTCGCGGCCGGACCGGGTCCAACCCCCCGACCTACAGAAAGGGGGACCGTGTACGGGTGCTGTACCTGCCGCAAACCCCTGCAAGCGCGATGATCGATCACGGCGTCCTCAACTGGTTGCCCGCCGCGGGCTGCATGGCGCTGGGGGCCCTGTTCGCATGGCTGGGAGCGAAGGGCTGGCTGGGCATTCGCCGGCGCGGGCTGACAACGCCGCCCGCCTGATCCCCGGTTTGCAATCGGCGCCGGGATGGCCGTACGCTTGTGCCTCCGCGCCATCCCGGCACATACCAAACACGAGGAATCCGCAATGACCCAAGCCGACACCTGCTGCACCATCGTTCCGTACTTCAAGGTCCATGAGGGAAAGTTGCACGCATTCAGACAAGGGTGTGAAGCCTTTGTCGAAAAGACACGCGGGGAGCCCGGCTGCCTGTTCTACAGCTTCTGTTTTTCCGGTGACCTCGTCCACTGCCGCGAAGGCTACCGGGACGCGGAGGCGCTGCTGGCGCACCTCGAGAACGTCGGTTCATTGTTGCGTGAAGCCCTCAAGATCTCCGACCTCACGCGTTTGGAGATCCATGCCCCGGTCGCCGAACTGGATAAGCTCAGGGAGCCGCTGAGCCAGATGAAGCCAAGGTTCTTCTCGGTAGAACTCGGTTTCCGGCGATAGCGGCTCGCCGCGCCCGATCGTTGCACGGGGCCGGCAAGGGGGCATTCCCGGCGCTGAGCGGCCTGGTTCTCTGGCGGCGTGGACCCCGCAACGGTCGGCGGAACGGCAGGTCCGCGGACAAGAGCCGCGGCAGAAGCGGACCATTGTCCCTGACCTGAATCCGCTCGGCGGTCAGCCGGGCGCGCGCCCCGCCCCGCGGCGGGCAATCATTTGCTCGCGCATGACGAACTTCTGGATCTTGCCGGTGACCGTCATCGGGAAGGTGTCCACGAATTCCACGATATGGGGGATTTTGAAATGCGCGATCTGGCCGCTGCAAAACGACTTGACCTCCGCTTCGTCCAACGTCGCCTCGGCTTCGGTCTGAACCCAGGCGACCACCTGCTCCCCGTATTTCTCGTCCGGAACGCCAAAAACGGAAACATCCTTGATCTTCGGGTGACGCAGCAGGTATTCCTCGACCTCGCGCGGGTAGATGTTTTCCCCGCCGCGAATGATCATGTCCTTAACACGCCCGACGATGTCGCAGTAACCGAGTTCGTCGATGACGGCCAGGTCGCCGGTGTGCACCCAGCCGGCGGCGTCAATGGTTTCCCGCGTCCTTTCCTCATCCTGCCAGTAGCCCAGCATGACCGAGTAACCCCGCGTGCACAGTTCGCCGCGCGTGCCCACGGGCACGGCCAGCCCTTCCTCGTCGATGATCTTGACCTCGACGTGCGGGTGCACGCGGCCGACCGTCGTGACGCGTTTTTCCACCGGGTCGTCCACCGAGGTCTGGAAACTGACCGGGCTGGTCTCGGTCATGCCGTAGGCAATGGTCACATCCGTCATGTGCATTTCGTTCATTACACGGGTCATGGTCTCGGCCGGGCACGGCGCGCCGGCCATGATACCGGTGCGCAGTGTCGACAGGTCGTAATCCTTGAATCGCGGGTGCGCCAGTTCGGCGATAAACATGGTCGGCACGCCGTACAGCGCCGTGCAACCCTCGGCCTGCACGGTTTCGAGAACGCTCCCCGGCTCGAAGGCTTCGTCCGGGAACACCATCATCGCGCCGTGGGTGACGCAACCGAGCACACCCATGACCATGCCGAAGCAATGGTAAAGCGGCACCGGGATGCAGAGCCGGTCCCGCTCAGTGAATTTCATCGTTTCGGCAACGAAGTAGCCGTTATTGAGGATGTTGAAATGGGTCAGCGTCGCGCCTTTCGGAAAACCGGTCGTGCCGCTGGTAAACTGGATGTTGATCGGGTCGTCCGGCTGCAAAGCGGCGGCGAGCGCCGAAACCTGAACCACCGACGCCTCCGCCGGGGTGCTCTCGAAATCCGCAAATCGGTACATCCCGCGCATTTCCTGGTCGGACAGGCAGATGACCGTGCGCAGATCGGGAATGCTCTGGGCATGCAGCCTGCCCGGCGCGCAGTCATCGAGTTCCGGCGCCAGCTTCCGCAGCATGCCGACGTAGTCGCTGGACTTGAACTGCTCGGCCAGCACCAGCGCCTTGCAATTCACCTTGTTGAGAACGTACTCCAGCTCCGCGAGCCGGTACGCGGGGTTGATGTTGACCAGTATCGCGCCGATCTTCGCCGTTGCGAACTGCACGATCACCCACTCGATGTTGTTGGGCGACCAGATACCCACGCGATCGCCGGTCTCGATGCCCTGCGACAATAAATTGGCCGCCACGCGACTGACGCGTTCGTCGAGCTCCGCGTAACTCAGGCGGACGCCCTGATGACGCACGACGATGGCGGTCTTGTCGCCGTGGCGCGCCGCGGTCTCGCTCAGCAGCTTGCCGATGGTTTTGAAAAGCAGCGGCTTTTCACCCATCCCGTTTACATAACTCAAGTCAGTCATTTCACGCCAGCCGTTCTGCCAGGTACTTATCCATGATTATTATGCGCAATAACTTCAAATTGTCGCTTGGTCAATGGTATGGTGTGGACTCGCACATACTACCAAAGTAGCACTTTGGGGTCAGATACGGGGTGTGGGTCCCTTTGGCGGCGGCAAGTGAATACTGACTGGGAAAACGCTCGATAGGCCTGATTGTGTCCAATACGAATAACGACAATATTCGCGCAGGCGTCGAAGACGCCCCGCTGACGATCGTCATTGCGGATGACCACCCGCTTTACAGGGACGCTCTCGAACTCGTCGTCACCGACATATTCACGGCCGCGAGAATCGTTACTTGCGCTTCGCAGGAGGAAGTGCTCGGCGTGCTCCGCCAGGAAGACGGCGCGGACCTGATCCTGCTGGATCTGAAACTGCCGGGTGCAATGGGCTTTACCTGCCTGACGCTGATTCACGATCTCAGCCCGATCACGCCGGTGGTCATCGTATCCGCGATCGAGGACCCGGCCACGATGCGCGAAGCCATCGAACACGGGGCGAGCGGCTACCTGCCCAAATCTTCCGACAGGCAAACCATGCGCCACGCGCTGCAGTTGGTAATGGCGGGCAGCGTCTTCCTGCCGGTAACGGCAATCTCCTCCAACTGGCTGCGACGGCCGGCGCCGCCGCAAAGGGACAATGGCGAGGCCGAACACACTACGCTGACATCGCGCCAGCAAGTCGTTCTGAAACTGATGGCGGAAGGAAAATCCAACAAGGAAATCGCAAACGAACTGTCGATCACCGAGATTACCGTCAAGGCGCATGTTTCCGCAATCCTGCGCAAGCTCGGCGTCAGCAACCGCGTGCAGGCGGCGATGCTGGCGAAAGACGTGTTGCTGCCCGGGGAATGTAGCGGCGTGAACGACTGAGCCGGCAGGCTCACGCCTGGCTGATCAGCGCACGGAGTTTCGCGAGGTTGAGCGGTTTGGTCATATAGGTGTGCCCCTTGCGCACCGCCAGCTTCTGGATTTTGGGATCGACATCGCTGGTCATCAGCACGCTGTAGACATCGTCACTGAACTCACGGCGTATCTGTTCGATCACGGAAAGCCCGTTGTCGCCGTCGGCCAGGTGGTAGTCCGAAATGATAACGTCCGGCTCCAGGTCGAGCGATATCAATTCAACCAGGGCCTGGGACGCATCGGCAACGAAGATACCCCGGCACCCCCAGCGCTCGATGTTGGCCTTCATGCTGTTGAGTACATCGGGGCTGTCGTCGACGACCACGACGACGCGATCACGCAACGCGTCCGCACTGGCGTTCAAATGGGGCGCTTCGATGATCTTCCGGGCATCGCCCAGCGGCACGTCGACCGCGAACATCGAACCCTTGCCCGGCTCGGACATGACCCGCAGCTCCAGCGATAGCAAAGCGGCGACGCGGTCGACGATGGACAGACCCAGTCCCATGCCTGTCGCCTGAGTGATACCCGGCGTCGAGCTTTGGTAATAGGCCTCGAAGATACGCTTGAGTTCAGCCGGCGGTATACCGATCCCGGTGTCATAGACACAGATTTTGACTTTCTGCGGCAGCCGGCGGCAGCCGATCAACACTTTTCCGGCCGGTGTATAGCGGATCGCGTTCGTGACGAGGTTGCGGATCACGGTTTCGAGCAGGTGGCGGTCAGAACGCACGACGGCCGAAGAGCGGACATATTTAAGCGCCAGCGAGGAACTTTCCGACAGCTCCATGTACTCGTCGGCCAGCGGGTCCAGTACCTCGGCCAGGTTAAAATGACTGATGTGCGGGTCGATCATGCCGCTGTCGAGCTTGGTGATGTCCAACAGGGACACCAGCAGATTGTTCAAAGAACCCAGCGCGACCTTCGTCTTGTTCAAGAAGCCCCGTTCCTTCTCGGGCAGATCGGTGCCCTTGATCGCCTCCAGAAACAACAGCGCCGAACTCAGCGGCTGGCGCAGGTCGTGACTGGCCGCGGCAAGGAACTTGGATTTGAGCTTGTCGGCCTGTTCCGCCTGTTCCTTGGCCTGTCTCAGCGCCTCTTCGATCTGTTGCCGTACGTCGAGTTCGTGGGTCAGGCGCCGGTTGACGTTTTCGAGTTCCTTGGTCCGGACCCTGATGGCCTCTTCCAGCTTCGCGGCGGTCTGGAACAGGGTAAACGCGTCGGCCTGGTGGTCGATATCACGTTCGGCGCGCTTCATCAGCGCCCTGACGGTCTTGGTCAGACGTTGGTTTTCGGCAGCCAGCGCCTCGATGTCAGCGGCCGCCGCACCCGCCGCCCGCTCACTCATTTAGGCCGAATCCGAACGCCACGCAGGTAAACGAGTTGTTCACGTGGATCGTGTTGTACTGCTCACCCAGCGTGGAAAACCCCAGCACGTTGTGGTGCTGCATGAGCCGGGCGATCTGTTCCCTGAGCCCGAGTTGATCCATCTCGATCTGGCGGGCGGCACAATTGAATCCCAGGATCAGCGACGGCATGCCCATCTGTCTCCTGATGTCGGCAAAAAAGTCCTTCAGCATGTCGACCATGTCACCGGGCTCGGCGATACTGAAGACCACGCCCTCGTCCATCGCGCAGGCAAAGCGCATGCCGCCGCTGGGCGTCGCATCCATCGGCCCCCTCGGGAACACCTGGCCGCCTATTTTCACGATGGCCGGCCAGCGCGAGAAGTCCGGCAGGGAAGGATCCCGCCGTTGCAAGCCGCACAGTGCCGCGTACGCCTCGAGCGCCGGACGGCCGTCGATTTCACTGACCGTACGGTGGTCGGACGACATGGCGGTAACCACGGCGCGCCGGTTGGTCGGCTTGTAGTGGCTGTGCAGAAACGTTTTGAATTTGAGCTTGCTGTGGATCAGGGCGATGACGGCGCAGTCGTTTCTGAAATGCCCGTTGACCAGCACGCGGCTGTTGAGTTTCTGCACGTCCTGGTTATGGACCCAGTTATCGCCGGCGGTGCCGCCGACCAGGGGGATACCGCTGAGCTCCGCGCCCAGGGCCGCACACAGCCTTTCCTCGTTCTGCGCCTGTCCGTTGGCCAGCAATATAGCCAGCATGTTGGACGGGTTCGTGCCGCCCAGCCTGGAACCCATCGACCCCCTCAGTTCATTGACGATATGCGATGCGTCCTGTAAACGGAAATTCCTGACGTTTTCAATCGGCGCCACGGCCACCGAGAACAGCCTCCGCGGCAGCGTCACGGCGCACATCGAGTCGTTCAGGTAGCCCAGTTGCGAGAACTCGCCTTCCGAACTGCAGCCGACGACCACGCCCAGGTTGGGATATCTCTTCAGGCTTCTCTCGAGTTCGTGGTTGCAATAGCGGCCCGCGCAAAACAGGTAGGTGAGCGCCGCGTCCGTTGACCGCAGTTGCCGGGCAATATCGGCCAGTGCGGAAGCGGGGTCCTTTTCCCGCGTTGCGGCGGTCCTGATACCCTGCTGCTCGGCGCTGGACTGATGGGGCTCCGATGAAGTTAACATGCTCGACGGCTCTGTGAATGATACTTAGGTATCCACCTACTTTTGCATTATAACGACAAAAGGGATCAGCGGTTATGATGTAAAGTGCTATTGGCTTGCATCCGCCCTGCCCTGGGCCGGACGGGAGGACGGGAGTTGACCGACGTGAACGCCGACACAATGAGTTACGAACGGATAAAAGAAAGTTTCGAACTGCTTGTTCCGAAAGAATTCAATTTTGCCAGGGATGTCATCGACCCCCAGTGCGATTCCGGGGCCACGGCGATTCACTGGGTCCGCGGCGACGAGGAAAAAACCGTCAGCTACCGGGATCTGGCACTGGTCTCGCAACGAATCGCCAGCGGGCTGCAGCGACTGGGCGTGGGCAAGGGCGACACCGTCATCGTTCTGCTGGGCAGGAAACTGGCGTGGTGGGAAAGCGTCACGGCTTGTTTGCGCATGGGCGCCGTCATCTCGCCGGCAACCGCTCAACTTTCGGCCGCCGACCTCGAGTACCGCATCAATGCGGCCGACGCGAGCTGCGTGATCATCGACGCCGAGAACCGGGAAAAAATCGAGGCGGTGGAACAGCATTGTCCGGGGCTGCGCGTCAAGGTGCTTGCCGGCGCCGAGGCGGAAGACTGGGTCTCCTATGCGGAACTGTCGCGGACGGATGTCTCCCCGGACGCGACCGCGGATACGCTCGCGGACGACGAAGCCTTCTGCTTTTTCACCTCCGGCACCACCGGCAAACCCAAGATGACGGTGCACACACAGGCATCCTACGGGATCGCCCATACCATCACCGGCAGGTTCTGGCTCGACCAGAAACCCGGTGACCTGCACTGGAACATCTCCGACACGGGCTGGGCCAAGGCCGCGTGGAGCAGTTTCTTCGGACCCTTTATCTGCGGCTCGTGCGTGTTCGTCGACGATGCCGATTTCAATCCGCAGCGTACGCTCGATATCCTGCAGCGCTTTCCGATCACGACCATGTGCGGCGCACCGACCGTTTACCGCATGCTGGTCCAGCAGGACCTGGCCGGCTTTCGCCCCGCGGCACTTCGGCACTGCGTGGCAGCCGGTGAGCCGCTGAACCCGGAGGTCATCGACACCTGGCGCGAAGCCACCGGCATCACGGTCAGGGACGGTTATGGCCAGACCGAAACCGTGCTTCTGTGCGGCAATTTTCCGGGCATGGATATCAAGGCCGGCTCCATGGGCAAACCGAGCCCCGGGTTCGAGCTGGCGGTCATCGGCAACGAAGGCGGACGGAAACCGCCGAACGAGGAAGGCGACATCGCCATCCGGGTCCAGCCCGAGCGGCCCGTCGGTCTGTTCAAGGCTTACCGCAACGCACCCGAGGCAACGGCGGCGACCTTCCGCGGGGACTGGTATATTACCGGGGACCGTGCCTATGTCGATGAGGACGGCTATTTCTGGTTCGTCGGCCGCGCCGATGACGTGATCATATCATCCGGCTACCGGATCGGGCCGTTCGAGGTCGAGAGCATCCTGCTCGAACACGACGCGGTCGCGGAGTCAGCCGTGGTCTCGAGCCCGGACGAAACCCGCGGCGAAGTCGTCAAGGCCTTTGTCGTACTGGCGGCCGGAACGACCGCCAGCGATACGTTGGCGAGCGAACTGCAGCAGTACGTCAAGTCCGTCACGGCGCCGTACAAGTACCCGCGCAGAATCGAGTTCGTCGATGCGCTGCCCAAAACGGTCAGCGGCAAGATCAGACGCAAGGAACTGCGCGACCAGGAATGGAAGCAGGCCCGCTAGGCTTCTTTCAAAAAAGGAACAAGACAGGCAACCGCTGCCGCGGATATGCCGGATTTGCAGGCCCTCACGGGAATAACGCAGCTTTGGAGTGCAACATGATTCGCTTTTTCATAACGTCGATTATCGCAGTTTTGTGCTGCCTGGACACGGCTGCGGCCGATTTGCCCATCGAGACGATTCCCAGCAGCCAGACACTGCCCAAGGACTACCCGAACACCTGGGTCTTCGCCTATGACTTCAACTTTTACTCGATCCTGGACGGCAAGATACTGGTCGTCGACGTGGCCGCAGACAACCGCAATTTCAAAGGCATCCTGGGCGCCAGCGGATTTGCCTCGTTCCAGTACGCCAGGTCGCGTCACGAACTGTATTCGGCGCAGTCGTTCTACTCGCGGGGCACCTACGGCGAACGCACGGACACGGTGGTCATCACGGATCCGGCCTCGCTTCTTCCCGTCGGGGAAATCATCATCCCCACCAAGCGTGAACAAATCGTGACGCAGAAGAACACGTTCCAGCTCACCGACGGCGAGCGCATGGGCCTGGTGATGAACTTCACACCGGCCGCGTCGGTGACCGCCATCGACCTGGTCAAGCGCAAGGTGCTTGGTGAAATCGCGATACCGGGTTGCAATTTCATCTTCCCCACCGGGAAACGCGGCTTTTCGACATTGTGCAACGACGGAACGCTGGCCAGCTACGCCCTGTCCGAGACGGGCAACGTGACCGCGTCCTCGCGCAGCAAGGCCTTTATCGATATCGACACGGACCCCATCTTCGCCAAGAACGCCGTGATCGGCGGCATCACGTACTTTCCCAGTTTCCACGGTCGCGTGCAGCCGGTGGACTTTCGTCCGGACGAGCCGAAGATACTCGCCGGCTGGCCGATGGTGCCGACCGGGCTCGCGAAGGAAAACTGGCGCCCGTCCGGGTGGCAAGTCGTCGCCGGCAGCGACAAGGAACTGTTCGTACTGATGCAGGCCAACGCCAAGGACGGCTCCCACAAGGATGGCGGCAGCGAAGTCTGGGTGTTCGAACCCGGCTCCGGAACGCTTACGCGGCGGATTAAGCTCGACAAACACGGTATTTCGATTGCCGTCACCCACAGCGAACCGGCTTACCTCGTGGTCACCAATGCCGACATGTTCCTCGACGTATACCGGGCGGACAGCGGAGATTTCCAGCGCAGCATTTCGGTGGGCGACGCGGCAACACCGATGGTGGTTTACACAAACTGATGCAACGCTATAGTTAATTTAGCACTGTAAGAACTTCATATAATGAGATGAATTTATTATGAATAAATTTGACAAATTTTTTACAAACACCAGCCGCCGCGTCGCTCAGCGCTCGTCCCGGCGCAGTTTCCTGGCCAAGCTCGGCGGAGTCGTCGTCGGTGTCGCCGCCTTTCCGCTGCTGCCGGTCGCGAGGGGTGCGTCGGCTGCGGGCAGCTATCCGGGTGTCGCGCCGCAGAGCACGGGCAACCCGATGGACCCGGGCGACCCGACCCACTGCGACTACTGGCGCTATTGCGCCATCGACGGATTCCTCTGCAGTTGCTGCGGCGGCACGCAAAGCTCCTGCCCGCCGGGCTCGCAGCAATCCCCGCTGACCTGGATCGGCACCTGCTTCAACCCGGCCGACAAGAAGAATTACGTCATTTCGTACAACGACTGCTGCGGCAAAACCTCCTGCGGCCGGTGCCTGTGCAACCGCAACGAGGGCGATCATCCCGCTTACCGCCCGCAGCAGAACAACGACCTGAACTGGTGCCTGGGCACGCAGAGTGCCGTTTACACCTGTTCCACGTCGGTCATCATCGGGGTCGCCTGATGCGGCCGTTTCCAAGGGCCTGCCTGCTCGCCGCCGCTCTGGTGAGCGCGGCGGCCTGCTCACAGGCGGATGAAACGGGCAAGGCGCTGTACCAGCGCTGCGCCGTGTGTCACCAGCCGGACGGCACGGGTATTCCCGGCGTTTTCCCGCCGCTCAAGGGCCGGCTGGCCGGGATCGTCGCCAGCGCCGAAGGGCGCGAATACGTCACGATGGTGCTGACCGAAGGTCTGGTCGCGACCATCACCGTCGACGGCGTGCGCTACGTGGGCGCCATGCCAGCCCAACAACTTACCGACACTCAGGTCGCGGAGGTGATCCGATACATCGCGACGGACTTCGGCCGCATCGCCGCGGATGGCGAGCAATCGCCGAGCGCAGCGGAGGTGGCCGCGATCCGGTCGAGGTTCGCCGGTGACCGAGCCGTCCCGGCTGCCGATCTGCGCACCCGGGTCACGCTGCTCAATGGGCACTGACCCGGTCTCGATGCCGGCCCGCATACTGTCGGCCGGAATGGCCCTGCTGGCGATCCTCGCAACATCATCGCCGGCACGGGCCGCCCCGCCGCGCTCAATGGAGACGCTGTGGATGCTGAACTGCCAGGGCTGCCACCGCGCGGACGGTCGCGGCACCGGGGACGCGGTGCCGGCGCTGTCCGGTGTCGCCGCGCGTTTTCTTTCGGTACCGGGCGGCCGTGAATACCTGATCCGCGTTCCCGGTGTTGCCGGTTCACCGCTCGAGGACGCCCCGTTGAGCGCCCTGGTCAACTGGATGCTGCGACGCTTCGACCCGCGGCACCTGCCGGTGGATTTCAAACCCTACACCGCCGCCGAGGTCGCCTCGTACCGGCAACTGGGCGCCTATGGCGAGGAAGCGGGCACGATCCGCGCCGCGCTGACGGCGTCGTTCGAGGCCGCGGTGCCTGCAAAACCCTGAAATCCGGGGATTCCGCCTCCTTGCTACTTTCGTATTAGTCGATTAGACAGACGTTCAATTTCGCCGCCCGCTTGCATGTGTGATAGTTACCGGAGTATTGGCACAAAAAGGAAACAGCGGATGAGCGTTTCAGCAGAGTCACGAGTAAGCACCCTGGCCAATGACCCCGGATTGATCTCGGACGAGGTCGCGGCATTCCTGGCTTCGGAGAAGAGGCTTTTCATTGGCGGCGATTGGGTCGATGCCGGTTCGGGCCAGACTTTCGACGTTACCGACCCTTCCAGCGACCAGGTCATCTCTGCGGCCGCAAAGGGACAGGCCGAAGACATCGACCAGGCCGTCAGCGCGGCCCGGCAGGCGTTCGAGAACTCCGCCTGGAGCCGCACGCGCCCGATGGAGCGCGAGCGACTCTTGCACAAGCTCGCGGACCTGATCGAAGAGCACGCCGACACGATCGCGGAGATCGAGGCACTGGACAACGGCAAGTCGGTCGTGATCGCACGGCACGTGGACATCAAGCACGCTATCGAGGTCTACCGCTACATGGCCGGCTGGCCGTCGAAACTGGAAGGCCAGACACTGCCCCTGTCCGGTTCGCTGTTGCCGGACCAGACATTCGTCGGCTACTCCCTGCGCGAACCCGTCGGTGTCGTCGGCGCGATCATCGCCTGGAATTTCCCGTTCCTGCTGGCCGCGTGGAAACTGGCCCCGGCGCTGGCAGCGGGCTGCACGGTCGTGCTGAAGCCGGCGGAAGAAACGCCGCTGAGCGCCCTCTACCTCGGCCAATTGATCAAGGAAGCAGGGTTTCCCGATGGCGTCGTCAATATCGTGACCGGTTTCGGGGATACCGCCGGTGCAGCCCTGTCGGCACACCCCGATGTGGACAAGGTCACCTTTACCGGATCGACGGAAGTGGGCCGCCTGATCGCGCGCGCCGCTGCCGGCAACATGAAGAAAGTTACGCTGGAACTCGGCGGCAAATCACCGACCATCGTCTTCGATGACGTGGACGCCAACATGGCCGTCGCCGGCGCCGCCAGCGCCATCTTCTTCAACCATGGCCAGACCTGCTGCGCCGGGTCACGCCTGTACGTCCACTCCAGCCGCTTCGACGAAATCGTGGAGGGTGTCAGCAATGCCGCGGCCGGTATGAAGGTCGGCCCGGGGCTGGACCCCGCCACGGAGGTCGGGCCGCTGGTGTCGGCGACGCAGCGCGAACGCGTCATGGCTTACGTCTCGCAGGGTCTCGCCGACGGTGCCGAAGCCGTCACCGGCGGGCGCGCCATGGACACCGCCGGCTACTACGTGCAACCGACCGTCTTCACGGGCGTGGATCCCGCCATGTCCATCGTACGCGAGGAGATCTTCGGCCCGGTCCTGGTAGCCGAGCCCTTCGACGACCTCGACGAAATCGCCGCTGTCGCAAACGAGAGCACCTACGGCCTCGCGGCCAGTATCTGGACCAAGGATATCAGCAGGGTGCACCGCCTCGCGCCGAAGTTACGGGCAGGCACGGTCTGGGTCAACTGCCACAACGTCCTCGACCCGGTCATGCCGTTTGGCGGTTACAAACAGTCGGGCTGGGGACGGGAACTGGGTAAGGAAGCGGTGTACTCGTACACCGAAAGCAAGTCTATGTGCATCAATATTTAACGTGGGGAAATAATATGCTGGAGGAAATCACAATGTTACAGAAAAAGATCAAGGCCAAACAACGCCTGAGCCGGTGGCTCCTGCGCTCACTGGTAACCGTCGTTGCGACGGTCCCGTTGGCGAACGGCGTCGCCCTGGCGCAAAAGAGCTCCGATCTTATGGAAGAGATCATGGTGACCGCCCAGAAACGCGAACAGAACGTCCAGGACGTCGGTATCTCGATGACCACGCTGTCCGGCGACCAGATGCGGACCCTCGGCTACACCAACGCACAGGAAGTGACTGCAATGTCCGCGGGCGTCAGCACGATGCAGCCGAACGGCGAGGCCAACTACGCCATCGGTATCCGCGGCGTGGCCAACAACGATTTCACGACCAACGTCGAGAGCCCGGTGGCCATCTACGTCGACGAGGTTTACATCAGCCAGATGTCGGGTGCGGGCTTTCTGCTATTCGACATCGACCGCGTGGAACTGCTGCGCGGCCCGCAGGGCACCCTGTTCGGCCGTAACGCAACCGGCGGGCTGGTGCATTACATCACGGTCAAACCGAATTTCGACGGCACCAACGGCTACGGCAGCCTCACCTTCGGCCGTTTCAACCGGATGAAGATACAGGGTGCTTACGGCACCCCGCTATCGGACACGGTGGCGATACGCGCCTCCTTCGCCACGCACCAGGGTGACGGCTATGTCAAGAACCGCCTGATGCCGCAGTCCGATCTCAACAACGCCAACGAATCCGCGGGCCGATTCCAGGTGCTTTTCAAGCCCAACGACAAGATGGATCTTCTGCTCAACGCACGCTATGGGCATCAGGATATCCGGACCGGTTTCTTCGAATACGTATCGGCCATTTATCCGACCGGCGAGGCGACCCCCGGGGTGCCCAACCCCGATCTCGGCGGTTATGTGGATACGGACCACAATGTGTACGCGGGCGACTACGACACACCGGGGCATAATGAACTCGATACCCGCGGTTACAGCGGCACGATCCACTACGATCTCGGTATCGGCCAGCTGACCAGCATCACCGACTACCAGACGGTGAAGCGTGATTACATCGAGGATTCCGACGCGTCCCCGGTGGACTACTTCCAGTTCTTCCTGACCACCGACGCGAAGCAGTTCTCGCAGGAATTGCGGATCAACGGCGAAAGCGACCGCCTGAAATGGGTCACCGGTTTCTACTACATGAAACTGAACGTGGATGACTCCAACGGCGGCATTACGCGCGGACTGTTCAATGCCCTGGCCAATGTCGGTTTCTTTGGCGAGGAGGCCATTGGCCTGACCGTCGACGATCTTGGCATCAACGGTGTGCGCAATCCTTATTCGACCGACACCAAGACCTGGTCCCTGTTCGGCCAGGCGGAATACTCGCTCACCGACACATTCACGCTGATCGGTGGCTTGCGTTGGATCAAGGAAAAGAAATCACACTTTTATCATAATTACATAAGCTGGTTCCCGGACACATCCCGTAGCGGCCAGGACCCGAATGCAACGGATCTGTTCGATGGAGTACCGGAGTCACCGTATTCCAATAGCCGCAATGACAGCAATTGGTCGGCCCGCATTCAGCTGAACTACAAGCCGAGCGACGACCTGCTGCTCTATACGAGTTGGAACCGCGGCGTCAAATCGGGCGGCTACAACGCACCGCTACTGCCGAGTTCCTTCGCGCTCACCGACGCATTCATGACCTACGATCCCGAGAAGCTGGATGCCTACGAGGCCGGCTTCAAATGGGACAGCGCGGACAAGCGACTGCGTATCAACGGCTCCGCCTATTATTACGACTACAAGAACTACCAGGCTTTCTCCATCATCGGGCTGGACACGGCGACCCTCAACGCGCAGGCCAAGGTCAAGGGTTTTGAACTCGAAAT
>Ga0210122_1000010_pt1 | contig 43778 bp, 36 predicted proteins | sample Muzzi_CordB_D2_FD_185530 | JGI IMG/M metagenome (GOLD analysis project Ga0210122, IMG submission 185530) | Wetland microbial communities from San Francisco Bay, California, USA, that impact long-term carbon sequestration - Muzzi_CordB_D2 (SPAdes) | ecosystem: Environmental > Aquatic > Marine >... | reverse complement strand
GCCTGGCTAATGTCGCAAGGCGCTGCGAGCCGCAACGACGCCGCGGTGCTCAAGCTCTATACCGGCGAGACCTACAAGGCGGTGTCCGATCTCGGGCTGCAGATCCTCGGCGGCTACGGCTATTGCATGGAATACCCGATGCAGCGCTTCTTCCGTGACTCGCGGCTCGCCGTGATCGGCGGCGGCACCTCGGAAATCCAGCGCAACATCATCGCTCGCGGGCTCGGGCTGTAGCGCGCCATGTCTTACCCGCTCGACGGCGTCAGGATTTTGGAGCTGGGCCAGATCATTGCCGGCACCTATGGCAGCCAGCTTCTGTCCGACCTCGGCGCCGAGGTAATCAAGATCGAGGCGCCGGAAGGCGACCTCGGCCGTATTCCCTCCGTCGGTCCCTACAAGGGGCTCAGTGCGCTGTTCCTCACCTTCAATCGCAACAAGAAGAGCATCGTCATCGACCTGAAGAACGAGGACGGGCGCGCGGTCTTCTACGAGCTGGTGAAAAAATCCGATGTGGTGATCGATAATTTCCGACCCGGCGTGCTGGAGCGGCTGAAGGTCGACTACGCGACACTGAGCCGGCTCAATCCGCGCCTCATCCAGTGTTCGGTGACCGGATTCGGCACGGAGGGCGAGTACAAGGACTACCCCGCCCTCGACCTCGTCATCCAGGCCATCAGCGGCCACATGGCGATCACCGGCGAGCCCGGCCGGCCGCCGGCCCGCGTCGGCATTCCGCTCGCCGACCTGAGCGGCGGTTTCTTTTCCAGCCAGGGCATCCTCGCCGCGCTCTACGGCCGCGAGCGCACCGGCAAGGGCCGCAAGATCGAACTGTCGATGTTCGATGCCATGCTCAATCTGCTGAGCTACATCGGCACCATCTGGCTCACCAAGGGCGAGTTGCCGAAGCCGCAAGGCTCGGCGCACGAATACTCGGTGCCCTGGCAGGCCTTCGGCACCAGCGACGGCCATGTCGTCATCGCCACCCGCCAGGAAGTGTTCTGGCAAAAGCTGTGCGGCGCACTGGAAGCACCCGCGCTTGCCACCGATCCGCGCTTTGCCACCAATCCCGACCGCATCACCAACCGCGCCGCGCTGGTGCCGGAGCTGGAGCGGATCTTCCGCACCCGCACCACCGCCGAGTGGCTTGACCGCCTGCGCGCCGCACAAGTGCCCGTCGCCCCGGTCAACAACCTCGACGAGGCCTTCGCCGAGCCGCCAGTGGCCGAACGCGAGATGATCGTCGAATACGAGCATCCGGACGTCGGCACGGTGCGGTTGCCGGGCAACCCCATCAAGATGTCGGGCATGGGCAAGACCATCAGCAATCCGGCGCCGCGCATCGGCGAGCACACCGATGCGCTGCTCGGCGCATTGCTCGAGCTGTCGGACGGGCAGATCGCCGCCTTGCGCGCCAAGGGCGCCGTCAAATAGGAAGGAACGACCGCATGCGTGGCCTGTACTGGGAACAATGGGAGATCGGCGCGGAATTCGAAAGCCCCGCACGCACCATCACCGAAGCCGACATCGTCGCCTTCGCCGGCATCTCCGGCGACTACAATCCGCTGCACATCAACGAGGAATATTGCAAGCAGACGCCCTTCGGCACCCGCATCGCGCACGGGCCGCTGGTCTATGCCATCGCCGCCGGCCTGCTGTTCCAGCTGCATCTCTACGACGACACGCTGATCGCCTTCCTCGGCTTCGACAGCCTCAAATTCACCAGGCCGGTGAAGCCAGGCGACACCATCCATGCCCGCATCAAGGTGCTGGAACGACGCGAAACCTCCAACCCGGAGCGCGGCGTCATGAAGCGCCAGCTGCAGGTGATCAACCAGCGCCGCGAGGTGGTGCAGGAGGGCGTGCAGGCCTTCCTGCTCAAGCGCCAGCCGGCCTGAATCTAGCCCCGCGGAATCACCGCGGTCGCCTCGATCTCGACCTTGGCACCCTCTTCCAGCAGGCCGGCGACCACGACCAACGTCATTGCCGGAAAGTGCCGGCCAATCACCCGGCGGTAGACGTCGCCAATCTCCTTGCGGCGGGCGACGTAGCTGGCCTTGTCGGTGATGTACCAGTTCAGCCGGGTGAGATGGACCGGCGCACCGCGCGCCTCCGCCAGCACCGCCACAACGTTCTTCAGCGCCTGCTCGATCTGCGCGACGAGATCCTCGCTGACCATTCGCGCCTGCCCGTCCCAGCCGATCTGGCCGGCGATGAAGACCTGGCGGCCTTCGCTGGCGATACCGTTCGCATAGCCCTGCGGTGGCGCCCAGCCCTTGGGCTGGAGAATAACAGCGCTGTCCTGGGTCATCGCCTTGCTCACGATCTCGTCCATGGGGCGGCCTATTGCTGGCGCAATCGGAAGCGCTGCACTTTGCCGGTCTGGGTCTTCGGCAAGGCGTCGATGAAGCTGATCGCACGCGGATATTTGTAGGGCGCGATGGTCGCCTTGACGTGATCCTGCAACCGCTTGATGCAGTCGACGTCGCCGGTCACGCCCTCCTTCAGCACCACATAGGCCGCCACGATCTGCCCGCGTTCGCTGTCGGGCGCCGCCACCACGGCACATTCGGCCACCTCGGCATGAGCGAGCAGCGCCGCCTCCACCTCCGGCCCGGCAATGTTGTAGCCGCCCGACACAATCATGTCGTCGGCGCGGGCGATGAAATGGAAGCGCCCCTCCTCGTCCTGCATGAAGGTATCGCCGGTCAGATTCCAGCCGGCGCGAACGTAGTCCGCCTGCCGCTTGTCGGCGAGATAGCGGCAGCCGGTCGGCCCGCGCACCGCCAGCTTGCCGACCGCGCCACGCGGCAGTTCGGTCATGTCGTCGCCGACGATCTTGGCCTCATAGCCGGTGACCGGGCGGCCGGTAGAGCCGGGAGAGGCGTCGCCGACGCGGTTGGTGATGAAGATATGCAGCATCTCCGTCGAGCCGATCCCGTCGAGGACCGGCTTGCCGGTCTTCCTGGTCCATTGTTCGAACACCGGAGCAGGCAGCGTCTCGCCGGCGGACACGGCCAACCGCAGCGACGACAGATCGGCACCCTGCTCCATCGCCGCCAGCATGGCGCGGTAGGCAGTCGGCGCGGTGAAGCAGACCGTCGCTTTGTAGGTTTCGATGATCTGGATCATGTTGGCTGGCGATGCATTCTCCAGCAGCGTCGCGGTGGCGCCGAAGCGCAGCGGAAAGATGGCGAGACCGCCGAGGCCGAAGGTAAATGCAAGCGGCGGCGAGCCAACGAAGACGTCGTCCGGCGTCACGTTCAGCACCTCGCGCGCATAGCCGTCAGCAATGACCAGAAGATCGCGATGAAAATGCGTGGTCGCCTTCGGCTCGCCCGTCGTACCCGAGGTGAAGCCGAGCAGCGCGATGTCGTCGCGGCCGGTGTCAACGGCGTCGAACCGCACCGCCTTGTCGAGAGCGATGCGGTCGAGTTCGGCGTCGTGGTTGGACGTGCCGTCGAAGCTGACCACCTGCTTGAGGAACTTGCTGGTCTTGGCACAGGCCACCAGCTCGTCGGCGATACGGCTGTCGGTGAGCGCGAGCGCGATCCTGGCCTTGTCGACGATCTTGCCCAGCTCGCGGGCGCGCAGCATTGGCATGGTGTTGACGACGACGGCGCCGGCCTTGGTGGCGGCGAGCCACGCCGCCACCAGCGCGGGATTGTTGCCGGAGCGGATCAGCACGCGGTTGCCTGGCTTGACCCCGTAATTCTCGACCAGCGCGTGGGCCAGCCGGTTCGACCAGTCGGTCAGTTCCTTGTAGGTGCGCCGCCGGCCATTGCCGATCAGCGCGACGCGGTCGCCGAAGCCGCGCTCCACCATGCGGTCGGTGAGCTCGACGGCGACGTTCAGCCGCTCCGGGTAGTGGAATTCCGGCCGATCGAGCAGAAGATCGGGCCATTGCCCGAGGGGCGGAAGATTATCGCGCGCGAATGTGTCGACATGCGCGGACGGCCCCAAAGTCGGGATTTTGCCTGCCATGCGGACGCTCCGTCGGTATCGGGCAGGAGGCCGGCTGCCCCTGCAGGGGCGATACTCTAGACTTAATATTTTAGAGTTAAAGTATCTTGGCCGCCAGCCCCGGCCCTATTTGGTGTCGAGCGCGAAAACCCCGTTCCACTCCGCCGGCGGCGGCTCCTTTTCAAAGGCAGCAATACGGCCGGCATAGAGATCGCACAGGCCGCGCAGACCGAAGTCGTCGCCGACCTCGCGACAGCGCGCCAGCGCCTTCTTCGCCGCGGCGAAGTCGCGGCCGCGGTAGAGCGCCATCATCTCGCCAAACGCCCTCTTCACCTCGCCGAAGTGCGCGCTGCGGGCGAGCTCGGCGCGCCCGAACAGCGTGTAAACGGTTTCCGGCTCGGTCTTGCCCTTGACGGTGATCATATCGAGCTCGAGTACGGCGAACTTCTCCTGCGCGGCAAGCGCCGTGCGCGCGCCGAGGATGATCGGCACGGCATAGGTCTTCGATTGGCCCTCCAGCCGCGAGGCCAGGTTCACTGCGTCGCCAAGCACCGAATAGTTGAAGCGCAGGTCCGAGCCCATGTTGCCGACCACGCAGCGACCGGTGTTGAGGCCGATGCCGACCTTGATCGGAATGAAGCGTTGGCCGGCCTCACGCGCCTCCTGCTCGCGCAGCCGATTGAGCACCTCGACGCGGTGGAGCATTTCCAGCGCCGCCTCGCAGGCATTGAGATCGTGCGCGTCGTCGTGCAGCGGCGCGTTCCAGAACGCCATGATCGCGTCGCCGATATATTTGTCGATGGTGCCCTTGTTATCGATGATGGCGTTGGTCATCGGGGTGAGAAAGTGGTTGATCAGCGAGGTCAGTCCCTGCGGGTCGTGCTTGTAGATTTCCGAAATGGCGGTGAAGCCGCGGATGTCGCTGAACATGATGGTCATGTCGCGTTCCTCGCCGCCGAGCACCAGCGTCTCGTGCGAATTGGCGAGTTGATCGACCAGTGGCGCGGCGAGATACTGGCCGAAGGCGAAACGGATACGCCGCCGCTGCATCTGCTCGCGGAAATAATTAATGAAGATCAGCGTGAGATAGATGAAGGAGGTGACCAGCAGCGGCGAAGTGGCGTCGATCAGCAGGCGGTGCGCGACGAAGAAATACCAGGAGCCGGCCATCAGGATTGTGGCCACCACCGCGCCCAGCGCCAGCATCGTCATGGCGCCGAAAACAGGTCCAAGCACGATGATGGCGAGGCTGAAGAGGACCGTGACCGCCAGCTCGGCGCCGACTGCATAGTTCGGATAGACCAGCGCCGAGTTGGTCAACACATTTTCCAACACCTGGGCGTGGATCTCCACGCCCGACATCGCCGGATCGATCGGCGTTGTCTTGATGTCGCGCAGGCCCACCGCCGAGGTGCCGATCAGCACCAGCCGGCGCTGGAAGCGATCGGCCGGAACGCGATCCTCAAGCACATCCTTGGCGGAGACGAACCGGCCCGGGTCGTAGGGCGAGAAATGGATCCACAACTGGCCGTTGCGATCGGTCGGCAATACGAGGCCGGGGACGGCGACGCTCCGGATGCCGGCCGCATCGGTCTTGATGCGGATGGCACCGGCGCCGGTAACGACGCGCAGCATTTCCAGCGTCAACGCGGGGACGATCCGCCCCCGCGCCTTCATCACCATGGGCACCCGCCGCACGACGCCGTCAGGCTCCGGCCGGATGGTGAGAAAGCCACGGCCGGCGGCAGCCTGTTCGAGCACCGGAATGTTCTTCACCAGGCCGGGAAACGTCATCAGGTACGGCGACGGGTCGGGACCTATCATGGCGAAGCCCGCACCTGGCACCGGCGGGCCCGACTGCGGCAAGGACAGGTGATGACCGGACTCGCCCAGGATCACCCGAGAATGCTGCATGGCGGCGGCAAGAATGCCGTCATTGCTCGGCAGCTTTTCGAGCTGCGCGCGCGTCTGGGCATCGAGATTGCGGAAGCCTTGCGCCGCCACCGAAGGCGACATGCGGTCCGGCTCGGCGAAGATGATGTCAAAGCCAATCGCCGCGCTGCCCATCCGGGTCAGCTTGTTGACCAGATCGGCGATCAGCGTGCGCGGCCAAGGCCATTGTCCGTAGGCGGCCAGGCTCTGCTCGTCGATATCGACGATCGCCGCCGGCCGCAGCGTGACCGTGCGCGGCTTGAGGATCTGGTAGAAGTCGAAAGTGCGCATGCGCAGCGCGGCGAGTTGCGGCGGATCCCAGATGCGCAGGCACACCAGCGTCGCCAGCAGCAGCAGGCAGACCGTGCGGCCGAGGCCGATCTTCTGCGCCAGGCGGGAAAGCTTGCTCATTGCGGGCGGCCGGAATGGCGGTTGCGTTCATGGCGTAGCCCATGGTCCGGCGGGACCATGTCGCTGCCGGCAAACTATCACTTTTCGCGGAAGGCCCGCATGAACTGGTCTTGCAGCGGCTTCATCAGATAGGAGATCACGGTGCGCTCGCCGGTCTGCACGAAGGCCTCGACCGGCATGCCGGGCAGCAGCTTGACGCCGCCGAGATCGGCCGCCGCCCGCCGCGGCAGCGAGACGCGAATGGTATAGTAGTTCTGCCCGGTTCGTTGATCGGCCGTTGTATCGGCCGAGACGCGCGTGATCGTCCCGTTGAGTTCTGGCGTCGTGCGCGCGTTAAAGGCGGAAAAGCGCAGCACCGCCGGCTGGCCGATCCGCACATGATCGATGTCGCGCGGATTGACCTTCGCCTCCACCTGCAATTTATCGGCATCGGGCACGATCAGCAGGATCGGCTCGCCCGCCGTGATCACGCCGCCGACGGTGTGAACCGTCGACTGGAATACGGTGCCGGTCTGCGGCGCGCGGATTTCGGTGCGCCGCAGTTGGTCCTCCGCCGTCACCTTGCGCTCGACAAACTCGCCTATCTTGCTGTCGATATCGCGCAGCTCCTTGGCCACCTCGCTGCTGAGATCCTGGTCGATCTGGATGATCTGCAGGCGGATTTCGGAAATCTTGCCCTTCGACTGCGCGGCCTGCGCGACCAGTTGCGCGCGCTCGCCGGCGAGCCGCGTCGACTGCCGTTCCAGTTCGGTGAGCCGCGTGAGCTGCACCAGCTTCTTGGCGTAGAGCGCGCGAACGCCGTCGAGCTCCGTTTGAATCAGCTTGTATTCATTCGCCTTTGCCTCTTGTTGCGCCTCGACACCGCTGATCTCCTGCTCCAGCTGGTCGATCCGCTGGCGCAACTGCGCTTTCTGTCCCAGCCGCGCTTCGCGGCGCAATTCGAATAGCTTGCGTTCGCTGTCCACCGCCGCAACGGCGTCGCGATCGTCGCTGCGCGCGAGCAGTTCAGGCGGAAAGGTGATTGCGTCAGCGCCGTCGCGTTCGGCTTCCAGCCGGGCCTTGCGCGCCATCAGTTGATCGAGCCCCTTGGTGACGATCGCCAGGTTGGCGCGCATGACGGTCTCGTCGAGCCGCACCAGAATGTCGCCGGCCTCGACGTGATCGCCGTCGCGCACGGACAACTTGCCAACAATGCCGCCGGTCGGGTGCTGCACCTTCTTGACGTTGGAATCGACCACAATCTGCCCTTGCGCGATGAGCGCGCCGGACAGTTCGGTGGTAGCGGCCCAGCCGCCGACGCCGCCGCCAAGCAGCAGCACGATGAGCAGGCCGGCGAGCAAATGGCGGCGGATGGACGCGCGTGCGCTTCCTGATTTCGCGGCCGTCTGCGGGTTGCTCATGCGCTGGCACTCCCGTTGTCGGGGACGACTTTCAGCGGCCGCGGCACGGCCGGCTTTTGCAGCACCTTGGACAGCACTTCGTCTTTGGGGCCGAAGGCCTGGACGCGCCCCTTGTTCATGACCAGCAACTGATCGACGCCGGCGATGGCGCTGGGCCGGTGAGCGACGACGATGACGATGCCCTTGCGCTCGCGCACCCCGAGGATGGCGCGGGTGAGCGCTTCGTCGCCCTCAGCGTCGAGGTGGGCGTTGGGCTCATCGAGCACGACCAGGAACGGATTGCGGTAGACGGCGCGGGCGAGCGCGACCCGCTGGGCCTGGCCGGCGGACAGGGCCAAACCGTGCTCGCCGACCGCTGTACCGTAGCCGTCGGGCAACGCAACGATCATGTCGTGAACGCCGACCGCCTGGGCCGCGGCGAGCACGGCCTTGGGATCAGCGTCGGGCTCGAAGCGGGCGATATTCTCGGCCACGGTACCGGAGAGCAATTCGACGTCCTGCGGCAGATAGCCGATATGCGCGCCGAGGGTGTCGCTCGACCACTGATCGAGCGACGCGCCGTCGAGCCGCACCTTGCCGCGCAAGGGTTGCCACACACCGACCAGCAGCCGCGCCAGCGATGACTTGCCGGAGCCGCTCGGCCCGATGACACCGAGGCCCTGCCCGGCCTCGAGCCTGAAGCCGATATCCTGCACCACGATCCTCTGCACCCCGGGCGGGGCGGCACTGACGTTCTCCACGACCAGCCGCTGCGCCGGTTTCTGCAAGAGCATCGGCGGCGGCTGCGCCGGCAACGCGGCCAGCAGCTTGGACAGGCGCTGCCAGCTCTGCCGGGCGGTGACAAAGCCCTTCCAGTGCGCGATGGTGAGGTCGACCGGCGCCAGCGCGCGCGCGGCGAGGATCGAGCCGGCAATGATGATGCCGGCGCTGGCCTGCTGGATGATCACCAGATAGGCGCCGACCGCGAGCACGCCGGACTGCAACATCATGCGCAGCACTTTCGACAGCGAGCCGAGCCCGCCGCCGATGTCGCTGGTCCGCCGCTGGTTGCCCATGTATTGGCGGTTGGCCTCGTTCCAACGCTCAGCCATGCGCGCCAGCATGCCCATGGCGGTGAGCGCCTCGGCGTTGCGACGGCTGGCTTCGGCGAGGTTGTTACGCGCGACCGCCGCTTCGGTCGCCGCCTTGCTGGGCGCGCGCATGAGTGCCTCGGTCAGCACGGTCAGCGCAATGAGGACGACCGTCCCGCCCAGCGCCGTATAGCCGATCAGCGGGTGGAAGGCGAAGCAGACCGCGAGATAAAGCGGGATCCAGGGCAGATCGAACAGCGCAACCGGGCCAAGGCTGCCGAGATAGGAGCGGATGGCGTCGAGATCGCGTAGCGGCTGGTTGCCCTCGCTGCGGCTACCGACGCGTAGCGGCAGGCGCACCAGCGTATCATAGACGCGGCCGCTCAGCGTCTCGTCGAGCGCGCCGCCGATACGCGCCAGCACGCGCCCGCGGATGGCGTCGAGGACGCCGAGCGCGGCGTAGAGGCCGGCGACCAGGATGAGCAGCCCGACCAGTGTCGGCATGCTGCGGCTCGGCAGCACGCGGTCATAGACCTCCAGCATGAACATGGCGCCGGTGAGCATGAGAACATTGCTCATTCCGCTGATCAGCGCGGTGCCGAAGAAAGCGCCACGGCAGCTGGCAAGCGCGGCGGAGAGTTCCGAACGCGGTCCATGATGTGCGGTCGCGGATGCGGAATGCCTGAACATATAATCAGCGGCCCTCGATGGTCGGCGATTGGTGCGCGCTATACGATCAGGACGTGATCCTGATGCTGCACCAGGTCGGTTAACGACACGTTGTTCACCGTAATGGTGGCAGCGCCGCCGTCGGTCGTAAACACCGTGCTGCCGCCAATATCCTGCACGGAGGCACCACTCAGCAAATCGGCGACAGTCTGGCCCGGGAAAAGCTCCTGATCGAACTGGAGGAAGTCATCGAAAAGGCTGAAATCGGTGACGTGGCTGCTGCCGCCAATGTCGGCAGCGAAGAACACGAAGGTGTCGCTGTCACCATTGCCGGTTAGCGTGTCGTTATATCCCGTTGCATAAATGTAATCTTTTCCCGTCGTACCGGTCAGGATTACGGTGCCGTTCGGCTGATCAGCCACGCTAAAAACAAAAGTGACGGTATCGCTCGCGCCGTGGTTATCCGTAACCGTGAGAGCGATCTTATCAGTATCTGGCAATGAATTCGGATCGTTCGGATCATTCAGCGTCGGCGAATAGACCATGCCAGTCGTGAATGCATCATTAATGTCGGCAAGCGTCCCCGAGGCCGACAACGAATCGGTGCCGTTGCCGGCAAGTGGATCCAGTTCGTTACCCAAAAAGGTCAATGTTCCATTGTCAATCATCGCGGTGAGCGTGAGAAGCTCATTCCCGACATCTATGTCCGAAACTGCGATATCGGTCACTGTAGTGTCGTTTGAATTGAGCGGCGAAGTTGCCACCAGATTGTGCGCATCAATGACCGGCGCAAAGTTGGCGGCCGAAACCGAAACCGTAATGTCGGCGCCGGACGTGTCGCCGTCATTGTCTATCAGGGCGTAGTGGAAGACCTCGTCGGTCAATTGCGCGACCTGATCCGGCTGCAGGTAGGACCAATCACCCGCCTGATGGCCGCTGCTGTCAGCAAAATGGAACTCGAGGTGGCCACCGAGAACCGTGTCCACGGCGAACATGCTTGCCGCCAACACACCGGTAGCCAGCCCGCTTTTGGTGATCGTATTGAGGCCATCCCAGGTGTAGGTCACGCCGTCGACGTCGACCGACAGGATGTGGCCGCCGTCGCCGCCAAGGCCGACGCTGGCGTCGTCGGCGAATATGTTGTGCATCTGGCCCGACACCGTGCCCTGCAGGGTGTCATCCAGCCCGATGGGGTCGGAGAGAACGATCGGCGAGAAATCGGCGTCGTCCGGCGTCCACGCGATGGGCGCCAGGTCCGGATCGTCCACATTGGTGCTGATGCCAATGGCATAGGAGACATCGACACCCTTGTCGGCGAGAAAATTCTCCCAATCCGTGGTTTGGCCCGCGGTGAGAGGAGAGCTGGGAACGCCGTCGGAGATGAAATAGATCAGCGTTTCATCCGCGCCGGATGGACCGCCGCCCCAATTGTCCATCACCGCGGCAAGAGCGGCTTGGTAGTTGGTGCCCCCGCCGGCTACCAGACCCAGAATGAAGGTATTGGCGCTGGCTGCATCCGTCCATACAGAACCATGGTCCTGATGGACTGTCGCCGAACTTGCAAACGACACGGCCATGACCTGGTTGATTTGGACATTGTTGGTTGTCAGCAGATTGTCCAAAGCCTGCTTAGCCAGGGTGATGTTGTTGCCGCCCATGCTGCCTGACACGTCGAGAATGACGACGACATCGACCGACTTGGCCGCCGCCACTCCGGCCGAGACATCCTCCTGATACGAAGCGGCAAACGGACGATCATCCTCAATGGTCAGCGCCAGCAATGCCGTTTTCGTCGCCTGTCCGTCGGATACATTCACCGGCACATTAAAACTAATGATGTCTTCCAGCGTCGTATCGGGGTGATCCACCGGCCCCGCAAGCGTGACCGTGTAGGTTCCCGTGTGCGCGCCGATCGCAACGGTGATGACAGTATCGGTGCCGGCCTTGCCGACAAGAGTGCTGGTCCCGGCACCCGTCCATGTCACGGGAACACCGTTCGAGGTGAGAGCCGTGGCCGGCGCGCCGAGGGTGAAGGTCAGCGGATCGCCGTTGGCGTCTCCGGCGTCGATGGTTCCCTGGGCGACGACGGCGTCGGTGCTGTCGGTGTTGCCAACGCTGTCGGCAATACCCTTGGCAAGCCCCTCTTCCGATACAAATGCCGATGCAAACGGCGTGAAGATCACGGGCGCGAGATTGTCCGGGATCTCCACCGTGAACTGCTGTGTTTCCCCCGGCGTATTGTTGTTGGGATTGTCATTGGTGGTGGTGATGGTCACCGTGGCATTGTTGCCACCGTTGTTGTTGCCGTTGCCGTCGCCGTTTGGATTGTCCGGAAGGATGGTGCTTTTCGGGATGTCGATCTGGATCTGCGTGTGGTCGGTGCCGTTCGACTGCGGATTCTGATCCTGATTGGGATTGAAAAACTGCTGGATGATCTGCTGGCCGATCGCCTGGACGCTGACGATGTGCTGCAGCGCGGCGAGCTCGGCGGCGAGTTCGGCCGGCGACTTCTGCACTTCCTCCGCCAGCACCTGGAGCGGTCCCACCGGCCGCACCACGATCAGCGGGCCGTCCTGCACAACGTTGGCGATGACATTGCCGCTCTGGTCGACAATGACGGCGCCGGTTGCGCTCTGCGACACGTAGAAGTGCACGGTGCCGTCGCTTGCATTGGTCACGCCGCCGACCGTGCCGCGAATGCCCATGGTGGCGACCGGCGTGCCGATCTTCATGTCGCCGGAATGAGCGACTTCGCCGGAGATGAAGGTGAGCGAGCCCTGCACCAGATCGAGGATCTGCGAATTCGCGTTGCCCTTCGGGTCGAAGATGAACTCGTTGACCACCAGGCGCGCATTTTCGGTCAGGTTGACGGTACTGCCATCGTTGAACGTCACGCCCAGCGCGCCGCTCCCGGTCTGCAGCACGTCGCCCTTGAGAATGGCGTCGCCGACCCGGACGTTGATGGCGACGCCGTTGCGCAGAATCGTGGCGTTGCCGTCCACCTTGGCGACGCGACCGATCGCCTGCACGTTCTGTTGTGCGGCACCGGCCTGCGCGTACTGACCCGGTGCCAGCGGACCGGCGAGCGCCTCCACCACGTCGGGCGCAATCGCCGCGCCGTCGCGCGACAGCAGCGTCGCGCGTTGCCCGGAGGCAAAGTAATCGTGAACGACGGTGGTCTTGCCGTGATCGCTGCTCAGGATCAGATCCGATCCGGCGCGCTTGAACTCGGCGTTGAACAGGAAATGCGCGTCGGGAATGGTGACGGTCGGCCCGCTCGGTCCCTCATGCACCGAGGCGACCGTCCTGGCTGCGTCTTGCGGCGCGCCGCCCGGACGAAACGCGAAATGTTGGCCGTCCCAGTCGTCACCGTGGCGCAACATGAGCGCGTCCCGTGCAGCCTTGCGTGGCCGGTTGGTTTCTTAGTTTTGATTGTTCGATGGCCCCCCGAAGGGCCGTAGTAAATGAATTCTTATAGCGGCCAAAGGCTTAGTCAACCTGATAAATCGGCGGACCGGGCCGTATAACCATTGCATTAATGACAATGTTAATGTTCAGGGCACCGCCTGACCGTAGTATTGGCCCGGCCCGCAAGAATTCGTGGCGCGATCTTGCATATCAATGCGCCAGATCCGCCAATGATTACTCAGATCATCGGTTGCGACCGCCTTGCTTCTCGCGCGCCGTCCGGTCCGGCACACCGCCGCCCGGTCACATCCGACTGGCGGGAGGGCCAGACAGTCCCTTACTCTGGCAAGACCTTCGCCAGGCGGCGCAACCCCTTAAACGACACGCGGCGGGTTCGACCTTATCCATGTCATTGCACGTCGACGATCTGCTCGCCGGCCGCAGTCCGTTCAGGGCCGGGACCTACCGGCTTCTGCAATACGCCGTGCTGCTGGTCGGCCTGGCGGCGATGGCAACCATGACAATGCCGGCGCTGCAGCCGGCGACCCGGGCCTGGCTCGAGGTCTGCCTCTGGGCAGCCCTCGGTTTCTTCGCCGCCGAGCTGGTCGCCAAGTGCTGGCCGCGCACGTCCGACGACGGTGCACCCAACTACCTGTTCACCGGCCCCGGCCTGATCGACGCGCTGGCGGTGCTGCCGATCCCGTTCGCCTTGCTCGCCGGCGTGCCCGCCGATACTGCGTGGCTGCTGGCTTCCCTGTGGCTGCTCAAGCTTGCCGCCGTCGTGCCCGGACTGTCGCTGCTCGGGCGGGTGATCGCGCTGGAAGCGCGACCGCTCGGCAGCGTGCTGGTGATATTTCTGATCGTGCTGTTGCTTGGCAGCGTCGCGCTTTATGTCGCTGAGCGCGCGGCGCAGGCGGAACGGTTCGGCAGTCTGCCGCAGTCGTTGTGGTGGGCGGTGACCACGCTGACCACCACCGGCTACGGCGACGCGGTGCCCATCACGTTCGCCGGCCGGCTGATCGCCGGCATCGTCATGATCTGCGGCCTCGGTGTGTTCGGCTTGTGGACCGGTATTCTCGCCACCGGTTTCGCCGCCGAACATCGGCGGCGCGATTTCGTGCGCAACTGGAACCTAGTCAGGCGTGTCCCGTTCCTGCGCGATCTCGATCCGGCCGCCGTCATCGAGCTCACCCGCATGCTGCGGCGGATCGATCTGGCCGAACGCACCGTGGTGGTGCGGCGCGGACGTCCCGGGGACTGCATGTATTTCATCGCCGCTGGCGAAGTTGAGGTGCAGGTCGAGCCGCAACCGGTTCGACTTGGCGCCGGCGCCTTCTTCGGCGAGATCTCCTTGCTGGAGGGTGGCCCGCGCACGGCAACCGTCGTGACCACGGCGCCGTCGACCCTGCTGATTCTGGAAGTGTCCGACTTCCGCGCCTTCACAGCACTGCATCCCGACCTTGCGCAGGCGGTGGAACAGGAAGCCGCCTCACGCGCCGGCGCCGGGCAAACGACGCTGGCTACCGGTACGGCGGGATTGGCGGATAACCGTGCGGATAAATAGGGCCGGACAATACGTGCAGCTGTGGCTGCAAGGATCTGTCGCCATGATCCGGATTAGGCTAATCCTTGCCGCAATCGTGCGCGGTAACCCGCAGGCACGTCCGACAGAAACGTGGCCGGGTGCAAAAAAAGGCAAACCACATGCGCGTGCGGTTTTGGGGAGTTCGCGGAAGCGTCGCCTGTCCGGGACCGGAAACCATCCGCTACGGCGGCAACACGCCGTGCATCGAAGTCCGTTGCGGCAATCATTTGCTCATCTTCGACGCTGGCACCGGCTTGCGGCCGCTCGGCAATTTGCTGATCAAGGACAAATCGATCTCGCAGATCGATATTTTTCTGACCCACTGCCACCTCGATCACGTCATCGGCCTGCCGTTCTTCGCGCCGTTCTTTTCCGACCAGTATCGCGTGCGGCTGTGGGCGGGAAACCTGCTGCCCAAGGACAGCGTCGAACAGGTCACGCGAAAGATCATGAGCTCGCCTTTGTTTCCGGTCGAGGTCGAGATTTTCAAGGCGGAGATCAAGTTTCATGATTTTCGCTCCGGCGACGTGCTGCGCCCCTGCGACGACGTTGTTCTGCGCACCGCGCCGCTCGACCATCCCGACGGCGCCTGCGGCTATCGCCTGGAATACGGAGATCGCGTCTTCACCCTGGTCAGCGACACAGAGGGTTTTCCCGGCAAACGCGACCGCGAGTTGATCACGCTTGCCCGCAACGCCGACATGGTGGTCTACGACGCCACCTTCACGGAAGAGGAAATCGCCAACCGGCCAGGCTGGGGGCACTCCACCTGGGCGCGCGGCATTCGCCTGGCCGAAGAGGCTGCCGCCAAGCAACTCTGCCTGTTTCATCACGACCCCTCGCACGACGACAACTTCCTCGACGCACTCGCGGCCGAGGCGAACGATGTGCGCCCGGGCACCATCACCGCGCGCGAAGGCCAGATCATCGACCTCTGATCGGATCACACGCCGTTGGTCCCGCGTTGCGCGCGCAACGACAGCGCGCATGCAATCTTTGCACGTCTGGCACCGACGCCGGATTAACGGTATTTTGCCGCGTCGCACGGGCGGACCGATCAATTGCCGGAGGGGAGAGAGACCGAATGGACACTCACACGATTACCGTGGGATTGGGATTTGTTGCGGGAATTCTTTATATCGCCAGCCATTACATGAAGACGATGGTGCCACTGCGCGTGTGCGAAATCGCGAGCAACTCGCTATTCGTTATCTACGGCGCCATGTATCCGTCATGGCCGACGCTTGCGCTCTACGGCATTCTGGTGCCGCTCAATTCGCTGCGCCTTTACGAGATGCTGCAACTCATCAAGAAAGTGCGCAATGCCTCTCAGGGCGACCTGTCGATGGACTGGCTAAAGCCGTTCATGCACAAGCGCGCCTACAAGAAGGGCGTAATCCTGTTCAACAAGGGTGATCACGCCGAGGAGATGTTCTATATCCTGAGCGGCAGCTGCCGCATTAAGGAGCTGAAACTGACTGTTTCGGCCGGGCAGATGCTCGGCGAGCTCGGCTTCTTGACGCCGGAACAGCAGCGCACGCAGACGGTCGAATGTATCGACGATGTCGAGATGCTGACAATCACCTACGACAAGGTGCGCGAGCTCTATTTCCAGAACCCGACTTTCGGCTTTTTCTTGCTCAAGCTGTCCAGCGAGCGGCTGTTGCAGAATGTCGCGCGCATGGAGAAGGAAATCGAGCTGCGCAGCAATCCTGCGCCGGCCTGACGCCACTGAGGCCGGAACGGATCAATCCTTTCCGCAAATGCGGAAAACCGGCATGATCGTTCCCGGACCCTGCACGCGTGACCCTGGGGGTCACGCGTGCCCGGCCGTTCAGATTCCGGTAAGGATGACAGCGACTTAATGCCGGCGCGCCAGGCAGGAAGCGGCTGCATTCGCCGCCGCGGCGCTGGCCGGTTCATTCAAATTTGAGCGGTTGCCGTCCGCATTGCTTCACCCTCGCCGCCATATCGGCCGCGCTCGCGTGCAAGCTTAACCGGCCCGAAAAACCTGCCAGTTATGGTTTGCCCAAGCGCGACGGGCACAAGACCGGTGCATCACAGCCGGCAGCACGCGCCGCGCACTGGGGTGTCCGAATGCAGATATCGTCGCGATTGCGCCCCGCCGCGCGCCTGTTGGCGGTTCTTTGTCTCGCCGGCCCCTGCGCCGGCGCGGCGGCTGCGCGATCCGTTGACGTCGCGCCGCCGGCCGGGTTCGCATCCGCCCACATCACGCTCGATCCCTTCGACATCAGGCCCGCGCCGCAGCCGATGCAGCAGCCGTTCGGGCTCACGGTCGAGGGCAGCGGGCCCATGGCCGACAAATGGCGCATGCTGCAGCCGGCCATCCGGATGGAAACGAAAATCCTCGCGCTGTGCCGCACCGATGCAACGGTGTGCCCGCCGGCCGCCGGCCGCTTCCTCGCCATCATCGATGCCGCGCATGCGCGCCACGGCCGCGCCCGCGTCGGCGAGATCAATCGCGCGGTCAATCTCGCCATCCGGCCGCAATCCGATCCCGGCCGCTTCGGCGCGACCGACATCTGGTCGACACCGCTGATGACCTTCGCCGCCGGCGCCGGCGATTGCGAAGACTACGCCATCGCCAAATACGTCGCCTTGCGCGAAGCCGGCATGGCGGACGAAGACCTGCGGCTGGTCATCCTGCACGACCGCCGCATCGACGAGGACCACGCTGTTGTGGCAGCGCGGATCGAGCACAAATGGCTCATTCTCGACAACCGCCGCATGGTCCTGCTCACCGACACGCAGATCGATGACGTCACGCCGCTGCTCGCGCTCGGCAGCGGCGAAGAAAGCCCGCGCAACATTGCCGGACAACAGCCTTTGGCCGGCGTGGCGCTCGCGAGCCGGAACTGGACACTCGTCCTGCGCAAGGCATTCCGGCCCGCCGCTCGGATCGCGTTATCGGGGCCGCGCAGCCGCCGTGGCGGCACGTGCAATACCCATGCGCGCGAAGAATGCGGCGGCCCTCGACTGCGTGATCCGACTTTGCAGGTGAACTGCTTGTTGGGGGCTGCTCACGCCGGCCGACTGGCGTAAATCAATGCCCCGACAACGATAGCGACGCCACCCATCTGCCACGACGAAATCATTTGATCCAAAAATACGTAACCCGCTCCGACAACCACAATCGGTTCAAGATTGAGAAAGAAAGTCGCCGCGCCCGCGCCAACCATTGAAATTGATATGTAAAAGCCAATGATCCCACATGCGTACAATATGTTTGAGAATGTAAATCCGGCCCATCCTGCTGTCGTCACAGGAAACTGAACGTCATCGACAAAATAACTAATGACGATCATTGTGGCGGTCGCCGCCGTTGATAAATAGAGCGTCACCTGCCGTGAATCTTGATCGTACATCAAACGGTTGCTGATCGAACAAACGATGGCAAAACCAATTGCCGATACCAGGCCGGCCAGGATGCCGATGAGGTTGAGTTCGCCAAATCGGACAGCAAGCGCCAGACTCAAACCGAAGAAGACAATAAAGGCAGTAACTATCATTTTTGTCGTCAGCCGTGCGGAGCCGAATATGGCGAGAATAAAAACGGTCAGGATGGGAAAAAGATAAAAAATCAGAATGGCTATTGAGACAGGCAATAGTTCAATCGCCTTTAAGAGGGCAAAGGTGTAAATGACTGATATCAGTCCCAGGATCACAGCGGTAATGGCGGGGCGCCGTTCGAGAATAATCGCCTTCCCGCTAATCAGAAGAATCAAAAAGAGCATTATCGAAGGAAGAACAAATCGCGTTGCTGACAACGTGAACGGATTGCTGCCGCCTATGTAAGCGACGCCAGCCAGGGTGTTGGACAGGGCAAAGAAAACCGCGCTGACAAGAGCCAGGAAGATCCCGACAATCCTTCGGCTTTTCACCTGGCATGCACCTATTTTCCCGCATTCCCCAGGTGACGCGCTGAGTTTCGGTGCGGCGTTTGCGATTCAGGCACAGCGACGAGCAGCTTGCCGCCATGTACCAGCCAAAATCTTATAAGGTTTAGGAGAGAGAGCGCTTTCCAAATCATGCTTCCGAGCGCCCTCACACCTTAGTAAGGGAGATTTGCGGGCAAGCAGGCGGTCGGCCGCTAACCATCATTATTTATTACACAATTTCCCATTATTGGCGGAGAGGGAGGGATTCGAACCCCCGATACGGTTGCCCGTATGCCGCATTTCGAGTGCGGTGCATTCAACCACTCTGCCACCTCTCCGGAAACCCGCCGGGCTTGAAAAAGCCCCAATCGGGCGCGCGCTATGTAACCAAGCAGGCCGAGACAGACAAGGGCGGGCAGCCTGCATTGCCCCTCCGCCCGAGGACGGCCGCAAGACGGCTCACCGATGCCCAGCGCTCCCAGGTTCGACCGCGTCCGCAAGGAGTTGCGCGGAATAGCCCTGACCCTCGTCCTCGTCGGATTGGCCACCGCGCTGGTCGAGCTGGCCGTCTGGCAGATCGGACTCACCCGCGGCACCGTCATCTACCTGATCCCGGTGGTTATCGCCGCCACCCGCTGGGGCCTGATCCCGGCGCTGGTCGCCGCGGTCTGCGGGGTGATCGCGACCGCCTTTTTCTTCTTTCCGCCCTACTACAGCCTGTTCATCCGGGATCCGCAGGAAGTCATCTATCTCCTGCTGTTCGTTTTCGTCGCCGTGGTGGTAAGCCAGCTCGCCACCCGCCTCAAGCGGCAGCTCGAACTGGCACGCCAGCGCGAAATCGACATGCGCGACCTCTACGCGTTCTCGCGCCGGCTGGCGGGAGCCTTCGACGTGACCGACATCCACGCCGCGGTCGAGGATCACCTGGCCACCGTCATGCAGCGCAAGGTCGTCCTGTTCGCCAGCGACAGCGCGAATGGCGGCGGCCGCCGCACAGGCATCGCCGCGCCCGAACCGGTGCTCGCCGAGGTCGCCGAGGCCGCCGCCGGCCGCCGTACCGATCCCGCGGGCGTGACCGTGACCACCGGCAGTGGCGAGGTGTGGCTGGTGCGCGCCGTGTCGCAGAATAATTCCGAACTCGGCGTGATCGCCGTTAATCTCGGCGATAATATTCAGGACGGTTTCAATGAGTTGCGCGTGCGCGTCGATGCCGTGCTGGCCGACGCAACCGCCACCCTCGAGCGACTGGGCATTGCCAACGCGATCGGCGAGGCGCGCATGCGCGCGCAGACCGAGCAGCTGCGCGAGGCGCTGATCGATTCGGTCAGCCACGAATTGCGCACGCCGCTCGCCTCGATCCTCGGCGCCGCTACGGTGCTGGGCGAAGCCCCGGCACTCGCCGGGGAGACGAAGCTGCAAGCGCTGGTGCACGACGTGCGCGACGAAGCCGAGCGACTCAACAACGACATCCAGAACCTGCTCGACGCCAGCCGCATCTCAAGTGAAGGCGTCAAACCACGCACCGAATGGGCCGAGCCTGCCGACATCGTCAATTCCGCCATCGAGCGCTGCCGTCGCCAACTGAACGGCCGCCGCCTTACCGTCGACCTCGCCTCCGAGCTGCCGCTGATCCACGTCGATCCGGTGCTGGTGCGCCAGGCCTTGGTGCAGATCATCGACAACGCGTCGAAATACTCCCACCCCGACTCGCACATCGCTGTGGCGGCGCGACGGCGCGACAGCCACCTGCTCATCAGCGTCAAAGACGAAGGCACCGGCCTCACCCAAGCCGAGCGGGCGCAGATGTGGGATCGTTTCGCGCGCGGCGATCGTCATGCCGCCATTACCGGCGGATCCGGCCTCGGCCTCTGGATCGCCAACGCATTCGTCAAGGCCAATGGCGGCAGCATGAGCGCCGTCAGCGAGGGCGCGGATCGTGGCACCCGGGTGACGATCGATCTCCCGGTGACGCAAGCCGCCGTCCCGGAACTGGAAAGCGACCATAATGAATGAGAATTCTCCCGTCGTGCTCGTCATCGACGACGAGATACAAATCCGACGCTTTCTGCGCACCGGCTTCGAGCTCAACGGCTTCACCGTGCACGAAGCCGGCACCGGCGCCGAAGCGATCCGCGAGGCGACGCTGCGGCCGGTCGACCTGGTGATCATCGATCTCGGCCTGCCCGATATGGACGGAGCTGATGTGCTGGAGCGCATCCGCTCCTGGTCGACCGTGCCGGTCATCGTGCTGTCGGTGCGCTCGAACGAAGCGCAGAAGGTACGCCTGCTCGAGCTCGGCGCCGACGATTACGTGGTCAAGCCATTCGGCATGGCCGAACTGCTCGCCCGCGTGCGGGTGGCGCTGCGCCGGCAGATGCGCACGGCCAGCGGCGAGCCCATCCTCAAGATCGGCCCCCTTACCATCGACCTGGCCGCCCGCGCGGTGCTGCTCAACGACAAGCGGCTGGCGCTGACGCCGAAGGAATACCGATTGTTGCAGGTCCTGGCGCAGCACGCCGGCAATGTGGTCACCCACCAGCATTTGCTGAAAGAAGTGTGGGGCTCGGTCCATGTGCACGATACCCACTACCTGCGCATCTTCGTGCGCAAGTTGCGGCAGAAGATCGAGCCGCATCCGGACACCCCGCGTATCCTCGTGACCGAACTGGGCGTCGGATACCGGCTGGCGCAATCGGGGGGCGAGGGCGAAATCGGCAGCACCAACGGCGCGGCGGTGGCCAGCCCCACGCTCTGACGGCATGGCCGGGCGCGGCCCGGCTATCTCCGTTCTCCACATTATGGATGGCTTTGGCGCCTGCCGGCGCCAGCGCTGGGCTATTTTGGTCCCGCCAGCAGCCAGATGATCAGGCCGATCACGGGCAGAACCAGAATAACAAGAATCCATATCACTTTGGCACCCGTTGACGCCCCGCTCTGGATGACTCGCAGGATGGCCCAGATATCGAGCGCAAGAATGATCAGTCCGAGTATGCCGCCATATTCAAAACCCATGTCGGGAACTCCTCAGCATTGCCGCTAAGAAACGGTTGCGAGGCTCAATTGTTCCATTCGCGGAACAGGCGTAAGCCGCTCAACAGAAACGCGGATTCCGTGCGACGGGACAGGCGCCCATTTGTCTGTCCGCGATGCCGCCAACTCGCACCGGCATCGACGGCCGCCTATAGCCCGAACAGTTTCTCGGCGTTCTTGCCGGCAACACGCCTGGCCATGTCGGGCTTGAGCGCGTTGACCCGCGACAGGCAGCCGACCATGTCGCCGATATTGTGTGGGTAGTCCGACCCGTAGAGCACGCGCTCGTCGGACCCCGCCACCGATATGCAAAGCTCCAGCGCGCGCTGGTCATAGACCACGGTGTCGTACCAGATACGCTGCAGGTAAACGCTCGGCTTGTCCTTGATCACCTCGGCGCAGGCCGGGATCATCTCGTGGCAGCGGTCCAGCCGCCCGGCGAGATAGGGCAGCGTGGCGCCGCCGTGGGCCGCGATCAGCTTCAGCTCAGGATAGGTGTCAATGAAGCCGGCATAGATCATGCGGGCGAAGGCGAGCGTGGTGTCGACCATGAAGCCGACCGGCGGCACCAGCCCGAATTCGTCCATGTGCAGGTCGCGCGCGCCCTGCGGGGCGGTCGGATGCACCAGCACCGGCAGGCCGAGCGCGTCGATCTCCTTCCATACCGGCGCGAAGCCCGCATCGGTGAGATCGCGCCCGTCGATATTGGCCAGTACCATGACACCGACGGCGCCGTTGCCGGTGGCGCGCGCCAGTTCCGCCCTGGCGTCGTCGGCAAACTGCCAGGGCAGGGAGGCGAACCAGCGGATACGATCAGGCCGCGCCCGCTGCTGCTCGGCCATGGAATCGTTGACCATCCGCGCTGCCTGCAGGCTGGTCGTCCGATCGCCCCAATAGACGTTGGGCGAGGTGAGCGAGACGATGGCGACGTCAACGCGGGCCGCGTCCATCGCCTGGATGCGCTCGTCATAGTCCCACATACCGGAGAACAGCGTCATGAACGGCACGCCGTCGTGCCAGATCGTGTCCTGCCCGGCCTTGGTCTTCTTGATCTCGTATTTGCCGCTGCTGCCCCGGCGCAGGAGATCAAGGAAATCGAGGGTGAGCATGTGAGTGTGAACGTCAATGACGGTCATTGCGCATGGCCATTGCTGGAGGGGGAGGGCGTCAAGGTCAGGCGTGCGTCCTGCCCGCCTTCGGGCCGGCGAGGGCGCGCAGGCGGGTGACCGCCAGATACTCATAGGTCATGATCGCGATGCCGGCGGCGACGCCGGCAATATCGAGCACCACGCCGCCGGCAAACGCGCCGGCCGGCACCAGCGCGGCCAGCCCGGCAGCCGCGAACAGCAGCCGACCGGGAAGCTTGAGCGCGCGCATGAAGTAGCCGACGGTCGCGCAGGAGACCAGCCAGACGCCAAACATGGCCGTACAGACCGCGATGACGATCTCCATCGGCTCGCCAATAAGCAGCAGGCTGGGCGAATAGACGAACAGCACCGGCACGATGAACGCGGTCCAGCCGAAGCGGGTCGCCGCGAAGCCGGTACGCATGGCATCGGCCTTGGCCACCGAGGCGGCGGCAAAGGCCGCGATCGCGATCGGCGGCGTGATCATCGACATCATGCCGAAATACATCACGTAGAGATGCGCCGCCATCGGCTTGACGCCGACCTCGACCAGCGAGGGCGCGACCAGCGTCGCCAGCAGCACGTAGACGCCGACCGTGGGCAGTCCCATGCCGAGGATGATGCAGACGATCGCCGCCAGGAACAGCAACACGAAGAGATGGCCCTGGCCGATCTGCACCAGCCCGAGGGTGAGCTGATAACCGAGGCCCGAGATCGCCAACACGCCAATGACGATGCCGGCGGCGCCGGTGATGAGGATGAGATCGACCGCGCTGTGCCCGGTTTCGATCACGGCCGCCAGCACATCGCCCGGCCCCAGCCGCTTGCCTTTGAAGCCGAACAGGACCGCCGGAATGATCAGGCCGAGAATGGCCCACATGACTGCCTTCTCGGGCTGAAAGTTCAGGAAGAACAGCCCGTAGAGAAGGATGGCAAAGGCGATCGGAAAGTACCAGCCGGCGCGCCAGACCGGTCCGGCCCTGGGAATGGCATCGCGTTCGACCGGCGGAATAGCCTCCTTGGCCGCTTCCAGGTCGGCCTGGATGAACAGGGCAATGTAATAGAGCAGCCCGGGCACGATCGCCGCTATCACCACCGCGGCGTAGGATGTCTCCAGGAACTCGGCGATGAGGAAGGCGGCCGCGCCCATTACCGGTGGCATCAGCTGGCCGCCGGTCGAGGCCACCGCCTCGATCGCGCCCGCCTTGTGTGCCGAATAGCCGGCCCGCTTCATCAGCGGGATGGTGACGATGCCGGTGGCCACGACGTTGGCCACCGCGCTGCCGGAGATCGAGCCGAACAGGCAGGAACCCAGCACCGCGATCTTGGCGGCGCCACCGCGGAAGCGGCCCATCAGCGACATCGAGATATCGGTGAAAAATTTCATGCCGCCGGAGTGCAGCAAAATCTGCCCGAACAGCACGAAAGCGATGACGATGGTGGTCGCCACCTTGACCGGCAGGCCGAGAATGCCGGTGTAGTTGGCGGCGAGCGCAAGCGAGAGCTTGCGCCAGTCGGTCTGAAGCCCCGATCCGGGCAGGTGGTTGGCAAGCAGCGCATACAGGATGAAGAGGGTTACGAGGGTGCACAGCACCGGGCCGGTGGCGCGGCGCAAGGCCTCGATCAGTAGAACAACGAGAATGACGCTGACGATAACGCTGTCGGTCTGGCGCAGGTATACGAGATCGACGATGCGCGGATAGAACACCGCGAGATAGCCGGTCGCCGTGAAGGCGGCGACGGCCGCCACGGCGTCGTACCAGGGCAGCTCGGTTTTTTCCTTGCCGTGGAACGGCAGTTTCAGATAGGCCATCGCCAGTGTGATGGCCAGCATGCCGGCGAGATATTGCTGATCGTAGATCGCGATGCCGACGCGGTTATAGGCGTCGAGCGCCCAGCCGATGCCGCCCAGCGTCAGCACAATGGCCATCGTGTCGATGAGCTTTGCCGGATAAGGCAGCGCTGCCCTCCCGAGGGAGGGCAGCTTCTCTCTTGGCGTCGGGTCTTCGGTCATTGTGAGGGATCAGTTACCGGCCGGGCCTCACTGCTTCTTCGGCGGCCACTGACCGATTTCCTTGTAGTACTTGATGGCGCCGGGGTGATACTCGACGTCCTCGATCTCCTGCGCCATGGCGTCAGCCTTGAACAGCCGCAGCGGCGGGAACACCTTGCCGAACTCGCCGGCGTTGTCGTGCATGGCTTTGACCAGCTTGTAGACCACGTCGTCCGGCGTGTGGGTGCTGGCGAACAGGTTGACACCGTAGGACACGATATAGCCCGGCTCGAGCAGGCCCGTTTTGCCCTTGCCCGGCGTCTGATGCAGTAGATAGGCGACCGGCACCTGCTTCTTCACGGCGGCGACGATTTCCGGCGTCGGCTTATCGACCGTCAGCGCGCGCACGCCGCCGACCGCGGCGTCGGCTTCCTTGATCGGACCGGCGCCGAGCGCAAACACGAAGAAGTCAGTGCGGCCTTCCTTGAACGCGTTGGCATTGGCGATGATGTTGGAGACGCGCACGCCCTTGACGTCATCCAGCGTGATCCCCCCTGGTGCCAGCGCCGCATTGGTGACCGCGGTCAGTACCTTCTGGTTGGTGAAGCCGACCGGCCCGCGGGCGCCCTTGAGGTCGCTGAGCTTCTTGTACTTGCTGTCCTTCTTGACGAAGATGGCATTGCGCAGCGGATAGAGAATGGCGACCGAGCGGAGGTCCTTGTTCGGCCGGCCCTTGAAGTATTCCTCGCCGGTAACACCGAGGTTGGTCTCGTAGACGTTGGCGATGCCGAACGGCACCTCGCCGGCATTGACGATCGGCAGGAACTGGCTGGAGCCGCCCAGCGCCTGCACCGTCAGCCTCATTCCGGCCTTGTCCGCCAGCACCTTGCCGATGGCGGCGGCGGTCGAGTTGTAAATGGAGCCCGACGGCGGCGTGGCGATGGCAATCGGTTGCTGCGCGGAAGCGCCCGAGACCTGTGCCAGGACCCCGAGCGCGGCCAGCGCCGGAAGCATCGTTCGAATGTGCATTGCGTCCTCCCTGTTATGTCGATTTTGCCGCTTGTTGCGGGACGTTGATCAATCCGGTGGCTGCCGGCGCTTCTTTCTCCTTCCGGCCCCCACGGGCGCGAGCAGCGACAGATTGGATACACCGTAGCAGCAAGGTCAAGCGACCGGCCGGCCAAAATGGCCGCGGCGTCCCACTCTGCGGGCCCTTGTTTGCCAGCCGATCGGCCGGGCCGAAACGGCCCATTTCTTGACAGGGCAGTCCGGCATCGCCATAAGCATGCCATACGCGGGCCTGGGGGTCCGCGTGCTTTTTGACGGGCTCACTAAGCCCTTGAAAAAACACAACAACCGACTGAAAGAAGCCGGTCCGGACAGGTTCCGAGCGCCGGAGACGAACACAAGGACAGAAAGATGTTCGCAGTCATCAAAACCGGCGGCAAGCAGTACCGCGTTGCCCCGGAGGACGTGATCCGCATCGACCGGGTCGCGCGCGAGCCCGGCACCGTCGTCGAGTTCGGCGAGGTGCTGCTGCTCGGCGGCGAGACGCCGCAGCTCGGCACGCCCATCGTGGCCGGTGCGACGGTCGCCGGCGAGGTGCTTCAGCACACGCGTGGCGACAAGGTGATCGCCTTCAAGAAGCGCCGGCGCAAGAATTCGCGCCGCAAGCGCGGCTACCGGCACGACTTCTCGGTGATCCGCATAACCGAGATCCTGACCGAAGGCGCCAAGCCCTCGCAAACGCCGCCGCCGCGGCCCAAGCGCGAGGCCAAGAAGCCGGAGGCCGAGGCGAGCGGGGAAACCGGCGCCGAGGGCGAGGCCAAGAAGCCCGCCAAGGCCAAGACGACGAAGAAAACCGCGGCGAAAAAGCCGGCCGCCAGGAAACCGGCCGCCAAGGGCAAGACCGCGTCGCGGGGAACAAAAGGTAAGAAGAAGTGAGATGATTCCGACGCGGAATCGGTGTAAACACTAGGTTCGAATTCGAGAGAGCACTATGGCGCACAAGAAAGCAGGCGGATCTTCGCGTAACGGCCGCGACTCGGCGGGCCGGCGACTCGGCGTGAAGACCTATGGCGGTGAGATCGTGCTCGCCGGCAACATTCTCGCGCGCCAGCGCGGCACCAAATGGCATGCCGGCCGTAACGTCGGTCTCGGCAAGGACCATACGCTGTTCGCGCTCGTCGATGGAAAGGTTCAGTTCGCTACCAAAACCAAAGGCCGCAAATATGTATCTGTCGTACCGATGACGGAGGCAGCGGCCGAATAGACGGCGGACTTAAATCGAGGTCCGCCGGTCATTCAGTCAAACCGGCGGGGCTCAATGGGCTCTGAGAGGGGGAGACGGATGACCGGCTCCCCCTCTCTGCATTTTGCAGCACATTCTGCTGCGCAAACCGGAGCCCGTGCCATGACCTTGCTGGAGGAAATACCAGGAGAGCCTTTGCCCGAGGGCAGTATCCCCGTCCTCGAGACCAAGCGGCTTGCCTTGCGCGCCCCGCGCCTCGAGGACGCTAAAACGGTAGCGGCGCTCGCCAACGACCGCCGCATTGCCGAAAACGCGGCGCGCATCCCGCATCCGTACAAGGTGGCGGATGCCGAGGGATTCATCGGCGGCGCCAACAAGGCCGGCAGCGAGGCGGTATTCCTTATTACACTGCGCGACAAGACGGTGATCGGCGCCTGCGGATTCATGCGGCAGGAGGAGACGCCGGAGCTCGGCTACTGGCTGGGCGTGTCTTATTGGGGCAACGGCTACGCCACCGAGGCACTGCACGCGGTGATCGACTACGCTTTTGTCGATCTCGGCCACGAGGCGCTGCAGGCCGGCGCGCGGGTGACCAACCCGGGCTCGCGCCGGGTGCTGGAGAAGTGCGGCTTCCAGTGGACCGGGGTCGGGCTCTACCGCATTCGCGCCATCAACTCCTCGGCGCCGATCGACCGCTTCCGGCTGGAACGCGGGATCTGGGCGGCGCTGAAGGGTTGGGGCCGGATGAAGAAGGTGTCGTGACCGCGGGTGCGCGCCACCCGCTCGGCCGGCATGTCCCGCGCAAGCGGGGCATGCAGTAATCTCGGACTGTTCGGGGGTTACTGGATCGTCCGCTTTCGCGGACGATGCCGCCGGGGGGTGGCGCCGGCTGCTGACTTGGGCAAAAATCTCCTCCAAACGCCGCCTTCGGAGAACGCCATGGCCTACGATCTCGACCAGTTCATCGCCGACTGCCGCGCCACGCTTGATCGCGATTCCGGGCCGGCCGGCCGCAATGAAGTGATGAAGAATCTCGAGCGTCTGCTCAAGAACAAGGACTTCGTCGACAAATATTGCGGCGGCGACCAACCGACCGGCATCAAGGTGCTGTACGAGGATCCCAAGCTCGGCTTCCAGGTGCTCTCGCACATCATGGGCAAGGCGCGCGTGTCGCCGCCGCACGACCATGGCAAGTCATGGGCTATCTACGGACAGGCCGCGGAATATACCGACATGACCGAATGGCAGCGCGAGGACGACGGCAGCGATCCGACGCACGCCAGGGTCAAACCTGTCAAGACGTACCGGCTTAATCCCGGGCAGGCCGGCATCTACCAGGACGGCGCCATCCATTCGATCGATTACCCGGACAACGCCCGCTTCGTCCGCATCACCGGCACAGACCTCGACAAGATCGACCGCATCAAGATTGATGCAAAGACCGGCGAAATTGCCATCATGCGTATGACGGCGTCATGAACCTGCACGCCGGCGTTTCACCAGCGAAGCCCGTCAGCGCATCTGCCGTCAAAGCCATGCTCGGCGACGGCAAGGAACTGGCGCTGATCGACGTGCGCGAGGAATTCACCTTCTCGCAAAATCATTTGCTGTGGGCGCGCAACGTGCCACTGAGCCGGCTTGAATTGCGCTTTGCCCGGCTGGTGCCGCGCAAGGCCACACGCATTGTGCTCTGCGACGACAACGACGGACTGGCCCGGCGTGCGGCCGCAATCCTGGCGAACGCCGGCTACAGCGATCTCGCTTTTCTCGACGGCGGCGTGGCGGCCTGGGAAAAAGCCGGCTTCGTCACCTTTTCCGGCGTGCACGTGCCGAGCAAGGCGTTCGGCGAATTCGTCGAGCACGACAGTGGCACGCCCAGCATCAGCGCCGGCGAGCTCAACGCGCTGATGCGCAACGGCAGCAACATCAAGGTGCTCGACAGCCGGCCCTTCGACGAATACATGCGCGTTTCCATTCCCACCGGCATCAACGTGCCGGGCGCCGAGCTGGTATTGCGCGCCCGCGACATCGCGCCTTCCACCGACACCACCATCGTGGTCAACTGCGCGGGCCGTACCCGCAGCATCATCGGCGCGCAGTCGCTGATCAATGCCGGCATTCCCAACAAGGTGGTGGCGCTGCGCAACGGCACCATGGGCTGGCATCTCGCCGGCTTCACCTGCGCCAAGGGCGAGACCGGCCGCACGCCCGATTTTTCCAACGACAGTCTCGTCTGGGCGAAGGAAGCCGCTGAAGGCGTGGCACGCAAATTCGGCGTCGCGCGCATCGACCGCGCGATGCTCGAGGAATGGCGCGGCGACAGCACGCGCACGACCTATCTGTTCGACGTACGCGACCCAAACGAATACCTCTCCGGACATCTGTCAGGCGCGGTATCCGCGCCCGGCGGACAACTGGTGCAGGCCACCGACATCTATGCCGGCACGCTGGGCGCCCGCATCGTCGTCTGCGACGACAAGGAGGTGCGCGCGCTGATGACGGCGTCGTGGCTCAGGCAGATGGGCTGGCAGGAGGTCTACGTGTTGCCCGAGGCCGGCGCCGAAACCGGTGAGCCACAAACCGAACTGCTGGCCGCGCCGGCGCCGGACAAGGCGGTCGAGCCTTCCGCCGCGATCGCCATCGACGACGTGACGGTCATCGATCTTTCGACCAGCCCGAATTACCGCAAGGGGCATATCCCCCGCGCCTGGTTCGCCATCCGCGCGCGGCTCGAGCAAGCGCTCGCCAAGATCTCTCCCACCGGCGATATCATTCTCACCAGCGAAGACGGCACCCTGGCGAGCCTCGCGGTACACGACGCGCAGGCTCTGACCCAATGCCCGGTCCATTGGATGAAGGGCGGCAATGCAGCCTGGAAGGCCGCTGGCTTCCCACTCTCCACCGCGGAGCGGATGGCTGACGAGCCGCTCGACGTCTGGCTCAAACCCTACGAGCGCGCTGACGACAACGAAGCGGCGATGAACGCCTATTTGTCCTGGGAGGTCGATCTGCTGGAGCGCATCAAGCTCGACGGCACCACGCATTTCCTGCACGCGCGGTAGGGGCCAGGGAGAGGGTGCAGGACCGGCTGCGATAGACTATATCGCACCCATGAAATTCCTCGACGAGGCCAAGGTCTATATCCAGTCGGGCGCGGGCGGAAACGGCTGCGTGTCGTTCCGGCGCGAGAAGTTCATCGAATTCGGCGGACCGAATGGCGGCGACGGCGGCAGGGGCGGCGACGTCGTGGTGGAGGCCGTCAACGGCCTCAACACGCTGATCGACTACCGCTATCAGCAGCATTTCAAGGCCAAGCGCGGCGGCCATGGCATGGGCAAGGACCGCCACGGCGCCAACGGCACTAACGCGGTACTGAAGGTGCCGGTAGGCACGCAGGTTTACGAGGAAGACGGCGAGACGCTGCTCGCCGACTTCACCGAAGTGGGTCAGCGCGTTGCCATCGCCCGCGGCGGCAATGGCGGCTTCGGCAACACGCATTTCAAGACCTCGACCAACCGGGCGCCGCGTCACGCCAATCCCGGCCAGCCCGGCGAGGAGCTGACCATCCGCCTGCGCTTGAAGCTGATCGCCGATGCGGGCCTGGTCGGCCTGCCCAATGCCGGCAAGTCCACCTTCCTCGCCGCGGTGAGCGCGGCCAAGCCGAAGATCGCCGACTATCCGTTCACCACGCTGCATCCGCAGCTCGGCGTGGTGCGCATCGACCAGCGCGAATTCGTGCTCGCCGACCTGCCCGGCCTGATCGAGGGCGCGCATGAGGGCACCGGGCTCGGCGACCGATTCCTCGGTCATACCGAGCGCTGCAACGTACTGCTGCATCTGGTCAACGGTACTGTCGACGACGCGGGTGATGCATACAGGACCATCCGCACCGAGCTCGAATCCTATGGACAAGGGCTTGCCGATAAACCGGAGATCGTGGCGCTGACCAAGGCCGACGCCGTGACCGACGAGGCGATCAAGGAGCAAAGCGCGAAGCTGACGTCGGCTTGCGGGAAAGTGCCGCTGGTGCTGTCGGCACATTCGGGCACGGGCGTGCAGGAGGCTTTGCGCGCGCTGCTCAAGGTGATTGATGCCGCGCGTGAAGGCGTCCAACAGCCAAAAGAAGCGGCCTGGCAGCCGTAACATCCTTGCATCGTCATGGCAGGGCTTGACCCGGCCATCCGCGTCTTGAGGATAGGGACCTTAGACGTGGATGACCGGGAGAGAATTGCATGCAGACACGCGCGGCAGTGGCCTGGAAGGCGGCAGAGCCGCTCACCATCGAGACCATCGACATCGAGGGCCCGAAGGCGGGCGAGGTGCTGATCGAGGTCAAGGCCACCGGCATCTGCCACACCGACGCCTACACGCTGTCGGGCGCCGATCCGGAAGGCATCTTCCCGGCCATTCTCGGCCACGAGGGCGCCGGCGTGGTGCGCGAGGTGGGCGCCGGCGTCACCAGCGTCAAAGCCGGCGACCACGTCATCCCGCTCTACACGCCGGAATGCCGGCAGTGCAAAACCTGCCTGTCGCGCAGGTCGAATCTGTGCACCGCCATCCGCGCCACGCAAGGCAAGGGCCTGATGCCGGACGGCACGTCGCGCTTCCGCTGCGATGGCGATCCGGTGTTCCACTACATGGGCTGCTCGACCTTCGCCAATTTCACCGTGCTGCCGGAGATCGCGCTCGCCAAGGTGCGCGAGGACGCGCCCTTCGACAAGATCTGCTACATCGGCTGCGGCGTCACCACCGGCGTCGGCGCCGTCATCAACACCGCCAAGGTCTGGCCGGGCGCCAATGTCGCCGTGTTCGGGCTCGGCGGCATCGGGCTCAACGTGATCCAGGGCGCGCGCATGGTCGGCGCCGACAAGATCATCGGTATCGACCTCAATCCGTCGCGGCGCGGCATTGCCGAGAAATTCGGCATGACGCATTTCATCAACCCGGACGAGATCGGCCGTGACAAGATCGTACAGGCGGTCGTCGATTTGACCGGTGGCGGCGCCGATTTCTCGTTCGAATGCATCGGCAATGTGGATGTGATGCGCCAGGCGCTGGAATGCTGCCACCGCGGCTGGGGCGAGAGCGTCATCATCGGTGTCGCCGGTTCGGGCCGGGAGATCGCCACGCGGCCGTTCCAGCTGGTCACCGGCCGGGTGTGGCGTGGCACCGCCTTCGGCGGCGCGCGCGGACGCACCGACGTGCCGAAAATCGTCGACTGGTACATGGAGGGCAAGATCAATATCGACGATCTGATCACCCACACCATGCCGCTGGAGAAAATCAACGATGCCTTCGAGCTGATGCACGAGGGCAAGTCGATCAGGTCGGTGGTGGTTTATTGAGAGGTTGTTTCGTGCGCGGCCTCGCCACCGTCATTGCCGGGCCTGGCCCGGCAATCCATGAGGCCTCTCGACAAACCGCGACATAAGGATTTTGCGCGCGGGCCCGCATCGTGGATGCGCGGGTCAAGCCGGCGCATGACGCCGAGTTTGTTTCAACGCAATGCAGCCGTCGCAAACGTACCGCTCACTTCGTACAAAGCCTGCGCGGTCCGTCCAACGGCTGATAGGTGCAATCGCTCGGCGTGAAGGTGAAATAGGCCCGCCGGCAGGCCTCGATGTTGCACTTGGGCTTGTCCGCGTCCGCCGTGGCCACGTCGGTCTTGTTTGCGGTATTCGCCGCGTTCGCCGCATTCGCAGCGGCGGTGGCCGGGTCGGTCGCTGCTTGCGCGGGCTTCGGCGGCGTGCCCTTGGTACAAATCCGCCGCGGCCCGTCGGACGGCTGATAGGTGCAGTCCGTCGGATCAAACGTGAAATAGGCTGCCGAGCAGGCGCGGACATCGCAGCTCGACGTCTGCTCCTGCGGCGCAGCGGCGGAGTCTTGTCCGGTCGTTTGCCCCGCATCTTGCGCGGTACTTCGCCCCGGCGGCGTTCCCTTGTCGCAGAAGCGGCGTGGTCCTTCGTAAGGCTGCCAGGTACAGTCGGAGACACGGAACGAGCGGTAGGCGGCCTCGCAGGCCTGCACGTCGCATTTTGGTGCTGCCTCGGCACTGTCTGGCGCAGCCTGCGTGCCCGGTTCCGGCGCCATGATGTCGTTTGGCGCGCCGGCGCCATTGTCGGCCTTCGTCGACGCCATCGCGGTCCGCCTGGCGTCGGCGGACGCACCGGCTGCTTCGGTCGTCGAAGCCTGCGCCTGGGTTGCGCCGGCCTGTGCCGTCGTCGCCGTGTCCTTGGCGCCGGCCGCTTTCGCTGCAGCCGCCGACTTCACCGGTTGCTTGGTCGCCTGCTTGACGCTCGCCACCGCCACCGGCTTCCACACCGGCGGCGCCTCGGACAACCACTCCAGCCCGAACACGACGCTGGAGAGCGACACGACCATGAGCACAGCATAAAAGACAAACGCCATCGTTGAAGTTCCGGAATCGCTACTTCGCTCGGCAACGCCAGCCTTGCAGACCCTGTTCCGCTACGGCCGGTTCCGGCCGCAACGCAGTCCGCGGAATTGCGTCGATCCGCCGCGCGTCGCACCGCACCGCCGTTCCGGGCCGTGGCGGAACGAATATACACGAGCGCACAGCCGCGGCGCCAGCGGGTTCCAGCTTCGGGAAATCACCCCATTCCCGCCTTCAAAGTGCACACCCGGATTCTATCAGGCGTCCGTCGGTCCTTGGGGACCAAATCCGGGAGTTCACTGAATAATGATGTCGCGCCTGAGCGCCGCACTGTGCGGCGTGTTAACCATGCTTGCTTGCGTACTTGCCGCCCATGCCCAATCCGGAATCGCCTCCGTCTATGCCTATAAGGGCGAAATGACCGCCAGCGGCGAACGTGTCTCACCCGGCAAATTGACTGCGGCGCATCGCTCGCTCCCTTTCGGGTCGCGGGTACGTGTAACTAACAAACGCAATGGGCGGAGCGTCGTTGTGCGCATCAACGATCGCGGTCCTTTCATCAAAGGCCGGGTGATCGACCTGACGCCTGCTGGCGCGCATGTACTCGGTTTTTTCGGGCTGGCGCCGGTGACGCTGGAGGTGATGGACGGTTGACGCTTGCGCAACCGCAACGTTCACGCCCGGCGGATTGATCGCGCCGCCGGCGAATTCCCCCGCGGCGGTCAGGATGCTAGGGTCGTCCACCTGCAACAGCCGAAGAGGCGTCCATGAGTGTTGAACCGATGCGCGCACAGGCTGACGTGCTGGTGATCGGCTCCGGCGCCGCCGGCATGTATGCGGCGATCGAGGCGGCCCGCGCCGGCTGTTCCGTGCTGCTCGCCGACCGCAGCCTGATCGGCCGCGGTGGCGCCACCGTGATGGCGCAGATGACGGTCGCCGTCGCGCTCGGTTCGGAGACGCCGGACCACTGGACGCACCACTATGACGACACGCTGCGCGCCGGCCGCGGGCTGAGCAACGAAGCACTGGCGCGGCTGCTGTGCGAACAGGGACCCGACTGCATCCGCGCCATGGACGAATGGGGCGTCGGGTGGGCGCGCAAGGACGGCCGCATCACGCAAGCCATGGCCCCCGGTCATGACCGGCCGCGCTGCGTCTATGTCGACTTCCTCAGCACCGGGCCGGCGGTGTCGAAGACGCTGCGCACGGTGGTCAACAGGACGCCCGGCATCCGCCGCGCCGGCGACCTCTGCGTGGTCGACCTCGTCAGGCACGGCAGCGCCGTCACCGGCGCGGTGGCGCTGCATCTCGGCAGCGGCGCGCCGGTCGTCATCAACACCAAGACGACCATCGTCGCCACCGGCGGCCTCACCCGGCTCTACCGACGCAATAGCGCCTCCGCCAACATGGGCGGCGACGGCTACGCGCTGGCGCTGCGCGCCGGCGCCGTGCTCACCGACATGGAGTTCGTGCAGTTCTTCCCCATCGGCCATCTGGCGCCGCGGCTGGTCGGCATGGACCCGATCATGTGGGACCCGTTCCGCTACAAGCTGGGCGGCCGGCTGCTCAACAACCGCGGCGAAGAGTTCACGCAGACCTATGGCGTGGTCGAGGACGGCAAATACGTCGTCACCCGCGACGTCGGCAGCTACGCCATCGTCAAGGAAGTGGAAGCCGGGCGCGGCTCGCCGCACGGCGGCGTTTATCTGAGCTTCCAGCACTGCTCGGAGCGCGCGCTGCGCGACGCCTTCGGCCCGGTGATTGACAAGCTCGCCGCCAACGGCATCGATCTCACGCAGACGCCGGTCGAGGTGGCACCGATCGCGCACTACCATATGGGCGGCATCGCCGTGGACGACGCGATGCGCACCGGCGTGCCCGGCCTGTTCGCCGCCGGCGAAGCAGTGGGCGGCGCCAACGGCGCCAACCGGCTGTCCGGCAACGCGGTGACCGAGGCGCTGGTGTTCGGCCGCCAGGCCGGTCGCAGCGCGGCGGCACACGCCGCCCGCGTAAACGCGGTGCCGGACGGCGGCGACAATATCCGCGTAACGCTTGATCTGCTCGCCGCCGACGCGCCGCAAAGCGACCTCAACACCGCCGAGCTGGTGCAGCGCCTGCAAGCGACCATGCAGGACGACGTCGGCCCGCTGCGCACTGCCGACAAGCTCGCCCGCGCACTTGAAACGATCGACGCCATGACCCGGCAACTCGGCGACACACCGCCCGGCGCGGGCTCCTTCGACATGCGCCGGCTCGACTGGCTCGACCTGCGCAACATGCTGCTGGTGGCGCGCGCGGTCACGCAGTCGGCACTGGCACGCACCGAAACGCGCGGCGCCCAGCAGCGCGAGGACTTCCCGCAAATGTCGCCGCAATGGGCGGTCAACCAGGTGGTCTCCTGGCGCGACGGCGCGCTCGCCGTGTCGCACGGCGAAGCGGCCACGAAGGCGGCAGCGTCATGAGCGAACGTAGCCTGCTTACCGTCTGGCGCGGCAGCGACGCACAAGCCGGCCGCTGGGAAAGCTACGAGGTGCCGTTCGAGCCTGGACAGTCGGTGCTCGACGGGTTGCGCTGGATCAGGATCAACTGCGACCCCAGCCTCGCCGTCCGCTTCTCCTGCATCAACGCCAATGCCTGCAAGGAATGCATGATCGAGCTCGACGGCGAGACCGTCTATGCCTGCACCGCGCGGCTCAGGTCCGGTGAGATGAAGCTCGCCCCGCTGTCCAACAAGACGCTGGTGCGCGATCTGGTGACCGAGATCGCCCCGCCGGCGGAACGTTTCAAGGGGCAAGTGAAATAGTCGGTCGGGCGGACATGCGCCTATTCGGCACCCCGTTCGCTCCGGGGCCTGACCCTGAGCCGCTGGCGATTGGTGGCGATGGCCACCGCCGCAATGGCGAGGCCGGTGAAGGTCGACACGAGAAATGGCGTGATCATGCACAACCCCGCAATGCCGACCAGCGCCCGGCTCCACCATTCGGCGCAGACCGGATCGTACTCCTCGATCGCCATGGCGAGCAGGATCAGTCCCGCCGCGGCGGTGACGAAGGTAATCGCGCTCTGCCACAGCGGTCCCTGCCAGAGGAGTTCGGGGCCGTAGACGAAGGTGAAGGGCACCACCAAGGCGGCCAAGGCAAACTTGACTGCGTGAGCGGCGATGGCGAGCGGGTTGTCCTCGGCGATCGAGGCGGCCGCGTAGGCCGCGACCGCAACCGGCGGCGTCAGCGCGCTCATCACCGCGAAGTAGAGCAGGAACATGTGCCCGGGCAGGAGATCGATGTGCAGGGATCCCAGCAGCGGGCCGATCAGCACCGCGGCGAGGATGTAGGCCGACGGCGTCGGCATCCCCATGCCGAGCACAACGGTGAGGGCCGCCGCCAGCAGCAGGGTGGGAAACACCTGCGCGCCGGTGATCATGTAAACCACATGGGCGAACTTGCCTGAAAGCCCGGTCATGGTAATGCCGGCAATGACGAGGCCCGCCGCCGCGCACGCGCCTGCCACCGGCACCATGCGCATGGCGGTTTCCGCGAGCACCCGGTACGCCGTGACAAGCCCGATGCGGGTATGGGCGCGAAACATTGCCACGGCAATCACCGAAAGCGTGCCGAATACCGCGACCATCGTCGGCGTGTAGCCGGCGAGCAGCGCCCAGACCAGCACCGCCATCGGAATGATGAACAGCCCGCCGTTGCGCAGCGTCGTCGTGAATTTCGGGATCTGGTCCCGATCGAGCCCGCCAAGACCGAGCCGGTAGGCGCGGAAATGGACCTGGGAGAAGATGCCAACATAGTAGAGCAGCGCCGGAAGCAGCGCCGCCTTGGCGATGTCGACGTACTCGATGCCGGTGTATTCCGCCATGATGAAGGCGGCCGAGCCCATCACCGGCGGCATCAAGCTGCCGCCGGTCGAGGCCGCAACCTCGATCGCGCCCGCCACCGAGGCGCGGTAGCCGAGTCGTTTCATCATCGGGATGGTGATGGCGCCGGTGGTCACCACGTCCGAAGTCGGGCTGCCCGAGATCATGCCGTACATGCCCGACGACAGCACCGCGACCTTGGCCGGACCACCCACCTGGCGGCCGGAGATGGCGGACGCGAAGTCGAAGAAGAAATCGGAGCCCTTGGCGTAGTAGAGGAAAGTCCCGAACATGACGAACATGAAGGCGTAGGTTGCTGCCACCCGCGCCGGCAGTCCCATGATGCCGTCGGTCGTGTAGACCATAATGTCGAGGAAGTGGTTGTAATCGATGTACCCGTGGCCGAGCACGCCGTGCAGCAGATGCCCGAAGAAGTTGTAGCCCACGAACACGAGAACGATCACCGTGAGGCCCAGTCCCGTCGTGCGGCGGGTGAGTTCGAGGGTGAGCAAACAGATGATGGTGCCGAACACGAGATGCCAGGTGTCGAGCGGGAACAGCAGGTTGATCCGTTGCACTTCGCTTTCGGCGATCGACACGAAATAGATACCCGAGGCAATGCCCAGCAGCGACAGCACGACGTCAGGCCACGGCACCCGCCTGGTATCGGAATGCGTGCTCGCGCCCACCGTCAGGAAGGCAAGCGCCATCATGCCCGCAAGAAACACGGCGGTGAGCACCCACGGGTCGATGATGATGTAGGTTGCCGCAACGATGACGTAGATGGCGATGGCGGCCGCGAATGGCGGAATCAGGCGGCCGATCCAGCCGGTCGGCCGCCGCCGGCAGCCGACCGAGAACCATGTCCTGGAATCGAGCAGGATGTTGCGCGCCATCGGCGGCTACCTCGCGCGTCGGGAACATGACACCGGCACGGCGGAGGCGGCCTTGCCGCCAATCCGCCGTTCGACCGCCCCGGGGCGCGGGAATGTTACAGCAGTCCCGCTTCCTTGAAGGCCTTGACGGCACCCGGATGCTGCGGGGCAATGGCCGGTTCCGCCACCGTCTTGGGTGTAGTTGCCTTCTTCAGCAGGCGATGCGCGCTCTTGAAGTCGTCGAGATTCACCAGCAGGCCCTTGACGATATCGTGGGCTTCCGCGTCGGGCATGGACTTATGCACGACCACCACCGCGCCGACGCACACCGAGACCTTGTCCGCCGAAATAAACTTGTGCTCATCGGCCTTGATCGTGCAGGTCTGGCCGCCGAAGTCGTCGGCCACCTTGTCCGAGACCTTCTTGCCGACGTCCAGCATGGTGAGCGGGATGCCGTTCTCCATCTCGCGAATGACCGGGTGATTATAGGCGATGCCGAGCACAACGGCGTCGATACGCCGGTCAAGCATCAGCGATCCCATCTCCTTGGACGCCGCGCGGACCACCTGCTTGAAACTTTTGACGGGGATGCCGCTGTCTTCCATGATGGCAATGCCGATGTCGCCATCCATGTTGCCCGGCCGGTTGAAGGCGATGCGGATCTCTCCCGCGTGCTTCTTGAGATCGGCGATTGTCTTGATGCCGAGTTTCTTGGCAACGTCGCCGTTCACCAGGACGTAGCTGTACTGGAATCGGCTCTGCGCGGAATAGGCGCGGAACAGCGTCCGAAGGTCCTTCAGCGGATTTCCCTTGAACGGCCCGGTGCCGCGATATGCGGCGGCGAGTTCCATATCGGCGGCAATTCCCATGGGAACCTTCTTGTCGGAGACCAGCTTGGAATTGGCGAGGCCCCCGGATCCGGTCTGGTAGGTCACCGTGCTGCCCGGATAGGCCTTGGCGAGCGCCTTATCGACACCGGCTCCGATCGTCGACCACAATCCGCCAGGGCTCGCCCCGGCAAGCGTCACTTGATAGGTTTGCGCCTGCGCAGTTCCGCCGAGCAGAACGGCGAAAGTCGCCGCGATCATTATATTCTTGATGGATTTCATCGCTTTTCCTCCCTAATGAGCGCCATCCCCTTTGTTGCGGCGCCTTTTGCATCCGTAGTTTCGTCTTCGAAGTTTGCGTGACTTGGCTCTCGCCCCTGGCGAGTGACAAAGCGGTTCTCGTGGCGCCGGTATTTCAGCGATTGGTCATTCCGCCGCGCTGATCCGGTCCTCCTCCGCCGCCGCGCTCTCGGTGCCGCCGCCAAGCGTACGCCAATTGACGGTCTGGGGCACGACGCCCTCGAAGGAACTGATGCTGGCATGCGGCACATGCGGCCCGGTGGTGCCGATCGCCGGACCGCCATCGCGAATTGAACGCGCCGCTTCCACCATCAACCGGCGGAAAGCAACCACGGCGACGTCGCTGGCTCCGACGCGCTCCTGGCTGCGGTCGGTGATCGGCCCCATGGATTCCCACATCGCGATGTCCTGGTTGGGAATGCCGGAAATGCCAGTGAAATTGCCGGCCTTCATGGCCGCACGGTTCTGCCGGTAGAGATTGCCGGCGGTGCGCACATTGTCGAAATTGGCGTCGACGTCGACGCCCCATTCCAGAACGTTGAACTTGCGCCACACGTCCGGCGCGATGCCCGGCTTGTCCGGCCCGTTCCAGGCGATGAAATAGAATATCGTGCTGTGATCGTCCTCCGGCGTCAGCAACGTGGCGACGTTGTGGACGTTATTGGGCGGAATGAGCGCGATGAAGGGCGCGATGTAGACAGTGGTGCGGATGTAATCGTGCGTCGTTTCGTTCTTGATAGGGCGGCGGATCGCCGCGTAGCGAAAACCGTAGCTGGTCCGCTCGATCTGGAAACGCGGCGCCTTGTCGGTCGACGGCCGGAGCCAGTTGACGTCGGTCGCCTTCGCGCCATCGACCTGCGCCGGCACCATGTCTGACGAATGCAGGCTGGAGGAATGCGCGGAGTCGATCTGGCCCTCGAGGATCTGCGCCCAATTGCAGCGCACGCGCACCTTCGTCGCGCTGACCCGCACGTCGGGCGACGGCGCGAAGGCGGGCGGCTCAAATTCGTGCATCTCTTCCGGTGGGCCGATATAGGTCCAGACAAATCCGCCGGCCTCTCGCACCGGATAGGCTTTCTGCTTCACGCGCTGCGGCACATTGCTGCCGGGCGGCTCGGAAGCGAGGTCGACGACATTGCCGTCCACGTCGAACTTCCAGCCGTGATAGAGGCAGCGCAGTCCGCATTCCTCATTGCGGGCAAAAACCAGCGAGGCGCGCCGGTGCGCACAATATTCATCGAGTGCGCCGAGCCGGCCCTTGCTGTCGCGAAAGACGACCAGATTCTCGCCGAGCAGGCGCACCCGCACCGGCGCGCCGTCAGGCTCCGCGACCTCCTCGGACAGGCAGGCGGCGATCCAGTGCCGGCGCATGATCTGGCCCATAGGCGCCGAACCCTCGACCCGGCACAGCAGGTCGTTTTCCTCGGGCGTCATGGCTGTCGCTCCCTGCGCTCGGTCTTTGTGTTGCCGCGCTTTTTATCTTAGATATCTAGGCTGAGGCTAACCAAAGGCGGTTCGAGTGTCGAGCCGAAAGAAACTCCTTGGTACGATCCGCATCCCGCCGATTGCGACTGGGTGTGGCCGGCCTCGGCCGCGCCTTCTCAATCATGCTACCGACCTTACAGCACGACGCGCGCGTCGCTCTGGTCGCCGCAGCCGATCCGCGTCCCGAAGCGCGGCAACGCTTCGCCGATGAATTTGGCGGTGCGGCCTACGAGACGGTCGCCGCGCTCTGCGCCGATCCGCAGGTCGAGGCCATCTATGTGGCGAGCCCGCATCAACTCCATGCCGAGCATGCCCGGCTGGCTGCAGCGCACGGCAAGCACGTACTGGTCGAGAAGCCGATCGCGCTGACGCTTGCCGACGCGGAAGCGATGATCGCTTCGGCACGCACGGCCGGCGTTCATCTGATCGTCGGCCACAGCCACTCCTTTGACAAGCCGATCCTGCGCGCCCGCGAACTGATTGCTGCCTGCCGCTACGGCGCGGTTAAGATGATCACGGCCATCAACTACACCGACTTTCTCTACCGGCCGCGCCGCCCGGACGAGCTCGATACCGCGCAAGGCGGGGGTGCACTGTTCAACCAGGCGCCCCATCAGGTCGATATCGTCCGGCTGCTCGGTGGCGGACGCGTTGCCAGCGTGCGCGCAATGACCGGCGCCTGGGACGAGACGCGACCGACGGAGGGCGCCTATGCCGCATTGCTCACTTTCGAGAGCGGCGCCTTTGCGTCGCTCGCGTATAACGGCTACGGCCACTTTGATTCCGATGAATTCATGGGCTGGATCGGCGAGCTGGGACAGAAAAAACAGCCGCGCACGGCACCTGCCCCGCGCCAATTCGGAGACGCTACGCAGGAGACCGCTGCCAAGGCGGCGCGCAACTACGGTGGAGCGGGCTGGCAGCTGCCGCAGACGCAGGGCATGCTGCATCAGCATTTCGGCACGATCCTCGTGAGCTGTCAGCATGCCGACCTGCGGCCGCTGCCCACGGGCGTGATGATCTATGAGGGCGGGGTTGGCAGGCTCGATCCGCTGCCCACGCCTGGGGTGCCGCGCGCCGAGGTAATCGACGAACTCCATGCCGCGGTGGTCGAGGAGCGTCCGCCGTTGCACGACGGCGCATGGGCGATGGCGACACTCGAAGTCTGCCTCGCCATGCTGCGCTCGGCATGCGAAGGCGCCGAGGTCCCGTTGCGGCATCAGGTGGGGGTGCGATGACGGTTTCCCGGCGATCCGAAACCGAGAGCATGCTGCGATCGATGGCTGTCTTTCAGTCGGCAAGCGGGCAATTCGAAAAATGATGGATCAACCTTACAGGATCTCTTGTCCAAAAATCAGGATCGCAAGCGGCAGGGGGGAAACGGCGATGAGGACCGTCGTGATAAAGCCGGGTATTGAATAGAGCCCGCTCACTCCGGCGACCATTGCTATGCCGCCGCCGCCCCCGATCAGAAAATTGCCCGGAAGATTGAACAGTATCGCAAGCGACAGATAGCGATTGCGCAGAAAAAACGGAACAAAATACCTCGGTGCTTTTGAGAGCAGAAAGGCGAGGCGTTCGTCCTTCGACATCGGCTCGATCGTCTTGAGTAGTCCGCTTGCACGCCGAAACTGCAAGTCGTCGAACATCCTGGTCAGTCCCCCGACGGAGATGACACGTCCGACAACAAAGCTCAACGACAGCCCCGCAACCGTACTCACATAAACGAGAAACACGATAGGCGGACCCAGCATTCCAAGCAGCGCGAGCCCGATCTCTACGCCGGGCACAAAAGGAATTGCGAGCAGAACGGCGTAGGCGACCGCCGCAGTCATGATCATCCGATGGACGAACTCTTCATTGCTGGGCAGGAGTTCAAACTTCAGGCGGCCGGCGATCCAGCCCGCGACCAGATTGGCGATGACAATCAGAACGATCAGGGCGCCGATCTTGAGCAAGCCCTGCCATGGAATGGTGGTGGCTCGAGCGCCCTGCGACATTCGGTTAATTGCCGGCGGCAGTCGCGGTGCGCTCGGTTCGCGTGCCTTCGAAGTGAAACACCTTTTCGATCGTCCAATACCAGCGCGATATGGTCCAGGTCATCGTGCCTTTGACCTTCCCTTCCTCGACCAGGCCGCGCCAGACGATCTTGGCGTCCTTGTCGAGGCACTGCGATTCGCTGATAAATTCTGTCGTCTCGCCAAGGCTTCGGACAAAGTATGGAGCGCGAGGATATTTGCATCTGAGCGCGCATTCGGTGGATTCAAAGGTGCCGCGCGCGAATATCCATTTTTCGATGACGTCAAGCGGCTTGCCGTCGCTGGTAACCTTGCCGGAGAACACCATTCCGTCGAGGGTCCCGGAACTGCGGCTGTTCGCCGGTTCGGGAATCTGACTGCGCCCAGCCTCCGTCGGACCTGCAGCAAGGTACCAGCCGCCCGCCAAGACCAGCAGGCAAACGACCGCCATCAATGTGTATTTTTGCTGTCGCATCAGGATCCGCGCTGTTGGCGTGTAGTGATACTTTAGCATAAACGATCCGAAGCCGGCAGAAATTAAGTCAGGGGACCTTCGTAATGCGACCTATCGCCCCGCCAGCCTTGTCGTTGCAAAGGGGTCGGTTCGCGGTTGCGGGATCAGATCTGCCTGGAGTCAAAACCGGTCATTGCGGCCGTCACGCGCCAGGTCCGCTTTATCCCTGAAAGCGGGACCCGCCCGTCGGGCCTCGAAAGGTCGGATGGCACGGATGCACGCAGCCCTTGCGACCGGCGCCGCCCCCCACCGCTCCGACCTCGCCCATGACGCCCCGCCTGCCCCATGCTAAACCCCGCCCGCGCCATCAACACCCACCGGACCATGTCGACATCGCCGCCAAGAACCCCTGCCCTCACCGACTTCCGCCGCATCGTCGTCAAGGTCGGCTCTTCGCTGCTGGTCGACCAGGCGGCAGGCGCCTTGAAACGCGACTGGCTGGATTCGCTCACTGCTGACATCGCCGCGCTGCATAAAGACAAGCGCGACGTGCTGGTGGTCTCCTCCGGCGCCATTGCGCTCGGCCGCGCCGTGCTGAAGCTGCCAGCCGGCGCGCTCAAGCTGGAGGACAGCCAGGCCGCCGCCGCGGTCGGACAGATCACGCTGGCGCGCTCGTGGGCGGAGTCGCTCGGCGCCCATGGGCTGAGCGCCGGCCAGGTCCTGGTGACGCTGGGCGATACAGAAGAGCGGCGCCGCTATCTCAACGCCCGCTCCACCATCGCCCGGCTGCTGGAGTGGAACGCGGTGCCGGTGATCAACGAGAACGAC
>Ga0210122_1000009_pt1 | contig 44925 bp, 41 predicted proteins | sample Muzzi_CordB_D2_FD_185530 | JGI IMG/M metagenome (GOLD analysis project Ga0210122, IMG submission 185530) | Wetland microbial communities from San Francisco Bay, California, USA, that impact long-term carbon sequestration - Muzzi_CordB_D2 (SPAdes) | ecosystem: Environmental > Aquatic > Marine >... | reverse complement strand
AGCGATACCGCCATCTCGGCCACCGACATCGGGCTGTACTGCGGCTGCTTCATCAGCTCGGTGACGCGCTGGCCGCGCTCCAACTGGGCGCGGGTGGCGTCGTCGAGGTCCGAGGCGAACTGCGCGAAGGCTGCCAGCTCGCGGTACTGGGCCAGGGCCAGGCGCACACCGCCGCCGAGCTTCTTGATGACCTTGGTCTGCGCGGCGCCGCCGACACGCGACACCGACAGGCCGGCGTGCACGGCCGGGCGGATACCGCCGTTGAAAAGGTCGGTCTCCAAAAAGATCTGGCCGTCGGTGATCGAGATCACGTTGGTCGGCACGAAGGCCGAGACGTCGCCTGCCTGGGTTTCGATGATCGGCAGCGCCGTCAGCGAACCGGTCTTGCCCTTGACCTCGCCGTTGGTGAACTTCTCGACGTACTCCTCGTTGACGCGCGCGGCGCGCTCGAGCAGCCGCGAGTGCAGGTAGAAGACGTCGCCGGGGTAGGCTTCGCGGCCCGGCGGGCGGCGCAGCAGCAGCGACACCTGGCGGTAGGCCCAGGCCTGCTTGGTCAAATCGTCGTAGATGATCAGCGCGTCCTCGCCGCGGTCGCGGAAGTATTCGCCCATCGTGCAGCCGGCGTAGGGGGCGATGTACTGCATCGCGGCGGAGTCCGAGGCCGATGCATCGACGACGACGGTGTGTTCCATGGCGCCGTGTTTCTCCAGCGTCTTGACCACGTTGGCCACGGTCGACTGTTTCTGGCCGATCGCGACGTAGACGCACTTGATGCCGGAACCGACCTGGTTGATGATCGTGTCGATCGCGATCGCCGACTTGCCGATCTGGCGGTCGCCGATGATCAGCTCGCGCTGGCCGCGGCCGATCGGAACCATCGAGTCGATGGATTTCAGACCCGTCTGTACCGGCTGCGACACCGATTTGCGCCAGATCACGCCGGGCGCGACCTTTTCGATCGGCGCGAAACCGTCGTTGTCGATCGGGCCCTGGCCGTCGATCGGCTCACCGAGGGCGTTGACGACGCGTCCCAGCAGACCGGGGCCGTGCGGCACCTCGAGGATGCGGCCGGTGCACTTGACCGTGTCGCCCTCGGAGATGTGCTCGTAGTCGCCGAGGATCACGGTGCCGACCGAGTCGCGCTCGAGGTTCAGCGCCAGTGCGTAGGTGTTGCCCGGGAATTCGATCATCTCGCCCTGCATGGCGTCTTCGAGCCCGTGCACACGCGCGATACCGTCGGAAACACTGACCACGGTGCCTTCGTTGCGGGTCTCGGCGGAGACGTTCAGCGCTTCGACGCGCTGCTTGATCAGCTCCGAGATTTCAGATGGGTTCAATGTAGTCTGCATCGTCATTTTTCCTGTCGGATCACCCTGCCCCGGGCGATCGGTCTCTTTCCAATTAAGTAAGTGAGGCTTCGAGCCGGTTCAGCCGACCCTTGAGCGAACCGTCGATCACCTGGTCGCCGGCGTAGATGACCGCCCCGCCCAGCACGGCCGGGTCGATCTCGTTGTGCAGGCTGATCTCACGCTCGAAACGTTTCGCCAGCGCGGCCTGCATGCGCTCACGCTGTGCGTCGTCCAGCGGCACGGCGGAAACGACCCGCACCTCCAGCCGCTTCTCGGCCTCCGCCCTGAGCTGCTTGAACAGCGCGGCGATCTCGTCCGCGAGCGCCAGCCGGTCGTTGTCCGCCAGCACGCCCAGGTAGCCCCGGAAACGCGGGTCGATATCCGGACCGATGGCGGCCTCGATGATATCCACCGCCTGGGCGGCCGTGGCATCCGGGCTGTCGAGCCAGCGCGCCATGGTCTCGTCGCGGGTCACCTGTGCCGTGGCCGTGAGCAACTCGTCCCAGCCGGCGAGGTTGCCGTCGCCGCGGGCCAGCTCGAAGGCTGCCTTGGCATAGGGCCGCGCCAGTGTCGTCACGTTGCTCATGTTCAGATCTCGGCGATCAGCTTGTCGAGCAGTTCACGGTGGGTTTGCTCGTCCACTTCCTTTTCCAGGATCTGGCGGGCGCCCAGTACCGCGAGCTTCGCCACCTGGGCGCGCAAGTCCTCGCGGGCCTGGTTGGCGGCCTGCGTGATCTCGGCCTCGCCGGCCGCGACCTGCTTGCGGCGCTCGTCGGTGGCGTCGTCCCGGGCCTCTTCGAGGATCTGGCCGTGACGCTGGTTGGCCTGCTCGACGATCTCGCCGGCCTTCTCGCGCGCGGCCCTGATCTGCTTCTCGACCTCCTGCTGCGCTTCCGCCAGCTCCTTTTCGGCGCGGTCGGACGCGGCCAGGCCGTCGGCGATCCTGGCTCTGCGGTCATCCAGCGCCTTCAGGATCGGCGGCCAGATGAATTTCATGCAAAACCAGACGAACACCAGCATGGCGATCGACTGCAGGATCAGCGTGGCATTCATGTTCATGCCGTTACCTCATCGTTTCGTGTCTGCAAAATGCCCCTGCGAGGCAAGGTGGCCACTTATCCGCCGAGCGCGGCTTGCAACTGGCCGACGAACGGGTTTGCGAACGTGAAGAACAACGCAATACCCACGCCGATCATGGCAACAGCGTCCAGCAGGCCGATGGCCAGGAAGAACTTGGTCTGCAGCATCGGGGCCAGTTCCGGCTGACGGGCAGAACCCTCCAGCAGACGACCGCCGAGGATGCCTACGCCAATACCAACACCGAGCGCGCCCAGGCCGATCAAGAGGCCAATGGCGATCGCGGTCATACCAATAACAGTTTCCATTTATATAACTCCCGTTTCAGAGAAAGATCGTCAGTAACACGTTAAAAAACCAATCACAAAACCCTCAGTGATGCTCCTTCGCCATGGAAAGGTAGACGATGGTGAGCATCATGAAAATAAACGCCTGCAGCGTGATGACAAGGACGTGGAACACGGCCCAGCCAAAGTGCATCAACTGCCCGCCGAGGAAGGCGAGACCGCCCACCAGAAGCATTTCCGCGAATACGATCCACAGCGTTTTCCGGGTATCCAGCCTGCCCTTCAGGTTCAGCCACAGCGTCAGGAACACCGCCGCGGTGGCGAGCGCCCAGAACCACGCGGGTATATGCTCGCCGAACACGGCCGAAAGGCCGGCGCCGACCAGGCCGCTGCCCGCCGTGAATACCAACGCGATCAGGACGAACAGCAATTCGCCCGCGTACATGTTGCCGAACAGTCGCAAGCCCAGCGATATCGGCTTGGCCAAGAGCGAGACCAGTTCCAGCGCGAAGTTGAAAGCCATGATGAACGGCCAGACCACCTTCGGCATGTTCAGTTCTTTCGGGTTGAGCGGGTTGAAGACCATCTCGCCGATAAACCCGCTGAGGCCCTTGTAGCGGATGCTGTAGATGATGATCAGCACGAACACGGTGATCGACATGCCCATCGTCCCGTTGACGTCGGCCGACGGCACGACGCGCTGGTGGGAGATACCCAAATCGCCCGCCAGGGAAGGCAGCCAGTCGATCGGGATCAGGTCCATCAGGTTCATGAAGAAGATCCAAACGAACAGCGTCAGCGCCAGCGGCGCGATCAGGCGGCTGGTGCCGTGGAAGGTGTCTTTCACGCTGGTGTCCACGAATTCGATGATCGCCTCGATCATCGCCTGGAACCGCGACGGCACGCCGGCGTTGGCCTTCTTGGCGACACTGCGGAACATGTAATAGAAGACCACGCCGAGCACGATGGACCAGCCGACCGTGTCCGCGTTGAACGACCAGAAACCCATGGCGGTGGCGTCCGCGGCGTTGTGCGCGAAGCCCCAGGTGCCGTCGGCGTGCTGGCCGAACGTCAGGTTCTGCAAGTGGTGGTGTATGTAATCGCTTGAAGTATGTTCTTCGCTCGACATCTACAGTCCGTTCTTTACCACGCTCCCCCACTGGAGAGGTTTATTCAATGTCCCGGGTTTCAAGCCCCTTTCAGCAAGCCCAGCCAGCCGCTGAACATCACCGTTATCATGCCGGCAAAAAACCACCCTGCGGCAAGAGGCCTGACCCAGATAAACACCGCCGCGCATATCAGCACGGTCAGCAACAACTTTCCCGCCTCGGCCATGACGGCTGCGCGTAGAAAAGCGGCGCTGTCCGGTCCGAATTTCCGCGCCAGGAACTGCGCGAAAAAAAGGGCGGGAATGAACGCCGCCAGGCTTCCAAACATGGAGGAGTACGCAGCAACCGGACCGATCAGCAACAAACCGCCGGCCAACAGCACCGAAAGCAATGACTGCACCCTCAAACTTCGAACCAATGTCCGGTACATTTTCCGGCCATCGGGAACCGCCATGCACTCCACCTCATCCGCTGGCAGACTGCATTTACAAGCGGCCGCCACCAGCCCACCATTTTAGCATTTTGTCTGTGTGGTGGGCAACGCGAATCGGTGCCATTTTCAGGCATTTATACCCTCCGACCTGCAATATGCAGGCTAATCCACGTGGATTTCGGTCTGCAGTGTCGTCGGGGCCTTCAGCGAGGCCGTGATCAGGCATATCTCCTCCGCCTTTTCCAGCAGCCGCTGCGCCAGTTCCTTGCGGCTGTCTTCGGGAACATGCAGCTCCGCCCGGATATTGAAACCGGTGAACTGGGTCTTGCGCTCGACCCGGTCCAGCACGCCCTCGGTTTCGCAGCCCAGCGAAATCCAGTCGAATTTCGACGCCCGCGCGATGGAACGGAAACTCAATATGAAGCAGTCGGCGACGGCGGCGGTCAGCAGGGTTTCCGGCGACCAGACGCCTTCCGGACCGCCGAACTGCGGCGGCGACTGCGTTTCCAGGTCCGGCAGACCCGCGGACGTGACCGTGACGCTGCCGTGGGCCGCGGCCGTGGCCGTGACCTCGTAGTGATGGGGATAGTCTTGCATGGCGGCTACCTCGCTGAGTCGCTATAAACACGTACGCGCCAGCATAACGGCGCCCGGCGGGCGGCCAAATGACCCTGGTCAAGACAAGCGTCATTCGCAGAACGCCGTCGCCCCCGCGACCTCCCGGGCCTGGCAGGGCGTAAGAACGGTGCGCATGGAGGTCCCGGGTTGCGCGACCCGCGGCCCCGGGATGACGTTGACTACAGGTCGTCCAGGCCGAGTTGCGCGAGGATGCCGTCCAGCTCGTCGGCGGAATTGTAGGCGATGACCATCTTGCCCTTGCCCTTGGCCGAATGCTGCAACTTCACCTTGGCGCACAGTTTCTCCGAAAGGGTTTCCTGCAGGCGCAGGATGTCGGGGTCGGGCAGCGGCTGGCGGTGCAGCGGCGGGCTTTTCAGGCGCCGGACCAGCGCCTCGGTCTCGCGTACCGACAGGCCCTTGCGCACGACCTCGCGCGCCGCCCGCGCCTGCAGCTCCGGCTCCAGTGAAAGCACGGCCCGCGCGTGGCCCATTTCAAGGTGCCGCGCATCGACCAGCTCGCGCACTTCCGCGGACAGCTCGAGCAGCCGCAACAGGTTGGAAACCGCCGTGCGCGAACGCCCGACCGCGTCACCGGCTTGCTGGTGCGTCATCTGGAACTCGTCCACCAGGCGCCGGAGCGCCCGTGCCTCCTCGATCGGGTTCAGGTCCTCGCGCTGGATGTTCTCGACCAGCGCCATCGCGACGGCGACCTCGTTGCTGACCTCGCGGACGATCGCGGGAATATCTTCGACCGCGGCGAGTTGCGCCGCGCGCCAGCGGCGTTCCCCGGCGATCAGCTCGTACCCGCCTTCGGGCACCGCGCGCACGATCACCGGCTGGATCACGCCCTGCTCACGGATGGAATCCGCCAGCTCGTTGAGACGCCCCTCGTCGAAGATCGAACGCGGCTGGTACGGCCCGGGCGTAATGGCGTCCACCGGCAGCGTTCGCAGCGTCTCCGCACCGGCCGTTCCGGCCGGTTTTGCCTGCAGCGCGTGCTTGAGCGTCGACTGGCTCAGCATCGAACTCAAATTGCGTCCCAACGGTTTCTTCTTGGCTGCCATGCGCTCTCGTTCCAATCCTCGAATCCAGTTTAGCAGGTTTGACGATTCATCCCGCGTGTCTTCTCCGGTTCCTGCGCAGCATCTCGCCGGCCAGGCCCAGGTAGGCCAGCGCGCCGCTGGAGGCCGGCGAATAACGCAGCACCGGCTGGCCGTAGCTGGGCGCCTCGGCCACGCGCACATTGCGCGGTATCAGCGTACGGTAAACCTGCTCGCCGAAGTTTTCGATCAGTTGTTCGGAAACCGCGCCGGACAGGTTGTTGCGGCTGTCGTGCATGGTCCGGAGCAAGCCTTCGATTTCGAGCCCCGGGTTGACGCTGCCCTTTACCTGTTCGACGGTGTCGAGCAGCGAGGCCAGGCCCTCCAGCGCGTAATACTCGCACTGCATCGGGATCAGCACGCTGTTGGCCGCCGCCAGCGCGTTCAGGGTCAGCATGTTCAGCGAGGGCGGGCAATCGATGATGATCCAGGCGTAGCGCTGGGCGATGGTTTCCAGTGCCTCGCGCAGCCGGAACTCCCGCTCCTCCTGCTGCAGCAGCAACACCTCCGCCGCCGTCAGGTCGCTGTTGGACGGCAGCAGGTCAAACCCAAAATCGTCCAGGCGCACGATCGCGTCGTCTAGCGGGCAGCCGCCCGTCATGACGTCGTAGGCCGTCACCTCGAGTTCGCGCGCATCGACGCCGCAGCCCACGGAGGCGTTGCCCTGCGGGTCGAGGTCGACCAGCAGGGTGCGGTAATCCATGTCCGCGAACGCGGAGGCCAGGTTAACGCAGGTGGTGGTCTTGCCGACGCCGCCTTTCTGGTTCGCTACTGCGATGATTCTTGCCATGTGTTCCCATCGGTTCGTTCAACGCCCTGACGCGGCAGCGTCATAATGACCAGATGCCGCTTTGCTTGCAAATCCGGCACGCTCAACGCCTCCACGGCCTCAACATTGACCCAGCCGGGCAATGCTTCAAGCTCCTCGCGCGGGTAAGCGCCTTTCATCGCCAGCAGCCGCGTGGTGCCGTGCGCGAACGGGCGCGCCAGGGTGACGAATTCCGTCAGCGAGGCGAAGGCCCGGCAAACGATATTGGCAAACACCCGGTCCGGCGTCATCTTCTCCAGCCGCTGTTGCAGCGGCCGGACGTTCTTCAGCTGCAAGGCCCGGGCGACGTGACGGATGAAACGTATCTTCTTGCCGGCGCTGTCGACGAGCGTGACCTCCCGCCCGGGGTCGATGATCGCCAGCGGCACGCCGGGCAACCCGGCCCCGGTGCCGATATCCAGCAGCGGGCCCGGCTGCAGAAACCGCGCCACCGACAGCGAATCGAGCACGTGCCGCGGCAACAGCCTGTCCCTGTCGCCGGCGGCCACCAGGTTGTAAGCCTCCGACCACTCGGCGAGCATGGCCGTGTAGGCCAGCAACTGCGCGAAGGCTCCGGCGGAGACGTCGAGCGCCAGGGCGCCGAGACCCGAACGCAGCTGCCGTTCGAGGCTCATGTCCCGTCACAGCGTCTTCGTGGACTTGACCCGGGACGCAATTTCCTTGCCGACCTTCTTCGCGATGTCGCTGTAATCCAGCTTCTTGGAACGTGTCACCATGCTCCAGTCCGCGCGGTCGTCGACGAGGTCGAAATAGTTGGCCTCGGCGTACATGTAGTTCTGCTGGGTGAACTTGTTCTTCTTTTCCTGCACCGTGCTGACATTGGCGAACTGCGGCACGAACCAGTCGTAGCCGTGATCGAAGAACGAGGGGTCCACGACCTTCTCGTAGTAATCGATGTCCTTCAGGTTCTTGCCCTTGCCGCCGTTCGTCATGTTCACCACGATCAGTGCGTCCACGCTGGCCGCCTTCAGGGCCGGCTCGGCCGCGGCCCGTGTGAGGTGCCCGGACAGGCCCGGGATATCGCTCGATACCAGCGCCTTGCGGCCGCTCTTGCGCAGCACCTTGACGATTTCCTGCTCCACGGTCAGGCGTTGCAGGGCCTCCGGCATCAGGGCGACGACCGCCACCCGTTCACGTCTGGAAATTTCATCTCGCGGGGCACGCCAGTCGGTCATCACGGCGGTGGAAGAACAACCGCCTGCAAACAACACCGCGGCAATGGCCAGCAGTGCGCGCCGGTTAAAAAATGTCATAGGGATATCCTCTTTCAATAGCGGTTGGATGGTCGGGTGCGCCCATTCTAAGACAAGTGCGACGGTTTGCCGATGGTCAGATCCAGTTCCTCGGCCCGGTGGCAGGCAACCTGGTCGCCGTTTTCCAGTCTGCGCAGCACCGGCGCCTCCGCTTCGCAGCGGCCGACCCGGTACGGGCAACGGTCGTGGAAGACGCAGCCGGCGGGCGGGTTCAGCACCGACGGCATGTCCCCGGTCAGCCCGGTATCACGCACCTGCCGCGCCAGTTTCGGATCGGGGACCGGCACCGCCTTGATCAGCGCCGAGGTATAAGGGTGCAACGGCCTCCTGTACAGATTGCCGCGCCCGGCGATCTCCATCGCACGCCCGAGGTACATGACCATGACGCGGTCGCTGATATGCCTGACCACCGCCAGGTCGTGGGCGATGAACAGCAGCGACAGGTTCAGCTCGCGCTGCAGGTCCTTGAGAAGACCGATGATTTGCGCCTGGATCGAGACGTCCAGCGCGCTCACCGGTTCGTCGCAGATCACCAGTCTCGGGTTCAGCACCAGCGCCCGGGCGATACCGATGCGCTGGCACTGCCCGCCGGAGAACTCGTGCGGGTAACGGTTGATCTGGTCGGGCAGGAGGCCGACCGTTCTCATCATGCCGCGCACCCGGTCGTCGACCTCCGGCGACGGCATCTTCGGATAGAAGGCCCGCAGCGGCTCGGCGATGATGTCCCGCACCGTCATGCGCGGGTCGAGCGCGGCCAGCGGGTCCTGGAAAATGATCTGCAGCTCCTCGCGCTTACGGCGCAGGGCGCCGCTGTCCATTCCGACGAGGTTTTCGCCCAGCCACAGGACCTGCCCGCCGCTGGGCTCGACCAGGCCCAGTATGGCGCGCGCCAGGGTCGACTTGCCGCAACCGGTCTCGCCGACGATACCCAGTGCTTCGCCGGCGCCCAGATCGAAGCTGATGCCGCTGACCGCCGCCAGCGTCCTGGCGCCCGGGCTGAAGACACCGCCGTCGCGGAACGTGAAACGCACTTCCAGGTCCCGCACGCTGAGCACGGCGCCACTCACGCCCCGTCCTCCAGGAAGCAACGCCAGCGGTGGCCTCCTCCGCCGGCCCTGAGGGGCGGCGTTTCCGTGCAGGCATCGGAGGCGTGCGGGCAACGCTGCCGGAAACGGCAGCCGCCCGGCAGCGCGAGCAGGTTCGGCGGGTCGCCCGGGATGGCCCGCAGCGACGTTTCCTCCGGCTGATCCAGGCGCGGCACGGATTCGAGCAGGCCGCGCGTGTACGGGTGGCGCGGCCGGTCGTAAATATCGTCGACTCCGCCGCATTCGACCACTTCTCCCGCGTACAGCACCATCACCCTTTCGCAGAGGCCGGCAACGACGCCCAGGTCGTGCGTGATCAGGACGATGGCGGTGTTCGAGGCCGCCCTCAGTTCCCGCATCAACTGGCTGATCTGCGCCTGCACCGTAACGTCGAGCGCCGTGGTCGGCTCGTCGGCGATCAACAGGTCCGGGCGGCACAACAGGGCCATCGCCACCATCACGCGCTGACGCATGCCGCCGGAATACTCGTGCGGGTACTGGCGGATGCGGCGCTCCGGGTCCGGGATACGCACGGCCGCGAGCATTTCGACCGCGTGGGCGCGCGCCTCGGCCCGGCCCAGGCCCCGGTGCTGCGCCAGCACCTCGGTCATCTGTTTCTCCACCCTGAGGTACGGGTTCAGGGAGGTCATCGAATCCTGGAAGATCATCGCGATTTCACTGCCGCGGTGGCGGTTCAACTCCGGCGCCGACATACGCAAAAGGTCCCTGCCCTTGAACAGCGCCTCGCCCGACGCCCGGCCGTTGTCGGCCAGCAGACCCATGACCGCCAGCATCGTCTGGGTCTTGCCGGAACCCGATTCGCCGACGATGGCCAGCGACTCGCCCGCGTCGATCGTAAAGCTCATGTTCGTGACCGCGCGGACCTCGCCCTCGGGCGTGTCGAAGCGCACGTTCAGGTCCTTCAGCTGCAACAGGGGCATCAGGCCCGGTCCTTCGGGTCGAGGGCGTCGCGCAGGCCGTCGCCGAGGTAATTGAAACAATACAGCGTGACCGTCAGCATCACCGCCGGCACGATCAGCGTCCACGGCGTGGTTTCCATGTCCTGCGCGCCGTCGCTGACCAGCGCGCCCCACGAACTCATGGGCTCCTGCACACCGAGGCCGAGAAAGCTCAGGAAGGATTCGATGAGGATGACCTGCGGTATCGTCAGCGTCATGTAAACCACGACGACGCCGAGCAGGTTCGGAACGATGTGGCGCCGGATGATGCCCCAGGGCCCGACTCCGCAGGCCCGCGCGGCCTCGATGAATTCCGCATTCTTCAGGCCCAGGGTCTGCCCGCGGACGATGCGCGACATGTCGAGCCAGTTGACCGCGCCGATGGCGGCGAAGATCAGCAGGATGTTGCGCCCGAACACGACCATCAGCAGGATCACGAAGAACATGAACGGCAGCGCATAGATGATGTCGACGGCCCGCATCATCAGGCGGTCGGTCAAACCGCCGAAATAGCCGGCGACCGCGCCGTAACCGACCCCGATCAGCAGGCTGACCAGCGTCGCGACGAGACCGACCAGCAGGGAGATCCGCCCACCCTCCAGCGTCCGCACCAGGATATCCCGGCCGACCGCGTCCGTGCCCAGCCAGTGACCGCTCGCAAGACTCGGCGGGGCGGCGGTGTGCGCCCAATCGGTGTAGTCGGGGTCCCAGGCAATCAGCATCGGCCCGAACAGCACCAGCAGGACGATGACGCCCATTACCCCGGCGCTGACTACGGCGGCCCGGTTGCGCCGCAGCCGTCGCCACGCATCCTGCCTGGGCGATCGCCCCCTGACGCCGTCGGCCCCCGGCACCGCCGCGGCGCCCGTGCCCGGTCGGTCAGCGTTGGTCGTCATAACGGATCTTCGGGTTGAGCCAGGCATGGACCAGGTCGACGAGAAAATTGAGCAGGATGATCAGCGTGCCGTAAAAAATCACCACGCCCATCACCAGCGTGTAATCACGGTTCAGCGCGCCCTGGACGAAGTAGCTGCCGAGGCCCGGGATCGAGAAGACCCGCTCGATGACGACCGAACCGCTGATCAGGCCCGCGGTTGCCGGTCCCATGAACGAGACGACCGGCAGCAGCGCCGGCTTCAGGGCGTGTGTGAAAATCACCTTGCGTTCCGGCAGGCCCTTGGCGCGCGCGGTGCGTATGAAATGGCTGTGCAGCACCTCGATCATGCTGGCGCGTGTCAAACGGGCGATATAGGCCGTCACCGGCAGCGCCAGCGTGACCACCGGCAGCACCATGGCCGCGAAGCCCCAGTCCCAACCCCCGGCCGGCAGCCAGCCGGCGTAAACCGCCAGCAGCAGGATCAACAGCGGGGCGATGACGAAGTTGGGTATCGAAATGCCCAGCATGGCGACGCCCATCAGCGAATAATCCAGCACCGAATTCTGTCTCAGCGCCGCGGCGATACCGAGCATCGTTCCTGCAAGGAAAGCCAGCGCCATGGCCAGCGAACCGACGGTCAGCGAGACCGGGAACGCCTGGGCGATCAGTTGGTTGACCGTCCAGTCCTTGTATTGGAACGAAGGCCCGAAGTCCAGCCTCGCGACCTGGCCGAGGTAACGCACGTACTGCCGCGGCAGGGACTCGTCGAGGTGGTACTTGCTGTTGAGGTTGGCCTGGATCTCCGGCAGCAGCGTCTTTTCCGCGTCGAAGGGACCGCCCGGCGCCACCCGCATCAGGAAAAACGCGATCGTGATCAGCATCCACAACGTCGGCAGCACCCAAAGCAGACGCTGCAAGGAGAACCTCAGCAGACCGGACCCGTGCATCAGGCGTTGCCGTATGCGCGCGGCGGGTTCACTGCTTGGTCTTGTTCACGCCCAGGTAGCGCGACAGGTGGATATCCCTGATATTGGGCTCGAACCCCGTGACCCAGGGTTTGACCATGTGCCTGGAAACATAAAAGAACAGGGGAATGACGGGCATGTCGGCGAGCAACAGACGCTCGGCCTTCTCCAGGCGCTGCATGCGCAGTTCGCCGCCGAGCAGCGCGGCCTGGTCGAGCAGGCGGTCGTAGGTGCGGTTATCGTAGAACGTCGTGTTCAGTTCGTTGTCGCTGCGGAACAGGTCGAGGAAGCTGGTCGGGTCGGCGTAATCCGCGATCCAGCCGCCGCGGAACACCTGCGTCACCGCGCCCTGGTGGCGGTTGTTGACGAAAACCTTCCATTCCTCGTTGACCAGGCTGGACGTCACCCCGAGCACCTGGCGCCACATCGACGAGACCGCAAGTGCAATTTTGCGGTGCTGGCTGGACGTGTTGTAGCGGATCTCGACGTGCAGCGGCTTGTCCTCGCCGTGGCCCGACAGGGCATAGTATTTCCTGGCCTCGGCTTCTCGCGCCTGCTGCTCCATCTCACTGCCCGGAAACGGCTGCGGGCGGTAGCCGGCCATGCCCGGCGGGACGATGCTCCAGGCGGGCAGCTCCCCGGCGCCGAGGACCAGCCGGGCGATGATCCTGCGGTCGATCGCCAGCGACAGCGCCCGCCGCAGGTTGACGTCGCCCTTGAACGGCGGACGCTTGAGGTTCAGGCCCAGCCAGAAACTGCCGACGTAGGGGCTGACCCGCAGCTCGTCGCCCATGTAGGTGCTCAGCCACTCGTGCCGGCCGGCGGGGATGGTCTCCGTGATGGCCAGCGCACCGGCCCGGTAGCGCGACAGTTCCGAGTTCGGGTCCTCGACGGGAAAGTACTCGACCGCATCGAGGCCGACGCTCGCGGCGGAATGGTAATAGGGGTTCTTTTTCAGCCGGATCATCGCGTGCGGGCTGATCTCGTCGAACATGAAAGGCCCGTTCACCGGCGCTTCGAGCGGCCGGTCGGCCGCGCCGGGGTGCAGCGGGAAGCTGACCGGGTGCGCCAGGATTTCGGGAAACCACGGGGTCGCCGAGGTCAGCTTGATCTCGAGCCTGTCGTCGCCGAGCGCGCGTATGCCGAGCGCGCCGGCATCCACCTTGCCCTTCATCGCCTCGCCGGCATTCACCACCGGCAGCAGCAGGCTGGCCGTGCGCGCCAGCGTGCCGGGTGACAGCGCACGCCGCCAGGCCCGCACGAAGTCGCCGGCCACGACCGGGTCCCCGTTCGACCAGCGCGCGTCGTGACGCAATTCGAACAAATACGTCCGGCCATCGTCGTGCACCTGCCAGCGCGCCGCCACGCCCGGCACGACATGACCGCCGGCGTCATAGGTGAGCAGGCCTTCGCGTATGTCCCTGAGGACCTGGATGGCCGGCAGGCCCTGTGCCTGGTGTATGTCGAAGGAGTCCGGCTCCGGTCCCAGACCGCGCCGCAGCGTGGCGGCCAGGGTCTGCTGGCAGAGCAGCAGGCACAGCAACAACAGGAATCTCGCCTTCACCGGTCCGCCGCCGGGAACCGGGGCATTGCGGCTGCGCTCTGCGTGACGATGCTGGTGCCTGGTTTCGCTGTCATTTTCCGTCCGTCTGGGTGGAACAAACAGGCCGTCGTACCGCTTCGGCCGGGTACCGGGCCGGGTGGGTCGCGCCCGCCCGGGCCGTGGTTTCGGGTGGCCCGGTCCCGATTGCGCCCGGGCGGGCGGGAACCGGGACGGATCGTGAGCCGGGTATCTTGTACGTTCGGGATTATGGAACAAAATACCTTGATTCTCCAAATGGTTCGTTCCCATACTAGGGCCTACTGCGCAATACCGCCGGTTTGGCTGATTCCGAGGCCCGTGTATATCCTTGTCCGGTATCGTGCGACGCAGAACAAGCAAAACAACCTGGAGCGTTTTGAATTGGAAACACAGCCGCGTATAGAGAGCCGCCGGCAACTGGTCGAGTACCTCGAGGCGGGCAGCAAGCCAAAGGCGGAGTGGCGCCTGGGCACCGAGCACGAGAAGTTCGGTTTCACCACCGACGACCTGCGTCCGCTGCCCTACGGAGGCGAACGCGGCATCGCCGCGGTGCTCGAGGGTCTCGTCAACCGCTTCGGCTGGCACGAGATCTCCGAAAACGGCCACGTCATCGCGCTGGCGGACGACACCGGAGCCTCGATCACGCTGGAGCCGGGCGGCCAACTGGAGTTGTCCGGCGCGCTGCTGCAAAACGTCCACCAGACCTGCTCGGAAGTGAACACGCACCTGAAGCAGGTCAAGGCCGTGTCGGAACCGCTGGGTGTCGGCTTCCTGGGCATGGGCTTTCAGCCCAGGCTGAGGCGCGAGGATATCCAGTGGATGCCGAAGGGCCGCTACCGCATCATGCGCAACTACATGCCCACGCGCGGTACGCTGGGCCTGGACATGATGGGCCGCACCTGCACCGTGCAGGTCAACCTCGACTTTGGCTCCGAAGCCGACATGGTGAAGAAATTCCGGCTGTCGCTGGCGCTGCAGCCCCTGGCCACCGCCCTGTTCGCCAACTCGCCGTTCGTCGACGGCAAACCCTCCGGCTTTCTCAGTTTCCGGTCGCACGTCTGGGAAGACACCGACCCGGACCGCACCGGGATGCTGCCGTTCGTGTTCGAGGACGGCATGGGTTTCGAACGCTATGTCGACTATATGCTGGGTGTGCCGATGTACTTCGTGTACCGCGGCGGGACCTATGTCGATGCCTCCGGCCAGTCCTTCCGCGACTTCATGGACGGCAAGCTGCCGGCGCTGCCCGGCGAGCGGCCGACATTCAAGGATTGGGAAGACCACCTGACGACCGCGTTCCCGGAGGTGCGCCTGAAACGCTTCCTGGAGATGCGCGGCGCCGACGGCGGCCCCTGGCGCATCCTCTGTGCGCTGCCCGCCCTCTGGGCCGGGCTTTTGTATGACGATGCGATCCTCGATGCCGCCTGGGAACTGGTTCGGGACTGGAGCCTGGAAGAGCGCCTGCAGCTGAGGCGAGACGCCCCCAGGCTGGGTTTCAAAGCGGTCATCCGCAAACGCACGCTGCAGTCGCTGGCGCGCGAGGTGCTCGAAATGTCAGCCGCGGGACTGCACCGGCGCAACTTCGTCGGTGCTTCGGGTGAAAACGAGACCGGCTACCTCGAACCGCTGTTCACCTCCGCCGAGTCCGGCCAGACCCCGGCCGACATCAAGCTGGCCCTTTTCCACGGCGCCTGGAACGGCTCCGTGGACCCGGTTTTCGCAGAGTACGCTTACTGATTCAGAAGGGCAGGTGGAGGTCCTTGTTGACGGCCAGCATCTGCTGTTTGAAGATGCCCTGGATCCGCGCCAGCGCCGCTTCGCTGTCGGCGTCGAAACGCAACACCAGCACCGGTGTCGTGTTGGACGCACGCACCAGCCCCCAACCGTCCGCGTAATCGGCGCGGACACCGTCGATGGTGGTCACCTCGGCATCGGCAAAGCGCGCCTTCTCCTGCATTTCGGCGACAAAAGCGTGGTTTTCGCCCTCCTGCATCTGCACCTTCAATTCCGGCGTGCTGACGCTGTCGGGCAGGCCGTTGAGCACCTCCGACGGGCTTTTCTCGCCGGCCGCGAGGATTTCCAGCAAGCGGGCGGCCGCGTAAATGCCGCAGTCGAACCCGTACCACCGCTCCTTGAAGAAGAAGTGGCCGCTCATCTCGCCGGCGAAGGGCGCGCCGACTTCTTTCATCTTGTTCTTGATCAACGAATGACCGGTCTTGTACATCATGGGCTTGCCGCCCGCCGCCTCGATGGCCTCGCGCAAGTGACCGGTGCACTTGACGTCATAGATGATGGTCGAGCCCGGCTCCCGGCTCAGAACATCCTGCGCGAACAGCATCATCAGCCGGTCGGCGTATATGATATGACCGCCCGGCGTCACCACGCCCAGCCGGTCGGCATCCCCGTCAAAGGCCACGCCGAGGTCGGCATCCATCAGGTCGACGGATTCAATCAGCTCCTCCAGGTTCCCGGGCTCGCTCGGGTCCGGGTGATGGTTCGGGAAGGTGCCGTCCACCTCGTCGAACAACGGGATCACGGTGGCGCCGATATCACGCAGCACGTCCGCGGCGCAAGCGCCGCCGATACCGTTGCCGCAATCGGCGACGACCTTGAGGGGCCGCTCCAGTTGGATGTCTCCGGCGATTCTCTCGCGGTAGCGCTCGAGCATGTTTTCCCGCCTCACGCTGCCCTTGCCGACACGCAGGTTGCCCGCCTGGATGCGCTCGTAGATGGCGGTGATTTCATCGCCCGACAGGGTGTCGCCGCCGAGCAGCAGCTTGAAGCCGTTATAGTCGGGCGGATTGTGGCTGCCGGTGACCATGACACCGCTTCCCGGACCCAGCTCGTAGGCTGCAAAATACAGCACTCCGGTCGGTACCGCGCCGATGTCGATGACGTCGCAACCGGCACCGGTCAAACCGTCGATCATGCCTTCGACCAGGTCGCCGCCGGACAGCCGCCCGTCGCGCGCCACCACGACCGGCCCGACCTGTTTTTCCACTGCGATACTGCCGACCGCCTGGCCGACCTGGCGGGCGACGTCGGCGTCCAGCGTCTGCCCGACCACGCCGCGGATGTCGTAGGCGCGGAAGATGTCCGGCGACAACTCCACCGGCGTGGCTGTCTTTTTGAACTGCATGTCCCGTTTTTCCAGTTTGAAACTCAGATCCGGCAGGTCGACCCGGCCAAGACCGTCCGCCGCCAGCCCTTTCGGCGGCACCGGCGGAATCTCCGCCGCCTCTCCCCCGCTACCGGGCTCCGCCGGCCCGCCGGCTTCTTCCGGCTCCGCGCCGCCGCTTCCGGCTTCGATGGCGGCCGGGTCCTCCTGCAGTGCGGCGGGCCCCGGGCCCGGCCTCAGCTGCAGCAATACCCCCACACCCAGCAGCAGCAAGCCGGACACGAACAACAGTGCGTGCAGCACGCCGCCAAGCCCGTAGCTTTCCATGCTCTGCACGACACCGATACGCAGCAGGGCCCCCGGCACTTTCAACCAGGCAACCCGCTCACCGGGTTCCAGCGGCCTGGAAAACCCCAGCAGGCTGGACGGCGGGAACCTGCCATTGTACTGGCTCAGTGCGAACAACCCGGGTTCGGGTAACGAACTCTTGAATGCGTCCAGGAACGTATCGGGCTTTACCCTGACCAGCAGGTAGGCCTTCGGGGATTCCGGGTCACCCACCCTGACCGCCAGTGCGAGGTAGGCGTCCTGGCCTTTGCCGTGGATTTGGGCGGGCGCCAGGCCGTTGGCCTTTGCCGTGAACAACATATCGAGCAGGCTGTAGCCGTAAGGCCCCAAGTCACCGCCGCGCAAGGACTCCAGGTCCGGACCGTAGAGCTGTAATTCGATAAGTTGCGCGATGCGCCCGCTGACGTACTGACGCAGGCTCGGCAGCTTGTCCGGGGAGCTCGCCGCGATCGCGGCCAGTTCCTGCACCTGCTGGTCCCGCAACGCGCGGCGCACGCCCTGAACGGCGGCCGTCAGTTGCTTCAGGCTTTTCTGGGCGTCGTCCAGCGCCTCCTGGTTATCCTGGGGCCCGCTGCCACCCATGAACATCGTGACCACGAGCACCAGCAGCAGCAGCGAACCGGCCAGGATCAGGGTCCGGGCCTTCAATCTCCCCAGGCGCAACTTGTCGGCCAGGCCCAGGACTTTTTCGAGATCGAACTTGATATCCATGTTCACTTCCGGCCCGTGTGTCCAAACCCGCCCGCGCCGCGCTGGCTGGCTTCGAAATCTTCAACGACCTCGAAACCTGCCGTGACCACCGGCAGGAAGACGAGTTGCGCAATTCGCATACCGGGTTCTATCGCAAATGCGCGGTCGGAGCGGTTCCAGCAGGACACGTACACCTGGCCCTGGTAGTCGCTGTCGATCAGACCCACGAGATTACCCAGCACCAGCCCATGTTTATGACCGAGCCCGGAACGCGGCAGGATCACCGCCGCCAACCCGGGATCGGTAATGTGCATGGCAAAACCCGTCGGTATCAGCACCGTGCCGCCGGCGGGCACCTCGGTAACGTCATCGACACAGGCGCGCAGATCCATGCCGGCGGAGCCGGCGGTGGCGTATTCGGGCAACGGGATATCGCGGCCCAGTCTCGGGTCGAGGATTTTAAGCTGGATGGCTGTGGCTTCGCTGTTTCCCAATGGATGTCCTTATCTTCAGAGTGCAACCCGCTCACCGCTGTTTCTTGTTTTCACCCGCGTGCTGCGTAACGACTCACCCCCCTCCTGCGCAAAATACCCGGCGTGAACGAACGCACCTTGCGTCCCTGGATTACAAAACGGGCTGATTGTCACACAGCCAGCCCCGCTACCATCATACCAAGCCTTCGTCTTCAAAGTAATCGGCTTTGACTTACAAATATAACCGATGACCGCCGCTTTCGCGGCGGCTGTCACCGCTTCATCATGCAGCCTGGAGACCGCTTACGGACCCGACATGCAGCACGAGACGAGGGAAGACGGATTCGAACCACCGCTTTGCGCGCCCGGGGGGCCGCCGGAAAAGCTTTCGGACGCGGAGTTGCTGGCCGGCCTGCTCGACCCCGACCGACCGCGCGTCGAAGCCGCGGCCTGCCTGCTCCATCGCTTTGGCGGGCTGTGCGGGCTGTATCTCGCCAGCACGCGCGACCCCGGCGATGACGGGGGCCTGGACGGCCGTGCCGCGCGGCAACTCCGTAACGCGCGGGAGATCACGCGCAGGCACCTTCGGCAGACCCTGCGGCGCGGCGCGGCCCTGACCAGTCCGCAGGCCACGGTGGAATACCTGCAGACGGCGCTGCACGGCCGCGGCCGCGAGATATTCACTTGCCTGTTCCTCGACACCCGGCACCGGGTCATCGCCGCCGAAGACCTGTTTCAGGGCTCCATCGACGGCGCCTGCGTCTACCCCAGGGTGGTTGCCGAGCGGGCGCTCCGCCTGGGCGCCGCGGCGGTCATCGTGGCCCACAACCACCCATCCGGTATCGCCGAGCCGAGCCTCGCGGACCAGGCCATTACGAGACGGCTGAAAGAAGCCCTGCTGTTGCTCGAGATTCGCCTGCTGGACCATTTCGTCATCGGTGACGGCACGCCGGTATCCATGGCCGAAAGGGGAATGTTATAGTTGTCGCGGTTCGAGCTTTGTGTTGCATAAAAAGCCGCATTACGGTATAAAGTGCGGCTACATTTTGATAGCCACTAAACGGAAAATTCCAATGTCCAGAGTTTGTCAGGTGACCGGAAAACGCCCAGTGACCGGAAACAACGTGTCGCACTCGAACCGCAGGACGAGGCGGCGCTATTTGCCCAACCTTCACCAGCACCGTTTCTGGGTGGAAAGTGAAAACCGTTGGGTGAGCCTGCGCGTGTCCACCAAGGGACTGCGCATCATCGATAAGAAAGGCATCGACGCCGTGCTGGCAGACGTGCGTGCCCGCGGCATGAAAATCTAAGGAGTTGCCGATATGGCCAAATCATCCAGGGATAAAATCCGCCTCGTGTCGTCCGCCGGCACCGGTCATTTCTATACCACCGACAAGAACAAGAAAAACACACCGGGAAAAATGGAAATCAAGAAGTACGACCCCGTCGTGCGCAAGCACGTGATCTACAAGGAAGGCAAAATCAAGTAACGGCCGGGGCCGCCGTTACGCGCCGCATTCTGAAAACCCGCCGCCCGGCGGGTTTTTAATGCCCTTCACCGCGCCCGCCGCAGACGCAGGTTGCCCCATTCGTCCGCCGTCACCTGCCAGCCGGGCTTGATCCAGGCCGTCATGGCCTTCTCGGTCAGGATGACCGGCCCCGCCATCACCTCACCCGGCGCGAGGCCGTCGCGCGCACGTACCTCGACCTCGCGGGCCAACTCCGCCATGTGCAGCATTTCGCCCGGCCCGCTGCCGTCCGCGGAAATTCCCGGACGCGGTGTTTCCAGCGCCGCGGGGCCATGGGCGCCCAGACGCACGTTGACCACTTCGACGGGGTGGGGCAGGCGTACCCCGCTGAGCCGGGCGTGCGCCTGGTGAAACGCTTCGGCGTGATCCGCGCCCGCCTGCCAATCGATGGCGACGGTCGCGCTCTGGCCCCGGTAGCGCATTTCCAGCCGGTGTCGGAACTGCAACCCGCCGGGGCGGCATCCCTCCGCCGTCAATTGCTCCGCCGCGGTGTTTTCCAGACCCTCGAAGCAGCGCCCGATATCGGCATCGGTCAACTCGTCGATCAGCTCCAGCACGGCGGCGGATAACTCCCGGCCGGGCCTGCTGACCAGCATACCCAAAGCCGACAACACGCCGGCGCGGGCCGGTATGATGACATCGCTCATGTTCAGCAATTCGGCCAGGTCGCAGGCGTGGAGCCCGCCGGCGCCACCGAAACACAACAGGCCGTACCCGGCAGGGTCATGGCCCCGCTCCACCGAAATCACGCGCAGGGCGCGGGCCATGTGTTCATTGGCGATCGTGATGACGCCGCGGGCCGCTTCCAGCGGTTCGCAGTCCATCCCGGCCGCCAGCGCGGCAATCGCTGTTTCTGCGGCGCCGAGGTCAAGCGGCAGGTAGCCGCCCAGCAACGTATTCGCCGGTATCCGTCCCAACACCAGGTTGGCGTCGGTGACCGTCGCCGACAGGCCGCCCTGGCCGTAACAGGCGGGGCCCGGACTGGCGCCGGCTGACTGGGGACCGACCAGCAACATGCCGGCGGCATCCACCTTGGCGATCGAGCCGCCGCCGGCCCCGATCGTGTGCACGTCCACCGACGCGGTGGATACCGGCCAGCGGCCAAGCCGATACCGGCCGGTCAGGGGTATCTCACCGTTCAGCAGGGCCACGTCCGTCGAGGTGCCGCCCATGTCGAAACTCATCAGCTTCGGTGAGCCGCTCTGCCGGCCGATACACTCGGCCGCGGCCAAACCGCCGGCCGGGCCCGACAGCAGCAGGTGTACGGCATGGCCGGCCGCCTGGTCCGCCGCGATGGTGGTGCCCATGCTCTGCATGACGGCGATGCGCGACCGCGGCAAGCGCTCCTGCAGGCGGTCGAGATAACGCGCGATCACCGGACCGACGCTGGCGTTCAGCCAGGTGGCGATTCCGCGCTCGTATTCACCGACCTCTGGCAGAACCGCGCTGGAAAGGGCGATGAACCAGGGCCCCTCGAGCGCGCGGGCGATGCGCTGTTCCTCACCCGGGCGGAGGAACGAGAACGGCAGGTTGACGGCAACGGCCTCGACCCCGAGCGGCTCCAGCCGCTCCCGCAAATTTACGAGTTCGGTCGCGGTGGCCAGGTCGAGGACCTCGCCGCCGGCGCCGATGCGTGTGCGGACTTCAAAGCACAATTCCGCCTCGACCGGCGGCGGCAATTCCGGCTGCCGGAGCTGGTACACTTCTTCCCGGTTTTGCCGGCCCAGGGTCAGGACGTCGGCGAAGCCTTCACTGGTAACGTACGCCACCCGCGCGCCCTTGCCCTCCAGCACCGCGTTGGTGCCGACGGTCGTACCGTGGATGATCTGCAAGCGTCTGCCCTCGAGGCCGAGCTGGCGCAGACCCCGGACGATGGGCGCAGACGGGTCGCTCGGGTCGGACAACACCTTGCACTGGCGCATCGAGCCGCCGGGCGTGTCTTCATCCAATACCACGATGTCGGTAAAGGTACCGCCCGTGTCGATACCGACCAGCGTTGTCGTGTTCATGGCATGATGCTGATTTATTCCAGACTCATTTACAATACCCCCTTGCCCGCCAGCTCGAGAAAACAGGAACCGTGCCCGAACTACCGGAAGTCGAAACCACGCTGCGCGGCATCGAGCCGCACCTGCAAAACCGGCGTATCCACGGGGTCGTCGTACGCGACGGGCGTTTGCGCTGGCCGGTGCCGGCCGCGGTCGGCCGGGCGGCGGGCCAACGTCTGCTGAAGCTGCGCCGCCGCGGCAAGTACCTGCTGTTCGAACTGGAACGGGGCGGCTTCATCATCCACCTCGGCATGTCCGGCTCACTGCGGCTGGCGGTCGGCGAGGCCCCGCGCAAGCACGACCATTTCGACATCGAACTGGGCAGCGGCAAGTGCCTGCGCTTTAACGACCCGCGCCGGTTCGGCGCCTTCCTTTGGGTCGACGGCGAGCTGGACTCCCACGCGCTGATCCGGGGCCTCGGGCCGGAACCCTTGTCGGAGGCGTTCACCCCGCGATATCTTTACGAGCGCGCACGCGGCCGCAAAACGGCGGTCAAGAATTTCATCATGAACGGCCGGGTCGTCGTCGGCGTGGGCAATATCTATGCCTCGGAATCGCTGTTCATGGCCGGCATACACCCGCGGCGGGCGGCGGGCCGCATCTCGCTGCAGCGCTACGCGGGTCTGCACGATGCGATACGGGATGTGCTGAGCCGCGCCATCCGCGAAGGCGGCACCACCCTGCGCGATTTCGTCGACGCGGACGGCGCGCCCGGCTATTTTGCCCAAAACCTGCTCGTGTACGAGCGCGCCGGCAGGGACTGCTTCCAGTGCGGTGCGCCCATCCGCCGGGCGACGGTCGGACAGCGCTCGAGTTTCTACTGCGCGGTCTGCCAGCGCTGAGCCCGGGCCGCTTTCGGTGCGTTCCGGCGGACCGCGCACGGGGCGCCGTTCGCGGTTATCATGCATGGGGCCAGACACGTCAACGAGGATCTTGGACATTGAAAAAGGCAACCGAGGCGGTGCGCGCCGGCAACCGGCGAGAAAACAACATGGGTGGGCTGAACACGCCGGTGGTAACGTCGAGCGCGATCGAGTACCTCGATGACAGCGAAGTCCGCTACCCGCGGTACTTCAACACCCTCAACCACGCGGTGGCGGCAGACAAGATGTCGGCGCTGGAAGGGGCCGAAACCGGGCTGGTCACCAGTTCTGGGATGGCCGCGACCGCGTCGATACTGTTCGGTCTGCTACAGCGCGGCGACCACGTGGTTTTCAGCGAGGGCCTCTATGGCGGCACCTACGCGCTGATCGCGGCCGACCTGGACCGCATCGGCGTCGCGTACAGCTTCGCCGAGCCGCAGACGGCCACCCTGCGGGCCGCCGTCCGGAACGATACGCGCATGCTCTTCGCCGAGTCGCCGACCAACCCGCTGATGACGGTGGTGGACATCGCCGCGCTCGCCGAATTCGCCCGCCCGCGCGGGATCGTGACCGTGCTCGACAACACCTTCGCGACGCCGATACTGCAGAACCCGCTGCAGCTGGGTTTCGACCTGGTCGTGCACAGCGGCACCAAGTACCTCGGCGGCCACAGCGACCTGATCTGCGGCACGGTCAACGGCCCACGGGACCTGGTCGGTAAAGTGCGCGAGCATGCGATCAACCATGGCGGCTGCCTCAACGCACAGGACTGTTACCTGCTGGAGCGGAGCCTGAAGACACTGGAGCTCCGGGTCCGCCGGCAGAGCGAAAACGCGGCGGCGATCGCGCAACGCCTGCACGCCGACCCGCGCGTGGGCCGGGTTTTCTACCCGGGCCTGGCTTCCGATCCCGGACATGCCGTGGCCGCGCGCCAGATGGACGGCTTCGGCGGTATGCTGTCTTTTGAACTGGCGGCCGGTATCGAGCCCGTCGCCTACCTGCGGCGCCTGCGCCTGGTTACACCCGCCGTCAGCCTGGGCGGCGTGGAATCGACGATCTGCCAGCCGCTGGCGACATCACACCAGAAAATGCCCGCCGCGGAGCGCGAAAGACTGGGGATCACGGCCTCCTTGCTGAGGCTGTCAACGGGGATCGAGGACGCCGGGGACATCATCGGCGACCTGTTGCAGGCGCTGGACGGTTGAGCCGCGAAAGGGAGCCGGCGGGGGATACGGCTCAGTTGCCCGTATCCTTCTCCAACTGCTCTTCCATTTTCTGCTGGCGTTCCGCGGTCTCGTCGAGATAGCTCTTTTCGAAGCCCTGCGCCTTGTGCAGGGCCTTGACCGGCCCGCCGATGATACCTTCCTCGATGGGCGGCGGTTCGTGGTCCGGCGCCTCGCGAATGAACCAAAGCACAGCGCAGACCAGCAGAAACAACAGGAACCAGCGCATTATCCTCCTCCTCTGGGCGGCACGCCCGGCAGCGTTTCGGCCTGCCCACTATAACAGGCCGTCTTCATCGCTTTCACCCGGCTGCGCCGTCGAGGCATCGGTGTCGCCCTCGACCGGCTCGATGAAGCGGATGCGCTTGCCGCCGACGAACACGTTCTTGAACTCCGCGCGGCTGACCGACACGTACCGCTCGTTGCCGCCGATGTCCACCTGCGCGCCTTCCTTCAGGGCATAACCGTCCTTGTCGACGCGCACGACCATCGTCGCCTTGCGCCCGGTGTGGCAGATGGTCCTGATTTCTTCCAGCTGATCCGCCCAGGCCAGCAAGTGGGCGCTGCCCTCGAAAAGCTCGCCGCGAAAGTCGGTGCGCAAACCGAAGCAGAGCACCGGAATATTGAGACGGTCGACGATCTCGGTCAGCTGGTACACCTGGTCACGGCTCAGGAACTGCGCCTCGTCGACCAGCACGCAGTGGATATTGCGTTCCCCGAGTTCAGCGCGGCAGGTCTCGTACAGGTCGTCCGCTGCCGAGAACACGGTTGCCTCCGCGGCCAGCCCGATCCGCGACCTGATCACGCCGGAACCGTAGCGGTCGTCGATCGCCGGCGTGAACAACAGCGGCGTCATCCCGCGCTCGCGGTAGTTATGCGCGGATTGCAGCAGCACCGTGGACTTGCCCGCGTTCATCGCCGAGTAGTAGAAATACAGCTTCGCCATCTCTGGTTTCCTGGCAAACGGCGCCGCCCGTTTCAGGCGCCCGTCATGAACTCATTTATCAATTGTACAACCTCCTGACGCTGGGTCAGGGCCAGCAGGACCAGGCAGTCGCCGGCGCGTGCCGACGCCAGCGCACTGGCGGCGCCCTCCAGGGGGCTGGCGAAGACTTCGATGGCCGCGCGCGGTACGCCCGCCGCCAACGCGGATTCCACGATCAGCGCAGGCACCTCCATCGGCTTGCGGCCACGCTCGTAACCCGGCAGTTCGCAAACCAGAAGACGCGCGGGCCTCAGTCCGCAGGCCACCCGCACCAGCCGTCCGATGGCCTCGTCGCCGCGGTCGCCGGCCTGGCCCATCAGGACGATGTTGCGTTTCGCCCGGAGCGTGCCGATGGTGTCGCTGACCGCCTTGAGACCATGCTCGTTGTGGGCAAAATCCAGGAAGATCCGTATCCCGTCCTTCTCAAACAGGTTGCCGCGGCCGGGGTTGACGTCGACACCACCGCTGAACGACGAGAGCCCTTCCCGCAGCGCCCCGTCACCCGCCCCGAGCACGTGGGCCAGCGTCATCGCGGCGAGCGCGTTACTGATGTTGTAACGGGCCGCGCCGCCGAAGGTGATGGGCAGGCGCGCGGCCTGCACGATCCGTCGCTCCGTGCCCGCCTCGCTCATGACCATCCAGCCGTCCCGTAAAAAGGCGGCGCGTCCGCCGCCGCGCAGCTGTGCCCGGAGGACCGGCCGTTCGGGGTCGAGGCCGAACCAGACGACCCTCCGCTCCCCGAGCCCCGACGCACAGGCGACGGTGGGCGGGTCGTCGGCGTTCAGTATCAGGGCGCCGTTGTCATCGAGCGCGCGCCGGACAATGAATTTGGCCTCGGCCATGTCCGCGACGCTGTTGATGCCGTACTCCCCCAGGTGGTCGGCGGCGATATTGGTGATCAACGCCGCGTCCGCCCGCTCCACGCCGACGCCGCGGCGCAACAGACCGCCCCGCGCGACCTCCAGGACCGCCGCCTCGACACGGCCATCGCGCAGCAGCGTGCGCGCGCCGCCCGGTCCGGAATAGTCCCCGCGGTCGATGATTTCGCCGCCGACGCTGATGTAGTCCGTGGAAGTGATGCCGGTGCGCTGACCGGCCGCCGTGAGTATCGATGCGGCCAGCCTGACCGTGGTGGATTTGCCGTTGGTGCCGGTGACGATCGCGAGCGGCACCGCCGTGACGGCGCTCCAGTCCACGTCCGACGGCGGCGGTATGCGGCCGGCGGGAAAGACCCGCGCACCGCCGCCGTATCCTACCGACGCCTCGTCGTCGTCCCACAGGAACGGCACGCCCCTCGACGCCGCCGCCCGCTGCAGAGCCAACAGCGCGGGCTTGCTTTCCATTCTGATCTGCCGCGCGAGGCGGTCGGCGTCGGGCGCCGGCAGCGGCGCCCCCTGCAGGCGCGCCGCGGCCCGCGCCAACGCGGTTTCATTGAGTTCGCAGGCGCTGTAGAGCACGTCGATCGGTGCGGCCACCACCAGGCTCACGCCACCTGCAAAAATCCTGGAGCAGGTCCGCATGCGCCGCCAGCCAACCGCGGCGGCCAATGCCGCGGCCTCGTCCTCCCAGGCGGAAACGACCTGGGCGGGCGTCGTGTCCCGCAGCGCGACGTCGGCCACCGCGCCGGGCAGGTCCCAAAACAGGTTCGGGCCGGTCAACCGCCGGCTGTCCAGCAGTTCGATCTTCATGCCGACGCCGCGACCGGGCGCTGCCACGGGCCCGCCGGCGAGCTTTTGCACGGCACGCTGCGCACTCGTCCCGCCGCGGATCAGTCGGACGCTTCTTCGCGGGCCAGCCGGACCCCGCGCGCGTCCCTGACCAGGCGTGCGTCCGGGTCGATTTCGAAAGCCTGCGGGTCCTCCTCCACGAAACTTTGGGCCGCACGCGGGGCCTCGGCGTCCGCCGCTGCGACGTTGCCCGCCTCAAAGTGGATGACCTGGTTCCAGCTGCGCCGCACGTTGTCGGCGAACAACACGACCAGGTCGCCTTCCCTTGCCATGCCCAGTGCATGCGCGTTGGCCGCCACCTCGTCCGCGACGACATCGACCGCCGCCTCCTTCATGCCCTTGGCCAGCAACCGTTCCCGCAGCATCTGCGGCACTTCGTCTTCGCCGCGCCCGCGCCGGTTGTCATCGGCCCGGCAGACAAAATGGTCGAAATGACCGGCGGCCTCGTCGGCGATGGCCCGGATATCCTCGTCACGCCGGTCGCCGGGCGCGGCCAGCACGCAGATGCGTCTGCCGCGCACTTCAAGCCGGTCCGCCAACTGGCTGATGGAACGAATGGCCGCGGCGTTGTGACCGTAATCGAGGATGACGCGGAACGGGTGCTCGTCGAAGACGTTCATGCGCCCCGGCGCCTGGAAAATCGTCGAGTTGAAGGTGCGCAGACCGTGGCGTATGTCGTCCAGCGACTTTTGCAGCGAATAGGCCAGGGCGGCCGCGAACATCGCGTTCTGGACATTGTGCGTGGCCTTGCCGTCCATCGTCGCCGGTATCTGGTGGGTCCAGACCAGGTGGAAGTTGGCGCCGCCGTCATACAACGTGATCATGTCTCCGTTGATGCCCTGTTCGAGCACCACGGCACGCCCGCCCGCACGGATGTGCTCCTTGACCAGGGCATGCGCCGGATTCATCGTTACGTAGCAGACATGTTCGGCCCGCGTGTAGTCCGCCATTTTCAGACACCGGCTGTCGTCGGCGTTGAGCACCGCGGTGTCGCGCGCGACTTCGACCACGACCCGTTTCAGCTCGGCGAGCTGCTCCAGCGTGTCGATGCCCTTCAGGCCCAGGTGATCCGACGCGACATTCAAGCAGGCGGACACGTCGCAGCGGCGGTACCCCAGCCCGGACCTCAACAGGCCGCCGCGCGCGGTTTCCATGACCGCGATATCGACGCTGGGGTCGCGCAGCACGATGTGCGCCGCCGTCGGACCGGTCATGTCGCCCCGGACCGAGAGCTTGCCGTCGATGTAAACACCATCCGTGGAGGTCATGCCGACACAGTGGCCGGCGGTCTTGAGGATGTGCGCGAGCATGCGCGATGTCGTGGTTTTGCCGTTGGTCCCGGTGATGCTGGCCACCGGAATCCGCGACGGTGTCCCCGGCGGGAAGAGCATGTCCATGACCTTGCCGGCAACGTCCCGCGGCTTGCCTTCCGACGGTGCGACGTGCATGCGGAAACCGGGTGCCGCGTTGACCTCGACGATGGCGCCGCCGACATCCTTGTAAGACTGCGTGATATCGGCCGTCAGGAAGTCCACGCCGCCGACGTCCAGGCCGATCGCGCGGATCGCGCGGATCGCCATTTCGCGGTTCTCCGGGTGCACCGCGTCCGTCATGTCTATCGCGGTGCCGCCGGTGGACAGGTTGGCCGTCCGGCGCAGGTAGAACACCTCGCCGGCCGGCAGCACCGATTGCTCGTCGAGGCCGGCGAGCTCGAGCAATTCCAGCGCCTGGCGGTCGAGCTCGAGCCTCGTGAGGACTTTTTCATGGCCGATGCCGCGGCGCGGGTCGCCGTTGACCTCGGCCACCAGTTCGACGATGGTGCTCCGGCCGTCTCCGGTCACGTGGCCCGGCACACGCTTGGCGACCGCCACCAACTCGTTATTGACCACCAGCATGCGGTGATCGAGACCCAGCACGCAGCTTTCCACCAGCACGGCACGGCTGCTGCCGTGGCTGCGGGCGAAGTCGAAGGCGCTTGCGACCGCGGCATCGTCGCCCAGGTTGATGGAGACGCCGCGGCCGTGGTTCGCGTTGAGCGGCTTGACGACCACCGGGTAGCCGATGTGGTGCGCCGCGCTCACGGCCGCCTCGGCGCTGTACACCATCTCCTGTTCCGGCACCGGCAACCCCAGGTCGCGCAACAGGTTGTGCGTGTCTTCCTTGTCGCAGGAGATCTCGACCGCGATGTGCGGCGTCTTGCTGGTAATCGTGGCCTGGATGCGCTGCTGGTAAACGCCGTGCCCGAACTGCACCAGCGAGTACTTGTTCAGCCGCTGATACGGTATCTCCCGGTCTTCGGCCGCCTTGACCAGCGAGGCGGTGCTCGGGCCCAGTTCCTTGCGCTGCGCGAAGAGGATGAATTCTTCCCGCTGGCGTTTGAAGTCGAAGCCGGGTTCGAGCTCCTGCGCGATGTCCTCTTGCAGTTCCGCGGGCAGCAAAGCGAGCAGCAACTGGCGCGCGATGCGGGCGGCCTCCAGACCGACGTCACGCTGCTTGTACTGGAATACCATGTTGTACTCGCCCTTGCGGCCGGCGCTGCGCGTCTTGCCGAAGGAGACATCGGAGCCCGCCTCGTTTTGCAGCTCCAGCGCTGCGTGCTCCCAGATGTGTCCCATCCAGGTCCCTTCGCCTTCGCGCAGACGGCGGATGAATCCGCCCGCCTCGCCATAGGAACAGCCGTGTTGGCCGAGACCCGGCAGCGCATCGAGCAAGCCGCCGATGAATCTCTCTCCGAGCCGCACGGACGGCCACTCTTCCAGCACGCCCAGGTCCACCTGGTGGCGGATGACCGGAAAATGCGCATGAACGCTCGGGCCGATATAGACGTTGGTCGATAAGATCTTCATAGGGAAACCTTCAGTTCTGGTTGTTCTGGCAACCCGCCAGCGACGCCACGCGTGTGCCGAGATTGAAATGCGCGCCCTGTGCCAGCACGTGCAGTTTCAATCCGCTCAGCGACACCGCCTGGGCCTTGCCGACGTAGCTCATGGAAGAATGCCGCAATTCCGCCGGATCGATGACGGTCACGGTCCCGTGGCCGACCACCTCCAGCTCGTCGTCCGGGGCGATAAAGGCGGCCGTGTTTTCATCGATGCCGAGGCCGCAAACGAACGGGTTGAAGGACAAGGCCGCCAGCAGGCGCCCCAGGCGGCCGCGCTTGTTGAAGTGCTGGTCGATGATCGCACGGTTGGTCAGACCCAGGCCCGGCGCCAACACCACGCCGCTCTCCCGCGGCGAGGGCCCGCCGCGGCCGCCGGCGATCATGTGTTCGGAAATGATGGCCGCACCGGCGGACGTGCCCGCCATGTGCACGCCTTCTGCGTTCAGCCTGCGGATCGCGCGCGCCACCGGGGTGCCGCCGAGTATCGTGCTCAGACGCAGCTGGTTGCCGCCGGTGATGAAGATGCCGGTGGCCTTTTCGAGCTTGGACAGGATTTCCTGCCGGAAGCAATGGTCGCGCTCCTCGATCGGGATGCAGACGGCGCGCGCGCCCATCGACTCGAACAGCTCCAGGTACATCGGACCCGTTTCGTTCAGCAGCGAGGCCGTCGGAATCACGAGGATACGGGCGTCGCCGCCGCCGCACAGTTCGATGAAGCGGCTCAGTATGACCGAGTCTTTCTGCTTTGCCTCGGCGCCGCCGATCGGTATGACGTAACCGCGGCGCTGGCCATTGTTTGGTGTGGACGGACTCATCTGCTTTCCATTTTCCTGGCGCGGTTGGCGCCAGCGGGGCGCATATTGTAGATGCTTAGACAGCGCATGAACATGCACCGGCGGCGCATCGGGTGAATTTGGGGTCTGCTGTCGGCCCCGGTCAGGCGGGACCGGCCCCTGGCGTCGTGCCCCGCCAGAGCTGGCCGGACGCGTGCCATATACGCCAGTGCGCCGAGTCGGCGCGCAGGTGCTTGTCGAGGTGACGGCCATAGTCCCCGAGGAAGGCCTCCGCGCTCGCCGTGGTGAACGGCCCCGCGAGTTCGAGGCGCTTTGTCAACGACCCGTCCGCGGCCAGGCTCATGGCGTAGAACAGGTATTCCTTGCCGGTCTCGGCGAGGATCGAGGGAAAGCCCGTGTTGAAACTGGCATCCCGGCCCAGCACCGGGACGCCCAGGGACGGACGGCCGGCCATCGGCGGTGCGTCCATTACCACGAACACGCAGCCGGGACGCTCGAGCAGGCCGCGCAGCACCGCACCCGCGCCGCCGATCGGTATCGCGCGCGCACCCAGCGTTTTCAACAGGTAACGCGTTGCGATGGCGCTGTAGACATAGGCGAACGGCCGCTGGCGCAGGAGCGCCCGTTCCGGCGCCCGATACGGCAAGGCCGGTTCGAGACCCGCGGATTGCAGCAGCTTCAGGATCGAGATGGAGGGCCCCCAATGCATCCCGATCATGACCCGGTCCCTGACCTGCTCCAGCCCGCCGGGGCACTCGATTTCCGCCAGCACGGCGCGGCTGCGCCCGCACATCATCAGGTAGAGATCGCGCACTTCCAGCAGTTCCACCTGTTTCCAGCGGGCCTTCCAGGCCGCTTCGTCATCGATGGCGATATGCGCGTTCGCGCCGCGGCAGGCATCCTCGGCGGCCCCGGCCATCAACCAACGCCAGCGCGATGCGGCGCCCAGCATGCGGCGCGACGACGACGCCGGCAACAGCACGGCGAGTACGGGCAGCAGCACGTAGGCGAACAAGTCGGACAACTGCCGGTGGCGGCGGGGCGGCGAGGTCACGGGCTCAGCTCACGCGTCCGCGCCGGCCCAGCAGGCACACCCAGCCGTCGTCGCTGCGGCGCTCGAGGCGCAGGTGTCGGTGTCGGTGTCGGTAGGCTTCGGTCACTTCATCGGCCTGCGGTTCCAGGATACCCGATAATACCAGTGTGCCGTTCGCGCTCAACGCGCCCAGCAACACCGGGGCGAGATCGATCAGCGGCGCCGCCAGTATGTTGGCCAGCACCACGTCCGCTTCCGCGTGACCGAACCCGGAAGGCGTCAGCGTGGTAATGCTGCGGGCCACGCCGTTGCGTTCGGCGTTGCCGCGGGTGGCGGTCAGGGCCTGCGGGTCGTGGTCCACACAGAGCACCCGGTCCGCACCCTTGATGGCGGCGGCGATGCCCAGAACACCCGATCCGCAACCGTAGTCAACGACCGTCTCGCCCGAAAAGTCGTGCCCGTCGATCCACTCGAGACACAACCGCGTCGTGGGGTGCGTGCCGGTGCCGAAGGCGAGACCGGGGTCGAGCTCGACGACATGCAGGGCCGCGGCGGGCGCTTCGGCGCCGCCCGGCACGATCCACAACCCGCTGCCGAAACGCATCGGTTCGAAGCGGTCGAGCCAGGCCCGTTCCCAGGCCTGGTCTTCCACCCGCCGGATCCCGACCTGCTCCGGTCTGTCGACCCCGGGCAGCAGCGAGAGCAGCTTGCCGAGCGGCTCCGCCGGAATCTCTCCGGGAAACAAAGCCGTCACGCGCACCATCGGCCACAGCGGCGTTTCGCCGACGCCGGGTTCCAGCACCGGGTCGGTGTCATCGGGTTCGCTGTAGCTGACCGCCAGCGCGGGTTGGCTCCGGAGCAGGTTCTCGGCCAGGGCCGCGTGCCGGCGCGCCACGACGATGCTCAGCTCCAACCAGGGCATTGCCGCTGTCCGTATGTTTTGCCGGCGTTGTGGAAGAACGCGTTCCGCCCCCGTGATGCTTTCAACGACCCAACTCCTTTGCAGCCTGCCCGGAAGGCCGCGCTAGTCGCTGGCGCGTTCGGCCAACCGTTTTTCCAGGTAGTGGATATTGAACCCGCCCCGCAGAAAACCCGGGTCGGTCAGCAGCCAGTTGTGCAGCGGGATGTTGGTCTTGATGCCGTTGAGTATCATCTCGTCCAGCGCGATCCGCATGCGCGCGATCGCCGTTGACCGGTCAGCGCCGAAGGCGATGACCTTGCCGATCATGGAATCGTAGTTGGGCGGCACCCTGTAGGAGTCGTAGATGTGCGAATCGACCCGGATGCCCGGCCCGCCAGGTGCATGGAAGCCTTCGATCGTGCCCGGGCAGGGCATGAACGTCTCCGGGTCCTCGGCGTTGACGCGGCACTCCAGCGCATGGCCCCGAAAGGTGATATCGGACTGGCTGAACGCGAGTTTCTGACCCGCCGCGATCCGGATTTGCTCACTGACGAGGTCGATGCCGGTGATGGCTTCCGTTACCGGGTGCTCGACCTGGATGCGGGTGTTCATCTCGATAAAATAGAAGTGACCGTCGTCGTACAGGAATTCAAATGTGCCCGCACCGCGGTAAGCGATCCGCTTGCAGGCTTCGACGCAGACCGCACCGATCTCAGCACGCTGTTCGGGCGTGATACCGGGCGCCGGCGCCTCCTCCATGACCTTCTGGTGGCGGCGCTGGGTCGAACAGTCGCGCTCCCCCAGGTGTATCGCGTTGCCATGCTCGTCGGCCAGCACCTGCACCTCGATGTGACGCGGGTTTTCCAGGTACTTTTCCATATAAACGGTGCCGTCGCCAAACGCGGTCCTGGCCTCCTGCCGCGTCAATTGCAGGGCCGTTGACAGGTGCGCCTCGGTGCGGACGACGCGCATGCCCCGCCCGCCGCCGCCGGCCGCCGCCTTGATGATAATGGGATACCCGATCTTGCGGGCGATGGCGAGGGCCGAGCTGACGTCATCGCCGAGCGGCCCGTCCGAACCCGGCACGCACGGCACACCCGCCGCCTTCATGGCCTTGATGGCCGAGACCTTGTCGCCCATCAGACGGATCGTCTCCGGCCGCGGGCCGATAAATATGAAGCCGCTTTGCTCGACGCGCTCGGCAAAGTCCGCGTTTTCGGCGAGGAAGCCGTAGCCCGGGTGCACGGCCTGCGCATCGGTGACCTCGGTCGCCGCGATGATGGCCGGGATGTTCAGGTAACTGTCCGTGCTCGACGCCGGACCGATGCAAACCGCCTCGTCAGCCAGCGCAACGTGCTTGAGGTTGCGGTCGACCGTGGAATGAAGCGCCACGACCTTGATGCCCAGCGTATGGCAGGCTCGCAGGATGCGCAGTGCGATTTCACCGCGGTTGGCGATTACGATTTTGTCGAGAATCGGCATACCGGCTCTGCCAGCGCTCAGCGGATTACGAACAGCGGCTGGTCGTATTCAACCGGCTGGCCGTTCTCCGCCAGTATTGCGACCACGGTACCGGCGACATCCGCTTCGATCTGGTTGAACATCTTCATCGCTTCAATGATGCACAGCGTGTCGCCCACACCGACCTGCTGGCCGATGCTGACGAAGGGGCTCGCCTCCGGGCTGGAAGCGGTATAGAAGGTTCCGACCATCGGCGCCAGCACGAGCTCACCCTCGGGAATTTCTTCTTCGCCGGTTTCGCCGCCGGCCTCGGCGGCGGGCGGCAGTTCCGCGACGGGGGCGGGGGCGACCGCCTGCGGGGCCGGCATCGGCGCCGGCGCCTGACCGCCACGCGCCAGACGCACGGATTCCTCACCTTCGACGATTTCGATTTCCGTCAGGTTCGACGATTCCAACAGTTCGATGAGTTTCTTGATCTTCCTGATATCCACGTCTGATCACTCCTGCTTAGGGTTCGATTCGGTTCAATATGGCCTGCAGCGCCAGCAAATAACTCTCACCGTGGAAACCGCTGATCACGCCCATGGCGATGTCGGAAAAGTAACTGACCTGGCGAAAGGGCTCGCGCGCGGTGACGGCGGACAAGTGCACCTCCACGAACGGGACCTCCACGGCCAGCAGGGCGTCCCTGATGGCCACGCTGGTGTGCGTGTAACCGGCGGGGTTGATGATGATGTAATCCACGCCGTCCGCACCGGCCCGCTGTATCGCGTCCACCATGGCCCCTTCCGAATTGGTCTGCAGGTGCTCCAGTTCGACACCACAGCCCGCCGCGAACTCACCCAGTTCCCGCATGATGTCCTGCAGGCTGCGCCGCCCGTACTGATCCGGCTCTCGTTGACCGAGAAGATTCAAATTGGGCCCATTGAGGACACAAACTTTCGTCACAATCTGGCATTCCTGGCCGGCGGGCCGCCAAGTCTGAACCAAAACGACGCTTTTGTCCACCGTTCGCTACCGTATTGAAGAAGTTAGCAGCAAATTGGCGACCGCCGGTGATCGGGGCTAAAGGTATTTGTCGAGCAAACCTTTCAATTTGCGGGGGTGAATCTTACCGGCGTATTGCCAGCGGATGGTTCCGCCGCGGTCGACCAGCACCGAGTACGGCAGCATACCCGAGGCGTTGCCATAGTCGTAACTGGCCTGCATGACATCGCCCCCGCCGACCAGGATCGGGTAGTCGACAGCCACGGCCCGGAGGAATTCCCGTACGTTCTGCATCTCGTCCATGGCGATGCCGACGACCTGCAGACCGGACGCGGCCCGATCCTGCTGCAGTTTTGCCAGCATCGGCATTTCCTCGCGGCAAGGCTCGCACCACGTGGCCCAGAAATTGATCAACAGCACCTTGCCCTGAAAATCGGCCGGGCTGACAAAGCGGCCCGTGGTGCTGCCCAGCCTGAAGTCGGGGCGCGGATCGCCGACTCCGGCGTGGGGCGCCCCGGGCACCGCCTGCGCCGGTGCGGGCGCGAGATGCCGGTACCACAGGTACAGCCCGGAAGTCACTGCCAACAGTAGTGCCACCAGTATCGCCGCGACACGGGCCATCAGGGCAGCTCCAGGATCTTCTGCAGGTGTTCGGAAAACTCCCGGGGCGCGAAGTAGCCGACCAGGCGGTAATCGCGCAATTCCTTGCCGTGCCGGTCAAAGAACAGGATGGCCGGGGGACCGATGATGCCGTAGTTGGCGAGCAGTTGCTTGTCGACGGCGTCGTTGGCCGTAACGTCGGCCTGCAGCGGCTGGAAACGCGCCATCATGCTCTGCACTCGTTCAGTCGGAAACGTGTTGCGCTGCATGCGCAGGCACTCGACACACCAGTCCGCGTAAAAGTCGAGCATGGCCGGTTTGCCGTCCTGCGCCGCCCGTGCGACCGCCGCCCTGACGTCGTCGAGCGACTTGACGCGCTGAAAGGCGTCGTGTTCGGACTGCGGCGAACCCGCCGCTGCCCCGAAGTGCCTGAGCGGGCGCGTCCAGTCGTTGCCGCCGGTCATGGCGCCGACGATCTCGATTGCACCGATGAGTATCAATACCAGGCCCAGCGACCGCCACAGGCGGCGCCAGCCCGACACACCGCCGGCGCCCCGCTCGAGCGCCCCCATGTACACGCCGCTGGAAATGGCGAGCACGCCCCAAAGCAGCAGGATGACCGGACCCTGGACGATACGCTCGAGCATCCACAGCGCGAGCGCCAGCATACCGACACCGAAAGCCGCCTTGACCGCATCCATCCAGGCGCCGGCGCGCGGCACGAGCTTGCCGGCGGAGACACCGAACAGGATCAGCGGGACACCCATGCCGACAGCCAGCGAGAACAGCGCCGTGCCCCCAAGCAGGGCACTGCCGGAAGCGCCGATAACGATCAGCGCCGCGGCCAGCGGCGGCGCCACACAGGGACCAACGATCAGGGCCGAGAGGAAGCCCATGACGGCGACGCCGGCCAGGCTGCCGCCTTGCCGCTCGTTGCTGGCCCGGGTCAGCCGGGTCTGCAGGGCCGACGGCAACTGCAGTTCGAAAAAGCCGAACATCGACAGCGCCAGGGCGACAAAGATCGCGATGAAGAAACCGATGATCCAGGGATTCTGGAACCAGGCCTGCAGATTCTGACCGAACAGGCCGGCGAGGACACCGGCGACCGTGTAGGTAAACGCCATCGCCGCAACGTACACCAGGGACAGCCAGAACGCCCTGGCGGTGTTCATGCGCTCACCCTGCCCGGCGATGATACCGGAAAGTATCGGCACCATCGGGAACACGCACGGCGTGAACGCCAACAGGATGCCGGCAATGAAAAAGGCCAGCAATGCCGCCGTCGGGTTGGTGACCAGCAAACCCGCCAGCCGGTCCTGCTCCGACACCGGCCCCGCCGTTGCACTGCCGCCGGAACGCTCGGCGGCCGCCGCGGGGGTTGCCGCGGCCGAGCCGCCGGCCGGCATTTGCAGTGTAATCCTGGCCGTTTGCGGCGGATAACAGATGTCGCCGTCGCGGCACCCCTGGTAACCGGCCGTCAGCGTGACGCTTTGTTCGGGGCCCGCCGGCCGGTTGATCCGCACCGGCACATCCACCTGGCCGTAATACACTTCAACCGGGCCGAATTCCGGGTCCGCGTGGGTGGTGCCTTTGGGCAGTTCAACGGTCCGCACCGTGAAGCCAGAGCCATCCTCGATCTTGAAGGAGAGCCGGTCGCGGTAGAGATAGTAACCGGGCTGCGCGGTAAGACGGGCCAGGATCGTGTCGGCAGAAAAACCGATCGCCTCGACACCGAAGGCCTCCTCCGGCGGCAGTGCCGGCGCCGTCCCCGCGTCCTGCGCCGGCCCCGTGCCCGCGTCCGGGCCGCCGAGCAGATTCGCGAGCGGGCCGGGTTCCGCCGGGGGGGGCGTCAGGGCCGCGGCGGGCTTCGCCTCCGGCAGGCTGACCACCAACAGTTGTTCCGTCGGCGGGTAGCACAGCACGTTTTCCTGGCAGCCCTGCGAACGCACCCGCAAACCGACGAGACTGGTACCGGCCGGCACCGTCAGCAGGGGCAGGCCGACCTTCAGCTGGTGATGGTATTTGACGACCTCGGCATCCAGCAACTCGTCGTACTGGCGCTCACCGGGCGGGATCGCGGGCTCGCCGAATTCGACACCGGGGGTGTCGGTGGTGAAACGCAGAAACTTGTTGTTGTAGAGATAGTAGCCGTCCGCGATCTGCCAGGTGATCTCGATTTTGTCGCGGCCCGCCGCCTCGGCGCTGATCCTGAAGACATCTCCGAAGTCCCGCACCTCGCCGGGGTTCACGGCAAATGCCAACAGCGGCTGCAGGAACGCCAGCGTGACCAGCCATTTCATCAAGGTTCTGTTTTTCATCATCGTAATTGACCGCCGTTCACCCGTTCAACATTCACGCCGGGGACTGGAAAACTGTTTTTCTAAGTATTTTCCAAGAGCATTCATAGACCGGGATTTCGCCGGAGCGTTCCGGAAGCGCCGGGCTTCGACTGTCATCTACGCGCAAGCGAGGACCTCCCGGTGTGCCCGCGATACCCCCCTTCTATTCACGGCTTGAGGTTAACCCGCATATCGTACCAGTCTCCCGGGACCCGCTATTCGCGGTCCCGGGACCACCTCACAAAGGCCCATCATCCCCGCGAAAGCGGGGATGAGTCCTTGCCTGCAAGTCCCCTTACAACAGGGGCACGATCAACAGGGCGACGATATTGATGATCTTGATCAGCGGGTTGATCGCCGGGCCGGCCGTATCCTTGTACGGGTCGCCAACGGTGTCACCGGTGACCGCCGCGGCGTGGGTCGGGGTGCCCTTGCCGCCGAAATTACCGTCCTCGATGTACTTCTTGGCGTTGTCCCAGGCGCCGCCGCCGGTGGTCATCGAAATGGCCACGAACAGACCGGTGACGATGGTGCCGACCAGCAGACCGCCGAGCGCCTGCGGCCCCAGCAGCACACCGACCAGGATCGGCACGAGCAACGGCAGCAGGGAAGGCACGATCATCTCCTTGATCGCCGCCTTGGTCAGCATGTCCACGGCGCGGGAATAATCCGGCTTGCCGGTCCCTTCCATGATGCCGGGGATTTCACGGAACTGGCGGCGGACCTCCTCGACCACGGAACCCGCGGCACGGCCGACCGCTTCCATTGCCATGGAACCGAACAGGTACGGCACGGCGCCGCCGATAAAGAGGCCGATGATGACGAGGTGGTTCGACAGATCGAAGGTGATGCCCACGTGCCCCGCCTTCGCCAGGGTGTGGGTGTAATCCGCGAACAGCACCAGGGCGGCCAGACCGGCGGAACCGATGGCGTAGCCCTTGGTGACCGCCTTGGTCGTGTTGCCGACCGCGTCCAGCGCATCGGTGGTCTTGCGCACGTCCTCCGGAAGTTCTGCCATCTCGGCGATGCCGCCGGCGTTGTCGGTAATCGGGCCGAAAGCGTCCAGCGCGACGATCATGCCGGTCATCGAGAGCATCGCGGTGGCCGCGATCGCGATACCGTACAGACCGGCGAAATGATGGGCGCCCCAGATCGAAGCGCACACCGCCAGCACCGGCAAAGCCGTGGCTTTCATCGAGATGCCCAGCCCGGCAATGATATTGGTCGCGTCACCCGTCCTCGACGCCGCCGCGATGGTTTTCACGGGGCTGTATTCGGTACCGGTGTAGTACTCGGTGATGAAGACCATGGCCGCGGTCAGCACCAGGCCGATCAGGGCGGAAAAATACAGGTTCATCGCCTGGTCACCCATCATCGCCACGGAAACCGGGTAGAACATGATGGCAGCCAATACGCCGGAAACGATCACGCCCTTGTAGAGCGCACCCATGATCGATCCGCTCTTGCCGGTCTTGACAAAATAGGTGCCGATCACCGAAGCGATGATGGAAAGGGCGCCCAGCACCATCGGGTACATGACCGCGTTGACGCCCAGCGTCGAGGCTGTCAGGCTGCCGAGCAGCATCGTCGCGATCAGCGTCACCGAATAGGTCTCGAACAGATCGGCCGCCATGCCGGCGCAATCACCGACGTTGTCGCCCACGTTGTCCGCGATCACGCCCGGGTTGCGCGGATCGTCCTCGGGGATACCGGCCTCGACCTTACCGACGAGGTCAGCGCCGACATCCGCACCCTTGGTGAAGATGCCGCCGCCCAAACGGGCAAAGATCGAAATCAATGAACTGCCGAACGCGAGGCCGACCAGCGCGTGTATGGCTTCCGAGACACTGTCGCCGCTGTGCAGCAGGATCGCGAAATAACCCGCCGTGCCCAGCAGACCGAGACCGACGACCAGCAGGCCGGTGATCGCGCCGCCGCGGAACGCGATCTTCAGCGCTGGCGCGACGCCCTCGCGGGCCGCTTCGGCGGTGCGCACGTTGGCGCGCACGGAAACGTACATGCCGATATACCCGGCCAGACCAGAGAAGATCGCGCCGATCGCGTATCCGAAAGCCGTCGGCCAGCTGATGAAGAAACCCACCACCAGGAACAGCACCACACCCACCATGCCGATGGTCGTGTACTGGCGATTCATGTAGGCGTTGGCGCCTTCAGTGATCGCCGCAGATATGCCCTGCATTTTTTCCGTGCCGGCCGAACGCGCCAGAATCCACCGTGCGTTGACAATGCCGTAAATTACGGCCAGCAGGGCCGCGCCCATCGCCAGCCATAGTGCCATTCCACTATCCATTTTTTGCTCCCTCTAGAAACTTGCCCCAAAGGGGCCCATTAAAATCGCGCTATGGTAGCACAAATCCCTTCCGTTACAGTAACCTCAAGGTGTCCTTGCCGCCACCCCGGCCCCTGGCAACGGCTGTGGTTCTCGCTGCGACATGCGGGTTTAATTCCCGACGGGCTGTTGCGATGGCTGAATACGGCCGAAAAAATCGCCCTGGCGCCAGTGCGGCCGCTCATCCTGATCGGCGATGATTTCGCCGACACGCCCGATGATCCGCGTAAACCGCGCCGCGGCGCCGTAGTCGATCGGCAGGTCCGGCTGATCGCTGGGCTGGTGGTAGTGTTGCTTCAGAAAATCGTCGTAAACCGCACGGCTGTCCGGGCCGCCGCCGCGACGCGTGACGCCCGCCACCAGGAAGACGGACGGTATGCCCTGCTGCACGAAACTGTAATGGTCACTGCGGATAAACAGGTTCTGCTCGGGGAACGGGTCCGGCGTCACGGCGACACCCGACTCCCGGGCCGCCTGCGCGACCGCGTTGCCGAGACTGGAATGCTCTGAGCCATAGGCGATCACGTCACCAAAATCGTAAAGCAGCATGGGCATGTCGACGTTGACGTCGGCCGCGATGGCGCCCGCCGGCACGCTCGGATTATTGGCAAAATAATCGGAGCCGACCAGGCCCTTCTCCTCGGCCGTGACCGCGACGAACAACAGCGAGCGCCTCGGCGCCGGCCCCCGCGAAAACGCACGCGCGGTCTCGAGCATGACGGCCACGCCGATGGCGTTGTCCAGCGCGCCGTTATAGATCCGGTCGCTCCCCGCCCCGCCGCCGGCCGGCGGCGCCTCGCCAAGATGATCGAGGTGGGCCGTGAAGAGCACGTATTCGTCGGCCAGCCGCGGGTCCCGGCCTTTCAACACGGCCACCACGTTGGGGCTGAAAACGACCTCGTGCCGGCTGCGCTGTCTGAGGGAGAGGCTGCCGTAAAGCTCGAACACCGGCAGCGGTTCGCCACGCTCGTCGAGGACCAGCAGACCGCGCAGGTCGCGGGGGGTCTCGTCAAACAGCACCTCGGCCGCGTCATAGTGCACGTAGGCGACCGCCTGCAGTCCTTCGACCGCCCGGTGCGGCTCGCCCTCCTTGTCCAGCCAGTCCATCGCCGGCATGCCGGCGAGGTCCCGGAACCGCTGCCACGGGACCCGCTGGTCCGCGCGCGGCGTGTGGATGATGACCATGCCCAGCGCGCCGTGCCGGGCCGCGGCGGCGCCGCGTTCCCTGATCGAACCGAAATGCATGCCCTCCACATTGCTGAACGCTGGCGGCTGACCGGCCAGAAACACGACGATTTTTCCACGGACGTCGATATCGGCGTAGTCGTCGTAGGCCAGTTCCGGTGCTTCGATGCCGTAACCGGCAAATACCATCGGGGCCGTGATATCGGACACGGTATGCACCAGGTTCGGGGGAATGAAGAACGCGTCCAGGAACCGCAGCGGCGTGCTCCTGCCGTCACGGCTGACCGACATGGCGGCCGAACCGTCCACCAGCCGGGCCGAGCGCAACGGCACCGGTTGCAGGTAACGCCCGTTTGCGCCAGCCGGCGCCAGCCCCATCTGGCGGTATTGGCTGCTCACGTAATTGGCGGCGATGTCGTACCCGTCGCTGCCCGCCTGGCGGCCTCGCAGCAGGTCATCGGCAAGAAAATCGACATGCGCCCGGAGACGTTGCCCGAGCATAGGATCGTCCGGCTCCGCTGCCGGCGCGACCGTGGCCGCGGCCAACAGACACAGCAGAAGCCGCCGGACGGTAACGCGTATCAGCATTTGAAAGGCGGTAGTTTCTTGCTCACGAGCTGGTTTTTCAGACGCACGTACTTCGGCAAACCGTGCCGGTCGTAGGGCGGATAGTCCTCGCCGCGTATCAGTGGCTCGAGATAGCGGCGCGCGGCCGCGGTAATGCCGAAGCCGTCCGCGGAGATAAAGCGTCGCGGCATCATCTTCTCCCGGTTGGCCACCTTGCCGAGAGCGGCCTCGCCGACTTTCCAGCGGTACGGCTCGTCCGAGGTCCTGACCACCACGGGCATCACGCCCGTCTTGCCCTCGAGCGCGAACTCGACGGCCGCCTTGCCCATCGCGTAGGCCTGCTCGACATCCGTCTTCGAGGCGAGGTGGCGCGCGGAGCGCTGCAGGTAGTCCGACACGGCCCAGTGGTGCTTGTAGCCCAAGGCATCGGTCACCAGGTTGGCGACCACCGGCGCGACGCCGCCGAGCTGCGCGTGGCCGAAGGCGTCGCGGCGGCCGGAATCCGCCAGGAACTTGCCGTTCGCGTAGCGCACCCCTTCCGAAACCACGATGGAGCAATAGCCGTGTCGCCTGACCGCCTTGTCGACCTTCTCGAGCATGGCGGTTTCGTCGAGCGGGATTTCGGGAAACAGGATGAGGTGCGGCGGGTCGCCTCTCCGGCGCTGCGCCAGCCCGCCCGCGGCCGCGATCCAGCCGGCGTGCCGGCCCATCACCTCGAGCACGAAAACCTTGGTTGAGCTGGACGCCATCGATGCCACGTCGAGACTGGCCTCCATGATCGAAACCGCCACGTACTTGGCGACCGACCCGAACCCCGGGCAGTTGTCCGTGACGGGCAGGTCGTTGTCGATGGTTTTGGGTATGCCGATGCACTGCACCGGGAAACCGAGCGTCGAGCCGATCTGCGAGACCTTGTAAGCCGTGTCGGCCGAATCGCCGCCGCCGTTGTAGAAGAAATAGCCGATATCGTGCGCCTTGAACACGTCGATCAGGCGCTCGTATTCGGCCCGGCTTTCCTCGATGCCCTTGAGCTTGAAACGGCAGGAGCCAAACGCCCCGCCGGGTGTGTGGCGCAGGGCCGCGATGTCGCCCCGGGTTTCCCTGCTGGTGTCGATCAGGTGCTCGCCCAGGACACCGAGGATACCGTCCTGGCCGGCAAAAACCTTGCCCAGGCGGGGCCGGTTCCGGCGGGCGGTTTCGATCAATCCGCAGGCGGTGGCGTTGATGACCGGCGTCACCCCGCCGGACTGTGCATACAAGAGATTTTTTCCTGGCATGATATTCCTTCGATTACAGGGCTTGCTGCATTGACTTGATGGGTATGAGCGGTTAGCGTTAGCGCCTATTCTAGAGGACGGGAAGCGTCTCATGCGAATTGTTTTGTTAGGCGCGCCGGGTTCCGGCAAAGGCACGCAGGCAACGTTGTTGGTCGAGCGCTTGGGGCTGCCCCATATCTCGACCGGCGTGCTCTTGCGCGATGCCATAAAGCGGGGCACGAAACTGGGGCTGGCCGTGAGGGAAATCACCGAAAAGGGCGAACTGGTCCCCGACGACGTCATGTCCGACCTGGTGCGGGAGCGGCTGGGGCGCGACGACGTGGCCGGCGGCTTCATACTGGACGGCTATCCGCGCACGCTGGAACAGGCGGAAGTGCTGGACGCGATTCTGGAAGATCTCGGCCGCCCGGTGGAAGTGGCCATCCTGATCGACGTGGACACGGACCAGATCATCAAGCGTATCGAGTTGCGCGCCCAGGAAGAAGGGCGCAGCGACGACACGGTGGAAGTGCTGCGCAACCGGATGCGTGTATACCAGGAGAAGACGGCGCCCGTGGCCGATTACTACGCCAGCCGCGGCTTGCTCACCCAGGTGATGGGCACCGGCAGCAGAGAAGAGGTGTTGGAGCGCATCCTTTCCGTGTTGCAGGTCGGCACCGCCAGCTGAAGCCCGAAGGGCCGGAACCGCACGGCGCGCGCGGCTGTCTTACCCGACCGAAAAACCATTGGCAGCGGATCGCATGGGTATTTATGAGATGGCTTCCAATCTGCTGCGGAGCATCGGCCGTTTGCTGCGTTTGGGCGGCGGGCCGCAGGACCTGCCTGCATCCTGGCCGCTGACGCTGTTTCTGGTGGCTGCGTTCCTGCTGCAGAATATCGTTTCGGGACAGCAACTCAGCGAGGAGAATTCGGCGGCCAAGAGCCTGTTGGCCGTTTGCCTGCAGATCGCGGTGGTGACCGGGCTGCTGGCGTGGCGACGCTGCCCGGAGCGATTTACGCAGACCCTGTCCGCGCTGCTCGGGGTGGGTATCGCGTTCAACCTGTTCACCTGGGTCTTGCTGACGCAGTCCGACCCCAACGTCAACCAGCCCGGATTGGCGCTCGCGTGGTTCGCCACCTTTATCTGGAGCCTGTTCGTGTATGCCAACATCTATCGTCACGCCTTGTCAATGACGCTGTCTATTGGCATGCTGGTCGCCGTGCTGACACTCGCGGCAAACTATGTCCTGGTTCAACTGTTTTTCATGACCCTATGAAAATCCATATCCTGGGGGCATGCGGCACGTTTATGGGCGGTCTGGCGCTTTTGGCGCAACGCGCGGGCCACGAGGTATCCGGCACCGACCAGGCGACCTACCCGCCGATGAGCACATTGCTGGAGCGAGAAGGCATCAGGCTGCACCAGGGCTACAGCGCCGAGCCCCTGCGCGACAGGCCCGATCTCGTGATCATCGGCAACGCGCTGAGCCGGGGCAACCCTGCGGTCGAGTACGTGCTCAACAAGCGGCTGAATTACACGTCGGGCCCGCGCTGGCTGGGAGAAAACTATCTCCGGGACAGAAGGGTCATCGCGGTTGCCGGCACGCATGGCAAAACGACCACCGCCAGCATGGTCGCCTGGATACTGGAACACGCCGGCCAGGAGCCGGGTTTCCTGATCGGCGGGCTGCCGCTGAATTTCAACCTGTCCGCCCGCACCGGCCGGGGGCATTTCGTCGTCGAGGCGGACGAATACGACACGGCGTTTTTCGACAAGCGGGCGAAGTTCGTGCATTACCGACCGAAGACGCTGGCGATCAACAATATCGAATACGATCATGCCGACATTTATCCGGACCTGAACTCGATTCTCTGGCAATTCCACCAGCTCGTCCGTTCGGTTCCGGGTAAGGGCTTGATTACGGTCAACGGCCAAGACCGCAATGTCGAGCAGTTGTTATCTATGGGAGTCTGGACGCCGGTCGAAACCTTCAGCGCTTCGGACACCATTGCGAATTGGTCGGCCAAGTACAGCCTGATCGGC
>Ga0210122_1000008_pt1 | contig 45736 bp, 53 predicted proteins | sample Muzzi_CordB_D2_FD_185530 | JGI IMG/M metagenome (GOLD analysis project Ga0210122, IMG submission 185530) | Wetland microbial communities from San Francisco Bay, California, USA, that impact long-term carbon sequestration - Muzzi_CordB_D2 (SPAdes) | ecosystem: Environmental > Aquatic > Marine >... | reverse complement strand
CATTCAACGCTTTCAGTATGAGGCCCGGTGCCCAAAGGCCCGATCATCAGCGCAGACACCGGCTCCGCCCGGCTCGGCTTCGACGCCCTCAATGCGGCGCTGAAGGCGGCGGGCGAGGAAACGCGCCTGCGCGTGCTGGCGCTGCTGGCCGAGGCCGAGCTGACCGTCTCCGACCTCACCGACATCCTGCGCCAGTCGCAACCGCGGATTTCCCGCCATCTGCGCCTGCTGGCCGAGGCCGGGCTGCTCGACCGCTACCGCGAGGGCACCTGGGCCTTTTTCCGGCTGGCCGAGCACGGCGGCGGGGCGGCGATGGCGCGCGCGCTGCTCGACCGGCTCGATCCCAATGATCCCACCGTCGCGCGCGACCGCGCCCGGCTGGCCTCGGTGCGGCAGGCCCGCCGTGCCGCCGCGCAGGCCTATTTCCGCGCCCACGCCGCCGAGTGGGACCGCATCCGCAAGCTGCACACCCCTGACGAGTCGGTCGAGGCGGCCATCCAGGCCGCGCTGGCCGAGCGTCCGTTCAGGTCGTTGCTGGACCTCGGCACCGGCACCGGCCGCATGCTCGAACTGTTCGGGCCGCAGATCGAGCGCGGGCTCGGCATCGACCTGTCGCTCGACATGCTGCATCTGGCGCGCGACCGGCTGGAGCGCGCCGGCCTGCGCAACTGCAGTGTCCGCCAGGGCGACATCTACGACCTGCCGCTTGGCAACGATTCCTTCGAAGTCGTGATTTTGCATCAGGTGCTGCACTTTCTCGACGACGGTGGGCGCGCCATTCAGGAAGCCGCGCGCGTGCTGCGGCCGGGCGGCCGGCTGCTGGTGGTCGATTTTGCGCCGCATGAGGAAGAATTGCTGCGCCAGAAATACGCCCACCGCCGCCTCGGTTTTGCGCCCGAGACCGTCACCCAGTGGATGACCGCCAGCCGGCTAGAGCCGGTCATGCACAGGTCGCTGGCGCCGGAGCCGGGCTCCGAAGTGAAGATCGCGGTGTCGCTGTGGCTGGCGCGTGACACGCGTGTGCTGGTGGCCAATCCGGCGTCGCGGGAGGTGGCGTGATGATCAACCCGCTGCGCCCGAGCCGCTTTATCCGCAGCGACCGGCTGTCGGTCTCCTTCGAGTTTTTCCCGCCCAAGGACGAGGGCATGGAGAAGATTCTCTGGGAGTCGATCGAGCGGCTGGCGCCGCTCAACCCCAATTTCGTCTCCGTCACCTATGGCGCCGGCGGTTCCACCCGCGAGCGCACGCACAATACGGTCAAGCGCATTCTCAACGAGACGCCGCTGACGCCGGCGGCGCACCTGACCTGCGTGGCGGCGACGCGCGATGAAGTCGACGAGATCGTGCGTGGCTATCACGACGCCGGCGTGCGTCACATCGTGGCGCTGCGCGGCGATCCGGTCGGCGGTGCGGGCGAAAAATACGCGCCCCATCCGGGCGGTTACGAGAACGCTGCCGATCTCACCGCCGGCATCAAGCGCGTCGCGCCGGATTTCGAGGTGTCGGTCTCCGCCTATCCGGAACGGCATCCCGACAGCCCGACCAACGAAGCCGACATCGACATGCTCAAGGCCAAGGTCGACGCCGGGGCGACGCGGGCGATCACCCAGTTCTTCTTCGAAAACGATCTGTTCTTCCGCTACGTCGACCGCGTGCGCGCGCGCGGCATCGACATCCCGATCGTGCCCGGCATCCTGCCGGTGCAGAATTACAGGTCGATGTGCGGCTTCGCCGCGCGCTGCGGCGCCTCGGTGCCGGACTGGCTGGCCGAGCGCTTCCACGGCCTCGAGCACGACCCGGCGACGCGCAAGCTGATCGCCGCGGCGGTGGCCGCCGAGCAGGTGATCGACTTGCTCGACCGCGGCGTCACCATCTTCCACTTCTACACCATGAATCGCGCCGACCTCGTCTACGCGATCTGCCACCTGCTGGGCCTGCGCCCGGCGGTGGAGCAAGCAGCCTGATTGGAGTTTTCGTGACACGTCCTCCCGCCAAATCCCGCATTGAGTTCATCGAGGCGATGAAGGAGCGCATCCTCGTGCTCGACGGCGCCATGGGCACGATGATCCAGGGGCTCCAGCTCGACGAGGAGGACTTTCGCGGCGCCCGCTTCGACGCCTGGAACCGCGAATTGCGCGGCAACAACGACCTGCTCAACCTCAGCCGGCCCGATTCCGTGCGCGAGATCCATCTCGAGTATTTCCGCGCCGGTGCCGACATCGTCTGCACCAATACGTTCTCCTCAACGACCATCGCGCAGGCCGACTATGCGATGGAGGGCATCGCCTATGAGCTCAACGAGGCCGGCGCCAAGCTGGCGAGCGAGGCCGCCGCGCTGGCCGAGAAAGAAGACGGCCGGCGCCGCTTTGTCGCCGGCGCCCTGGGTCCGACCAACCGCACCGCCTCGATCTCGCCGGATGTCAGCAATCCCGGCTACCGCGCCGTCAGCTTCGACGAACTGCGCGAGGCCTACGCCATGCAGGCGCGCGGGCTGATCGACGGCGGCGCCGATCTGCTCTTGATCGAGACCATCTTCGACACGCTCAACGCCAAGGCCGCCATCTACGCCATCCAGGAGATCTGCGAGGAACGCGGGCTGGACCTGCCGCTGATGATCTCCGGCACCATCACCGACCGCTCCGGCCGCCTGCTTTCCGGGCAGACGCCGAGCGCGTTCTGGAATTCAATGCGCCACGCCGATCCGATCACTGTCGGCCTCAACTGCGCGCTCGGCGCCGAAGAGATGCGCGCCCACGTGGCCGAGCTCGGCCGCATCGCCGACACTTACGTTTGCGCCTATCCGAACGCCGGCCTGCCCAACGAATTCGGCTATTACGACGAGAGTCCGGAATACATGGCCGAGCTGCTCGAGGAATTCGCTAGCGCCGGTCTGGTCAACGTGGTCGGCGGCTGCTGCGGCACCACGCCCGAGCACATCAACGCCATCGCCAGGGCGGTGGCCGACAAGACACCGCGTGAAATCCCCGAGGTGCCGCGCCAGTTGCGCCTCTCCGGGCTGGAGCCGTTCGCGCTGACGCCGGAGATCCCCTTCGTCAACGTCGGCGAGCGCACCAACGTCACCGGCTCGGCCAGGTTCCGCAAGCTGATCACCGCCGGCGACTATACCGCCGCGCTCGACGTCGCCCGCGCCCAGGTCGAGAACGGCGCGCAGGTGATCGACGTCAACATGGACGAAGGCCTGCTCGACTCCGAAGAGGCGATGAAGACCTTCCTCAATCTCATCGCCGCCGAGCCCGACATCGCGCGGGTGCCGGTGATGGTCGACTCCTCCAAGTTCTCGGTGATCGAAGCCGGCCTCAAGTGCCTGCAGGGCAAGCCTGTGGTCAATTCGATCTCGCTGAAAGAGGGCGAAGAGGCCTTCGTCGAACACGCCAGGATCGTGCGCCGCCATGGCGCCGCCGTGGTGGTGATGGCGTTCGATGAAAAGGGCCAGGCCGACACCCAGGAACGCAAGACCTCGATCTGCCAGCGCGCCTACGACATCCTGGTCAACAAGGTCGGTTTCCCGCCGGAAGACATCATCTTCGATCCCAACATCTTTGCCGTCGCCACCGGCATGGAGGAGCACAACAACTACGGAGTCGACTTCATCGAGGCGACGCGCTGGATCCGGCAGAATCTGCCGCACGCGCATATCTCCGGCGGCGTGTCGAACCTGTCGTTCTCGTTCCGCGGCAACGAGCGCGTGCGCGAGGCCATGCACTCGGTGTTCCTCTATCACGCCATCAAGGCCGGCATGGACATGGGCATCGTCAATGCCGGCCAGATGGCGGTCTATGACGATCTCGATCCGGAACTGCGCGAGGGCTGCGAGGACGTGGTGCTCAACCGCCGGGCCGACGCGTCCGAGCGGCTGCTGGCGCTGGCCGAGCGCTTCCGCGGCGACGGCCAGGCGGCCAAGGTTGCCGATATGAGCTGGCGCGAGCAGCCGGTCGAGAGGCGGCTGGCCCACGCACTGGTGCACGGCATCACCGAATTCGTCGAAGCCGACACCGAGGAGGCGCGCCAGCGCGCCGAGCGGCCGCTGCACGTGATCGAAGGCCCGTTGATGGACGGCATGAACATCGTCGGCGACCTGTTCGGTTCCGGCAAGATGTTCCTGCCCCAGGTGGTGAAGTCCGCGCGCGTGATGAAGCAGGCGGTCGCCTATCTGATGCCGTACATGGAAAAAGAAAAAGAAGAGATGGGCATCACCACCAGCAATTCCAACGGCAAGATCGTGATGGCGACGGTGAAGGGCGACGTGCACGACATCGGCAAGAACATCGTCGGCGTCGTGCTCCAGTGCAACAATTACGAGGTAGTCGACCTCGGCGTCATGGTGCCGGCGGCCAGGATCCTGGAGACCGCCAAGGCCGAGAAGGCCGACATCATCGGGCTTTCGGGGCTGATCACGCCGTCGCTCGACGAGATGTGCCATGTGGCGGCCGAGATGGAGCGTCAGGGCCTCGACCTGCCGCTGTTGATCGGCGGTGCCACGACCAGCCGCGTGCACACCGCGGTGAAGATCCACCCGAACTACAAGCGCGGTCAGGCGGTGCATGTGAACGACGCCAGCCGCGCGGTTGGCGTGGCGCAGTCGCTGATGTCGGCGGACGCGAAGGCCGGCTATATCGCCGAGTTGCGGACCGAATACGCCAAGGTTGCCAATGCGCACGCGCGCGCGCAGGAGAACAAGGCGCGGCTGTCGCTGGCGGCGGCGCGCGACAACGCGCCCAAGCTCGACTGGTCGGGCGCCTATCAGCCGACGACGCCGAGCTTCCTCGGCACCAGGGTGCTGAAGGATTATCCGGTGAAGGATCTGGTCGACGTCATCGACTGGACGCCGTTTTTCCAGACCTGGGAATTGAGCGGACGTTTCCCGGCCATCCTCAAGGACGACAAGGTCGGCGAAGCCGCGCGCTCGCTCTATGACGACGCCCGCGCCATGCTGGACAAGATCGTCAAGGAGAACTGGTTCACTGCCAACGCTGTGTTCGGCTTCTGGCCGGCGCAGGCGCAAGGCGACGACATTCTGCTGTTCGCCGACGAGGCTCGTGAAAAGCCGATCTCCACGCTGCATTCGTTACGCCAGCAGCTTTCCAAGCGCGAAGGCCGCGCCAACACCGCGCTCAGCGATTTCATCGCGCCGCGCGACAGCGGCGTGCCCGACTACATCGGCGCCTTCGCGGTCACCGCCGGCATCGGCGAGGACGTGATCGCCGAGCGCTTCAAGAAGGCGAACGACGATTATTCCGCGATCATGGTCAAGGCGCTGGCCGATCGTCTCGCCGAAGCCTTTGCTGAGAAGCTGCATCAACAGGTGCGCAAGGAGTTCTGGGGCTACGCAGCGGACGAGACATTGAGCTATGAGGCACTGATCCGCGAGGATTATCGCGGCATCCGCCCGGCGCCCGGCTATCCGGCGCAGCCCGACCACACCGAGAAGGGTACCTTGTTCGATCTGCTGCAGCCCGATCGCATCGGCGTGCAACTGACCGAAAGCTACGCCATGTGGCCGGGGGCGGCGGTGTGCGGGCTTTATTTCAGCCATCCGGACAGCGCCTATTTCGGCGTCGGCAAGGTCGAACGCGACCAGGTCGCCGACTACGCCCGGCGCAAGGGCTGGACGCTGGAAGAGGCCGAGCGCTGGCTGGCGCCGATCCTCAACTACGACCCGCGCCGCGCGCCCAGCATCGCCGCGGCGTAGCTCCGCATGTCATGGCGGGGGCTTGTCCCGGCCATCCCGATTCATCCGGCAATGTTGCCCAGGTAAGCCGGATCACCGCGACAAGAGCGGTGATGGCGGTGCCGCGCACGCCTGACCCGTTCCGACAAAGCAAAACACCGGAGAGCCTGCGCGCCCTCCGGTGCCGTATCAGGTGGCCGGTTGTTCACCGGCTTATTGGTTGGCGTCGTCGTGAATCCTGAACTCTAGAATGCCCCCAGCAGAATCGCGCCGACGAAAACGAACACGGCGCACACTGCCAGCATGTTCAGCCTCAAGGTCAGGTCCAAGGCAGGTGCCTCCCTTGTTGACATGGCGGCAGGCTAACACGGAGGGGGGGTGGCGCCGAAGCAGCATGATGCTCCTGCAAGCGGAATTTGCGTGATCGGTCATGCGCAACCGTCATGACACGGGGCAACGGCTTGATTGCACAATGCAAAAAATCCAAATCTGCAGGAAAGTAGCGGTGCATACACCGTCGGCAACCGCCATCGGGCGGTGAAACGGCGGCAATTTGGGGTCAATCCGGCATCATTCCACCTTGCACAAGGTGCAGCCCGAACAAATCTGCATGTGCCGCCGACGCGTATTTCGGTGCGCGCAAGCCGTCCGATGCTTGCGCCGCCGCTGCGCCCGCGGCCGCTAACGCGGTTGCAGCGCTAACGATTTCTTATCCTTAATTAATTCGGCGATCGCATCATAAAAGTCTCGTTAAAGGAACTGCTCGCATTTTCGCGGGCATGACGGGAGGCGCGCGTTTCTCAATCATCGGCGCGGTCGTATTGCTGGCGCTTGCCGGGTGCGGGCGCGGTTTCTTTCAGGACGCCGAGCGCGCGCCCTGGCGCCACGAGGCCGAGGTCGCCTGTCTGAAGTCGGGCGCGGTCAAGGTCGGTACCGCCGCGGTGCAGATCGAGCCGATCGAGGGGCCGGGCGCCTGCGGCGCCGATTTCCCGCTCAAGGTGACGGCGCTGGGCGAGTTCCCGGCGATGAGCTTTGCCGATGGCTTGCGCCCGCCCGCGCGCATCCCGAATGCGTCCGCGGCCAACATGCCGCGCTGGCCGGTGTACCAGCATCGGTACCCCGATCCGCCGCGCGTTGCGCCGGTTGACGCCGCGCCGGTGCAGCCTGCGACCATCGATGGTGAGCAGCTGCGCTGGGTGGTAGGCCCGCCAGGCATCAATCGCGCGCAGGCGGCCGCACCCGCCGGCCAGCCGATGTCGATCGTGCCGTCGGACGAAGCGCCGATGAGCGCGCCCCGCAGCTTGCCGGCCTATCCGCCGCGCGCCGGGCCGCGGCCGGCTCCGCAGGCCTCGGCGCGACCCGACGATATCCCCGACGATGCCGCGGTCCCGCCGGGCGGCAGCGCCGCCGTGCCCGAGCCGCGCATGCAGCCGGCCTACAATGCAGCGCGCGAGCCGGCGCGCGCGCCGCCGCGGCTCGGACCCATGCGCGAGCCTTACAATCCTGCCGCCATGCCGCAGGCGACGCTGACGCCGCCGGCCAAGCTCGCCTGTCCCATCGTCTCCGCGCTCGACCGCTGGGTGAGCGACGGCGTGCAGCCGGCGGCGCTGCACTGGTTCAACGCGCCGGTCGCGGTGATCCACCAGATCGGTTCCTATTCCTGCCGCAGCATGAACGGCGCCGGCGGTCACGGCATTTCCGAGCACGCCTTCGGCAACGCGCTCGACATCGCCGGCTTCACCCTGGCCGATGGCCGCAAGATCACGGTGAAGGACGGTTGGCACGGCACCCCGGAAGAGCAGGGCTTCCTGCACGACCTGCAGCTCTATGCCTGCGAGACCTTCGTCACCGTGCTGGCACCCGGCTACAACGCGGCGCATTACAACCACTTCCATGTTGACCTGATGCGCCGCCCGAATGGGCGCCGTCCCTGCCGGCCGACGGCAATCCGCGGCGAAGTGGTTGCCGCCAGGGCGCGCGCGCATTACGCCAGCAAGCACGGCGCGCCGCGCTATACCGGATCGATCGGAGCAGTGATGAAGGCGGCCAAAGCCGGTTCCGACGAAGCCGTGGCCGGCGAGGACGGTTATGTTCCCGACGACGACGGCGACGTCACCGGTTCTCTCACCGCGCGGTCCGCTGACGCGCCACGGTTACGCCTGCCAGACCGGCCCGCGGGTCGCCCCGCCGGCGAGCACCCCGAGGCATATTAGCGCTCGGCTGAACGCTACACCGCCGCCTGCAGCAGCATGGCGGCGAACAGGATCAGTCCGGCGTCGCGGTTCGCCTTGAACAGCTTGAGCAGGTGGGCGGGGTCGTCGACATTGAGGCGCTTGACCTGCCAGGTTAGGTGAATGGCAAACGCCGCCAGTCCGGCGAGGAAGATCAGGCCGCCGCCCGCCATGAATCCGGCAATGCCGATCAGCGCCACGGCTGCGGCGTAGAACGCGGTCAGCATCGGCGCGGTGTTCTGCTGAAACAGCAGTGCCGTCGACTTGATGCCGATCAGCAGGTCGTCCTCGCGGTCCTGATGCGCGTAGATGGTGTCGTAGCCGATCACCCACGAGATCGATCCGGCGTAAAGTACGATCGCCGGCCAATCGAGCCGGCCGAAGGTCGCGGGCCAGCCCATCAGCGCGCCCCAGGAGAAGGCAAGTCCGAGCACGATCTGCGGCCAATAGGTGATCCGCTTCATGAACGGATAGATCACCACGACCAGCAGCGAGGCGAAGCCGGTCATCACGGTAAAGCGGTTGAATTGAAGCAGCACGGCAAGGCCGATCAGCGCCTGCAACAGCATGAAGGCGGTGGCCTGCGCGATGCTCACCTGCCGCGAGGGGATCGGCCGCGAGCGCGTGCGCTCGACCAGCCCGTCGAGATCACGGTCGACCAGATCATTCCAGGTGCAGCCGGCGCCCCTCATCGCGAAAGCGCCAATGAAAAACAGCACGATGTGCCAGAGGCTGGGCAGGCGGCCGGCCTGCATGCCCGCGATTCCCGCCGACCACCAGCACGGTATCAGCAGCAGCCATGAGCCGATCGGACGATCGAGGCGGGCCAGCCGCAGATAGGGACGGGTCCAGGGTGGCGCCAGGCCGTCGACCCAGTTGCCGGTCGCATCGGCGACGCGTTCGAGGCTGCCGCTCATCGCTCGCCGAGCGGCGTGCCGGTCAACGTGTCGAAGATGCCGTGGCCGCTCTTGATGTTGCCGGCGCTGGGGACGTCGGCGCCGAGTGCCTCGCTCAGGCTGGGCCCGCGCGGGCGTGGCGGCGCGGCAGCAACGCGGCAGATCCTGGTGCGCGTCTCGGCGGTTTTGGCGTGTGCTTGCTTCATCTGTTCGATGACCTGCTGCGGGATGCCGCACCAGGTCTGGTTCTTGGTGGCATATTTGACCAGCTTGGCCTCGGCGGCCGAGAACGAATTGAATAGCTGGCAGGCGACCTGCGCGCTCGGCTTCGGCTTGGCCTTACCGGCGGCCTCGATCGCTTTGGCCTTCCTGGTGGCCTCATCGCGTAGCTTGACGAATTGCTCGAGGCAGGGCGGTGCCTGCTGCTGCTGCTGCTGCGGCGGCGGCGGCTGAAACTGCTGCTGCGGTATCGTCTGGAACTGCTGTTGCTGCGGCGGCGGGAATGGTGTTTGCCCTGCCGGGGGGAACGGCGTCTGCGCGGCCGCCGGTCCCGCGGCCCATGGCGCCACCAATGCGGCAATGAGCAATGCCCGCTGCAAGTTCATAGCGAAACCCTCGAAGTCCGGCTGGTTCCGGTGCGCAGTATAGTCCAAACCGGCTGCCGCTGAGGGGCTTATAACAACCCGCCGAATGCGTCGGGAAGGCGGCAAATCGGGCAAAATCGACGCGCCCCTCGCGCCCTCCGCCGGGCTGGCGTAAACCCGGTCGACAACCCGCAAACCGTCCCCCTCGCCATGGCGCACTCCGATTTCCGCACACCTCGCGTTTTCCTCGATGCGCCGCTCGCCACCGGCGCTGAGGTCCTGCTTGATCGCGATCGCACCAATCACCTGCTCAATGTGTTGCGGCGCAAACGCGGCGACGCTGTGCTGCTGTTCAACGGCCGCGACGGCGAGTGGAAAGCGGAACTGGCAGCGGGTGGCAAGCGGACGTTGAGCGCCGTGGTCGGCGAGCGCACGCGCGAGCAGCAGCACCCGCGCGACCTGCATTTTCTGTTCGCGCCGCTCAAGCACGCGCGGCTCGACTACCTGGTGCAGAAGGTGGTGGAGATGGGTGCGTCGCGTCTGCAGCCGGTAATCACCCGCCACACCCAGATGGCGCGGATCAATCTCGCGCGCATGCGCGCCAATGTGATCGAAGCCGCGCAGCAGTGCGGCGTGCTGGCGCTGCCCGAAGTGGCCGAGCCGGTGGCGTTCGAGCGCATGGCGGGCGAAATCGGCCGACGGCTGCTGGTGTTCTGCGACGAGGAGGCTGAGGTGAAGGATCCGGTGGCGGCGCTGGCCGCGCTGCGGCTGCCGGCAAGCGCCTTGCTGCCGACTGAAATGACGCACGCCGGCATGGCGCTGGCGGTGCTGATCGGCCCGGAGGGCGGGTTTGCCGAGGAGGAGCGCGTCACTTTGCTCAAACGGGAAAACGTGGTGCGGCTGGCGCTGGGGCCCCGCATCCTGCGCGCCGATACCGCGGCGGTGGCGGCGCTGGCGCTGGTGCAGGCGGTGCTGGGGGATTGGCGCGGCGGCTAGGTCAGACGCAGACCACAGCGAGGATGCCGGCCGGACGGCCGGCATCGTCGCCGCAGACGTCTGAACGCACCTGCAGCCAGTGCGAGGCAGCCAACGATGTCACGCGTCACATCGCTGCCCCGCGCCGCAAGCACTACTCCTCCGGCATCGGGCGATTGTCGTCCGGCCGTGCCTGCCTGCGGCACGCGTCCGCCCGATTCGCCGCGGGTATGATGCATTGCCATGCACCGCACTTCGAGGCCGGGCGGCGGAAAGCCTGTGAATCATGCCGATCCGGCCCGGAAAAACCTGTGATAAAGTCGGTGCCGGTCCATGGGGAGTTCTGTCATGCCACGCGCATCCGCCCGCCTTCGGTCCCTGCTGCTGGCCGCCGTGCTCGGCCTTGGCGTACCTGCCTACGCCCAGGCGGCGGGCTGGCTGGAGAAGTCGTTCTACCTCTGGGGCCCGCGCTATGACGGCGTGTTGCCGGCCTGCGAGGCGGGGCTCGGCACCATCGCCTCCCAGTTCGCCCAGAAGGAAGGCCGCTACTGGAACTCGCCGTTGCAGATCCTCGGTTTTGAAAGGGTGCGCGAGATTGCCAACAGCCCGTGGGCGCCCGGCACCATCCCGCGCCGTTTCTGCCGCGCCGTTGCGCTGGTCAGCGACCAGCGCAAGCACGCGGTCTATTACTGGATCGGCGAGGATACCGGCTTTGCCGGCGCCAGCTGGGGGGTGCGCTGGTGCGTGGTCGGGCTCGACCGCAACTGGGCCTATAACCCCGGTTGCAGGATGGCGAGGCCCTGAGCAGCCACCGGACGGTTGTGCGCTAAAAGTTTTCAATTTGTTCTTGCATTGTTCTCATTGTCAGGGTAGCTTGATAGGAACTCTTGCGCACGGTCAATTTCCGGTTTGTTCCGGTTCAGCGCCAGCTGTCTCGTTGATCCCTTTCGGTAGCGTCACTGGGGGCGTCCCATGATCAGCAGTCCGGTCCGCCGCACGGCCCGCGCCGCGGCTTTCGTTCTCGCCATCATCCTCGTTTTTTTCAGCCTGGCCCCGGCCCAGGAACTGGTCAGCGGCGGCGTCAACGGGCCCGCCAGGGAACAGGCGAAAGCCCCCGGGCGCTTCGATTACTACGTGCTGGCGCTCACTTGGTCGCCGTCCTATTGCGCCCGGGCCAAAGAGCGGGCGCGGGCGCCGGGGCCGCAATGCGCCGGCCGGCCCTACGCCTTCGTCGTGCACGGACTGTGGCCGCAATACGAGCACGGCTATCCGTCCTATTGCCAGCGGCCGGCGCCGCGGCTCGCCCGCGCGATGATCGACGGCATGCTCGACCTGATGCCGAGCCCGAACCTGGTTGTCCATGAATGGCGCCGGCACGGCACCTGCTCGGGGCTTGACCCGCAGGCCTATTTCGCCGCCGTGCGCGAGGCCCGTGCGGCGGTGGCCATTCCGCCCGACTATCGCGTGCTGGCGGCGCCGGTCACCGTGGCGCCGGCGAGTGTTGCCGAGGCGTTCATCAAGGCCAATCCGGGTTTGTCGCAGGTCGCTATTGCAGTTTCCTGTGACAAGACGCGGCTGACCGAAGTACGGGTGTGCCTGAACAAGGACTTCACCTTCCGCGCCTGTGCCGAGGTGACGCGTCGCGCCTGCCGGCGCGACAAGGTCGCGATGCCGGCCGTGCGCGGCGGCTGACACTGCGGGATTTTCGCGGCCGGTTTCGCCGCGGCCCCTTTGTCCGCAATTGCATTAAGCGGTCACTAAGGATGCCTGCTACGTTGCCGGGATAACTCCGACGGGTCGAGAATCCGCGCAAGATTCCTGTAAGCCCTATCCGTAATCTTGCCGACGCGACGACGCCGGGGAGAGCGTCCATGAAACGGGTCCAGGAATATCTCGGCTTTGCCGTCTGGTTTGTCGGCATCGGCTACGTCGTGCTGTGGCCGCTGGCGTCCAGCGCCGACGGTACGCCGTTCGGCGGGTCATTTGTCTGCGGCACCGGTGCGCTCGCTGTGCTCTGCGATTTCGAGCATCCGCTGACGCTGCCGCTAGGCCTGCATGTGCTCGGCGCGCTGTCGGCGATGGCGATGATCGGACAACTCTCCTGCCGCACATTGCGGCGCCTGCGGTGGCCGGCCAGATTCAACGCCGTTGCATCGGGCCCGCGCCCTCCGGCCGCGATCGACCGGCTATCCGGCCGCTCGACCCTGCGGGTGGCGCGCCGGATCAAGCCGCGCAGCGAATTCGGCCTGCGCCGCACGCCGCGCTAGCCGACAAGTTGTGGCATAAGCATTCCAGCCGCGGCCGGGGCCCCGGGCGCGGTGCTCACGGAGAGGTTTCGTGAACTACCGCCACGCGTTTCACGCCGGCAGCTTTGCCGACGTGGTCAAGCATGCGGTCCTCGGCCGCGTGTTGCATTATCTGCGCGAGAAGCCGGCCGCCTTCCGCGTGATCGACACCCATGCCGGGGCCGGGCTCTACGATCTCGCCGGCAGCGAAGCGAACCGCTCCGGCGAATGGCATGAGGGCATCGAGAAACTGTTGGGCGCAGCGCTGCCGGCGCCGGCGGCGGCTTTGATGGCGCCCTATCTCGAGGTGGTCGGTGCGCTCAACGAACGCGGCCGGCTCACCGTCTATCCCGGTTCGCCGGCGATCGTGCGCGCCTGGCTGCGGCCGCAGGACCGGCTGATCGCCTGCGAGCTCGAGCCGCAGGCGGCCGATGCGCTGACGCGCAACATGCGCGGCGACCCGCGCATCAAGACGCTGAGCCTCGACGGCTGGACCGCGCTGGTCGCCTACGTGCCGCCGAAGGAGCGGCGCGGGCTTGTGCTGGTCGATCCGGCGTTTGAGGAGGAATACGATTTCACCCGCCTCGCCCGCGGCCTTGCTGCGGCGCACCGCAAATGGGCGACCGGTATCTACATGCTCTGGTATCCGATCAAGGGACGCAGCGCACCGGACGCCCTGGCCAAGCAGCTGCGCCGGCTCGGCATCGGCAAGGTGCTGCGGGCCGAGCTCACCGTCGCGCCGCTCAGCGATCCCAGCCGGCTCAACGGCTGCGGCCTGATCCTGGTCAACCCGCCCTGGACGCTGGAGGCTGAGCTTTCCGACCTGCTGCCCACGCTGGCGCAGCGGCTTGGGCGCGCCGGCACGGGCGGTTTCCGCATGGATTGGCTGGCCGGCGAGCGGTCGGCTGCCGCGCGGTGAAGCCTTGGCCTCTTTCCAGCGCCGCGCACTTGGTGTCTAGTTCCGTCACTGGCAGTGACGTTCCGCCTCCGGTTGGGGGCCCCGGCGGAGTGACTGAGGCCGTGTGCGGCCGTCGCTTTCCCCGAATGCGAATGTCAAGCCGAGCCGCCGCGCGTGGGGCCGGCGGCGGAGCAGTACGGGGAGAGGAGTTTTCCCGATGGCGCAAACCGGTGTCGTGAAGTTCTTCAATACGGAGCGGGGCTACGGATTTATCAAGCCGGACGACGGCGCCCGCGACGTTTTCGTCCACATCACCGCGGTGGAGCAGGCCGGACTGAAGGGTCTCAATGAAGGCCAGCGCATCTCGTTCGACGTCGAGCCCGACAAGAAAGGCAAGGGTCCCAAAGCGGTCAACCTGGTCATCACCGAGTGAACGCCAAGCTGGCGCGGCTACGCTAAGGTCGCTCGCCCCCGTTCGCCGCCCACGCCCCGCTGCCGGGGACCGGACTTTTTTTCATCATGATTCTGCGTTCCACCCCCGCCTCGCCCTTTGCCCGCAAGGTGCGCATCGCGATTGACCTGCTCGGCCTCGGCGACGCGATCGAGACGCGCGAAACCGAACTCAACGATCCTGCCGATATGATCCGCGCGCAAAATCCGCTCGGCAAGATCCCGGCGCTCATTCTCGACGACAACACCGTCTATTACGACTCGCGCGTGATCCTGGAATATCTCGATCATCTGGCCGGCGGCGGCCGCATCATCCCTGCCACGGCGCCGGCACGCTTCGCGGCTTTGCGGTTGCAGGCGCTGTGCGACGGCATGCTCGATGCCGGCGTGCTCATCGTCTATGAAAGCCGCTATCGTCCGGCCGACAAACGGGTCGACACCTGGGTCGAGCGGCAAAGCGGCAAGATTGCGCGCGCTCTTGCCGCGCTGGAGAAGGCGCCTCCGCCGCTCGATTCGGTCCCGCATGTGGGGCAGATCGCGCTTGCCTGCGCGCTCGGCTATGGCGACCTGCGCTTCGGTGGACGTTGGCGCACGGATCATCCGCGACTGGTCGCCTGGCTCGACAGGTTTGCGACGCAGGTGCCGGCCTTCGCAGCGACCAAGGTCGAGCCCTAGGCGTCGCGGCACACGACAAGAGAAGAGCCCCGGCGGGTCGCGCCGGGGCCCTGCATTGTCTATTGGCGTATTGGCGTTGCGCTCAGAACCTGTAGTTCAGACCGGCGCGCAGGATGTGGCTCTTGAACTCGGCATCGGAGCCGAGCACGGTGCCGCCGCGGCCGAGATCGACGTAGAGATACTCGAGCTTGGCGCTCCAGGGCCCGTTGAGCGCGGCTTCGATGCCGCCGCCGACGGTCCAGCCCGCCTTGGTGTCACGCCCGCCGCCGATACCGGCGACGTTGGTTTCGATGTCGCCGACGGCGAGGCCACCGGTGATGTAGGGCATGAAGCGGTCGAACGAATAGCCTAGCCGCCCACGCACCGTGCTGAGCCAGTTGTTGCGGGTCTCGCACCTCGTGCCGGCGCAGGCCGCGCTGCCCTTGATGCCGCTCCAGTCGAGGTCACCCTCCAGACCGAACACCGCCTGGCCGACCTGATAATTGTAGCCGAGCGTGCCACCGACCAGGCCGCCGGAGAGATCGAACGAGCCGGTGGCGAACGGCGCGGAGAAATTCGACGTGCCCCAGCCGTAGCCACCGTTGATGCCGACATAGGGCCCGGTCCAGCTGAAAACCGGCGCGGCGACGACCGGCTGCGCGGGCGGCACCACGCGCCGCGGAATGTCGGCCGCCGATGCCGCGACTGTGCCGATCGCGACAAGGCCGACGCTTGCAAGCAGGAACTGTTTCATGACGCACCTCGCTGAACTGCTACGGACGGCAAGATGCGCCGTCCCCCGATTGCCTGCTTAACGCCTGCGCAGGGGTCCGGTTCCTCGCAGAAAATATTGACCGTAAACGAACGACAAATCGGCAATACAGTGGAACTCGTTGCCGCAATCTTGCCGCACCCTTCCGCGTCACAAAAAAGCCCCGGAACTTTCGGTTCCGGGGCTTTTCCGCAGTCGCTCGTCGGTGCGATCAGAAGCGGAAGTTGACGCCGCCGCGCACCAGGCTGGTGTTGAGGTCCACATTGGTGGACGCCGCGCAATTGCCGGCCGCGCAATTGGTCTTGCCGAGATCGGCGTAAAGATATTCGAGCTTGGCGGTCCAGCGCCCGCTGAGCGCGAACTCGGCGCCGCCGCCGACCGTCCAGCCGACGCGGGTTTCGCTGTCGCCGGCAAGTCCCGCCGGCGAAGCCTTGATGTCGCCGAAGACGGCGCCGCCGGTGACATAGGGCATGATGCGGTCGAACGCGTAGCCGATGCGGCCGCGAGTCGTCGCCAGCCAGGAATTGCGCGTCTCGCAATTGGTCGTGCAGGGGGCGAGCGCGGTGCTGCCCTTGATGCTGCTCCAGTCGAGGTCGCCCTCGAGACCGAACACGGCCGGACCGCTCTGCCAGTTGTAGCCGAACGTACCGCCGACCACGGCGCCGGAGACATCGATGCTGCTGGTGCCGGTGACCGCACTCCATTCCGAATTGCCCCAGCCGCCGCCGCCGTTGATGCCGACGTAGAAGCCGGTCCAGTTGTAGAGTTGCGGCGCGTAGGCTGGCGCCTTGGTCGGCATTTGCCGCTGCCGCGGCAGGTCGGCTGCGTTGGCGATTGCCGCCGTCATCACCACGGCGAGCGCACCGATGCCCGCCAGTACCAAGCGCTTCATTTCAAAACCTCCGTCACAAGCAGCCGCCCCAGTGTGGGGCGCACAGTATTCCGAATTGCGCGCGCGTCTAGTGTGGAAAAGTCACAGAGCATGATAAGTTATGGAAAAGCATCGTCGCAATTAAGACGACGAATTGCCGTGTTTATGCCGCGATTTATTCTTTGTTCCCTACGTGCGACGGTGAATTAATACTTACACCTCGCCCATGGAACTCAAGTCTGATGCCATGGCCATAATGGAACTCAAGTCCGATGCCGCAGCCATAAACGAAAACCCCGGCGCAAGGCCGGGGCTTTCTTCGCAACGTGAACAGGTGCCGCTCAGAAGTGGTAGTTGACGCCGATCCGCAGCAGGCTGGATTCGAGGCCGTTGTTGGTGCCGGTGAGCGTATAGGCCCGGTTGCCCAGATCCATGTACAGATATTCGAGCTTGGCCGACCAGTTCGGATTGAGGCCGAATTCCACGCCCAGGCCGCCGGTCCATCCAACCTCGGTCTTGCTCTCGTCCAGTCCGCCCAGTTCGGCCGTGACATCGCCATAGGCGAGGCCCACCGTGCCGAACACCAGGATGTTGTTGAACGCATAGCCGAGCCGGCCGCGCACGGTCCCGAACCACGGATTGGAAAACTTCCAGGGTGCGAAGGTGTCGTCCGCGCTCGACAGTTGCAGATCGGTCTCGCCGCCGAACACGAACTGACCGCTCTGCCAATTGTAGCCGAGCTGTCCGCCGCCAGCGACGCCGCTCGGATTGACGGCACTGTTGGTGACATCGCCCCACTGGTAACCGAGATTTGCGCCGGCATAGACGCCGCCCCACTTGTAGATATTCGACGGAGCCGCCGGGGCGTAATAGGGCGAGGGGCCGCGCGGGAGGTCGGCGGCAACGGCGGCACCGGAAGCAACCATTACGGTTGTCAGGGTCGCAGCCAAAATCGACTTTTTCATCACATCCTCCACTGATCCCGCGGAACAAGGACGCATCCGCGGCACTCACGCGTCTCGCTTTCGCGCCGACCTTTGCTGGCGGTTCGTCGCGCGAAACCGGTGCATGAACAGAGAGCAGCGGAGCCGTGCGACAGGCGAAAGTTCGACAATTTCTTGGAGGATTTATCGGGTATTTTACGTTAAGCGGTTATGAATCGCTAAGTATGAGCCGGCTGTTATCCCTAAAGAATCGTTATTCATCCGAACTCGCTGGCCGCACCTGCGGGGCTCAGTCAGTCTTCATTTACCATAGCAGTCTGTCTGAACCGGGCTCCGTGCCGCAGGACGCACGGACCGGTGCGGGTGGCAACGGCCGCCGCTCCGGCGTATGACAGGCACGGGGTCAGTTCATGCCGCAGAAGGGACACGAAGCCGCGCCGCGAGCGGCGCTGATTACCGGCGGCGCCCGACGCATCGGCGCAGCGATCGTGCGAGCGCTGGCACGCGAGGGCTATGCGGTGGTGCTGCACGCCAACCGTTCACGGGACGAGGCCGAGCGACTGGCGAGCGAGATCAAGAACGGCGGCGGCCGCGCCGGCGTGGTGCTGGGCGACCTTGCCGACGAAAACGCCGTGGCCGGGCTCGTGCCCGCCGCGGCTGCCTTCGGCCCGCTCACGCTGCTGGTCAACAACGCCGGCGAATTCGAGCCGGATGACATCGCGACGCTTGAGCGCGCGCGCCTTGCCCGCACCTTCGCCATCAATCTCATGGCGCCCTTGTTTCTGACACAGGCGTTCGCCGCCCGGGCACCGGACGGCGCCTCGATCGTCAACGTGATCGACCAGCGCGTGCTGAAACCCACGCCGCGCTTTCTCTCCTATACGCTGAGCAAGAGCGCGCTTTACACCGCCACCACCACGCTGGCGCAGGCGCTGGCGCCGCGGCTGCGGGTCAATGCGGTGGCGCCGGGTCCGACGCTGCCGAGCCCGCGCCAGTCGGAGGCCGAATTCGCGGCGCAAGCCGTCACGCTGCCGCTGCAACAAGGACCAAGTCCGGAGGACGTGGCAGCAGCGGTGGTCTATCTCGCCGGTGCATCAAGTGTCACCGGCGTGACCATCGCTGTCGACGGTGGCCAGCATCTGGCCTGGCGCACGCCCGACAGCGATCTGGCCGAGTAGCGCGCACTCCATCTGATATCCATTTGACGGCCATGAACGGCAAGAAAAAAGACATCGATCCGGAAAGCGACCTGCCCGACGAGGACGAGGAGCAGGCGCTGCCGGAGCTGGAAGCGGAGGAGGCGGCCCCCGGCACGCTTGCCGCCGGGCGTGCGGCGATCATGCGCATTGCCAAGCTGGCGCCATCGGCGCCCGGCGTCTACCGCATGATCGACGCGCACGGCGACGTGCTCTACGTCGGCAAGGCCAAGAATATCAAGAAGCGGGTGACCAATTACACGCGGCCGACGGGCTATGACGCCCGCATCGCGCGCATGATCGCGGCGACGGCGACGCTGGAATTCGTCTCGACCAGGACCGAGACCGAGGCGCTGCTCCTGGAAGCCAATTTGATCAAGCGGCTGCGCCCACGCTTCAATGTGCTGTTGCGCGATGACAAGTCATTTCCCTATATCCTGATTACCGCGGACCATTGGGCGCCGCAGCTTCGCAAGCATCGCGGTGCGCGCACGCGGGAGGGGCGCTATTACGGGCCGTTCGCCTCGGCCGGCGCGGTCAACCGCACGATCAATGCCTTGCAGCGCGCCTTCCTGCTGCGCTCCTGTTCGGATTCGTTTTTCGAATCGCGCAGCCGACCCTGCCTGCTTTTCCAGATCAAGCGCTGCTCCGCGCCCTGCACCGGCGAGATCGACTATGCCGGCTATTCCGAGCTGGTGCGCGAGGCCAATGCGTTTCTCTCCGGTCGCAGCCAGTCGGTGCAGGAGGAACTCGGTCGCGCCATGGACAAGGCCGCCGACGCGCTCGACTTCGAGCACGCCGCGGTCTATCGCGACCGGCTGTCGGCGCTGTCGGCGATCCAGTCGCACCAGGGCATCAACCCGCGCTCCATCGCGGAAGCCGACGTGTTCGCCGTGCACCAGGGCGGCGGCTACAATTGCATTGAAGTGTTCTTCTTCCGCACCGGGCAGAACTGGGGCAACCGCGCCTATTTCCCCAAGGCAGACCGCGCGCTCGAAGCGGGCGAGGTGCTGAGCGCTTTCATGGCGCAGTTCTATGACGACAAGCCGCCGCCACGGCTGATCCTGGTGTCGCACGATTTCAAGGAACGTGCGCTGCTGGCCGAGGCGCTCGGTATCAAGGCCGGCCACAAGATCGAAGTGTCGGCGCCGCAGCGCGGCGAGCGCAAGGAGCTGGTGGCGCATGCACTGGCCAATGCGCGCGAGGCGCTGGCGCGCAAACTGGCCGACAGCTCGTCGCAGCAAAAGCTGCTCAGCGCGCTGACCGAGACCTTCGGGCTGGCGCGGGCGCCACGCCGCATCGAGGTTTATGACAACAGCCACATCGCCGGCAGCAACCCGGTCGGCGCCATGATCGTCGCCGGACCGGAGGGTCTGCGCAAGAACCAGTATCGCAAGTTCAACATCCGCTCGGAGGAGCTAAGCCCAGGCGACGACTACGGCATGATGCGCGAGGTGTTGCAGCGGAGGTTCAAGCGGCTGCTGGCGGACGGGCCACGGCCGGCCGCGGAGCAGAGCGAGGCGGCGAGCATCGACGAGGAGCAACCCTGGCCCGATTTGCTGCTGATCGACGGCGGGCAGGGGCAGCTCGCCGCCGCACAGGAGACGCTTGCCGCGCTGGGCGTGACCGACGTACCGCTCATCGCCATCGCCAAGGGGCCGGACCGCGACGCCGGCCGTGAAACCTTCTTCACGGCGGGCCGCAGCCCATTCAAGCTGCCGCCGCGCGATCCACTGCTCTACTTCATCGAGCGCCTGCGCGACGAGGCCCACCGCTTTGCCATCGGATCCCATCGCACCCGGCGCAAGAAGGACATCCGTGAGGCCGGCCTGCAGGAGATTCCGGGAGTTGGCCCAACGCGCAAACGGGCCTTGCTGCGGCATTTCGGCACTGTGAAAGCGATCGAACGGGCGAGCCTGCCCGACCTCGCCCAGGTGCCGGGAATTAATGCGGAGACTGCGCGAAAGATATATGAGTTCTTCCACGAACAGGCGGGGTAGGCGTCAAGGTTGCCATGGCCGGCTTGCCGCGCAAGACAGTCGAAAGGTCGGAGAAAACAACGCAATGATCATCCAGCGGCAGGAAGATGTCACGCCGGCCGTCATTGACGCCTACAAGAACATCGAGGATCCGCGATTGCGGGAGATCATGGCCTCGCTGGTGAAGCACCTGCACGCCTTCGCCCGCGACGTGCGTCTGACCGAGGAAGAGTTCGAGACAGCGGTGCAATATATCGCCAGACTCGGGCAAATGACCGACGAGAAGCACAACGAAGTCGTGCTGATGGCGGGCTCGCTCGGATTTTCCTCGCTGATCTGCCTGCTCAATAATGGCAACAAGGGGCAGACCGAGACCACAGCCAACCTGCTCGGCCCGTTCTGGCGCATGAACACGCCGCGCACGGAAAACGGCGGCTCGATCGTTCGTTCGCCCACGCCGGGGCCGGCGCTGTTCGTCAAGTGCTGGGTGAAGGACCAGAACGGCAAGCCGATCGAAGGTGCCGAGGTCGATGTCTGGCATTCCTCGCCGGAAGGCTTCTACGAACAGCAGGATCCCAATCAGGCGGAGATGAACCTGCGCGGCAAGTTCATGACCGACAAGGACGGCCGTTTCAGTTTTCGCAGCGTGAAGCCGGCCGGTTATCCCATCCCCGTCGATGGACCGGTTGGCGACCTCGTCCGGGCCGGCAAGCGGCATAACTTTCGCCCCGCGCACCTGCACTTCCTGATCTTCAAGCAGGGCTTCAAGACGCTGATCTCGCAGATTTACGTCAACGACGATGACAAGCTGGAGACCGACGTGCAGTTCGGCGTCACCCGGGCGCTGATCGGCGATTATGTGCGCCACGACGGCCCGGCGCCGGCGGACGACGTCAAGGGCGAGTGGTATTCGCTGGAGCAGACTTTCGTCATGGAACCGGGCAAGGCCCGGCTGCCCAAGCCGCCGATCCAGTAAGCGCGGCGTTGCGGCAGTTGACCTGGTCCGGGCAGGCGTGTTCCTTGTCGCCGATGAACGCCTTCAGCTCCAGGCCGCTGCCGGCGCGCCCGCTTGCGCTGCCGAACCTGCTGACTTATGGCCGTATCGCCGCCGTGCCGGTGGTGGTGGCGCTGCTCTATTGGCAGAGCATCATTGGCGCCGGCTTGTGGCTGCGCTGGGTGGCGCTGCTGGTCTTCATCGCCGCCGCGGTCACCGATTTCCTCGACGGCTATCTCGCCCGTATCTGGGGCCAGCAGTCTTCACTCGGCCGTATGCTGGACCCGATCGCCGACAAGCTGCTGGTCGCCTCTTGCCTGCTGATGCTGGCGGCGGAGGAAATCATCCACGGCTGGTCGTTGCTCGCTGCAGTCATCATCCTTTGCCGCGAGATCCTGGTGTCGGGCCTGCGCGAATATCTCGCCGAGCTGCGCGTCAGCGTGCCGGTGACACGGCTGGCCAAATGGAAGACCATCGGCCAGATGGTAGCGGTCGGCTTCCTCATCGCCGGACCGGCCGGCGACAAGATCGTGCCGGTGGTTACGCAGATCGGAATTTTTCTGATCTGGGCGTCGGCACTCCTGACGCTCTATACCGGCTGGGACTATATGCGTGCCGGCCTGCGCTACATGATCGAAGAGTAGCTTCATGAAGGTTCGTTATTTTGCCTGGGTACGCGAGCGCGTCGGCAAGCCGGAAGAGGAGGTCGACGTGCCAGCTGGCGTCGGCACGGTCGGCGAGCTGATCAAGTGGTTGTCTGAGCGCGGCGAGGAATATGCCTACGCCTTCGAGAACCCCAAGGTGATCCGCACGGCCATCGACCGCACCCATGTTCGCCCCGATGCCCCGATCAAGGGCGCCGCCGAGATCGCCTTCTTTCCGCCGATGACCGGCGGATAGCCTCTCCCGCAGGGGCCTCGGGCGGGCTACATTAATGGCCATGAGCCCAATCGCGACCGTCCGCATCCAGCGCGAGCCGTTCGACGCCGCCGCCGAGGCGGCTACGTTGACGCGCAACCGCACCGACGTGGGCGCGGTGGTCACCTTTACCGGAATCTGCCGCGGCGACGAGGCGGGTGAGCCGATCGCGGCGCTGAATCTTGAGCATTATCCGGGCATGGCGGAAGCCGAGATCGAACGCCACGTCGCCGAGGCCTGCGCGCGCTGGCCGCTGTCCGGCGTCAGCGTCATCCACCGGCATGGCCGCATCACGCCGGGCGAGGACATTGTGCTGGTGGTGACGACATCGTCGCACCGCGACGCCGCCTTCTCGGCAGCCGAATTTCTTATGGATTACCTGAAGACCCGTGCGCCATTCTGGAAGCAGGTCGAGAAGGCGAGCGGCAATACAAAGATATGGGTTGAGGCGAAGACGATCGACGATGCCGCCGCCGCGCGCTGGGCGGGTGAAGACCGGGCAGCGGAGTGAAGCGCGAGGAGCGGAACCCATGATCCGCGCGGTGGTCGCAAGCTTGGCACTGCTGGCGTTTTGCGCCGACGAGGCGCTGGCCGCGTCGGTCGTCTATTATGACGTGCTCGCCGGCGCCCATCCGCATGACGTGGCGCCGGCGCCGGATGGCACCATCTGGTACACCGCGCAGCGTCAGGGCGCGCTCGGCATTCTCGATCCCAAGACCGGCAAGGTCGTGCAGATTCCACTGGGCCGCGGCGCCGCCCCGCACGGCGTCATCGTCGGGCCCGACCGCGCCGCCTGGATCACCGAGGGCGGGCAGAACGCCATCGCGCGGGTCGATCCGGCCACCAGGGCGGTGAAGCTGTTTCCGCTGCCCGACGATTTTCCCGGCGCCAACCTCAACACCGCCACCTTCGACCGCAAGGGCATCCTCTGGTTTACCGGGCAGAACGGCGTCTACGGCCGCGTCGACCCGGCGACCGGCAAGGTGGAGGCCTGGCGAGCGCCCAAGGGCGTTGGCCCCTACGGCATCACAACGACGCCCGGCGGCGAGGTCTGGTACGCCTCGCTCGCCGGCGACCATATCGCCAAGGTGGACACCGTCAGCGGTGATGCGCTGATGGTGCCGCCACCGAAGCCCGGCGTCGGTCCGCGCCGCATCTGGTCGGACTCCAAGGGGCTGCTGTGGGTGAGCTTCTGGAACACGGGTGAGGTCGGCCGCTACGATCCCATCGCCAAGAGCTGGAAGGTGTGGCCGCTGCCGAAGAGCACAGGCGGCGCCTATGCCATCTATGTGGACGACAAGGACCGCATCTGGCTTTCTGATTTCAGTCTCAATGCCGTGTTGCGCTTCGATCCGGCGGCGGAGAAATTCGACATCTTTCCCAGCGACCGCCGCCGCGCCAGCGTGCGCCAATTGCTCGGCCGTCCGGGCGAGGTGTGGGGCGCCGAATCCGGCACTGACCGGCTCGTGGTGGTGCGGGATTGAACCTCAGCCGGCGCCATGTCCTGCAGCTGCTGGCGGCCGGTGCCGGGCTTGCCGCCGGCGCGCGGTCCGGACGGGCGCGCGAAACGCATATCCAGGCGCTCATCCATGCGGCGCGCGCCTATGAGCGGGTGTCGCAACGCATCGCCTTCATCTCCGCCGCCTTGCGCGGCACGCGCTATCTCGCCTATTCGCTGATCGGCGGCCCGCAGCGGCCGGAGCGTTTCGTCGTGCGCGACGATGGCTTCGACTGCGTCACCTATTGCGAGACGGTGCTGGCCGCCGCGCGCGCCCGCGATCTCGGGGACTTCAAGGATGTGCTGCGCACCATCCGCTATCACGGTGGTGTGGTCGCCTGGCGAGAACGCAATCACTATTTCTTCGACTGGGGCGAGCACAACGTCGCGAACGGGATCTGCAGCCATCTGCACATGGACGGCGAGGTGGAGATCGAGAAGACGATCTACTGGCACAAGGCGCTCGGCAAACGGCATTTCAAGATGGCCGTGATCCCGCGCAAGGTATTCCTCGCCAACACGGACAAGCTTGCCGACGGCGATATTGTCGGCTTCGTCACCCGGCGGCCCAACCTCGACTATTTTCACATCGGCTTTGTCATCTTCGGCAAGAAGGGCGAACTGTTACTGCGCCACGCCGCCAGGAGCCGGCACCGCGTACTCGACGAGCGGATGGACCGGTTCTGCGCAGTCAATCGCGTCGGCTATATCACGCTGCTGCGGCCGAGAGAGCCGGTGGATGGATGAGCAGCACGCCCTTCGCGTCGTGCGCAGGCTTGACCCAGGCATCCATGATAACTTTCGGCAATATGAAAGCCTCACGGTAAGGCAGTCTTCGCCATTCGACCGCTTGCGCCGGAATTCTGTGGTGGTTACGCCGCCGCGAATTGCGGCTGCACCGCTGCGGTGTAGTCTTCCATCAACTGCTTGGTGATGTTGCCGGGCGTGAAATTCCACTGGGCGATCTCGGACACGGCGGTCACTTCCGCCGCCGAGCCGGTGATGAAGCATTCGGAGAACCGGTCAAGCTCCTCCGGCATGATGCGCCGCTCGATCACCTCGATGCCGCGCTTCTTCGCCAGCGCGACCGCAGTCTGCCGGGTCAGCCCATCAAGGAAGCAGTCGGCGATCGGCGTGTGGATCTTGCCGTCCTTGACGAAGAAGATGTTGGCGCCGGTGCATTCGGCGACGCGTCCCTGCCAGTCCAGCATCATGGCGTCGGCATAGCCTTTGCGCTCGGCCGCGTGCTTGGAGATGGTGCAGATCATGTAGAGCCCGGCGGCCTTGGCCAGACACGGCGCGGTGCGCGGGTCGGGCCGGCGGTAGTCGGCGAGGTCGAGGCGGATGCCCTTCAGCCGCTGCTCGGGGTCGAAATAGCTCGGCCATTCCCAGGTGGCGATGGCGAGGTGGATGGTGTTCGACTGCGCCGAAACACCCATCATTTCCGAGCCGCGCCAGGCAACCGGGCGGACATAGGCTTCCTTCTTGCCGTTCCTCTCCAGCACCAGCTTCTTGGCGGCATCGATCTCGGCGACCGAATAGGGAATCTCGAAGTCGAGCACGTTGGCCGAGCGCTTGAGCCGCTCGGAGTGCTCGGTGCATTTGAAGATCTGTCCGCCATAGGCACGCTCGCCTTCGAACACGCAACTGGCATAGTGCAGGCCATGGCTGAGCACGTGCAGGTTGGCGTCCTGCCAGGGCACCAGTTTGCCATCGTACCAGATGACCCCCTCGAGACGGTCATAGGATTGCGCCGCCATCGTCTCCTCCTTCACGCGCCCCGAGGCTTGGTGTCTGCGCCCGATTCCGTCCGGCCCGACTGATGGCGCATTTTCCGCGCCTATTCCTACACTTTGCGTCGCGGGACAACACCCGGTAAAACCGGTCTTGCCCGTCGGCGCGCCGGCTTACGTGCCCGGTGTCCCGTCGGGGTGAGACATTCCGGCACGATCGTTTCGTCTCTGACGATCTTTTTGTAACTTAAAATCACAATATGTCAACATGGCTGACATAAATTTGAGCGCCAAGGCCGCGGCGGCGGCGGACAGTCTTGTAGAGCGGCCTGCCGCCACCCCGACGGCTGTCCCGGACGAGCCGGTCTGGGACATCATCGAACTGCTGTTCTTCGCCTACCGCGATTTCGTCGGTGACCCGGACGAGGTGCTCTCCACGCTCGGCTTCGGCCGCGCCCATCACCGCGTGCTGCACTTCGTCAACCGCAATCCCGGCATGAAGGTCGCCGATTTGCTCGACATCCTCAACATTACCAAGCAATCGCTCGGCCGCGTGCTCAAGCAGCTGGTTGACCAGGGCTATGTGCTGCAGAAGGAGGGCGCTCAGGACCGCCGCCAACGGCTGCTTTTTGTCACTGCCAAGGGCGAGGCGCTGGCGCTCAAACTTGTCGGCCTGCAAACCGAGCGCATTAATCGCGCCTTCGCCAGCCTCGGTCCCGGCGCGCATGAAGCAGCGCGGCGCTTCCTCACTGCCATGATCGACGACGACAACCGTGAAGGCGTGCTGCGCCTGATCGCGCGCGCCGACCACGCCGACAAGCCGCGGAGCCGATAGCGCATGTTCCTGAAAATCGGGCACCGATTTTCGGCCAAGATCGTGCGCAAGGCATAAGGCTGCGGAGGATACCGGCCGATGAGCCTGCCCGCCATGCTCGCCGACGACGCTCCGCATCTGCTGATCGTCGACGACGACCGCCGCATCCGCGACCTGCTTTCGCGCTTTCTCGCGGCCGAAGGCTACCGGGTGACCACCGCGGAGACCGCGGCCGACGCGCGCGCCAAGCTCGAGGGGCTGCGCTTCGACCTGCTCATTCTCGACGTGATGATGCCGGGCGAGTCCGGCTTCGACTTCGCCAAGGCGATCCGTGCCGCCGCCAACAATGTGCCGATCCTGATGCTCACCGCGCGCGATGCCGCCGAAAGCCGCATCCAGGGTCTGGAGATCGGTGCCGACGATTATCTGTCCAAACCGTTCGAGCCGCGCGAGTTGTCGCTGCGCATCGCCAGCATTCTCAAACGCGCACAACCAGCGGCGGCGTCGCCGGCGGAATCGGTAAGCTTCGGGCCCTTCGTCTATCACCTGGTGCGCGGCGAATTGCGCAAGGGCGAGGAGATCATCCGGCTGACCGACCGCGAGCGCGAGATGCTGCGCGTGCTGGCGGCTTCAGCGGGCGAGACGGTGACGCGTGTTTCGCTCGCCGGCAATGGCGGCTCGGTCAGCGAGCGTGCGGTCGACGTGCAGATTAACCGCCTGCGCCGCAAGGTAGAACGCAATCCGGCCAATCCGCTCTTCGTGCAGACCGTGCGCGGTGTCGGCTACCGGCTGGTGATCGCCACATGAGCAATCTCGACATCGGCATGGCCGCGGTGCGGTCAATCCGCAGTGCACTCGGTCGTGCCGGCGAGCACTGGCGTCGCGTCAGCGAGACGCCGGCAATGCGCAGGGCCGGTGCCGGGCTCGGCCGGCTGCGCGACGGCTGGCGGCGAATGAGCCGCTGGCTCAAAGGCGTGATGCCCAAGGGACTTTATGCGCGCGCTCTGCTCATCATCATTGCGCCGATGGTGATCCTGCAATCGGTGGTGGCCTTCGTGTTCATGGAGCGGCACTGGAACCTGGTCACCCAGCGGCTATCGGCCGGCGTGGTGCAGGACATCGCCGCGCTGATCGACGTTTATCGCGGCTATCCGCAAGACATCGACCGCGCGCAGATCAAGCGCATTGCGCAACAGCGGCTTGGCCTGGTGGTCGACTTCCTGCCGCTCGGCGACCTGCCGCCGCCGGGGCCAAAGCCGTTCTTCTCGCTGCTGGATCAGGCGCTGTCAGAGGAATTGCGCAAGCAGATCGGCCGGCCGTTCTGGATCGACACCGTCGGCAAGTCGGCGCTTGTTGAGATCCGGGTACAGCTCGACCGTTCGGTGATGCGCGTGTTCGCGCGGCGCAGCGCAGCCTACGCCTCCAATTCGGAAATCTTCTTGCTCTGGATGGTCGGCACCTCCTCGGTGCTGCTCGCCGTCGCCATCGTCTTTCTGCGCAATCAGATCAAGCCGATCCTGCGACTGGCCGACGCCGCTGAAAGTTTCGGCAAGGGGCGCGAGGTGCCGAATTTCCGCCCACGCGGCGCCCGCGAGGTGCGGCGCGCGGCCGTCGCCTTTATCGAGATGAAAACGCGCGTGGAGCGCGCGATGGAGCAGCGCACTGCCATGCTGGCCGGCGTGTCGCACGACCTGCGCACCGTGCTCACCCGCTTCAAGCTGGAATTGGCCCTGATCGGAGACAGTCCGGAGATCGAGGCCATGAAACGCGACGTCGACGAGATGGCGCGCATGCTGGAGGCCTATCTCGCCTTCGCCCGCGGCGACCTCGGCGAGCAGTCGGCGCCGACCGAAATGTCCGATTTCCTCGACGAGCTGAAACTCGACGTCGAGCGGCACGGCCACAAGGCCACCGTCGTATTCCACGGCCCGCCGATCGTCACCGTGCGTCCAGCCGCGTTCCGGCGCTGCCTGGCTAACCTGGTGTCGAACGCCGCGCGCTTCGCGTCCTCGATCGCCATCACCGGCCATCGCGACCACCGCTGGCTTACCATCACCGTCGACGATGACGGGCCGGGCATCCCTGCGGAAATGCGAGAAGACGTGTTCAAGCCGTTCCTGCGGCTCGACGACGCCCGCAACCAGGACGAGGGGGGTACCGGGCTGGGGCTGGCGATCGCGCGCGACATTGCGCGCTCGCACGGCGGCGACATCATGCTCGGCGACAGCCCGCTCGGAGGCTTGCGGGCGACGGTGCGGGTGCCGGTGTGATCCTGGATTGCGCGTGATTTTGCCCGAAAACCGGCTCCCACTTTTCGGGATCACGCGCTAAGCCGCTTCCGGCTCCTCGTCCTCGTAGCGCCTGCGGCGGCGCCGGCGCGGTCCGCGCAGGATGCAGGCCGGGATGGCGCAGAGGTCGTTCAGGAAACCGGCCCAGCGCTCGGCGCTGGCCAGACCGCGGTCGAGCGCCGCCATGGTGCGGTCGAGCCCTTCCTCCTCATCGTCCACCCACACCGAAAGCACGCGCGCGAACATCAGCGCGGCACCTTGTGCGCGCACCGCGCCGCGCGGACCGGCGCTACCAATGCCGGCGGCTTCCAGCATCCAATGCTGCGAGCGGACCGCCATGGCGTTGAGCGCAAGCGCGAGGCCGGGATTGCGCCGCCCCGAATGCAGGATCGAGCGTACCGCCTCCTTGTAGGGGGCCAGCGCTTCCAGTCGGCGCATGAGCACGTCGAACAGTCGCTCGCGCGGCGACTCTTCCATCATGTCGGCGTCGCCGCCGGCGAGCACGGCGCGGTCGATGTCTTTCACGTGGGCGGCGAAGATCGCCAGCACCGAGCCGAACTCGGCGCGCAACTGCGACAGCTTCAAACCGGCGCGGCCGGCGACCTCGGCCAGACCGATGTCCCCGATCGGTTGTTCGGCGAGCAGCACCATCAGCGCGTCGACCGCCTTGTCGCGGTCGGACGTGCCGCGCGGCGGCGGCGCGCTCGGGGCCTTGCGTTGACGTTTCGTCCTGCGAGCCATGGCGGCCTCCCGTGGGGCTGGAGTTTGACCCTCATCTAAGATCGCAATCGCGACCGTTCTAGGGCGGTTCCGCTAGCCAGCCAGTTCGCGCGAACGGCGCGTGGCGGCGGCGACGGCCCTCGTCAGGAGCGCATCGAAGCCGCCGGGACCCATGAGCACCGCCAGCGCGGCGGCGGTGGTGCCGCCAGGCGAGGTCACGTTCTGCCGCAGGGTGGCGGCGTCGAGATTGGAGCGATGCAGGAGTTCGCCGGAGCCGGCGACGGTCTCGCGCGCCAGCCGCGCGGCGAGTTCGGACGGCAGGCCGGCGGCGATGCCGGCCTGAGCCATGGCTTCGGCCAGCAGAAAGACATAGGCCGGGCCGGAGCCGGACACGGCGGTGACCGCGTCCATCAATGTCTCGTCGCGCACCCATTCGACGCTGCCGATGGCGGCGAGCAATGCGGACGCCTGCTTGCGCTGGCGCGCCGAGACCGGCGCGTTACCGGTGGCGACGGTGATTCCGCGGCCGATGGCGGCCGGCGTATTCGGCATAGCGCGCACGATCGCCGTGCCCGGCGGCAACGCATCTTGCAGGAAGCGCAACGTGCGCCCGGCCATGATGGAGAGTGCCAGCGTTGTCTTGCCGGTGTAGCCGCGCAGCGCGGGCAGCGCCGCGGGCGCGATCTGCGGCTTGACCGCGATCACGATGGCCGCAGCGTGCGCCGGCTTGTCCGGATTGAGCTTGAGCCCGCGCCGCGCCAGCGCCTTGATCGTCTTGCTCGGCTGCGGCTCCAGCACGACGATTTTCCCGGGGCCGAGGCCGCGCGCCAGCCAGCCGTCGAGCATGGCCTGGCCCATCTTGCCGGCGCCGAGCAGCACCAGCAGGCCGGGGAATTTGGCGAGCGTTTTCGGATCGGCCGGGGGTTTCTTCATCCCGCTATGATAGCGGCAAATTCGTCGTCACGCCTCGCCCGAAGTTTCGAACATGGCGGCGGCCAGCGCCTCCCTGGCGCCCTTGCCGGCCCAGACCACGAATTGGAAGGCGGTGAAATAGCGCTCGCAGCAGTCGAGCGCGGTGGACAACAGCACCTCGCACTGCCGGCCGGAGGCCGCCACCCCGCCCGCCAGCACCAGGGCGTGGCGGAACATGACGATGCCTTCCTTGGTCCACAGGTCGAAATGGCCGACCCAGAGCTGCTCGTTGATCAGTGAGATCAGCGCCTGCACCTCGCCGCGCCGCCGCTCGGGAACCTTGAGGTCGAAGGCGCAGGCGAGATGCAGCGCCTCGATGTCGATCATCCAGGTGTAGGACAGTTGGTAGTCGGTCCAGCGGCCGGTGACCAGGATGGTGATCTCGTCGTCGCCGGCGCGCTCGAACGACCAGTCATTGCCGGCTGCCAAACGCTCGACCACGTCGAGGGGATTGATGTGATGCTCGTCCGCGTAGGAGATGTGGGACATGACGTCTCCGCTTGGCCGATTGGAGCGAGAGGAAACGCACGCCACCGTACGCGCACAGCACGCTCGTGGGCCCGCCCGGGCCCGGACCAGGCTATTGACTCTGGGAATACGAGATGCCTGGACGCCGGAAAACGAATCACGGAGCAAACCGACTATAACGCGCTCGATTCCGCCGCCAAAGGCATCGTGTGACGCCAATGAGCCGTGATTTGCCCCGGCCTCGCAACCGCGCCGGCCGGAATCTCCACAGCGAATGCTGCGTCAAACTGACTCGGTAGTGGATAACAGCGCTGCCGGTAAACGCGGCGAACCGGTCTTGCGTCCGGCGCGACCCGCCGGAAAACACAAGCACTCAGTCGAACAGGCTCGACACCGACTCCTCGGAGGCGGTGCGGGCGATCGCCTCGCCGATCAGCGGCGCGATCGGCAGCGTGCGGATATTGCCGGCGGCGCGTATCGCATCGGTGGCCTGGATGGAGTCAGTAATGACCAGTTCCTTCAGCCGCGACTTGGCGATGCGCGCTACCGCGGCGCCGGAGAGCACGCCGTGGCTGATATAGGCGTAGACTCCCTTGGCGCCCTGCGCGAGCAGGGCGTCGGCGGCGTTGACCAGGGTGCCGCCCGAGTCGACGATGTCGTCGACCAGTACGCAGGTATGACCGTCGACCTCGCCGATTACGTTCATCACTTCGGATTCGCCGGCCCGCTCGCGCCGCTTGTCGACGATGGCGAGTGGCGCGTTGATGCGCTTGGCGAGCCCGCGCGCGCGCGCCACGCCGCCGACGTCGGGTGACACCACCATGACGTTTTCGAGATCGAAGCGCTCCTTGATGTCGCGCACCATCAGGGGCGAGGCGTAGAGATTGTCGGTTGGGATGTCGAAGAAGCCCTGGATCTGGCCGGCATGCAGGTCGAGCGTCATCACCCGGTCGGCGCCTGCACGGGTGATCAGGTTGGCGACCAGCTTGGCCGAGATCGGCGCGCGCGGGCCCGGCTTGCGGTCCTGGCGGGCGTAGCCGAAATACGGGATCACCGCGGTGATGCGGCGCGCCGAGGCGCGCCGTAACGCGTCGACGATGATCAGCAGCTCCATCAGGTGGTCGTTGGCCGGAAACGAGGTCGACTGGATGACGAAAACATCGGCGCCGCGTACGTTTTCCTGGATCTCGACGAAGATCTCCATGTCGGCAAAGCGCCGGACCACCGCGTCGGTCAGCGGGGTCTTCAGGTAGTCACCGATCGCCTGCGCCAAAGCGGGGTTGGAGTTGCCGGCGACGAGCTTGATCGCTCCGTTCTTGCCCGCCATCCAAAACCCCTCGCGTTGAAATCGCGCCACGTCACGCCACAGGCGGCGTGGTCATAACAAGGCGGACAGGGGTGGGCAATACGGGCAAAAACCATTGTCCCCGCGCCTTTTTCGCGCCCGCGCGGCCGCTCAGCGCCGGCTCGCGGCAGCGAGGGTGACCGTCTGCCGCGCGGAGACGGCAGCCACCGGCACCGGCCGGCGCCGCGGCAGCGGCACCGCAGGTACCGCGCTGGCCGGCGCGGCCTCGGGTTGTTCAGCCGGCAGCGGATCTGCGCGCGGACGGAATATGCGGAAAATGCCGGCGGCCTCCGGCGTAGACGCGTCCGGCGCGGCCGCCGCCATCTGCGGGCCGGCCGGCGCGTTCGGTGCCACCTCGGGCGAGGTCAGGAAGGCGGCGAGCTCGCCCATGCTGCTGTAGGCGATCCGCTGCAGCATCGCGTCGTCGGCGACCCGCCAGCCCTTGAGCTTGCCCTTGGCGGTTTCCGCGCCGCTGATACGCAGGGCGCGATGCTGCTCGCCGTCGAACACGTCCCAAACCCAGGAGATCGTGGTCTTGCCCTTGTCCATCTCGGCGGCGAGATAGCCGCGCACGCGATATACCGAAGGACTTTCGCGCGAAACCACGGCGAGTCGGCGTGACTGCGCTTGCTCGTTGAGGTTCTGAACCAGTTTGTGGAATTGCGCGGGCGGCGGGCCGTCGATGGACTCGAAGGCGACACTGGCGCCGCTCGGCTGCGCGGCGGAGACATTTTGCTGGCCGTCGAGTTTGCAGCCAACGAGCAGGATTGCGCAGGCAGCGCCCATCATCGCGCCAGGCCGATACGCGTAACGCGCCGCGCGCAAAGCGCCACGGCTCCAACTCCACTGCATGACACCCCTGCGGCCTTGTTGCCGTCCAATCCCCCGCGGCCGGAGGCAACGGTAGCGGCTGGAACCCGCCGGAGTCCAGTGAGCATGCCCCGACTTGGGGATGATCCGCCTAGGTCGCAAGCGCGATGGCGTTGATATGTCGGCCGTAATCCGGTTCGCCAAGGCGCGTTGTGCGTCGGTAGCTGTAAAAGCGTGCGGGCTCGGCATAGGTGCACAAGCCAAGGTCCTCGAATTTCACAATGCCGGCGCGTTGAACTTGTTCGGCGATATAGCCGGCCAGATCGAACATGGCATGGCCGGCGTGCGGTGACGGCGTGAAGAAACGCGCATTGTCAGTGTCGGCGGCGAGGAAGCGGTCGACGAATTCCGGGCCGACCTCGTAACTCGGTTGCCGGATGGTGGGACCGAGGGCCGCCGCGATGCGCGCGCGGTTGGCGCCGAGTCCCACCATGGCGGCGACGGTCGCCTCGATCACGCCGCCGAGTGCGCCGCGCCAGCCGGCATGGGTGGCGCCGATGACGCCGGCTTCTGCGTCGGCAAAGAGCAACGGCCCGCAGTCGGCCGTCGAGACGCCGACAGCCAGCGCCGGCACACGCGTGACCACTGCGTCGGCGCGCGGCCGGCCCGCGGTGGTCCACGGCTCTTCGGCGACCACCACGTCGGGCGAATGGACCTGGTGGGGCGTGAGCAGACGGTCGGGGGCGACACCCAGTGCGGCCGCCATGCGGGCCCGGTTCTCGTCGACCTTGGCCGGCGTATCGTTGGAACCGACGCCGCCGTTGAGTGTGGCGTAGACGCCCTGCGAGACGCCGCCGTCGCGGGTGAAGAAGCCGTGGCGGATCGGCGCGAGCCGGGCGAGCGAGTGAGCCTGCAGCATGGAAGGTTGCCTGTTATCGGAATCCGAGGTTCGTTCCGACCGTGCGGACAATCAAGAGGGACAATCCCGCCGACGGATCATGGTTGCAATAACATGCGTCAGCGCTCGAAGGCGGGTGGCATGCCGAGCGATGGATGGGCGAAGGCGGCGGCCTTGAACAGACCGCCCATGTCGCCGCGCCCATAACCGGTCAGCCGCACCAACGCGCGGTCGATGTCGGCGGTGACCGCCGGGGCAGCGCGGGCCTTGAGCTTTTGCGCGCGCGTGTCGATGCCGAGCCGTTGCAGCAGGCGCGCCTGTTCGATCGGGCCGAAGCCGTTGACGCCCATCGCTTCGACCGCGCGCCTGAGCGCCTCGAAGTCCACATGCGCGGTAAGGTCGACGGTTCCCGGCGCGGACAGCACGTCGGCATAGGCGTGGCGGCCGACCGCCTGCAGGGTGTCGCCGACCGCGCTGTCCGCATGGCCGTAGTCGATCACCAGTGCGGCCCCACGGTCGCGCGCGATGCGCCGGCCCAGTTCCATGCCCGTGTTATCGGCGCGCCACTCGAAGATCATGGAGTTGGCCGCCGCGCGCACCGCCGGCGGCAGCACCCGGTCGAATCCCGGGATCGGATCGGGCGCCTCGGTGAAAGCGAGCTTGTCTTCCGCGTCTATTTCGACGCGTCGCTCGTGCCAGCCGTCCTTTCGTTTCACCGCCTGACTCACCGGCAGCGCGTCGAAGAACTCGTTGGCGACGACGATTGAAGGACCCTGCGGCACCTCGGCGAAGCCGTCGTGCCAGAATACCGGCACCGGCACGCCCTCCAGCGTGCGCTCCTGCTGCGCCTTCAGTGCCGGACTGATCTCGACCAGGTGCAGCACGATGGCCTCGCGGAAGCCGGGCAGCACCTGCACCGCGCGCAGCGCATCATTCATCAGCGTGCCGCGGCCGGGGCCAAGCTCGATGACGCGCACGTTTTCCGGCGAGCCCATCTGCGTCCATACTGCCGCCACCCAGAGACCGATCAATTCGCCAAACATCTGGCTGACTTCCGGCGCGGTGATAAAGTCGCCGCGCGCGCCAAGCGGATCGCGCGTCATGTAGTAGCCGTGCTCCGGATGGGCGAGGCAGAGCGCCATGTATTCGGAAACCGGCATCGGCCCGGCCACGGCGATGCGCCGGCGGATTTCGGTTTCCAATGGCGATGCATCGTTCACGCCCGATTCTCCAGCGGCGAATGTTTCAGCGCGTAGGCAATGAAGGCGAGGCCGGCGAGGAACAGTGGCACCGACAGCAGGATGCCCATGGTCATGCCGCCCCACAGGAAGCCGAGTTGGGCGTCAGGCTCGCGGAAGAACTCGCAGGTGACACGCGCGATCGCGTATCCGACCGCGAAGCAGCCGATGATCAGGCCCGGCCGCTTCAGCGCGCCGGCGCGGATCAACAGCGCCAGCACAGCCAGCAGCACCAGGCCTTCCAGCGTCGCCTCATAGAGCTGGCTGGGATGGCGCGGCAGCGGGCCGCCAGTGGGAAACACCATGGCCCAGGGGACGTCACTCGGCCGGCCCCACAATTCGCCGTTGATGAAGTTGGCGATGCGCCCGAGGAACAGGCCGATCGGCCCGACCGCGCAGGTGACGTCGCCGAGCGAGAGGATGGGGATGCCGCGGCTGCGGGCGAACAGCACGACCGCAAGCACGCAGCCGGTGAAGCCGCCGTGGAATGACATGCCGCCATGCCAGACCTCGACCGCCTCCAGCGGGTGTGCGGCGAAATAGGGGAGGTTGTAGAACAGCACGTAGCCGATGCGGCCGCCGAGGATGATGCCAAGCGTCACCCAGAGGATGAAGTCGTCGAAATCGACGGTGGTCATCGGCGCCTGGCCGCCCCACAAGCGGCCGGCGCGGATGATGGCGCGGGCGTAGAGCCAGCCGAGCAGAATGCCGGCGATATAGGCGAGCGCATACCAGCGGATGGCGAAGGGGCCGATCTGCACCAGCACCGGGTCGAAACTGGGATAGGGAATGACGAGCCAAGGCATCTGTTGATTTCCGATCTGGGGATGGCCGAAGCGCGCCCCCGCGCGCCGCCCGATACCGGGCCAGTGTTAGCATGCCGGGTCTTGCGGCGGGATGACCGGACCGCCATTGTTGAGGCCAGACCGGCGGGAGGCGAAGCATGACCCAGACCAGCAACCGCTTTTTCGACGAGATGGCGCGCCTGATGAACGACGCTGCCGGGGTCGCGCAAGGGGTCCGGCGCGAATTCGACACCCTGTTCCGGGCGCAGGCCGAGCGCATCCTTCGCGAGCTCGACGTGGTCCCGCGCGAAGACTTCGAGGCGGTCAAGGAAATGGCCCAGCTCGCCCGCGAGGAAAACGAGGCGCTCAAGACCCGCGTCGAAGCGCTGGAGGCCAAGCTGAGCGGCAAGCCGGCGGAAAAACCGGCCAAAAAAGCCAAAGGCGTTGCCGAATCCGACTGAATTCGCCGGTGTTTAGGGCTTTCTTGCCCTTTGGGACCCGGCCCGCTATAACCCCGCGCGCATCGCGGCCCCCGGCACCCCTGGAGGCTTGCCGCGTTCGCAGGCGGCCGAAAAGCCGCCTTTTTCCATAGGATTAGATGAGGATTCCACAATGGCGAGCGTCCTTGAAATGAAGGCGACGCCGCGTCCGAAAGGCGGCAAGGGGGCCGCCCGGGCTGCGCGTCGCTCCGGCCGTGTGCCGGCGGTGATCTACGGCGACAACAAGCCCCCGGTGATGGTGCTGATCGAGCACGACGAGCTGAAAAAGCGCATCTATAACGGGCGCTTTCTCACCACGCTGTACGACCTCGAGGTGGAGGGCACCAAGCACCGCGTGATCCCGCGCGACTTTCAGCTCGACGCCCTCAAGGACCTGCCGATACACGTCGACTTCCTGCGCGTCACCGAGGGCGCCACCATCCGCGTGCACATTCCTGTGCACGTGCTCAATACCGACCAGTCGCCCGGCGTGAAGCGCGGCGGCGCGGTCAATATCGTCACCCATAACGTCGAGGTGATCTGCCCGGCCGATTCGATCCCGGATGCGATCGACGTCGACATCGCGGGTTTGGAGATCAACCACTCCAGGCACCTGAGCGACGTGACCTTGCCGTCCAACGTGCGGGTGATCGGCCATGAGGATATGACGCTGGTCACCGTGGTGCCGCCGTCCGGCTACGCCGAAGAGCAGAAGGCCGCCGCCGAAGCGGCCGCCGCCGCAGCGGCAGCGGCGACTGCGGCTGCGCCCGGCGCCGAAGGCGCCGCGCCCGGTGCTGCACCCGGCGCCGCACCTGCGCCCGGCGCCGCGCCTGCGGCGGCCGGCGCGCCCGCGGCCGAGAAGAAGTGAGGCGGCGCCGGAGCGCCGTCTCGTTCGCCTTCGTAACGTCGGCATCGCGCGTGATCCCCGAAGGCCGTGCCGCGGCCTTCGGCGGGAGCATGCGTTGGCCCATCCAACCTTGAGGCGGCGACGCCGTTGACGCCATGCTGCTTTTCGTCGGCCTCGGCAATCCCGGCCCGCGTCATGTCGACAACCGGCACAATGTCGGCTTCATGGCAGTGCAGGCGATCGCACGCCGGCACAACATCGCGCCCTGGCGTCGACGCTTTCAGGGCGTGGCCGTGGAAGGCATTATTGCCGGCGAGCGTGTGCTGCTGCTGCTGCCGGGCACCTATATGAACGAGTCAGGCCGCGCCGTGCAGGAGGCGGCACGTTTCTACAAGCTTGAGCCCGACCACATCGTCGTTTTTCACGACGAAGTCGACCTGAGGCCCACGAAAGTGCGGGTGAAGACCGGCGGTGGCGTCGCCGGGCACAATGGTTTGCGCTCTGTCACCGCCCATATCGGCAACGACTACCGGCGTGTACGCATCGGTATCGGCAAGCCCGACGTGAAGGAGATGGTGCCGATGCACGTGCTCGGCGACTTCGCCAAGAGCGAGTGGCCATGGGTGGAATCGTTGTGCGACGTGATGGCAGACAATGCCGACCTGCTGGTCGCCGGCAAGGACTCCAGTTTCCAGAACCGGGTGCATCTCGCCATGGAGGCCAAGGGCTTCGATACGGACGACGATGCGCCGGATAGTGATTGATCCAACCAACCAGACCACGCGGAATACTTTATGGGCTTCAAATGCGGCATCGTCGGCCTGCCCAATGTCGGCAAGTCGACGCTCTTCAATGCGCTGACCGAGACGGCGGCGGCGCAGGCCGCCAACTATCCGTTCTGCACCATCGAGCCGAACGTCGGCGAGGTGGCGGTGCCGGATACGCGGCTCGCCGAACTGGCCAAGCTGGCCAAATCGGCGGAGATCGTTCCGACGCGGCTTACCTTCGTCGACATCGCCGGGCTGGTGCGCGGCGCCTCGAAAGGCGAGGGGCTTGGCAACCAGTTCCTCGCCGCCATTCGCGAGGTCGACGCCATCGCACACGTGGTGCGCTGCTTCGAGGACGGTGACGTCACGCACGTCGAGGGCAAGGTCGATCCTGTCGCCGACATCGAGACGATCGAGACCGAATTGATGCTGGCCGACCTCGACTCCCTGGAAAAGCGTGTCGACGCGCTGGAGAAGAAGGCGAAGGGCAACGACAAGGAAGCGAAGGAGACGCTCGACCTGGTGCAGCGTGCGCTGGCGCTCCTGCGGGACGGCAAGCCGGCACGGCTCATGCCACGCAAGCCGGAGGAGGAAAAAGTCTTCCACACGCTCGGCCTGATCACGGCGCTGCCGGTGCTCTATGTCTGCAATGTCGAGGAGGCGTCCGCCGCCACCGGCAATGACTTCTCCCGCCGGGTCGAGGAACGCGCCCGGGCGGAAGGCGCCGCCAGCGTGGTGATCTCCGCCAAGATCGAATCCGAGATCGCGGTGCTGCCGCCGGGCGAGCGCGCCGACTATCTGGAGGCGGTCGGCCTCAAGGAGCCGGGCCTCAACCGTCTGATCCGCGCCGGCTATGCGCTCCTCGATCTGGTTACCTTCTTCACCGCCGGGCCGAAGGAAGCGCGCGCCTGGACGGTGACGCGCGGGGCGCGCGCGCCGCAAGCGGCCGGCGCCATCCATAGCGACTTCGAGCGCGGCTTTATCCGCGCCGAGACCATCGGCTACGACGATTATCTGGCCTGCGGCGGGGAGACCGGCGCGAAAGAGGCGGGCAAGATGCGGCTGGAAGGCAAGGACTACGTGGTGAGCGACGGCGACGTGATGCATTTCCGCTTTGCGACATAGGCCAATCGCCCAGCCGGCGTACAAAAATGCCTGTCCTCCCCCGCGAAAGCGGGGCATCCGGGAACCGCGGCGTTTAGCTAGAATATCACAGGCACCAGTTACCGGATCCATGCGCTTTCGCGGATGATGGCAGGGACATGAGCACCAAACGCCACTGGGAAGACTTCGTGCCCGGCGCCGTCGAGATCTACGGTCCACGCCTGGTCACGCGCGAGGAAATCGTCGCCTTCGCCGCCGAGTTCGATCCGCAGCCCATGCATCTCGACGAGGCGGCGGCCAGCGCCACGCTGCTGGGCGGGCTGGCCGCCTCCGGCTGGCATAGCTGCTGCCTGCTGATGCGCATGCTCGCCGACGGAATTCTGCTCGGCGCCGCCGGCATGGGCGCGCCCGGCGTCGACCAGGTGCGCTGGCTGAAACCCTTGCGGCCCGGCACGCAGATCCGCCTGCGCGCCACCGTGCTGGAAATGCGGGCCTCGACCAGCCGGGCCGAGCGCGGCTTCGTCAAATTTCTCTTCGAATTGCTTGACGAGCAGGATGCGGTGCTCATCGACCTGACCTGCTCGCAGATGATCGTGCGGCGCGAGCCCGGAGCGCCGACATGAAATTTCTCGAGGACATCCGCGTCGGCGATGTTTATGAAGTCGGCCGCCATACCTTCAGCGCGGAGGAGATCAAGAGCTTCGCCCGCCGCTTCGATCCGCAGCTTTTCCATATCGATGAAGAAGCGGCCAAGGCTTCGCATTTCGGCGCGCTCTGCGCCTCCGGCTGGCACACTGCGCTGGTCTGGATGCGGCTGATGGTTGCCTATCGTCGACGCGAGGCGGAAGCCGCGCGCGCGCGTGACGAGCCGGTGCCCGGCATCGGCCCGGCGCTCGGCTTCCGCGAGCTCAAATGGTTGAAGCCGGTCTATGTCGACGACACCATCGACTACCGCAGCGAGGTGATCGAGACGCGCCCCTCCGGCAGCCGGCCCGGCCTCGGGCTGATGACCATCCGCTCCATCGGCGTGAACCAGAACGGCGAAACGGTGATCTCGTTCCTCAGCACCACCTTCGTCGAGCGGCGAGCGGGCGCGGCGCGCGCCTAGGGCTGCTGCATCTTCACCTGATTGACCACCGCCGACGGCAACACGTCCAGATAGGGGCCGAGCAGGAAGGCCTCGCCCGAGCCGGCACCGTACATGCGGTCGTGGGCATCGATCATGGCACGCACCGGGCGGCGGCAGGCCGCGATCGAGTCAATGATCAGGTCGTTGATTTCGTCGGGTCGCAGGCCGGCGCGGTAGCGCGGATCGGTGGCGACCTTGTGCACGATGCAGTCGGTCGCCCGGTGCACCAGCGGCAACAGCGCGGCGTCGCGCTGCGGCACCGGCATTTGCAGCCAGGCGGTGCGATCGCTGGTGACGGGGTTATCGAGGGACACATTCAACACAAGCGACAATCCGAAAAGCGCTTGCAGAATCATCGGCCTGCCTTTTGGCGAATCAGCGTCTGCAAAGCAGGTATCGCAGGCCGAGTCGGGCCGCACGCGAAACCTGAATCGCGGTCGCCGTAAGGCCACCGGTGTGGAGTTCGAGTCACAGTCGCGCGGAATGGCGTGCGGCCGGAACGGATGCGGGATTTTGAGTCAAGCGATTCAAAAGACTCAACTTTTCAAGCGACGCCGGTCCTGCGCCACGGAACCAAGGCGGCGGCGAGGTGGTTGTGCGGCTGTCATGGTCAAACAAACGCCAAACCACCGGGCGGACGCCAACGTGCCGATGAGCGCGGCGCAGGCCGATGAGCTCAAGCAGCTGGCTTTCGACGCCTATGAGCCGGAGGCATTCCAGGCGCAATTGACCGCGGCGCAGGCGGCTGTGCGCATCGAGATGCTGAAGGCCAAGCTGAAGCTGCTCGACACGCCGCCGCACACATTGTGACCACATTGGGCCGGCCGGAACCGGCACAATAGTCATGCGCATCGGTCGAGGAACAGGTCACATGCCGCCGCGTTCTTTCCGCTGCACAACAGCAGGCAGGAGGAACTCATGCACCGATATCGTCACGCTGCCGTCGCGGCGATGCTGCTCGCCGGCGCGGGCGCCGCGAGCGCGCAGACGACCGTGATCACGGCGAGCCCGCGCAAACGCGGACCGTCGTCACCACCGAGCCGTTGCAACTGACGCCCGTGCAGCGCCAGACGATCTACCGCACCATCGTGCGGGAGGCGGCTGTGCCGCCGCCGACCATCGAATACCGCGTCGGTGCACGCGTGCCGGACGGCGTGCAGCTCTACAGCGTTCCGCAATCGGTTGCGGTCGAGGTGCCGGTGGTGAAGGCCTACAAGTACATGGTGGTGAACAACCACGTGGTGCTGGTCGATCCGGCAACCAGCCAGGTCGTCGCCGAATTTGCTCAATAGGCGGCATGGGAAAGGTCGCGCGACCCGGCGTCGGGCGGCTGGGTCGCGCGGCGCGTATTTACCGTGCGGCGCGCAGGGCCGCCATGCGCGCGGCGCGAGCGCTGGATTTTCTTCTCGGCAGGGCTCATAATATCTGTTGAGGAGCTTCAGGGAATGTCGACGATCAATTACAAGGCCCCGTCCGAGCTGTTTCCCAGCCGCAGCCGGAAGTCGCGGCGTCCGATCGGATACAAACGTTTTCCCACCGCCGCCGAGGCGATCCGCTACGCCGTCGAGGAATTGCCGCCGGAGCTGCTGCTCGGCGCCTATCTCGAAGTCGAGGAACAGCGCTTCGACGGCAACGGCATCCGCCGTCTCTACGACAGCGCCGACTATCCGCTGCCGCGCAAGGCGGCGATGGCGGGCTGATCGGTAAAACGACCAACTCATCTCCGGAACGAAATTTGCACGGCCGCGTTGCAAGGTGACGCAACCGCCATGCATTCGCGACGAATGCCAGACCACAAGGAGCCGGCATGGCCGACAGAACTGCATTGGGAATGATCGGTCTGATGCTTGGCGCCGCGACCGTGTTTGTCACGGTGACGGGCGCAATCGTGGTCGGCGGCTACAGCGGACCGCTCGACGCCCGCAACGTCGCCCCGGCAGTCGCGAGTTCGTCGGTTGCCGCGCGCTGAGTGCGTGCCTTCCTCTCTGGTCGTAAAAAAGCCCCGCCGGAGCGGGGCCCAAGTTGCTGGGAGGAGGTGGTCGAACGCGTGGGTGTCCTGGATGGAGATCCATCGCAGCGCGTCCGCCGACCGGCACTGTACCCGGCCTCGTCAGGGGCGGGAGGTGGCCGGCTTCGTCATCGCCGCAATCCACAGGACGGGACAACTCATATAGCCTGGTAGCCTGGCCGCCCTGTCGGCGGCCCCGGCGCGGGCCGCGCCATCGCCGCAGCCTGGCAATGGCGCCTTCTTTACCCGGTCAGCCGTCGTGGTGCTCGCCTTGATGCCGTTCGCCCTGTTGCCGCCCGCCATTCGGGCGCTCGCTTGGCGCGGGCTGCTGCGGCGGGATTTTCCAGTGCGTGAGGCTGTCGGCGATGACCTTCATCGCCGTCATGGCTGCATGGCTCAGGCTGGCGTAGCCGGCGACTTCGCGGCTGACCCGGTCGCCCTCGTTGCGCAACATGTCGCGTACGCCTTGCAGCTCGAGAATGACCCGGTCGATCTCCTCCATCGAGGCACCGGAGACGCGCCGGATCAGCGCGTTCAGATTGTCGGCCGCCGGCGTGTCGGCCTGCTCCACGTCGTTGTGTGGACGGCGCGGTGCGGCCACATCGCGGCGGACGAATTCGCGGATCTCGCCTTCAAACGCGGTCACCGCCTTGTCGAGGTCGCCCAGCTTTTCGGGCGGACGCCGGTTCGGCGCATATCGCTCCGGACCGCTTGTCTCCGCTTCGCTTCTCTCCGCACCGAAACGCTCGGGTCTGATCGCTGTCATGCTTAACTCCTGCTCATGCGTAACCGCTGCGCTGGCACCCCCACCAGCGGCGCGGATTGCCGCACGGAACTTGGGCGCCGGTGGGGCGCGGCGGGGGCGCTACCGAGGCGGGGAGCGCGGGCAACGGCGGCGCGGCTCACGCGCGCACTTTAGAATTTGCGGCCGATGCCCCTGTTGCTGTCTAGCGGCAGGTGGCGGCGATGCTGCTGTTGATGTGCTCAACGTCGGCGTCGAGCCGGCCAAGCGCGCGGTCGCGCTCCGGCCCGTGCTGGCACAATGCGGTGACCGCCCGCGCTTTCACCAGTTCGAAAAAATAGCGCTGGTTCATGCTGCACAGGTTCGTGTCATCGGCATTGCCGACCTGCTGCACGTGCGCCTGCACGGCGGCGAGACTGACATGCGCGCGCTGCAGATTGCCGGCGCAGCCGTCCGCCTGCAGCGGGGCGGGGTGGGCGGCGGGGGCGGCCAGCAGGGCGAGGCCGAAGGCGCCCGGCACGACCAGCGCGACGAATTTGACAGCGGCGAGCAGGAAACGTTTGCGCACGGCGTCCTCCCGAGGGTTCTCCCCCTTGGTCGGGCGCAGGGGCCTTCAGGTTCACCGCAACCGGCCGCGCTCGGGATATGCCTGCCAACGCGTTAATAGGCGGGACGGCCTGTGCGGTGCGGCGCCATGGCGGCGGTCTGGCCGATGCCGCCGAGCGGCCTGCCTTTGCTACCGACGGCCACCGGGCTGCCCGACAATATACCGCGCAGCCGGCGGGACGACGTCGTCAGGCGCCAAACGTCAGGTCTTCTTCCCCGGTGCGACAACAAAGTGGCTGGCGCCCGCGCTGCCTTGCGCCTGCGCCTGCTTGTAGGCCGACAATTGTTTGGGCTTTTCCTTGTCGGCCTTCGGCTTCTTCTTTTCCTTGGCCTGACGTAACTGACCTTTCGCCATCAAACCCTCCATGCGGCAGTGGGCGGGCGGATGGTGATACGCCGTGCGACTCCCCGCAAGAGGGATGACGCGCGCGATCGGCGGGTTTTACAGGAAGGTTACGTGTTCGGCTGCGCCCGCACCGACGCATGCGCCGCCTGCAACGTGTCGGCGATGCAGCGGGTGACGACGTCGGCGCGCTTGTCGAGATTCATGCGGAGCGGGCCCTGCTCGGTCTTCATCCAGCAGATCTGGGCGGCGCGCGCGCGGGTCATCGGCGGCTCCGCTTGTGGCGCGGGGGCCTGGGCCAGCGCCTGCTGTGCCTGCGGCGTCGGCGCCCCCCCGGCCAGCGAGGCGGGCGTGCTGCCGGTGGTTTCGCAGCCGGCCAAAACGGCGGCGGCGAGCAGTGCAGGGATGAGCCGGGGAAGACGAAGCCTGCGCATTGAGATCGTCCGAGCCTTGTTCAGCCGCCCCCGGGCCGCGTTCGCCGGTACAAGGACGCAAGCGGCGCGGACCCGCGCCGCCTTGTAACAAGATTCGAGGCCGCCCTGGCGAGCGCTGGCGGTGTCGAATCGGGTTGCCACACCTTGCCCCGAAATCGTTTCGCTGCCGTAAACGGCGCCGGCGGCCCGTCTTCCGTGCCGCCGGCAGGGCGGCATCGGGTTCCGGCATCACGATCGCGTGCGCAATGAACCGCAGCGGCCGGTGCGCGTTTGTGTCCGGATGCGGATCCCTTGCCGAGAGTCGGTAACCCGGAGGCCAGAGATGCAGTATTCCAAGCGGCACATGGGTGCCGCCGCGGTGGCGCTGCTGCTTGCCGGCGGCGCGGCGCAGTCCGGCGACGTCAGTATCCCGAGCCTGCCCGACACGGGGCCCGGCCACGACAAACTGGTCGTTGGCATCGGTATCATCTGCAATACCGGCGAACAGGCCGAGCACTATGTAAGCTTGCGCGCGGACGGCGCCCAGCTGCTGCCGGCGGTCAACGCGGTCAACGACAGGGCACACGAGCCGCGCGCCTGCGGTATGGCGGCGATCGCCTTCCGTCGCGACAAGACGATCGACACCCAGCGCCTCAATGGCAAGCTGGTGTCGATCGTGCGCATCAGCGTGATGGCCGGCTATGACGGCCAGCGCTGGGCGCGCGTGCCGGCGATGGTGCAATACGCGGTCCTGGAGGCGGAGGGGCTGGAGATTTGAGTCCGTCCGCGGTGGTCGTCCGTTCGTCACGTTCAACCCCGTTTCAGGGGCCGTGACGCTCCACCGTTTCAGCCCCGGCACCCGGGCCGGCGTCTTTCGACAAGACCAACCGGCTACCGGCCATCGGAGGGCCTCGGCGCGCGGCAAGGCGGCCAGGCGGCCAGGACCGGCGCGGCCTGGACCGCCGGGCGATGGCACCGCATCTCCGATGCCACCTCATCTCCCGGCCACCGCTGCCCGCCCCGCGTCTGGAGACGCTGGTCAGACACCCCTCGGTCACGAGGGGCGGGATAGCTGCGCCGACGACGGAACCGCTCGTTTCGGTTGGGATGTGCCGGCGCGGACGACATGGGTCGGGCGGATGGTGGAGCGGCCTTTAGGCAATTTTTAAGGAGGCGGGCGCAGCCTGATGCGTAATGCGGGCCAGCCAACCCGCGCGCAAAGCGGGCTGCGGCCGAGATAGACCCGAAAGGATGAAGCTGGCTGGCCCGCACAAAATCCTCCTCCCGGTACCGGCTGTTGTGCAGGCTGACATGCTAGCGTGGCAGCCGCCGGAATAGCCGGTTGCCGGCGGTGTTGGTTGTTGCATCCGCCGGCCGGTTGTCCTGGCTGCGG
>Ga0210122_1000007_pt1 | contig 46732 bp, 38 predicted proteins | sample Muzzi_CordB_D2_FD_185530 | JGI IMG/M metagenome (GOLD analysis project Ga0210122, IMG submission 185530) | Wetland microbial communities from San Francisco Bay, California, USA, that impact long-term carbon sequestration - Muzzi_CordB_D2 (SPAdes) | ecosystem: Environmental > Aquatic > Marine >... | reverse complement strand
GCCGGGCAGGTTTACCCGCCTGGAAGCGCGGCTTACAAGTACGGCAACAAGGGCCGGATCGTCGCCTTCAAGCTCGGCGGCGGCGAAGTGCCCAAACCGCCGGAGGTCGAGCACGCGGACGCGGGCGTACCGAAACCGCCGCTGGAGCGGCGCGGTACGCGGGTGCAACTGGACGAGGGTGCGGAACTGTACACGCGCAACTGCACCAAGTGCCACGCCAACATGGACGCGCGCAGCTCCGGAATACCCGACCTCAAGCTGATGGATGCGGACGCGCACCGCCAATTCAACGACATCGTGCTCAAGGGCACGTTGGCGGACAAGGGAATGGGCGACTTCAGCGCCTTGTTGACGCCGGCGCAGGTGGAGGCGATACACGATTACCTGATCGAACTGGCCTGGCAGGCCTACGAGACCGCGCAGGCGTCGGAACAGCAGTTTCACCGGGCGCCGGATGCATCGCCTGAATCGACCGCTGAAAAGAACCCCTGAAAGACCGGAGGAGACCCGTTATGCGCTATCCAAAAATATTCATTGCGTTGTTGCTGACCATCCCGTTGCTGCCTTTACGGGGCATGGCCGGGGAATCGGCGGCTGCACACGAATGGGGCGACAATGCCGCGGCCGGTCATATCGCGCACGTCAACGGCATCGACATGTACTACGAGATATACGGCGACGGCCCGCCGCTGCTCCTGATCCACGGCAACGGCCAGAGCATTGCCGCCGTGGCCAATCAGATCGCATTTTTCGACAAGCACTACCGGGTCATCGCGGCAGACAGCCGCGGGCACGGCAAGTCCTCCCTGGGTACGGGGAAGCTGACCTACCTGCGGATGATGGAGGATTACAACAGCTTGCTTGAGCAGCTTGGCGTGAAGAACGCGTACGTCCTCGGCTGGAGTGACGGCGGTATCCTGACGCTGTTGCTGGCGATTCATCACCCCGACAAGGTCGGGAAGGCGGCCGTCATGGGCGCCAACCTGCGCCCCGACGCGGACGCGGTCAACGACTGGGTGCCCGGCTTGCTGCAACCTTACAGCGATATGGTCGACGCCAAGATCGCCCGGCACGACACGACCGCCAACTGGGCGCTGCAGCGGGCTCTGCTCGATCTGCTGCAGCACCAGCCTGATATCACCGATGCGCAGCTCAATACGATCGAGACGCCCGTGCTGGTCATGGCCGGTGACAAGGACATCATCCGCGCGGAGCACACGCTGGAAATCTTCAGAAACATCGACAAGGCGCAGCTTGCGATTCTGCCGGGGCAGACCCATTGGGCCCCGGCCAACGACGCCGATGAGTTCAACGGCATGGTCGAGCGCTTCTTCTCGACGCCTTTTTCGCGCCCGACCAGTGAGGCAATCCTGCGCAGCGGGCTGACCGTTCCCGAGGACTGAAAGGGCAGCAGTAAAGAACGTCATTTCCGCGAAAATCGTCGTCGGTGTGTGCGCGGGAATCGCTCCAGCGTTGCCTTTTTCCACGGAAACGGGAATTCGCGGGTCCCACTGAGCGCACTGCAATATCGCGCAGATCCCGGGTTCCGCCACTCGCGAGGATGACGGGGTTCGCCCAAAAAAGCCGGCCGCTTCAAAGGAAACGGCCGGCTGATGGCATTGTTGCCAGGCTGCGTCTGGCGGTTATCGCCGCTACTTGATAACGACCACCTGTACACCCGTGACGGCCTGGGTAAACGTCACCGAGCCCTGCTTCTTGGGTATACCGCTCAGGCTACAGCTGTTGCCGACGCAGGAACCGGAGCCGTAATCGAACGAGCCCGCCAGTGTCGATGCACTGGATGTGACCGCCGCGGTCCAGGTCTTGCCGTTGTTGGTGCTGCTGGGCGTCAGCGTCTCACTGCCGCTGCTGACCGTGACGCCGTGCGAAGTGGAATCACTCGCACCGCCGTCGTCGGTGACGGTCAGGCTGACCGTGTAGCTGCCGCCGGCGGCGTAGGTGTGGCTCGGGTTCTGTGCTGTCGAGGTACCGCCGTCACCAAAAGTCCAACTCCGGCTTTGAATCGTGCCGTCCGAATCGCTGCTGGTGTCGGTAAAGTCGCAGGTCAGGTTGGTGCACACCTGGGTGAACGAAGCGGTCGGCGCAACATTTGCGTTGGGGTCGACCACGGTCACGACCTGGCTCGCGGAGCCGGTGGCGCCGCCATCGTCGGTAACGGTCAGACTCACGGTATAGCTGCCGCCCGCGGCATAGCTGTGGCTTGGATTCTGCGCCGTCGACGTGTTGCCGTCACCGAAATCCCAGCTCCAGCTTTGGATGGTGCCGTCGTCGGTGCTGGTGTCGGTAAAGCCGCAGCCGAGCCCGGTGCATCCATAGGAGAAGGACGCCTTCGGCGGGCTGTTACCGCCAGCGCCGCCGCTGACATCGAATTCACAGACGTAGGTGTTCCACTGGTAGTTGCCGGTGGTCGTGAACACCTCGTTGGTATGCCAGAACGTGTCGCCGACCGGGTCAACCGACGTGGCCGAGTAGTCACCCGAACGGTTGACACCGGTCTGGACGCCGGAGCCGGCGGCGCAAACGGTTTCGCCCGAATCGAGCAGGCCGCTGCCGCTGGCGGCGGCGGATTGTCCGGCTGCCGCCGTGGAAACGAAAGTGTTGGTGCTGGCCAGCATGTAACCGATGCCGATATCGCCCGCGGCGTTCATCGCGATGCTGGGCATCCAGCGGTATTCACCGTCGTTGGGTCCAAACGTCCCCTGCTGGTATATCGACCAGCTGCCGCCGCTCGCCTGCCTCAGTTCGTACCAGCGGATACCGGCGCGACCGTTGCCGACGTCGATCGTATGGGCGGCGACCATCGTGCGGTAGCTGCCGAAATCACGGATCTGCAGGCGGTGCATCAGGCGGTCGCTGAGGGATTCCAGTTTCGGTCCCGAATTGGGCTGAGGGATACAGGCGCCGCGTGAACTGGAGCACAGGCTCGAGTTGAACGGCGTAACCGGTAGCGAGGCGATGTGCGATACCGAGGCGTTCCCCGGGTTGGACCAGTCGATGCCGATCTGCCAGATATCGAACTCGTTGCTGCGTGACATGGCAGTCGCAAAAAGTGCAGGGGCCGTGCCGCTGCCGTCGAGGTCGCCGGCAACAAAGCCGAACTCGCCACTGCCGATATTGAATCCGACCAGGCTGGCGGATTGACCCGCATACATGGCTGCCTTGTCCATCACGCCGAGGAAGGTGCCGCTGTAAAAGAACTGCCTGCCGCGCGGCGCGAATATATTCGCGGTCATCGTGATCGAGTTGCTGACGATACCGTGTTTCGGGTAATCGTTGAGACCATAGCCGTCGAAGGAAAACTCGTAGCGATTCCAGGTGCCCGTCGGGTCACCCGTCTGCGAAATCGCCACGCACTGCGCAAATGACTTCATGTTGTCCGGGAACGCGAACTGGCTGACCAGCCAACGGTCGTTGGCGTCGTCGTAGAGCACGACCGGGTCGCCCTGGTTGTTCGCCTCGCACAGGCCGCTCATGCCCGACCAGATGGCGTTGCTCGGAAACGGACCGTCGACGATGTTGCCGTTCTTGTCGAAAACCGTCGTCAGCAGGTTGATCATCTGGACGTAATAGTTCGCACCAACGGCGCCGTCCGTGTCGGGCGGCGCAATCAGGAAGCCGAGTAGCGATCCGTTGTCGTTATTGGACGCCCCGAAGAAACCGCTGCCCTGGCCTGTGGTGCCGCTGCCCTGCGAAGTCTGCAGCACCGCGTCGGGGGCGGCCGGGCCGCTCGCCGGGCCGGCGCCGGCGTGGTCGCGTCCGGGGCCGCGGTAGTTGAGGACCTCGCGCGGCGGTCTGCGTGCGGGTATGTTCAGTGAGGCCTTCTCCGCTGCGTCCCTGAGCGAAAGGAGAGGCCGGTTCTCGGCGTGGGCGGTGATTTTTTCCCGCGCGATGTCGTTTTGCGCCAGTGCCAGGGCTGGCAGTGCCAGCGCGAGGATGAGCGCCCTGATAGAAATATGTCTGGATTTCATATACATATGACCCTCTTAGGTTTCCAGTTGTACCCCTTGTCGACTCGAATGACGGGCCGACGCATTCCTTGCGCTACACTTGCCCGGCTTCGGTTCTGTCGTTATAGCGGCTAACTATAGTACTAATCCAGGCAGAATAGAAACGGTTTGCTTTTGACCGATCGGCCGCGGGTGGAAGGCACGGAGGGGCGGCAAGCCGCGCCGGGGGTCGCCGGAGCGGGAGGTCGTCCGCCTCAGGGTCGCTTGTTGCGTGCGCGGCGCATTTCCATCGGATGCACGGCGCGCCGCAGTTTGTCGAAGACGTGAACCAGCGCGCGCCAGGGGTGGCGGTAGGGCATGCGCGGGCCCGCGAAGCGCATGATTTGCCGGATTCGTTCGCGCGGCGCGCTTTTGTAACAGTGTACGGGGCACTTCGCGCAGGTCGGTTTGGCCTCACCGTACGGGCACTTGGCGAGGCGGGCTTCGGCATAGACCATCAATTCCTCGCAGTCACGGCACAGCCGGCCCGTGGCTGCCGCGTGGTGGCGGCGGCAATACATTTCCGTCATGTCCACCAGTGTGCGGTGTTCGTGTCCGAGTCTTCCCCGTAAGCTCTGCATGTGGCCAGATTACACCGTTATGGGTTGCACTTGTTTGACCGGGGTCAAGAAAGGCGCGCCCGGCCGCACGGGTCACGGACGCCGGCGCCGCGCGCTCGAACCCTGCTTCCAGGCGGCTGTCGAAACACCTCCGCCGCGGGCGTTATCTGGTAGACTCAGCGCATGTCGAAAATGGCCATTTTATCGTGTTCCCTGGTGCTGGCCGGCTCCCAGGTCGCCGCCGCCCCGAGGCAGCCCGCGGCGGTCGACGAAACGGCCGTCAGGATGTCGCTGGAGTATGCCCGGGCGCGGGAGAACAGCCCGTTCGATCTGTATGTCTTTTGCACTGACAAGCAGGCGCGCCGCGCGCTGAGGGTCTACCCGAACGGCGTCGCGGTCTGGAACCACCGCCTGCAGGTCACGCTGCCCTGGTCGCTGCGCGACCGACTGCTGGGTCTTTTGCTGAAGAACAATTTTCCGGGTTTTGAGCGTCGCTACGGCGATGCCGGTGACTCCGATCTGATGGATGGCGCCCTGCGCGTGTCCTGCCGCGTATCACTCAGGATCAACGGCTTGAGCAAGGTATCGGAGCAACTCTACGATGGGCCGCAAAAGGGAAGTTTGCTGCACCTGGCGAACGGGCTGCTCGATTCCGTGCAGCCGCTGGCGGCCCAGGGGCTTGGCAGCAGCGGTCTCGCTGACGGTTTGAGGAAACTCGCTGCCGGCAAACTCGACCCGCAGTTGCTGACGCTGCGCTACGTGGTGCTGCCGGTGCAGGATGGGCAGCCCGGCAGCATCGTCCGCGTCAGGGACGGCCGGCTCTCCCGGCAGAGCTACACGCCGGGGCAAAACATCGGCAGTGCCAGGGAGTCGCCACTGCCGGCCTGCCGTTTCCGCCCGCTGTTGGCAGCCATCGAGGCGGCGAATATTCCGGGACTGCCGTTGAACCTGTGGTCGGATCAACGGATCGAACTGGAAATACGGGTGCTGGCGAACCGAAAGACTATCGTTGCGCGGCCGTTTACGCGGCTGCGGGCCGACCGCGCCGGCCCGGCACAACGACGTTTTGATGTGCTGCTCGGCCAGCTGGACGGGCTCGGCAACGACGCGGACACGGACTGCTCCAAGGAGAACTGAGATGAAATACCTGCACACCATGGTGCGAGTCACCGACCTTGAAGAGTCGTTGAATTTCTATTGCGACAAGCTCGGTCTGGAGGAGGTCAAGCGTACGGAAGTACCTGCCGGCCGCTTCACGTTGGTTTATCTGGCCGCCCCGGGCGACGAATCCGCGCAGGTCGAGTTGACCTGGAACTGGGATCCGGAGGAATACACGGGCGGGCGTAATTTCGGGCACCTGGCTTACGCCGTCGACGACATCTACGCCATTTGCCAGCGGCTGATGGATGCCGGCGTCGAGATCAACCGGCCACCGCGCGACGGGCACATGGCGTTCGTGCGGTCACCCGACGGCATCTCGATTGAGCTGTTGCAAACGGGTTCGCCGTTGCCGGCCTCCGAGCCATGGGCCTCGATGGAAAACACCGGCAGCTGGTGAGGGTCGCGGCGGGGTGAATCGATGAGCCACGGCGATCGCCGCATCGGCACGGTGTACGAAGGCCCTGTTTGCCGCCGGCCCCGATGACCGCCGCCGTGGCCATGGGCTTCAGCTTGGCGCCGGGTATCGCCAACGCGCTGCCCTTGCTTCGTGCGGGCGGATGAGCGGTTCCGGTAAAGGAAAGGGGGCGCCCGGAAAGCGCAGCGCTGAGAGCCGCCTGGTCGCGGTCATCGATATCGGCTCCAACTCCGTTCGCCTGGTGGTGTACCGGGGTCTGAAACGGAGCCCCGACAATATCTTCAACGAACGGGTTTTGTGCGGTCTGGCGGCCGGTGTGACCGGGACCGGACGCATGGCCGAAGATTCGATGGCCCAGGCGCTGGCGGCGCTCAGGCGCTTTGCGCATCTTTGCAGGGAAATGCGGGTCGACCAGGTCGAGGCGGTCGCCACGGCCGCCGTGCGCGACTCGGAGAACGGACAGGACTTCGTGCACAGGCTCGAGCGCGAATGCGGATTCCGGGTCCGAGTCCTGCCGGGACGCGAAGAGGCGGAACTCTCCGCTTGTGGTGTCCTTTCCGGCTTTCCGGGTGCGCGCGGGCTGGTGGGCGACCTCGGCGGCGGCAGCCTCGAACTGGCCATGCTGGAGGCCGGCCGGGTGCTGCGGCGGGTGTCTCTGCCGATCGGTCCGCTAAGGTTGCTGGAGGGCGATGAGGCCTATGGCCCGCGACAGGTGCGCCAGGTGGCCGAGGCGCTGGCGGGGGTGGAGTGGCTGCGGGATTGCAAGGGTTGCGAATTCTACATGGTCGGCGGCTCGTGGCGTACGCTCGCCCACATTCACGTCCTCCAGTCCAAGTGGCCGCTGCATGTCCTGCACGGCTACCGGCTGGGCGGACGCACGGCGTTGCAGTTCAGCGGCCGCATCGCCGATCGCAGCGTGGAGAGCCTCAGGGAAGTGCCCGGCGTCGCGCCGCGGCGCGCGTTGATCCTGCCGTTGTCGGCAAGAATTCTCAACACCGTTCTGCGAATCGTCAAGGCGCCGATGGTGCACACGTCCGCCTGCGGATTGCGTGACGGGCTGTTGTACGAGGCGCTGCCCCGGGACGTGCGTCTCGACGACCCGCTGATCGCTCACGTCAGGGAATTCGCGCGCCGGACGGCCCGCTTCGAGGACCAGGGCGGCCTGTTGTCGAATTGGATGGACCCGGTCTTCAGCGCCGAGAGCGCTAGCGGCCGGCGGTTGCGCCAGGCGGCGTGTCACGGCAGCGACATCAGCTGGAACGCTCACCCGGATTTCAAGGAGGAGTTGGCATTCACACGGGCGCTGGTCATGCGTTACGTCGGCGTGACCCACCCGGAGAGGGTGCAGATCGCCCTGGCGTTGTTCATCGCTTACGACGGCAACCGCAAGTCCAAGCAGGTCAGGAAGTTTCTGAAGATTTGCCAGCCGCAGGAAATCGAGCAGGCCGTCGCCTGGGGTCTGGCGATCAGGCTGGGCCTGCGCCTGACCGGCGGCACCGGGGCGTTGCTAAGGCGGACTGCGCTGTTTCCGGACGGCGGGCGACTCGTCCTGGCCATCCCTGAACAGGAAAACGACCTCGCCGGCGGGGTCGTCATGAACCTGCTGCAAAGCCTGGCTGCGCATACCGGCAGAACGGCTGAAATCAGGATCACTGCCTGAGCGCGCGCCGTCCCCGGCGCCGCGTCGTGCCCGCTTCAGCCTTTGCCCCGTGTCTTGGTGCGGCCCGGCTTGGCGTTTTTTTCGATGAAATGGATGATCATGTCGGCGATGTCCTTGCCGGTCGTTTTTTCGATGCCCTCCAGTCCGGGGCTGGCGTTGACTTCCATGACCACCGGCCCGTGGTTCGAACGCAGCAGGTCGACGCCGGCGACGTTCAGGCCGATCGCCTTGGCCGAACGTACCGCGGTGGAGCGTTCCTCCGGTGTGATCTTGACCGTTTTGGCGTGGCCGCCACGGTGCAGGTTGGAACGAAAATCGCCTTCCTTGCCGGTGCGCTGCATGGTCGCCACGACCTTGTCGCCGATGACGAAGCAACGGATGTCCGAACCGCCGGCCTCCTTGATGAATTCCTGCACCATGAAATTCGCATTGAGACCGCGAAACGCGTCGATGACGCTTTCCGCCGCCTTCTTGGTTTCGGCCAGGACCACGCCGACGCCCTGGGTGCCTTCCAGGAGCTTGATGACGACGGGTGCGCCGCCGACGAAACTGAGCAGGTCTTCGGTGTCGTCAGGTGAATTCGCAAAGCCCGTGACCGGCATGCCGATTCCTTTGCGTGACAGCAATTGCAAGGCCCGCAACTTATCGCGGGCCCGCGAGGTCGCGGTCGACTCGTTTAGCGAATACACGCCCATCATTTCGAACTGCCGCACCACGGCGGTTCCATAGAAGGAAACGGAGGCGCCGATGCGCGGGATGATTGCGTCGATGCCTTCGATCGGGTGGCCCTTATAGTTGACGCTCGGCCGGTGCGATGTGATGTTCATGTAACAGCGCTTGTGATTGATCAGGACCATCGAGTGACCGCGTTTGCGACCCGCTTCGAGCAGGCGCTTGGTCGAGTAGAGTCTATCGTTGGTTGACAAGACTGCTATTTTCAAAATCAGGTTCCTTTCAGGCTGGATTCGACGGAGCGCCGCAATGCCGGGTCGTGAATGGATGCGAATTCTTCGACGGCGTCTTCGGCGCGTTCGAAGTTCTTGAAAGCTGCGACATGAAAAAGGGCATCGCCTTCATGCGCAAGGGGCAAATTGCTGCGGCCGATGATTATACCATCAAAAGTCGCCACGACCGCTTCCTCGTGACTGCCGAGCGGGTCGCTGACGACGGCAAGGCGGTCTCCGCTGCGCACGCTCGTGCCCAATCGCGCCTTGGCTGTGACAATACCGCTTGCGGGCGCCCGCGCCCAACTGGAGGAGCGGGCGACCACGGGCTTTGCCGCCGTGGAACGCCGGGAAGCGGGCAACATGCCGATCTTGCGCATGACCCGCAGGACCCCTCTCAAACCGGCACGGATACTGACTTCATCGAAGCGCAGCGCTTCGCCCGCCTCGTAGACGATGACAGATATATCGTTCGCGGCCGCGCTCGCCCGCAGCGAACCCTCACGCAGGCTCGCATTGATTACAACGGGCGCGCCGAAGGCGAGTGCAATGTCGTGTGCTTCCGCATCGTCCAGGCTGGCCCTGACCTGGGGCAGGTTCGAGCGGTCGATGGCGCCGGTGTGCAGGTCGATACCGTAGTCTGCCTTGAGCACGATCTCCTGCAGGAAGGTGTTGGCCAAGCGGGCCGCGATGGAACCCTTGGCGGAGCCGGGAAATGAACGGTTCAGGTCGCGTCTGTCCGGCAGGTAGCGCGATTGTTCGAGAAAGCCGTGTACATTCACGATCGGCACCGCCAGCAGCGTGCCGCGCATGGACTTGAGCACCTGCAGTCGCAGCAGCCGGCGGATAATTTCGACTCCGTTGAGTTCATCGCCGTGGATGGCGGCGGATACGAACAGCACCGGCCCCGTTTTGCGTCCGTGCACCACGTGTGCCGGCATGTGCAGCGAGGTGGCGGTGTAGAGGTCGGCGATCGGGAAGTCGACGTTGCTGCGTTGGCCAGGGTCGATGGTTACATCGCCGATGGTGACCGGCCGGGCCAACTTCATGGCCGGTGTCCCTTGCCCCTGGGCGGCGGCTTACCGACCTGGTAGGAGCGGGATGGATCGACCATGGCCCTGTGCTGCAGCGCCGTGCGGCCCAGCAACATGCGGAACATCATGTTTTCCCTCGATGTCAGCGTCAGCTCGGACGGCCAGGTGTACGGTCCGATCCGGATATCGGAAGCGATCACCCAGCGCTGTTCCCGGTGCCCCCCGGAATCCGATACGACCCGCCTGGCAACGACATCCGCGCAGCAAGCGACGATGGTCCCGGCATTCCGTTGCAGCGGATGAATCTTGAAGCGCACGCGCTGCCGCCCCCGCTCGGTAAATGCTTCGACCTCGAATGCGTGCAGGCACGAGGTGCGTGCGCCGGTGTCGATTTTCGCCTTGATCCGGTCGATGCCCAGGCCAGGCAGACTGACCCACTCGCGCCACCCCAGTACGGGCAAGACTGCCGGATTGTCGTTCAAGTGGCCGCTCCTCTGGTTCCCTCACGGGTCGCCCGCTATGTTAGCAGAGAGTGCGGGCGCAATGACCAGGGCATTTGGCCGTCGTCAATCCGGTTTCGCTATTCTTCGCTGAGTTTGAACAAATCGGTGTTGCCGCCGATGGCCGCGGTGTTGACGGTCAGTACCTTTTCCACCGCGAAACGCGGCAGGTAATGCGGCCCGCCGGCCTTGGGCCCGGTGCCGGAAAGCCCCATGCCGCCAAACGGTTGTACACCGACCACGGCGCCGATCATGTTGCGGTTGACATAGGTATTGCCGACCGCGTTGGCCTCGAACAGGTCCAGCCAGCGTCCCTCGATACGTGAATGCACGCCAAAAGTGAGACCGAAGCCGGTCGCGGCGATATCCGCCATGACCTCGCCGATATCGCCGGGTGCAAAACGGATCACGTGCAGGATGGGTCCGAACTCCTCGTTTTCCAGCATCGCGAGGCTGGGAATCTCAAAAATGTGCGGCGCCATGAAACTGCCGTGTCCAAGTGCCTCCGGCACCGCGCCTCTGGCGACCAGCGTCGCTTCGGCCTGCATCCGCTCTACGTGCTTTTGCAACCCGACACGCGCGTTATTATCGATCAGCGGGCCGATATCGGTGGCCAGGTCCAGCGGATCACCGATCTGCCGTTCCGCCAGCGCGCCCCTGAGCATTTCGATGACCTTGTCGGCGATGCTGTCCTGCAGGTACAGCACGCGCAGGGCCGAACAGCGTTGCCCGGCGGATGAAAAAGCTGACGTCATCACGTCGTCGGTGATCTGCTCGGGCAGGGCGGAGGAGTCGACGATCATGACGTTCTGGCCACCGGTTTCGGCCACCAGCGTATTGATCGGCCCGTTCTTGCCCGCCAGCGCGCGGTTGATGCTCCTGGCCGTGGCGGTCGAACCCGTCAGCGCCACGCCGCTGATGCGTTCATCGGCGACCACCGCCGCACCGACCTGCGAACCCCGCCCGACGAGCAGGTGCAGAACACCGGCAGGCACACCCGCCTGGTGCATCAGGCGCACCGCGAACGCGCCCACGAGCGGCGTGGGGTCGGCCGGTTTGGCGACCACGGCGTTGCCGGCGGCGAGCGCCGCCGTAATTTGCCCGGTGAATATGGCCAGCGGAAAATTCCATGGCGAGATACACAAAAAGACGCCGCGGCCATGCAGTGACAGACTATTGCGCTCCCCGGTGACGGATACCAGCTTCGCCGGCGCGGCGAAGTGGCGGCGTGCCTGCAAGGCGTAATAACGGCAGTAATCCGCCGCCTCGCGGACCTCGGCAATGCCGTCGGCGATGGTGCGCCCCGCTTCGCGGGCCAGCAAGTCGAGCAAGGTGACACGCTCGTTTTCTATCAGTTCGGCCAGTTTTTCGAGGACACCGGCGCGGGCGTCTCCGCCCAGGGCATCCCAGGCTTTCTGTTCGGTGCGTGCCGCCTCCAGCGCCCGTTCGATGTCGCCGGGTCTGGCGTGTCGCGCGTGGCCGACGATGACGCGGTGATCCGCCGGGGAGGTGACGGCGACCGGTTCGTTGCCGACCGCTTCCCCGCAAACGATCGAAGGCGCCTCGTAGGTATCGTGCCGTTTGGTTGCCAGTGCTTCCAACAGGGGCCGCGTTTGCAAGGGATTCGACAGGTCGATGCCACTGGAGTTGAGCCGGTCGCCATACAGGTTCGGCGGCACCGGAATACCGCCGTGACGTTTGTTCCGCATGCCGCTGACGAGTTCATATGGATCGGCGACAATCTCCTCCACCGGCACCCGCGCGTCCATGAAGCGGTTGACAAAGCTCGAATTGGCGCCGTTTTCCAGCAACCGGCGCACCAGGTAGGGCAGCAGATCCTCGTGCGCACCCACCGGCGCATACGTGCGCACCGGTGGCATTTCACCGAGCACCATGCCGGCCGCCTTGTAGAGGAGTTTGCCCATTCCGTGCAGACGCTGGAACTCCATTTCCACGCCCTTGCCGATGGCTGCCACGGCTGCCAAAGTGTGGGCATTATGCGTCGCGAATTGCGGGTAAAAAGCGTGCGGGGCAGCCAGCATCCGCTGCGCGCACAGCAGGTAGCACAAATCGGTCACCGCCTTGCGCGTCCACACGGGGTAGTCGGCAAAACCCTGCTCCTGGGCATGCTTGATTTCCGAGTCCCAGTAGGCGCCTTTGACCAGGCGCGTCGGGAAGCGCCGGCCGGTTTCCCCGGCCAGTGCAATGAGCCAGTCGATCAGCGCCGGTGCGCGTTTCTGGTAAGCCTGGACCACCAGCCCGAGACCGTTCCAGCCGGCCAGTTCATCGTCGCGCGCCAGGGTCTCGAATATATCGAGCGAAATGTCGAGACGGTCGGCTTCCTCGGCGTCAATGGTCATTTGCATGTCGAAGACCCTGGCCTTGAGCGCCAGTTGCCTGACCCGCGGCAACAGTTCCCGGATGACCCGCGCCGATTTGACCGCCTCGTAACGCGGGTGCAGCGCGGAGAGTTTGATGGAAATCGAGGAGCGGTGGGCGATATCGCGGTCTTCGTTTTGCATGGCCGCGCCGAGGGTCTCGATCGCGGTCGCGTAGAGTTGCAGGTGGCGCTCGGCGTCCGCGGCCGTGCGCGCGCCTTCGCCCAGCATGTCGAAGGAAAACAGCTGGTTGCCGGCGGCGCGCTGTGCCCGTTTTTTCATCGCCTCCCGGATCGTGCGACCGAAGACGAACTGGTGACCCATGATACGCATGGCCTGCATGGCGGCCTTGCGTATGACCGGTTCACCCACGCGGGCCGTCGTGCTGCGGACCCAGTTGCCGGGTTTGCGGGTGATGTTCTCGTCCAGTTTGATGACGCCGCCCGTCAGCATCAACGCCCAGGTGCCCGCGTTGACGAACATGTCCTGTGAGCGTCCCCGGTGTTCCTCCCAGTTGCCGGAAATGATTTTTTCGGCGATCAGTTCGTACTGGGTTTCGGCGTTGGGGATACGCAGCAACGCTTCCGCCAGGCACATCAGCGCCACGCCTTCCTGGTTGGAGAGACCGAATTCCTGCATGAACGCGTCGAGGGTGCCGCGCTCGGCAGACATGCTGCGGGATGCGCTGACGATGGCGTGCGCCGTCGCGACGATCCCGGCGCGGTCCGCGCCGCCGGGCTCCGCGGCCGCCAGCAGGGCCGCAACGGCCGTGCGCTCATCGGCGTGGGTGGTCTGCCGCAGCGCGTAGCGGGCCTGTGCAAGCGGTGAAGCGGGAGTGTCGTTCAAGAGAAAGCACCCTGGTGGCAGTTTTGACGTATAAATTATGCTACAAGAGGCACGATATATCGCAGCAAGAGCTACTTTACTTTTGGATTATGCGTTATAAACACTATTAAAACGTCGGAAAAATAGTGGAGTGTGCTATGTCTACGAGAAATGAGCGGGCGCTCGACAGGATCGACCGTGAGATTCTGCGCCGCCTGCAGACGAATGGCCGCATGACCAACGCAGCGCTGGCGCGTGCGGTCAACCTGAGTCCGACACCATGCCTCGAGCGTGTCCGCCGTCTCGAGTCCGAAGGCTATATCCTGGACTACGTCGCCCTGCTCAATCCGCAGAAACTGGACGCGGGCGTCATCAGCTTTGTCCAGGTCCTGCTCAACCGGACCACGACCGACGTTTTCCGGCGCTTCAAGGAAGAGATCAACCGTTTTCCGGAGGTGCTCGAGTGCCACATGGTGGCGGGCGGTTTCGATTACCTGCTGAAGGTCCGTACCCGCGATATGTTCGCATACCGCAACTTCCTCGATGAAAAACTGGCTCGCATCGCCTACATCAACAACACGCACACGTACGTGGTCATGGAGGAAGTCAAGTCGACACATGCCATCACGGTGCAGAAATAGGGCGCGCAAAGCACGCGCTTGCGGCATACTTGAACGATCCCCTATAGCCGACGACAAGGTGCCGGAGAACAGAATCATGCGAACCAATATCCTTTGCTCTTTGCTGCTTCTCCTGGCAGCGAATGTATCCCGGGCCGACTCCTTGTTCAGCAATGGGCAGGGAGCGCTGGGCAAGACGGTTTTTGCGCAGCATTGCGCTGTCTGCCATGGCCAGCAGCTGGAAGGCCTCTCGGCACCGGCGTTGAAAGGCACGGAGTTCGCCCGCAGATGGAGTCGTGCCGACCGCACACTGGAGAGCCTCTATTACATCCTGAGAACCACCATGCCCCGCGATGCCGGCAACTCCCTGAAGGACGATGAGTACCTGGGGCTGGTCGCGTACATCCTGCAGGTCAACGGTTACGAGCCGGGCGACCACGCCCTGACCGCTGACCGCGAAGCCATGGCGCAGGTGCGCCTGGACGGTTTTGACGGCGTTTCAGCCGCTGCTGCCGAGCCGGCGCCTGAATTCATCGGCGGCGAGGGTGATCCGCAGCCCCGCGCCAAGGGGCCGACGCAGGCCGAGTTGCTGGCCGCTGCCGGCAATACCCGTGACTGGCTCTACCAGACACACGATTATAATGGTCAGCGGTTCGTCGACCTCGACCAGATAAACCGCGGTAATGCCGGAAAAATCCAACCGGTGTGTATGTACCAGTTGGGCGGCAACCACACGTTCCAGTCTAACCCGATCGTCTACGCTGGCGTCCTCTACGTCACCACGCAAAGGGTCACCGACGCCATCGATGCGCGCACTTGCCGGCTTCTGTGGCGTCATACCTGGGATCCCCGGGACGACGAGCCGTGGCCCAACAACCGCGGTGTCGCGATCAAGGACGGGCGGATCTTCCGCGGCACCTCCGACGGCTACCTGCTTGCCCTGGACGCCACCGACGGGAGATTGCTGTGGGCTCGGCACGTGGCCGACCCCGCGCGCGGAGAAACCTTCACGATGGCGCCGCTGGCCTACGGGGAGCTGGTCGTTATCGGTCCTGCCGGCAGCGAGAACGCCATCTCCGGCTGGGTGGCGGCTTTTCGCGCCGACAACGGCCGCGAGGTCTGGCGCTTCAAAACGGTGCCCGGTGCCAGCGATCCGTCCGCACACACAGGTTGGTCCAACCCCTCGAACATACCACTGGGCGGCGGGGCCGTATGGACACCGTTCAGCCTTGACCCCGATAGCGGGGAACTGTACGTCGCGGTGACCAATCCGGCGCCCGACCTGCCCGCCCATTTGCGTCCGGGGGACAATTTGTATACCAATTCCGTGGTCGCGCTGGATATCGGAACCGGTGCCCTGCGCTGGTCCCGTCAGTTGATCGCCAATGACGCGCACGACTGGGACGTCACGCAGGTCAGCCCTTTGCTCACCCTGACCGTTGACGGCAAGGAGCGCGCGCTGCTGACGAGCGCGGGTAAGGACGGTTTTGTGCGCATGATCGACCGGCGGACGCGGGCGACCGTTTGGGAAACGGCCGTCACTACGCAGAAGAACGCCGCGTTGCCGCTGACAACGGAAGGCGTCCTGGTGTGTCCCGGCGTGCTCGGCGGCGTCGAATGGAACGGCCCGGCTTATGACCCACGCTCCAAGCGCTTATTTGTCAATGCGGTGGACTGGTGCGCGACCTATTCGCTGACCGATGAGAAGATCATGTACGTACCCGGAGAGTTGTACCTCGGCGGCAAGATCAAATTCGCGGACGAGGCTCAAGGCTGGCTCACGGCGCTGGATGCTGCCACGGGCGAAGTTCGGTGGCGCTACCGTTCCGACCGCCCGCTGATCGCGGCGGTCACCGCGACGGCGGGGCAGGTGGTGTTTACCGGCGAGCTGAGCGGTGATTTCATCGCGCTGGACAGCAACAGCGGCAAGGTCCTCTACCGTTTTAACACCGGTGGTCCGATTGGCGGTGGCATCGTGACCTACGCGCTGGAGGGCCGTCAGTACGTGGCGACGGTAAGCGGCAGCGCCTCCGGCCTGTTCGTTTCTGCCGGCTCCCCGACGGTGGTGGTGTTCGCCTTGCCGCCAGACGGGTCCTGACCCGGGTTAGTCCGTCCTCGCTGCTTTGCGCCGCCGCAAGAGGTTTCTTGACCAGCCAAGCAGCAGTCTCGCCAGCAGCGGGAAGCTGGCCAGCAACAACAGGGACAGGATCAGGCCCGGTGAAAAGATCTCGGCCAGGTCCAGACGCTTGACCTCGCCGAGCTGGCTCCCGGCATTGGCCAGGATCAGCAGGACCGGCACCATACCGGTCAACGTGGCCAGCATGAAGACGGGTACGCGCATGCTGGTCAGGCCCACCAGCAGGTTCAGTAACCAGAACGGGATGACCGGGACCATGCGCAGGCCAAATAGATAGAACGCACCTTCCTTGCGGATACCCTTGTCGATGACCTCGAGCTGCACGCGGAAGCGGCGCTTGACGAAATCGTGGAGTACAAAGCGTGTGCTGTAAAGCGCCAGCGTGCCTCCGAGCGTGCAGGCCATGAGCGACAGGGCAAACCCGGCCAGGGTACCGAACACGATGCCAGCGGCAATGGTAAGAACGCCGGCGACAGGCAAGGAACAGGCGGTTCCGACCACGAAAACGGCAAAAAACACCAGGGCGGTCACCCAGGGCGACTGTCTGAACAAGTCCTGGTAGAGACGGACGCTGAAATACTGGCTGCCGTCACCAGCGAAGTAGAGCAGGATCACCGTTATGATCAGCAGCGCCAGCGCAAGTTTTTTTATCGGCATGGATCATCACCCCCCGGGGTCGCCGGGCCAACCGCATCGGCTACCGTGTTGCAATAATATTCCAGCAATTTGCGTCTGCTCGGAACCACTTTGAAACGGCCGTCGCCGGTCGGTTCGATGATTTTCCTGCGCAACAACACGTAAATCCCCTGGCTGAGTGCATAGTCGCCGTCATTATTGGGCAGAAAAACCGGCACGTCTTTTTCGCCCAGTTCGGCGATCAGCCGGGTCGCCCTGACCTTCAGATCGAGTTCGGATATCGGCTCGTCGCCGGCCTCGCCCAGCACGTTGGCCAGCAGGTAGGTCGGCAGCACCGGCAACAACGCACGGATACGCGTGGCCAGCTCGGTGCCCAGCCTCGTGATGCTCCGCCGGCGCTCCTCGGCTGCCTGGGTTTTCAGTTCCACGCCGTTTTCCTTTTGCCAGGCCCTGAGCGACAGCGGTTTGCCGAAATTCACGCAGGCGTAACCAAAGGGCTTGTGCTGGCGTGGCATGACGTAAGTCGTTACGGTGACCAGGAATTTCAAAAATGCGAGCAGCGACCATAATCGTCCCTTGCGCGCGAAATCGTCCTGCGGGTGCAGGACCAGGGTCTTGTCTTCAGGGATTTTGTCGTAATTGAGCGCACAGGGAATAAAAACGATGTCATTGCAGGCGCCCTCATCGATGGATTTGACCAGGTAATTGAGCAGGCCGAGCTTGAGGCTCTGCATGCGTCCGTCGCGTGACAGCCCCCCCTCGACGAAAACACCCTGCGGTATGCAATGCGAGGTGGCGAGGAAGACGTAGCGCTCAAGGATCTTGTGGTACAGCGGATTGTCCGCCTGGTCGCGGCGTACGATAAAAAAACCGAGGGCGTGCAAAAACTGCCGGAATGGCGTTACCAGGGCCCACTCACCGGCTGAATAGGACACCGGCGCGGTTTTGGATGTCAGGTAAATCAGCAGCAAGGGGTCAAAGTTCGAGCGGTGGTTCGACACCATCACGACGCAACTGTCCCTGGAGATGTCCTGGTAATCATGTTGTGCCGAGAACCCGACTTGTATCCAGTAAAACAGCCGCAACCATTTTCTCGCTACCCAGTAACCGATGCGGAAGTACAACAGCGCATTGAAGGTCGGCACGATTTCAGCGGCCAGCCTGTGCGCCAGTTGCAGCGCCGCCTCGTGCGACTCCATTTGCCCGGCGGCCGCCTCGATGGATGTCCTGACCTGCGGGTCGCTGATGATCCTGTCGATCCACAATTGTCGGTTCGCCAGGGCGTAAGCGGGCAGGCCGAACCTGAGTTCTTCATCGAGGATACGTTCGGCCGATTGCGAACGCCGGTAAACCAGGCGCTGCAAGAAAGGCAGAACCAGCAGCTTTAGCAGTGCGTATATCGCGAGCGCCAACAACAGGTAAAACTGCCAACTGCTCAGGGTGATGGTTTCGGACATGTCAGTTCCGGCCGGTTCCCGCCTGGCGCAGTACGTCGGCGAATCTTAGCAGCGGCTTGTCGTCGGCGATCATGCCCAGCGGTGTGGAGAAGTGTCCGCGCCGGTAGCTGAACCGGTTTTGCGGCGGCACGCCCCACACGTCCATTTGGGCAAGCGCCGTGGCGATCGGCGTCACGCGGTCGCGCGTGCCGCAGACCGAGACAATATGTTCGCCGCTGACGCAGACCCGCTGTTGCGGGTCTATCCGCTGCAGCCAGTTTTTTTCGCTGTCCTGGTGCCAACCGGCCGCACGCATCGCGTCACCGAGGTTCCAGATGTCGGAAAGCGACCCGTCCAGGGCCGCCTCGGCCGCATGCCGGCTGTGAGTGATCAGCAACAGGGCTTCGGGCTGCAGGCGCGCGGGCCAGTCGCAGGCGTTCATGGCGATGGCTTTGGCGCTCTGGGCGCCGAGGCTGCTGCCGCCGATGGCCACGGCGCCGTTGCTGTCATTCCTGCACCAGTCGATGATGACCGCCCACTCCTGGTGTTGGGCGGCCATGAAATCAAACATGCTGAGCGGGATTCTTGAGAGCAACTGCTCACCACCGTAATGACCCGGCAGTACGCGCCGGCCGTGCCACGGGGCTTCGGGTCGGATGACACGGATGCCCATGCCGGTCAATTGTGTGACGGCGTCCAGGAGTTGCCGGTAATGATCGAATTCCACGCACATGCCATGACCGAAGATCAGCGTGGGCGGGTCACTGACGGCTTCCGGTTCGTGCACGCGAGCGTACACCGTGTCCCGCATGCTCGCGCTGGGCGAGGCGAAACGGAGCCAGTAGTCATGGCCGTGGGGCCTGCGGATGCGCCGTGAAACCTGCACCTGGGGAACCTGCGCCGGCAGGGTGAAATACCCGGCCAGTCCCTCTCCGTTCTCACCGAACACGCCGGCCACTTCCGCGGGTGTCGGCGGGTCCATGCTGACCGATGTGCGCACCAGTTTGCGCAGACGGATGAACTTGCTTCGCGCCATGTTGTAATCACTGCGGAAGTCCAGACGCATCTCTTCGATAATGGGCAGACGATCTGCCGGCGTCTCCCGTCCGGAAAAAAAATAGTGACGCCACAATTGTTCGATAGAAAACGCCTTCAGACGGCTACGTTCGAATTGACGCAAAGCCGCGGCGATGGTTTTTCGCTGCGACCTCGTGGGCCGCTGGAGTGGCACCTGCTCAATAAAACGGTCGATATCGCCCTCGGCGGCCCGTGCCGCCGCCCACAGACGGGAAAGCGGAAAGTACCAGTTTTTCAGCAGGTAAAGAACCAGGGCGTCGAGCCACGGGCGTGCAACCAGCCGGCCCGCCGGCGAGCGGACCAGGTGGTTTGCAAGACGGGGGAGGAGGGACATGGTGGAAATGGTAATCTAACGGCGCGCCTGTGTGCAGTTTCATGAACGTGTCCTTGACTGCACGGGTGGCAGCGCTCGCTGCTGCGCGTCAGGACTCGAGTGCCTTGACCAGCGTTCTCATCATCGTGTTGTAGGGCGCTTCCAGACCCACGATCTCACCGTAGCCGGCGATCCTGCCATTGATGAACTCGGCTTCGGTGATGCGGCCGTTTTCGATGTCCACCAGCATCGAGGGCTTGTGGTCCCCGGCGCCTTCCAGGTAATGCATCGAGTAGCGATAGTAATCCCAGCCCAGTTGCACCTCGTTGGCGCGGGCGATATTGATCCCCTCCCTGAGCAGTTTCTCTACCAGGTCACGCAGGAACGGGTCGTGCAGCGCCTGCGACATCGTTTTACCCGTGATGGCGCAAACAGGTCCGAGCGCCGCGTTGAGAATGGTCTTTTGCCAGACGGGGTCGACGATGCGTTCGGCATGACGAGTGGTCAGACCGACGCGCGAGAGCAGATCGCAAACCGCCGCCGCCACGGACCGGCCGTCGGGGTGTGTTTCCTGCAGCCAGTGGGGCGGATGGTGAAAACCGACGGTGACGTGCCCGGGTTCCAGCAGCGTGACACCGAAATTGACGGCCGCGCGCATAACCCATTCCGGGCCGATGTTGTCCGACAGCACGCGTTCGGTGTCCAGCCCGTTCTGCCAACTGACCACGTAGGTGCCGGGTTGGTGGAAACCTTCCATCGCCGAGGCGATCAGCGGCAGCGCCGTCGCCTTTGTCGTGATGAAGATCAGCTTGGGCAGATCGTCCGCAAGTTCGTCCACCGACCTGACCGTGCGTGCGACCCTGGCGTTGACCTCGAGCGCCCCCTCCACGCGGATTCCGGGATCGAGCGCCGGTACCAGCAGTTCTTCCTGTAAATCGCAGAGGATCACTTCGTGCCCGGCGCTGGCAAAACAGGCCGCCAGCACGCAGCCCACGGGTCCGGCGCCGACGACGGCGATCTTATCCGGTGAAAATTCAGCGTTTTCCGTCATATCGCACCATCTCCCTTGTTCTCGAGTTCACCGAATTCGTCGCTGCCCAGCAAGACCGCGTTGTGGCCCAACAGTACCCGGGCCGCCTCCTTGACGTCTTTGAAGCCGAAAATCATCACGGCCTCGCGTGGTGAGAACCCGGTAAAGGCATACATGTATTCGACATCGATGCGGTGTTCGTAAAGGGGGGCGAGAACTTCCGCGAGGGCTCCCGGGACATCGGGAATGCGCACCGCGAGCACGTCGTCCACCCTTGCGGGCCAGCGGTGCTCCATGGCGATGTTGCGCGCCTTCCGGTGATCGGAGACGATCAGCCGCAGCACGCCAAAACCGGAGGTGCCCGCCAACGACAGCGCCTTGAGGTTGATGCCCGCCTTGCCAAAGGCCTGCGTGATCTCGAGCAGGCGGCCCGGTGAGTTCTCAAGAAAGACCGAAATCTGCTTTAGTGTCATACATGTTCCTCGATAACGGCGCCAGGCGCCCATATTGCGATACACATTTGCATTCTAAACCCTTTCCAAGTGTAATACATTCCATGCGCGTCCTGCACGATGCAAATCAACGGCCCGCACGCCGGGCACAGGGCGTCCGTCACGCGCGTGCGGCCATGCAAGGCCTGGCGTGGGCCATGCCGTGGAGTGCGCACGCCGAGCCTGCGGCATCCATGGGCCACCTGCCTTACCTGTGGTTGCTGGCAATTGGATTGGCGCTGGGTATCACCTGGATGGCGATGCGCGCGCTCGGCCGCGGACGTCTGCGGCAAAAGCCCGCTTGGCGCTGGGTCGTGGCGGCCGTGCTGTTTGCGCTGCTGCTGGTTTTGGTCTCCCCCTTGATCGTCGGCATCGGCAGCATTCTGGTCACTGGCCGGACCATGTAGAGACGGCAGGCCGCACGGGTGAGAACGCCGAGACCGTCCCGCGCACAGCCTCCCTTCCGTGGAAGAATTCTGTGAACTGATCTTATAACCAATTAATCGTTGTTACGCGGTCCGAATAACGGGACAATATCACTTTTGTCCAACCGCGTATGTTGACCGAAACGAATATCCATCTAAAGCAACTCGAAGCCGAGAGTATTCGGATTCTGCGCCAGGTCGCCGCCGATTTCGAGCGCCCGGTGCTGCTGTACTCGGTCGGCAAGGATTCGTCGGTGCTCTTGCATCTGGCGCTGAAAGCCTTTTTTCCGTCCAGACCGCCGTTTCCTCTGTTGCACGTTGACACCACGTGGAAATTCCGGGAAATGATCGAATTCCGCGACGCCACGGTGAAACGGCTCGGGCTGGACCTGATCGTACACACCAACCCCGATGGGCTGGCGCAGAACATCAACCCGTTCACGCATGGCAGTTCGCGTTACACGGACATCATGAAAACACAGGCGCTGCGCCAGGCACTGGACCAGGGCCGCTACGACGCGGCGATCGGCGGGGCGCGCCGCGACGAGGAAAAGTCTCGCGCCAAGGAGCGGATTTTTTCCCACCGCTCGAAAAACCACGTCTGGGACCCCAAGAACCAGCGCCCCGAACTTTGGTCGCTGTACAACACCCGTATCAACCCGGGCGAAAGCATGCGTGTGTTCCCGTTGTCCAACTGGACGGAGAGCGATATCTGGACCTACATCTATCTCGAGGACATCCCCATATCGAAGCTGTACCTGGCCGCCGAAAGGCCGGTGGTGGAGCGCGACGGCGCGCTGTTCATGATCGATGATGACCGTTTCCCGCTCGAGGAAGGCGAGCGCGTCGAAAACCGCTCGGTCCGGTTCCGGACGCTGGGCTGCTACCCGCTGACGACGGCCATCGAGTCCGGCGCCCGCACGCTGCCTGAGGTCATCATGGAAATGCGCACGACCCACACGTCCGAGCGCGCCGGCAGGCTGATCGACAGCGACCAGGCCGCTTCGATGGAGAAGAAGAAAAAGGAGGGTTACTTCTGATGCCGCCGCGCAAGGACGCGAGCCTGGACCTCGCGCAGTTCATCGATGCCGAAAGTTCCAAGAGCCTGTTGAAATTCATCACTTGCGGCAGCGTGGATGACGGCAAGAGCACCTTGATCGGCCGTTTGCTTTACGACTCCCAATTGCTGTACGACGACCAGTTGCAGGAACTCAGGAAGGACAGCAGGGGGCGGGCCTCGACCGAGGAAGACATGGATTTTTCGCTGCTCGTCGACGGTCTCGCGGCCGAACGGGAGCAAGGCATCACGATTGACGTCGCCTACCGCTTCTTCTCGACCTCGAAACGCAAGTTCATCGTCGCGGACACGCCCGGGCACGAACAATACACGCGCAACATGGCGACCGGGGCATCGACGGCCAGCGCCGCCGTGCTGCTGATCGACGCGCGGCTCGGCGTCTCCACGCAAACCCGCCGGCACGCCCATATCCTTTCGCTTGTCGGTGTCAGGCACATCGTCATCGCCGTCAACAAGATCGACCTGGTGGATTACGCACAGCCGGTATTCGACGAGATCCGGCGAAATTTCGAGGCCTTTGCCGCCGAGTTGGGCTTCGCCAGCATTTACGCGATTCCGATATCGGCGCTCAAGGGCGACAATATCACCCGTCTGAGCGAACGCATGGACTGGTACCGCGGGCGGGCGCTTTTGCCATACCTCGAGGGCCTGGATCCCGGCGCGTCCGCTCCGGGGCCGTTCCGTTTTCCCGTGCAATGGGTCAACCGCCCGAACCTCGATTTTCGCGGTTACTCCGGCACGCTGGCGGGCGGCGAAATCGCCGTCGGCGACGAGGTCATGGTTGCGGCGTCGCTCAAGCGCAGCCGCATCAAGCGAATCGTCACCTGGGACGGAGATCTCGAGCGGGCATCGGCGGGTGATGCGGTGACACTGGTCCTCGATGATGAAATCGACATCAGCCAGGGGGACGTGCTGCACCGGCCGGGAGAGGCGCTCGAACGCAGCGACCAGTTCCAGGCCCACCTGATCTGGATGCACGAAGACCCGATGCTGCCGGAGCGCAGTTATTTGTTGAAAATTGGCACGCAGACCACTTCCGTTCAGGTCACCGACCTCAAGTACGCGATCAACATCAACACCGGGGAGCAGTTGCCGGCCTCCAAGCTGGAACTGAACGAAATCGCGGTGTGCAATTTCGCCACCGCGCACGCGATCGCGTTCGACAGCTACCGGGACAACGCCGACACGGGGGCCTTCATACTGATCGACCGCATCAGCAACGTGACGGTTGCCGCGGGCATGATCGACTTCGGTCTGCGGCGCGGTCAGAACCTTTCCTGGCAGAGCTTCGAGATCAACCGCGAGTTGCGCGCGCGCATGAAACATCAGAAACCGGTCATCGTCTGGTTTACCGGCCTGTCGGCATCCGGAAAATCGACGATCGCCGATATCGTGGAGCAAAAACTGGTGGCTCACGGGCGTCATACCTATGTGCTCGACGGCGACAATTTCAGGCATCGCCTGAACAAGGACCTGGGCTTCACGGACGCGGACCGGGTCGAAAACATACGGCGCGTGGCGGAAGTGGCGAGAATCCTGGCGGATTCGGGTCTGATCGTACTGACCTCCCTGATATCCCCGTTCAGGCACGAACGGCGCATGGCCCGAGAGATTGCCGGAGATATCGAATTCATCGAGGTCTTCGTCGACACACCGCTGGAGGTCTGCGAAGCGCGTGATCCCAAGGGTCTGTACGCGAGGGCGCGCCGGGGCGAGATTCCCAATTTTACCGGTATCGGCTCGATCTACGAGCCCCCGGAGCGGGCCGACATCCACCTCGCCGGCGAGGCCCACACCGCAGAGGAACTGGCCGACCAGGTCCTTGGCAGGCTGAAAATCGACTGAGCGACCGGGCCCGCGGCGCAGCGCGTCGGTCGCGGCGCTTTACTCCGGGCTGAAAATTACTTATGCTCGCCCCATACAGTATCGAGACGTATGAATGAATTTTAGCGAAATGATGGTCTGTATCTGCATGTGTCTGCCGCCTCCAGGGCGCGTGGTCTGCTGATCTGTACCATCAGGATTGTTATGCAAAACCACCCGCCCAAAAGGCGGGTGGTTTTTTTTGGGCACCGGAAAATGCGCCTGTTTGCAATCCGGCCCGTGAGCCGCCAGGAAAGACGAATGAAACTACAACAGCTGCGTTACCTGATCGCCGTCGTCGACAACGGTTTGAACATTACCGCTGCCGCGGAATCACTGTTCACATCGCAACCGGGTATCAGCAAGCAGATCCGCTTGCTGGAAGATGAGTTGTGTCTGCAGTTGTTCGCACGCAAGGGCAAGAGCCTGGCCAGGCTGACCGAGGCTGGCGAGCAGGTGGTCAGGCGGGCCCGCCGGATGTTGGCGGAAGCCGATAACATCAAGGCCCTGAGCAGCGAACTTGCGGGCGAGTCCCAGGGCCAGCTGGTGATTGCGACGACGCCGACGCAGGCGCGTTACGTTTTGCCCGACACGCTCGAGCTGTTCCAGCGGGAGTACCGGGAAGTCGCCGTACGCCTGCACCAGGGCACTTCCGAACAAATCATTGCCCAGGTTGTGAATGGTGAGGCGGATTTTGCCATCGCGTCCGGCCAGAGCGAACTCTTTGGGGACCTGGTGACTTTCCCGGTATATAGCTGGGAGCGCATCATCGTCGTGCCTTCGAACCACCCCCTTGTCGCCAGGGGCCGCCCCGCGCTGGCGGACATCGCGTCCTACCCGCTGATTTCCTACACCTATTCGTTCGACGACGAATCATCCCTGGGCAAGGTGTTCGACGCGGCCGGTGTCGAGCCCAACGTGGTCTTCACCGCCCAGGACCCGGACACGATAAAGACCTATGTTCGCAAGGGTATGGGTATCGGGATCGTGGCCTGCATGGCCTTCGAGGACCAGACGGACCATGGTCTGGTTGCCATCAACACCAGCGACCTGTTCCCGCCGGTCACGACCTGGGTCGGTTTTCGTAAGGATCGCTTTCTCAGTGACTACATGTACGGTTTTCTGCAGCGGCTGGTGCCGGCGCTCGACAGGCGTGCCGTCGACCGGGCCGTGGCGGAGCGTATGCACAACAACGTGGTGGTTTTCCCGGGACCGGCTCCGGTGCAGAAACATCCGGGGTTCGGGCGCCAGTTTACGAACTGCTGCGGATCAGGCTTCACGCTTTAGCCCGAACCCGGCACCGATATCCCGGATGCTCTTATGTTCGGGTCAACTTGGCAAACCTTTCCGGCTCGTGCAGGCCGCATTCACGCACGAGCCCGAAAAAGCGCGTTTCGTCGCCGCTATGGGCGACACCCAGCGGTTGGCTGGTATGGTGGTCGCCGATCGACACGTAGCCTTGCTCCCAGAGCGGATGGTAGGGCAGGTCATGGCTTTTCAGGTATGCGTGGATGTCGCGATCCGTCCAGTCCGCCAGCGGGTGCACCTTGACCGCGTCGCCATGTATCTGCAGGATCTCGATGCTCTCGCGGCTGTGGGACTGGTCACGCCGCAGCCCGCTGAACCAGGTGCCCACGCGCAGGCTTTCAAGGGCCCGCGCCATGGGTTCGACCTTGTTGAACTGGTTGTATTTCCTGATCCCGTCGAGGCCTTTTTCCCACAGGCGTCCGAAGCGCGCTTCCTGCCAGGCCGGCGACAATTCCGGCCGGAAGACCTGCAGGTTGAGCGACAGGCGCCGGCTCAGTTCATCGGCGAAGGCGTAAGTCTCCGGAAACAGGTAGCCGGTGTCGATCAGCACCACCGGAATATCCGGTCTTTGCCGGGTAACGAGGTGCAGCATGACGGCAGCCTGGGCGCCGAAGCTGGATGTGAGAATGTGCCGTGGCGGCAAGTACTGCAGCGCCCACGCCACCCGCTCGTCGGCGGGCAGTTTCTCCAGGCAGGGGGTGACCGCAGCCAGTTGTGCCGCCGACCAGTGCTGTCCGGGCTCCGGAACGCACAGTTTCAAGGCGGTCACGGACACGTCAGGCCGCCCCGTCCTGCTGCAGCGCCCGGCTGCGCAGCAGGTAATCGCCGAAATGCTCGTTTTCGCTGCGGTGGGCCCTGTAGTCCGCGAATACCGAGTCGAGGGTCGCGAGGATTTCGTCCTCGTCGATGTTTTCCTTGACCAGCCTGTTCAGCCGCGTGCCGTCGAAGGCGGCGCCGAGGTGCAGGTTGTAGCGCCCCGGGGCCTTGCCGATGAGGCCGATCTCCGCCAGGTGGGGGCGGGCGCAGCCGTTGGGGCAACCGGTCATTCGCAGCGTGATCGGCTGGTCCTGCAAACCGTGCCTTGACAGCAGGTCTTCGATTTTCGCCGTCAGCGCCGGCAGGTAGCGTTCGGCTTCCGCCATGGCCAGGGAACAGGTCGGCAAGGCCACGCAGGCCATGGAATGCAAGCGCAAACCGGAGCTTTGCCGGTAACTGTCCAGGCCGTGGCGGTTGACGAGGCTTTCAATCGCCGACTTTTGCGCTGCTTCGACGCCGGCGATTACGAGGTTCTGATTGGGTGTCAGACGGAAATCCCCGTCGTGCACCTTCGCAATTTCGCGCAAGCCGGTCAGGTGTTGCGCACCGGGCCGATCCGCAATACGTCCGTTTTCGATATAGAGCAGCAAGTGCCATTTGCCGTCATCGGTCGCCTGCCAACCGTAGCGGTCGCCGTTGTGCGTGAACTTGAACGGGCGGGGCGCGGCGAGCGGGAAACCCAGCCTGCGCTCCAGTTCAGCGGCGAGCCAGTCGAGACCGCGGTCCGCCACCGTGTATTTGAAGCGCGCGTGCTTGCGTTCGGACCGGTCGCCGTAGTCGCGCTGGATCGTCACGATGGCACGGCTGACGTCCTTGACCTGTTCGGGTTTGCACCAGCCCAGCACATCGGCCAGGCGGGGGTAGGTTGCGGGGTCGCCGTGGGTCGCGCCCATGCCGCCGCCGACGGTGACGTTGAAGCCGGTCAGTTCGCCGTTTTCCGCCGTGGCGATGAAGCCGAGGTCATTGGCCAGCACGTCCACGTCGTTGGTCGGCGGAATCACGAATGCAATCTTGAACTTGCGGGGCAGGTAGGTCGCGCCGTAGATCGGCTCGATGTCGGGCCCGCCGGCGACCTTTTTGCGGTCCAGCCAGATTTCGTGGTAGGCGCTGGTTCTCGGCGTGAGGTGTTCGCTGACGGCGGCCGCGGTGCGGCAGACCCGCTCGTGCAGACGCGATAATTCCGGCAGCGGACTGCACATGACGTTGCGGTTCACATCGCCACACGCCGCCAGCGTATCGAGCAGGGCCACGTTGATCGCCTGGACGCTGCGCTTGAGGTCCGTCTTCAGAACGCCGTGGAATTGGAATGCCTGGCGGGTCGTCAGCCGCAGGCTGTGGTTGGCCCAGGTCATGGCGATCCGGTCCAGGGCCAGCCATTGAGGCGGCGTGCAGATGCCGCCGGGCAAACGCGCGCGTATCATGAAACTGTGGTCCGGCTCGAGCATTTGGCGCCGCCGCGCGTCGCGCACGTCGCGGTCGTCCTGTTGGTAGATGCCGTGGAACTTGCTCAGCTGGGTGTCACTGTCCGAGATGGCCCCGGTGGCGCTGTCATCCAGGCTCGCCCTGAGCGTGCCGCGCAGATAATTGCTGGCCGCCTTGATCTCCTCGACTGCGCTCGGGGGCCGCTGTCCATTGCCGTTTGGGGGCATCAGTAGAGGTCCTTCTGGATGCGTCCGGCGCGGCGCAGGTCCCTGAGAACCTCCTCCGCGGCGTCACTGTCGATCCGCCGTTCCGCGGCCAGGTTTTCCCGCAGCGCGTCCATGACGGCCTTGCCCATGTCCAGTGAGCCGCACAGATAGATGTGGGCGCCGCGCGACAACCAGCGTTCCAGCCGCCCCGATTGCTCGCGGACGATGTGCTGGACGTACCTCTTTTCCGCCTGGTCGCGCGACCAGGCCGCGTCAATGCGCCTGACCAGCCCCGTTGCGCGCCATTGCAGCCACTCCCTCTGGTAGAGAAAGTCGGTCCTTCGGTGGGGATTGCCGAAAACCAGCCAGGCATCGGGAGCGTTTTCCACCTGCTCCAGTTCCTGCATGAATGCGCGGAACGGTGCGATCCCGGTGCCCGCCGCGATCATGATGATCGGCGCCCCGCTATCCTGCGGCAGGCGGAAGCGGCGGTTGGACTCGACAAAAACACGCACCTCGGCGCCGGGCCGCAGGCGCCGGTTCAGATAGCCGCTGGCGGCGCCGAACCGTTGCACGCCAATCGCATTGCTGCTGGCCGTAGCGACCGTGAGATGGATCTCGTCGTCCGCCTGCCGCCGGCTCGAGGCAATGGAATAAGACCTGGGGCTCAATGGTCTCAGTGCCCCGGCCAGCGAGCGGGCATCGATCTCGAGCGGGTACTCTGCGACGATGTCCGCCAATTGGCGCTGCTCCAGGAACGCCTGCTGCTCCGCGGTCTGCAGACCGGCAAACCAATGCCGGAGGCCGTCTTGCCGGCCCGCGTCCGCCAGCTGCAGAACGGTGTCGGCGCTGAGGCGCGTGATTTCAAGATGGTTGCCCAGGGCCTCCCTGATACTCAGCGAATGACCGGCAACTTCAACCGGCGCGGCGGCTTCGATACCGAGCCGGTTCAGGATTTGTTCGACGAGTTCAGGGTCGTTCACGGCCCACACCCCAAGGGAGTCGCCCGGCTCGTACTCCAGACCCGCCCCCGGCAGCGCCAACTCGAGATGGCAAACGTCCTTGGACGAGCCCTGGTCGGTAATCTTCTGCAGACGCCGGACCGTGGCAGGGCAGGGGTTCCGCCGGTCCCACAGGGGTTTGCTCGGAACCACGCTCAGGCGCGAAGGCGTGGGTTCCTTTTGCGATCCGGCGAGGTTCTGCTGTGCATAGTCGATGACTTCCCGGCTCCACTGCTCCGCCCGTTGGTGATAGTCGACATCGCATTCCAGCCGCCCACCGAAGGCCTTTGCGCCCAGGCGTTGCAAGTGTTCTTCGAGCTGCCGCCCTGCCGCGCAGAACAACGGGTAGCTGCGGTCGCCGAGTGCCAGCACGCGGTAATGGAGGTCCACGAGGGCCGCCGCATCTTCGCGGGCGAGATAGTCGAAAAGTTCCACGGCGTCCTCGGGCGGGTCACCCTCACCGTGCGTGCTGATGACAAAGGCGGCGTGGCCCAGTTTTCGCAGGCGAGACGGTCTGAAATTCGCCAATGACAGCACCTCCGCCGCGATGCCTTGCTGCTTCGCGGCATGCGCCAGTTCCCGGGCGATCGCTTCGCCATTGCCCGTTTCCGTCCCGTACAGAACGGTCAGCGCGGGCGTGGCCCGGGACTCGGCCTTAGGGGCCGCGGGCGCGGTTTCGGCAACGGCCAGACTGCCGGCCAAAAAGCCGCTCAGCCACAGCGACTGCTGCGCATCGAGCGTGCCGAGACTGCTTTGCAACTGCGCTATCTGCTGTTCGCTGAAAGGCGAGTTTTCCGATCGAAGGGCGCTGAGCATCGCGTCGTACCGTTTGAACCAGGTTCGACTTTAGGCCATGCGGCCGCGCCAGGGAACGAAGTAGTTTGCATAAAGATATAACGTTTTGGAATATCGCCGGGCGGGGCGAGGGAAGGCGGCTGACCGCCCTCGGGACCGTGCCTCCGTCGGGAACGGGTGCAGGGCGCCGAGGGGTGGCCCGGGCGTGTCCCGCGGGGGGCAGTCACCCCCGCTCGCGATTAAACGCCGTACGCAACGGTTGCACGGGCGTTGAGGCCACTGGTGATCCGGTGGTCGCGCGCGTCGGCCTCACGGATTTGACAGCCAGCCTCCATATCGCGCCGGTCGGCGGTCAGTCCCCGACCTTGATGACGACGGCCATCGAGGTATCGCCGGCGGCGCAGCCCTCGAACAGACCCCAGCCGCCGCCGATGATCGCCAGTTCCTCGATCAGTTCGATGATCGAGCGCATACCGGTCGGTCCCTGCGGGTGACCCCAGATCAATGAGCAGCCGTAGTTGTTCATCGTGTTCAGGTCGGCGCCCGTCTCCTGGGCGAAGACGATGTCATTGACCGCGAACGGATTGTGCGACTTGATGGCGGCCAGGTCGCCGATGGTGATACCGGCGCGCTCCAGCGCCTGAAGCGAAGCGGGTATCGTGGCCGCGGGCATATAGCTTTTTTCCACGCGGGCTTGTCCGAACGAGACGACGCGGACGGTGATGGCCGGGTCGGACGACAGTTCCCTTGCCTTGTCCTTGTGCGTCACGACCATGCCGGCCGCACCATCTGCCGGGTGAGTCTGGCCGCCGAACGTGATGGTTCCCCCTTCCTTGACGGGTTTCAGCTTGGCCAGACCTTCCGCCGTGCTCGGGAAAATACCCTCGTCGCCGGCGAGCGTGGCCGCGGTTTTCCGGTAGCGTGCGTCCGGTACCTCGAACGGCAGTGTCATGAAGCGTCTCAGGAAAGCCGAATCGTCGGCCAGCGCCTGCTGGTACTGCTCCAGGCGCCGCAGCACGACCTCGTGTTGCTGCTGGCTCGAGACCTTCCACTTGGCGGCGCAGTTCTCCGCCGTTTGCGTCATGTCCGTGCGGCCAAAGGGGTCGAGGGCCATGTTGTCGGGCACCCAGTCTTCGTGCGCGCCGATACCACCGGGTGCCCCCGGCCTCGGGTAGTACATATGCGGCCCGTTGGAAAGCCGGTCGGTCGTGACCGCAAGGATACATTCGGCCGAACCGGTCTGAACTTCCTGTGAAGCGACCGACAGAACGCGGGCGCTGGTGGCGCAGGCCTGGCTGACCGTGGTGCCGCCGATACCTGCCGCACCGGCCATGCCGCTGAGCCAGGGCAGGCCGTAAAACGAATATTGCTGCGGTACGGTCATGCCGAGCACGCCGCTGTCAAACGTATCCGGGGCGATGCCGCGCGCAGCCAGTGCATTGCGTGTCAGGTGGGCTGCGAATTCGACGCTGTTCAGATGTTGCAGGCTGCCCTGCCAGCGGCAGAAGGGGCTGCTCCAGTAGGCACCATAAGGGATATAACTAGACGTCATTTCAATTTCCTCCGCATGTCGCGTTATCGGCCAGTGGGTTCGAATCCCAGGGGGCGTACGGGTCACTGTAACAGGGTCTACGGCGCCCGTGCGCCAACGACGCATCGGGGTTGCTGAGGTGGCTTCTTACACTCATGATGATTGCTCCATTCTACTTGATTCGAAGGTCATTATGGTAATATAGTACTTAAATACCGTTTAAGATTAAACTAATATTATAATGGATCAACGGAAAGCCATCATTGCGCTATGTCATCTTTGCGTGAAAGTTTTCAGGGGCCGGCGGGCCCGGTGATGCGGGAGCCCCGCGACGATATGAGACAATGGACCCATGCGCCTCAGTTCCACCCCCTCTCCAGCATCGATGAAACCGGCTGGCGGCCGTTCCTGTGCGCCCCCCGGTGGGGACCCTAGCGAGTAGCCATGGACCTCTCGAACTGGATAAGGCACCACGCGAACCTGACACCGGGAAAGCCGGCCATCCTTTTTGAAGGCGTGGAACTCACCTATGCGGCGTTGGCCGATAAGATCGACAGCTACGCCCGCGTCCTCGCTGAAGGCCTGGGCGTCGAGCCCGGCGACCGTGTGGCTTACCTGGGCTACAACTCGCCGGAACTGGTTGCACTGTTGTTCGCGTGTGCGCGCGCCGGTGCGATTTTCCTGCCGCTGAACTGGCGTCTGGCCGCGCCCGAACACCTGCAGTTGTTGCAGCATGCCGGACCGGGGGCGGTTTTCGTCAGCGACGAATTCACGGCCCACCTGGAGACCATCGCGGGCAGGGCGGGACCGCTCGAAGTGGTGTGTCTCGGGGATCCGGCCTGCGGCTGGAGTTCACTGCGGGAACTCGAAAGAGAATGCAGTTCGCGGCCGGCGGCCCTCTTGCCGGCCGGCCTGGGCGAAGACGACGGCGTGCTGCTTTGCTACACGTCGGGCACCACCGGTGTACCAAAGGGCGCCCTGTTGAGCAGGGGGGCGCTCTACTGGAACGCGCTCAATTCGATCGATATGCACGGGATGGACGCCACGGACACGGTGCTGACGCTGTTGCCGATGTTTCACGTCGGCGGTTTGAACATCCAGACGTTGCCGGCACTCCATGCCGGTGCGACGGTGGTGATCCTGCGGCAGTTCGATGTCGATGCGTGTTACCGGGCGCTGGCCGCGTTCGAGGTTTCGCTGACGCTGGTCGTGCCAACCGTCATGCTCGCATTGATGGCCGACGAACGCTGGTCCGGGGGCAAGCCAAGGCGCTTGCGAATGATCGCCATCGGTTCGACCATCGTGCCCGGCAGCCTCGTGGCGCGGGTGTGCGAATGGGGCGTGCCGCTGGTGCAGGTCTACGGCTCTACCGAGACCTGCCCGATCGCTGCCTACACGCCGCCGGCTGAGGCGGCGCGTAAACCGGCTTCGACCGGCATTGCGGCCAAGCATTGTGAAATTCGCATCGTCGGCGCCGACGGCGCCGGGCTGGCGCCCGGAAAGAGTGGCGAGATACTGGTGCGGGGCCCCAACGTCATGCTCGGCTACTGGCGGGACGATCAGGCCACCCGCGAGGTGTTCGGGCCGGAGGGCTGGTTCCACACCGGCGACATCGGCCATTTCGACACGGAAGGTTTTCTCTATGTCGACGAGCGATTGAAAGACATGATCATTTCGGGTGGCGAAAACGTCTATCCGGCCCAGGTCGAGAACCTGTTGACGACGATGGAGGGCGTCAGGGAGGTTGCCGTGGTCGGCCGCGCCGACGACTATTGGGGCGAGGTCGTCGTCGCCGTGGTCGTGGAGGAGCCGGGATATACCGTGGACGCCGGCGCGGTCCGGACGTTCTGCGATGGCCGCATCGCACGCTTCTCCTGTCCGCGGGAGGTGTTGACGGTCGAACGCCTGCCGCGCAATGTCATGGGCAAGGTGGTCAAGGACAAGGTGCGCCGCTTGGTGGCCGAAAGGCCCGTCTTGCCGGAAGATCAAACTTCACAGCCACGGGGTTCGTGAGCATGGAATTGAAAATTGGAATTGACGTCGGCGGGACATTCACCGACTTCCTCGTGGCCTGGGAAGACCGCGAGCCGGAAATATTCAAAGTCCTTTCCACCTCGGACGACCCGGCCGCTGCGGTCATCAACGGGCTGACCGAAATCGCCGCCAGCCAGGAGCCGCCGCTGAGCCTGCAGCAATTACTTGGTTCGGTTGGGACCATCGTGCACGGCACGACAGTGACGACCAACGCCACGCTGACACGCAACGGCGCGAAATCCGGCTTGATGACCACGGCGGGCGTGCGCGATGCGCTGGAGATGCGCCGCGGTATCCGCGAAGAGCAGTACAACAACCGATACACCAATGTCGAGCCGCTGGTGCCGCGTTACCTGCGCGCCGGTGTGCGCGGGCGTTTGCGGCGTGACGGCAGCGAGGCGGAGCCGCTCAGTTTGGCCGATGTCGAGGCCGCCATCGAGCTGTTCGAAAAGGAGGGCGTCGAAGCGGTATCCATCTGCTTCATGAACGCCTTCATCAACCCGGATCACGAGCGCCGCGCGGCGGAGCTGGTGCGCGAACGGTTGCCGGGCGCCTACCTGACGGTTTCGACCGACCTGCTGCCGTCGATCCGGTTTTACCACCGCGTCAGCACCACCGTGCTGAATTCCTACATCGGCCCGATCCTGAACGATTACCTGGAACAGCTGACCGGACGGCTGAGCAGCAACGGGTTCGGCGGCCTGCTGCTGATCATGCAATCCAACGGCGGCGTCATGACACCCGAAACGGCTCGCAGGACCGCCGCGCTGACGTTGCTGTCGGGCCCCGCGGCCGGGCCGGGCGCCGGCCTGGCCTATGCCCGCGCCCACGCACAGGACAACTGCCTTGTGGTCGACATGGGCGGCACCAGCTTCGAAGCGGCGCTGGTGACCGGCAGCCCGGTACTGGTGAACGCCGGCCAGATCGACCGTCACCGCATCGCCTTGCCGATGCTCGCGATCCACACGATCGGGGCCGGCGGCGGTTCGATCGGCTGGATCGACGAGGGTGGCCTGCTGCGCATGGGACCGCAGAGCGCCGGTGCCAACCCGGGTCCGGTTTGTTACGGCCAGGGCGGCAGGTTGCCGGCCTGTACCGACGCCAACCTCGTGCTGGGTTACCTGAACCCGGAATTCTTTGCCGGCGGCTCGATCAGGCTGGACGTCGAAGCGGCCCGGGCGGCGATCCGCGAACACATCGCCGAGCCGCTCGGCATGGACGTCGAAAGCGCGGCGGCCGGCATGTACCGGGTGGCTTGCAACAACATGGCGCAGGGTGTGCGCGAGGTGACCATCAAGCGCGGTTTCGACCCGCGTGAATTCCCGATGGTCGTGGCGGGGGGCGCGGGGCCGTTGCACTCCTGCATGATCTGCGAGGAACTGCAGGTGCCGCTCCAGATCGTACCGCGCGAATCGTCCATACTCTGCGCGGTCGGCATGTTGCTGGGTGACCTGAAACACGATTTCGTGCGCACTTTTTTCGCGCGTCTCGGCCAGCTTCGTTGGCCCGACCTGCAGGAACTGGTGGCAGGCATGATCGCCGAGGGCGCGCAAATGCTGGACGCCGAGGGGATCCCGCGGGACCGGCAGGAATTCAAGGTGAAGCTCGATTGCCGTTACCAGAAGCAGTACCACGAGGTATCGGTGGAGGTCGAGCGCGCCTGGATAGAGCAGGGTGACAGCGAGGCCATCCACGCCGCGTTCCACGCCGAACACAACCGGCTGTACGGCTATTCCCTGGAGGACCAGCCGGTGGGCGTGGACCTGATCAATGTGCGCCTGCAGGCGATCGGCATCACGGAAAAGCCGGTGTTCAGGGAGCAGGCGCATGCCGGTGAGGACGCCGCTGCGGCGCTCAAGGGCCGGCGCGACATGTACGTTTTCCCGGAAAATGCGTTCCGGCCGGTGCCGGTTTACGATGGGCACAGCATGCGGTTCGGCAACCGGGTCAGCGGTCCGGCGATGATCGAACAGGTCACCACCGCGATCCTGGTCAGCGAGAGCTATGATTGCGTGGTGGATCAGTACGGTTCGTTCGTGCTGTTCCGGAAGGGCCGCGAGGACCTGCTGGGCGAGGCGATGAGAGGGAGAGGGTGATGAGCCGAAAAGAAAACAGCGGCGTCGATCCGATCTTGTTGTCGGTGTACGCGCGGACCTTCAAGTCGATTACCGACGAGATGAGCCTGTCGGTCGAGCAGACGGCGCGTTCACCGATCCTGTGCGAGGCGAAGGACTTCGTGACCGGGCTCTACGATGCCGCGGGCAATATGCTGGAACAGACCGAGAACCTGCCGATCCTGGCCTTTTCGCTGGCGCCGGTGTGTAAGTACCTGGTGGAGTATTTTGGCGACGACCTCTCCGAGGGCGACGTGATATTTCACAACGACGTGTTCTCGATGGGCAACCAGAACAACGACGTTGCCGTATACAAGCCCATATTCTTCGGGGGCGAACTGGTCGCCTGGTCGGCCGTCAAGGGCCACCAGGCCGATATCGGCGGCAACGTACCCGGCGGTTATAACCCGCGCGCCACGGAGGTCTGGCAGGAGGCCCTGCGTATACCGCCGGTCAAAGTGTTCGAAAAAGGGCGGTTGCGCAAGGACGTATGGAACCTGATATTCGCCAATATCCGACTGGAGATCGTACAGCACGACCTGCGTGCCCAGATCGGCGCCTGCACGGTCGGTGAGCGGCGCCTGCTCGAATTGCTGGGCAAGTACGGCCGTGCGTGCTTCGAGAGCCATAAACTGGCGCTTTTCGACGCGACCCGGAAGATGATGGAGGCCGAGATCGCTACGATACCGGAGGGTGTCTACAGCGGTGAGGGCTACGTGTATTTCGACGGTCATCACGACGGCACCAAATTCACCATCCGCGTGACCGTCACGGTCAGGGACCGGCATATCACTTTCGATTACACGGCCACCGACGCGCAGACCGACGGTTTCGTCAACGGCACTTATACCTCGAGCGCGTCGGCGTCGATCCTGACGTTCCTGCAGATGGTCAACCCGGACATACCGCACAACGAAGGCATGATCGGGCCCATCGACATCGTCATACCCGTGGGTACGATTCTGAACGCGGCGTACCCCAAAGCGACCACCTTCGGCAACCACCTGTGCCCGCCCAACGCGGACGCCATCATCCGCGCGCTGGCGCCGGTCATACCGGACCGCGTGACGGCCGGCTGGAACAATTTGCTGGCCTCGCTGACGACCGGTCACGACGACGCCAAGGACGAGGACTACGTGGATATCGGGTTTATGGGTCTGAAGGGCGGTTCCGGCGCGATGAACGGTACCGACGGCTATGACCACATCGGCATGATCGATGCCTCGGGGGGTGTCCTCGACCAGGACTACGAGATGTTCGAGCAGCAGACGCCGCACCTGTTGAAGAAGCACGAATACCTGACGGATTCCGCCGGCGCCGGTCAGTGGCGCGGCGGTCTCGGTGTCGAAACCGAGTTCGTCATCGGTTCCGAAAACACGCAACTCGTGACCTTTGGCGACGGCGATTTCGAGCCCGCCTTCGGTCTTTTCGGGGGCGGAGACGGAACGCTCAACAAGATCCGGTTGACCTACCCGGACGGCACCGTGCTCGTGCCGAAAAACAAGGACCTGATTACCGGGGTGCCCAGGGGAACCGTGTATCACCAGGTCGCCGGTGGCGGCGGCGGTTACGGCGACCCGTTTAAACGCGACCGCGCCGTGCTGGCGAGCGAGGTGCGCAACGGCGTGATTTCCGGGCAGGCGGCCGCGGAACTGTATGGCTGGCGTGGTGCAGCGGGTTCGGGAGAAGACGATGAACTTTGAACCGACCCCGGAACAGCAAACCGTTCGCGACACGTTTGCACGATTTTGCGATGAGCGCGTAGCGCCGCGGGCCGCGGCGATCGACGAGGCCGGCGTGTTCCCCCGTGACCTCTTTACCGAACTGGGTGAACTTGGGTTTTTTGGTATGCGCTATCCGACCGACGCCGGCGGCAGCGGCATGGATTTAAACGCGTTTTGCTTCGCCCTGACCGAGATCGCGCGCGGCTCGATGTCGCTGGCCGGAGCGGTGGCCATGCAGTCGCTGATGGGTACCAAGTTCCTGCACATGCTGGGTAACGACGATATTCGCCAGCGACTGTTTGCGCCGGCGCTCGAAGGCCGCAAGATCGGCGCGATCTGCATGACCGAGCCGAACGCCGGCAGCGATCTCGCCGGGATCAAAACGCACGCGACGCGGGTCGGGGGCGGCTACCGCCTGAACGGACAGAAAATGTGGGTGACCTCGGCACCGGTCGCAGATTTCTTCACCGTGTTCGCAACGGCCGGGGAAGAGCGTGCGCTGACAATATTTCTCGTCGAGAGGGACTTCGATGGTCTCGATATCGGCCGCGCGATCGAAAAGATGGGTGTACACGCGCTGCCGACTTCGGAGTTGGCGTTCAATGACTGTTTCGTGCCCGACACGCATTGCTTGAGCGGTGTGGGTGAGGGTGTGCAGCACCTGCGCAAACTGCTCGACGAGATCAGGGTCATTACCGGCGCGATGGCGGTCGGCGGCGGCCGCGCCGCGTTGAACGAGGCGGTGCGCTATGCCGCCGAGCGCAAGCAATTCGGCAAGCCGATCAACCGTTTCCAGGCCATCCAGCTCAAGCTGGCGGACATGGCGACGGAACTCGAGGCCGCCGAGCAACTCGTGCATTACGCCGCCTGGCTGAAACAGAACGGCAAGTCCTGCCACAAGCATTCGGCGATGGCCAAGCTGTTCGCATCGGAGGCCGCGGCCAGTGCCTGTGACCAGGCGGCGCGGGTACTGGCGTCCTATGGCTTTGCGATGGAGTACCCGGCGCAAAGATACCTGCGGGATATCCGCTTCACGCTGATCGGCGGCGGCACCAGCGAAATTCTCAAACTCATAATTGCCAAGGAATTGTCTTGATGGAAGGAAACAGGGTCAGGGTTCTGATCGCCAAGCCGGGTCTGGACGGTCACGACCGGGGTGCCAAGATCGTCGTCCGGGCGTTGATCGACGCCGGTTTCGAGGTCATTTACACCGGTTTGCGTCAGCCGCCCGAGGCGGTCGCCCAGGTGGCGCTGGAGGAGGACGTCGATGTGATCGGCCTGTCGAGCATGGCGGGTTCGCATGTACCTTACTGCCGCCGGCTCAAGGAATTGCTTGCGCAAAAGGGTCTGGACGACAAGCTCTGGATCATTGGCGGCAGCATCCCGCTCCAGGATCAGCGCGAACTCGAAGAAATCGGGCTCGACGGCGTGTTCCCGGCGGGTTCGAAACTGGAAGATATCGTGGACTTTATCCGGGAGAGGTGCCAATGACGACGTCAGGTAAAAAGAACGCCGGCCCGTCCCTGCGCAGGCAGGAAACAGACCGGCCGGTCGTCAACGAATCCGGCATCGAGATCAAGAAACTCTACACGGCGGAAGACGTGGCGGAGACCGGCGGTACGGATATGGTCGGTTTGCCCGGGGAGTATCCGTTCACGCGCGGAATTCATGCCGAAATGTACCGCAAGCGGCCGTGGACCATGCGCCAGTACACCGGTTTCGGTAATGCACATGACACCAACGAACGCTTCAAGTACCTGATCGGGAACGGCCAGACCGGGCTGAATGTCGCTTTCGACCTGCCGTCGCAAATTGGCATGGATTCGGACGACGAGCTCGCGATCGGCGAAGTCGGCCGTGTCGGTATGGCGGTGGACTCGCTGCGTGATTTCGAGGTGGCCTTCGACGGCATCGACCTGGACAGGATCACCGTGTCGCTGACCGTCAACGGCTCGGCGGCCATCATGATCGCGATGTACCTGGCGATGGCGGAGAAGCGGGGTTTCGACATCGCGGCCCTGCGCGGAACTGCGCAGAACGACATCCTCAAGGAATTCATTGGTCGGGGCACCTGGGTCTTCCCGGTGGAGCCGTCGATCAAGCTGGTCGCCGACACCATCGAGTATTGCGCCCACAACGCGCCGAAATACAGCCCGGTCAGCGTCTGCGGTTATCACATCCGCGAGTCGGGGGCGGACCCGGCACAGGAAATGGCCTATGCCTTCTGTATCGCCAAAGCCTATACCGACCTGGTACTGGAACGTGGGCTCGCTGTCGATGAATTTGCATCGCGTTTATCTTTTAATTTCAACATTTACGGCAATATATTCGAGCAAGTCGCGAAGTTTCGCGCGGGCCGGGGACTGTGGGCGAAGATCATCCGGGACCAGTACGGCGCGACCCATCCTCGTTCGATGGTGATGCGTATGATCGCCGGCGGCGGCGGTAGCGGTCTGACCAAGGAGCAACCCGAGGTCAATATTGTGCGCGGCGCCTACTACGCCCTGATCAGCGCATTGTCCGGGGCGCAGACGATGGCACTGTGTTGCTACGACGAGGCCTACACGATTCCGAGCGAGGACGCACAGCGTCTGTCGCTGAGAACGATGCAGCTCCTGATCGAGGAAATGGGTCTGTGTGACACGGTGGACCCGCTGGCCGGATCGTACTACGTCGAAACGCTGACCAACCAGATGCGGGACCGCATGGTCGAGGTCATGACGGAAGTGGACGGCCAGGGCGGCATCGTCCGCATGGTCGCAGACGGCACCATCCAGGCGAAGGTCTCTGCGCAGGCGTACGCGCAAATGCGGGATATCGAGTCGGGCGAGTTTCCGAAAGTCGGCGTCAACTGTTACCAGATGGAAGAAAAGGAACCCCTGGTGGAATACCACCCGTACGCGGAGGACGACGCGCGGCGCCAGGTCGAACGCCTGGCGAAGCTGCGCGCCGAGCGTGACCAGGGGGCCGTGGATGCAGCGCTGGAAAAACTGACGGCCGACGCCCGCGCCGGCGTCAATGTCATGCCGGCGATCATGCACGCGGTCAAGGCTTACGCCACGGTCGGCGAGATGACGGCAGCGATGGCATCGGTCTTCGGCAAGTACCACGAGCCGGTCAGGTTTTAGGATCCTCTGACATGCCCACGAACACGCATCTTGCACCTGAAATGGCCAGCTTTGGCGTTGCGAATCTTCGCAATAGCGCTGCTATTACGTGCGATCCGCGCCTTGAATCAGAACATTTCAGGCAGCAATCTTTCGCGCTCGTGAACAAGTCAGAGGATCCGCGCTTCGCCGACATGCCCACGAACACGCAACTTGCACCTGAAGCTCTTGTTGAAGCCAAATGAAGTTAGTTTTGTAAATACATGAAGGTAAACATAAATCATGGTGATTGAATATTACGCGGTGCCCGGTTCGGTTGCGGAGGCGGCGCGCCTGTTGTGCGGCGGCCGGGCCACGATCGTCGCCGGCGGTACCGACCTGACGCCGCAGACGCGGTCGGGGGCAAAGACGTTCGCGGGCACGCTGGTCAATATTCAGCGTATCCCGGAAATGCACGGCATCGCTTGCGACGGCGGACGTTTCCGGATCGGCGGTTTGACGACGGTAACCGACATCCTCGAGAACGCGACGCTGGCGGCCGACGTGCCGGTCCTGGTTTCGGCGGCGGACCATTTCGCCAGCTCCCAGATACGCAATGCGGCCACGCTGGCGGGCAATTTGTGCAATGCATCGCCCGCCGGCGACATGTGCATCCCGCTGTTGCTGCTGGACGCGGAAGTCGAACTGGCGAGCTGGGTCGGGGACGAGGTGACGCTGCGCAGGCTGGCGCTGGCGGAGTTCTTCACCGGTCCCGGCAAGACACAGATGCGAAGCGACGAGCTGTTGACCGCGGTGGAATTCGACCGGCCTGCCGATGAATTCAGGGCGATTTACCTGAAATCCGGCCCGCGCCCGGCGCTGGAAATATCGACCGTGTCGCTGGGTGCGGCCGCAAATGTCAGCGGCGGCAGCGCGCACGGCACGCGTATCGCCATCGGCGCCGCGGCGCCGACGCCGTTGCGCGCGCGGGCGACCGAGAAGCTGGTAGAGGGCCGGCGGCTGGACGCGGCGCTGATCGAGCAGGCGGCCCGTGCCGCCGTGGACGAGGTATCGCCGATCGATGACGTGCGTGCATCGGCCTGGTACCGCCAACACCTGACCGCCGTGTACACGAGGAGGGCACTGAACCATGTCGCCGGCAATTGATATCGCTTTCAATCTCAACGGCAGGACCGTGCAGACCCGTGTTGCGCCTGCGATGACCACGCTGGAAATGCTGCGTGAAAACTTCGGTCTCACCGGCGCCAAGCTGGCCTGCGGGGAAGGTGAATGCGGCGCCTGCACGGTGCGCATCGACGGCCGTACGATTAACTCCTGCCTGATGTTCGCGGCCGATTGCGATGGCCGCGAAGTGCAGACCATCGAAGGTCTGGCCAGCGTCGGCAGCCTCGAGGTCGTGCAGCAGGCCTTTGTCGACTTTGGCGCGATCCAGTGCGGTTACTGTATGCCCGGCATGATCATGCAGGCGCGCTACATCGTCGACCGGCATGCCGGCAGTGGTGGTGAGCTGACCCGCGACGACATCGCGCGTGGTCTCGAAGGCAACGTTTGCCGTTGCAGCGGCTACACCAAGGTGGTGGATGCCGTGGCTGCGGTCGTGCTCGGGGAGGCGGGATGATGAGCGTGCAGGAACTGAACACGGTCTTTGCAAAAGAGACCTTTATCGGCAAACGGGTCACGAAGCCCGACGCGCCCGACAAGGCCACCGGCCGCACGGTCTATATCAATGACATGGTCGTGCCGCGGATGCTTTACGGCAAGATACTCCACAGCGGGCGGACGCATGCAAAGATCGTCAGCGTGGACACCAGCGCGGCCCGGGCGCTGCCCGGCGTGCACGTCGTACTGACCGGCGAGGATATACCCGAGCTGCGTTTCGGTCCGACCCGCGACAACGTACCGCTGAAGGCCGGCAAGGTGCGCTGTATCCGCGACGAGATCGCGGCAGTCGCGGCCGAGACGGAAGCAATCGCCGAACACGCGATCGAATTGATCAAGGTCGAGTACGAGGACCTGCCGGCGGTGTTCTCGCCGTCCGAGGCCTTGCGCGAGGGCGCACCGGTCGTACACGACGATCACCCGAACAATCTGAGCCTGCATTACGAGTTCAGCCACGGCGACGTCGAGGCGGCGGAGCGCGATTCCGACATCGTCGTCGAACACCGCTTCGAGGTGCCCTACGTCACGCACTGCTGCATGGGGCCGGGTTGTGTCATCGCGGACTTCGACACGGCCGGCAGGCTCACGATCTGGTCGCAGACCCAGTACCCGTACAATTTCAGGATGGATCTGGCGCCGGCGCTGGGTATCCACCCGGGAGACATTCGCGTCATCCAGCCGCCGGTCGGCGGGGCTTTCGGCTCCAAGCTCGACGTGTACCCGTTCGAGCCGGTTTGCGCGCTTTTGTCCAGGGCCGCCGGCAGACCCGTCAAGCTGACGTTCTCGCGCGAAGAGGAGTTCATCAACTCGCCGACACGCCAGCCGGTCGAATTCCGGATCAGGAGCGGCGTCAACATGGACGGTGCGCTGACCTTCCGCAGGGTCGACGCGCTGCTCAACAACGGCGCCTACACATCCTGGGGCCCGACCACGCCGGTGATCCAGATGCGAACCTTTACCGGGCACTTTCGCGTGCCGGCCGTGGAATACCACGCACAGGCGGTTTACACGAACAGCGTCTACGCCGGCTCGTTCCGCGGTTACGGCAACGTCCAGGCCACCTTCGTCACGGCCTCGGTGATGGACATGCTGGCAGAGGAAGTCGGCATGGACCCGATCGCATTCCGTCTCAGGAACGCCCAGTCCTCCGGCGAGGTCACACCGCAAGGCTCCGTGCTGGACGACTGCCGCCTTGCGGAATGCATCGAAACGGCCGCGGAGAAGACGGACTTTCTGCGAAAGCACGCCGAATATGCGCAGGCGCGCACGCGGCCGGGCCGGATCAGGCGCGGTATCGGTATCGCCACATCGATCCACAACGCCGGCGGCGCCAAGATCCACAAGAGCGACGGTTGCGGCACGATCCTGAAATTGGACGACTACGCACGCGCCACGCTGATTACCGGCGCCTCGGAAATTGGCCAGGGCATCGACGCGGTGCTGACACAGATCGTGATGGAAGAACTGGGTATACCCAAGGAAGACGTCACCATCGTCAACAACGACACCGCGCTGGGGCCGTGGGACGTCGGCGTGCACGCGAGCCGTACCACGTTCATCGCCGGAAATTCCGCGCTGCGGGCGGCGAAGGCGGCGCGCCAGCAGATACTGAATGCCGCGGCCAAGCAGTCCAACGTCAGTGCGTCGGAGATGGACCTGCGCGCGGGCCACGTGGTCCAGGCGGACAACGGCGTCGCGATCGTACGCCTCGACAGGCTGCTGAGGCAGATGCATTTTGCCGAGGAGCCGGAACTGGTCATGGTCAGCGACTACTACGAGCCCAACAGCGTGCCTGAAGACAGGAACCATTTCGGCAATTTGTCAGCAGCCTGGGCCCACGCGGCTTACGTCGCGGAGGTCGAGGTCGACACCGAGACCGGCGAGGTGCGCGTGCTGAAAATGACCGCGGTGCAGGATGTCGGCCGGGTGATTAACCGGCTTGGTATCGAGGGCCAGATCGAGGGCGGGATTTCGGTGTCTTTGGGCTACGCGCTCAGCGAGCAGCTCAAAATGCGCGAGGGCAGGGTGATGAACCCGAGTTTCCGCGACTACAAGGTCTTCACGGCGCCGGAAACACCCGAAATCGAAATCCACTTTATCGAGAGCGATTGCAGCGAGGGTCCGATGGGTGCCAAGGGCATCGCCGAGCTGCCGGCCATCGTACCGGCGCCGGCGGTGGCCAATGCGGTGTACAACGCCACCGGCATCCGCTTCTTCGCGCCGCCGCTGACACCGGAAAAAGTGGCCCGGGCGATCCACGAGGCCGGGCAGCCGGCCGCCGACTGATGCGGCCGCGCACGGTCCTCAGTCTGGAGCAGGCGCTGTCGCTGCCGTACGCGACGCTGCGCTTCGCCCAGCTCGGGTGGCGTGTCATCCGGGTCGAGGCGACGCCGGTGGGCGAACGCCTGCCCGGCGACCCGAACCGTTACATCGGCGCGGAAGCCGTCGATGCCGATCGCAGCAGCTACTTCATCGCGCCCAACGCCGGCAAGGAGGCCGTCGCCCTGGACCTGAAGGACCCGCGCGGCCGAGAGCTGTTGCTGCGGATCATCCGCGAACTCGGTGTGGACGTGTTCTGCTGCAATACGCTGCCGAGCCGCTACCGGAGCCTCGGTATCGATTACGAAACACTGAAAGCGGCCAACCCGCGGCTGATCTGGGCCGGCATCTCCGCGATGGGGCCGGAGCACCCGGGCGTGCCGGGTTACGACCCGGCGATGCAGGCCATGTCCGGATTCATGGAACTGACCGGCGCGGAAGACGGGCCGCCGACCCTGTCGGGTATCCCGCTGATCGACCTGAAAGCCGGCGACGAGGTGTACGCGGGCGTTTGCCTGGCGTTGGCGGAGCAGGCCGAGACCGGGCAGGGCGCAGAAATACACGTGTCGATGCTGCAGGCGGCCGCGTCCTGGCTGATCACGACTTTGCCGCTGCTCGATTTCGGTTGCGACGATTCGGAAATTACCCGTTGCGGCAACGAACACCGCAAGTTCATTCCGACGAACGCCTACCCGACACGCGACGGCTACATCTACGTCGCGATAGGCAACGACCTGCAATGGCAGCGCTTCACCGCCATCGAAAAATTCAGCCCGGTCGCAAGCCCCGCGCGCAGCACCAACAGGGGCCGGCAGGCCGAACGCGAAACGCTGTACGCGGAGATCGGCGTCGTCACGGCCCGTTATTCGACCGCGGAACTGGCCGCGGACTTCGGCGCCGCAACGATCCCACACGCGGTCATCAACGACATTCGCCAGGTGCGGCAACTGGATGCATTGAAAGGCAAGTGGACCACCACGAAAACGCCCGGCGGCGAAGAAATCCACATGCAGCCGATGGCCGTCGATGCAGAGGCGGCGCGCGTGAACTTGACGTTTCCGCCGAAATACGGGCAGCACACGCGGCAGGTGCTGGCCGAGGCCGGTCTCGATGCCGCGCAGATCGATGCGCTGGCCGACGCCGGCGTCATCGCGGCAAGGGATGGAGGAGAGGCATGAAAACCAACAGGCTGGACCACCTCAGTATCGCGGTCAGGGACCTCGACGCGGCACGAAAAATCTGGGAGCCGGTACTGGGAAAAACGAAACCCGACGACAGCTATGTCGACGAAGCGGAAAAAATCCGCGTCGCGCGTTATTGGATCGGTGAGATCGGCTTCGAGTTGATGGAATCGACGACGCCCGACGGGGACGTGGCCAAGTTCATCGAAAATCGCGGCGAGGGGCTGATGCTGATCAGCCTCAACGTGGGCAGCACGCGGGCTGCCGTGGACGAATTGAAAGAGCAGGGCTACCCCATAATCGGTGGCCTCAGGCAATTCCGCGGCAGCGAGTTCGCCTTCGTGCACCCGCGCAAGATGAACGGCGTGCTGCTGGAAGTCATCGATGGCCCGGATGAAGCCTAGCGTGCCCATGGACGTCGACTCAACCATCGTCCACGGTCAAGTATGAACAAGCCCGAATTGATCACGGCCCTGTGTACCTGTCCCGACGAGGCCACGGCGGCGAAGTTGTCCCGCGGCCTGGTCGGCGAACGGCTGGCGGCCTGCGTCAACATCGTGCCCGCTGTCCGCTCGATCTACCGCTGGAAGACCGAAATCTGTGACGAAGGCGAGGTTCTGATGGTGATCAAGAGTACGCGGTCCCGTTTCGACGCATTACAAACGTGGCTGCTGGAACATCATCCCTACGACGTGCCGGAGGTGGTCGCATTGGATGTTAGCAAGGTCGCGGATGAATACCGTGCGTGGGTTGAATCCAGCATGGGGCCGGAGGGTTAGAACCGTCATTCCCGCGCAAGCGGGTATCTTGCAGGCTCGGGAAAGACCATGGAGGCCCCCGCTTCCGCGGAGACGACGTTCCTTCGCGGGGCTGACGTGCGCACCCGGGCGGCGGCCAACCGCAGCCGAGGCCGTGCATCCGTCGG
>Ga0210122_1000005_pt1 | contig 58213 bp, 51 predicted proteins | sample Muzzi_CordB_D2_FD_185530 | JGI IMG/M metagenome (GOLD analysis project Ga0210122, IMG submission 185530) | Wetland microbial communities from San Francisco Bay, California, USA, that impact long-term carbon sequestration - Muzzi_CordB_D2 (SPAdes) | ecosystem: Environmental > Aquatic > Marine >... | reverse complement strand
CACGCGGGGAAACCTGCGACGGTTTTTTGAAGTGGACCGCGACAGCATCGCCTACGCGGCGCTGCATGCGCTGTACCGGCAAGGCACCATCACGCGCGAAGCACTGCTCGATGCCCGCGGAAAGCTCGGTCTGGACCCGGGAAAGCCAGACCCGATCGGTGTTTGAAGGGGCCGGAGCAATGACCAAACCCGTGAAAATCGTCGTGCCGGACATCGGTGACTTTGAAAACGTGCCGGTCATCGAGGTGCTGGTCGCCGTGGGCGACGAGGTCGAAGCCGAACAGTCCATTGTCACGCTGGAGAGCGACAAGGCGACGATGGAAGTACCGGCGCCCGTGGCCGGCGTGATCCGGGAAGTGCGTGTCAGCCTGGACGATACCGTGTCCGAGGGCGACCTGGTGGCGGTGCTCGAGCCCTTCACCGACAAGGCGGCGGTTGCGGCGGCCCCCGCTGACGACGCGCCGGAGGCTGCCGCTGCCGCAGAACCCCCGCTGCAAGCGCCGGCGCCATCGCCCGCCGCGCCCCCCGCTGCCTCGGCGTCCGTGCCGCCGTCTCGGAGCGCCAGCCCCGCCGAAGCGCCGTTGCCGGGATCGGTGCCCTACGCCAGCCCTTCCATCCGGCGCTTTGCGCGGGAACTGGGCGTCGACCTGCGGCAGGTGCGCGGCAGTGGCCGCGGCGGCCGCATTCTGCGTGAAGACGTCAACGAGTTCGTAAAGACCTTCATGGCCTCGCGCCAGCAGGCCGGCTCCGGCGGCCTGGATTTCGACCTGCCGCCGCCGCCGCAAGTCGATTTCAAGCGCTACGGCGAGGTCGAACTGCAGCCGCTTTCCAGGATCCAGAAGATTTCCGGTGCCTATCTGCACCGTAACTGGCTGAGTATCCCGCACGTGACACAGCACGACCTGGCGGACATCACCGAAATGGAGCGTTATCGCAAGGACAATGCCGAAGCCGCGCTGGAACAGGGTTTCAAGCTTACGCCGTTGGTGTTTCTGATCAAGGCCTGCGTCGCGGCGCTGAAGCAATTCCCACAGTTCAACGCTTCCCTGGACGAGTCGCGCGAGAACCTCGTGCTGAAGAAGTATTTCCACATCGGCATCGCCGTCGATACGCCGCACGGCTTGATCGTTCCGGTGATCCGGGACTGTGACAAGAAGGACATCATGCAACTGGCGCGGGAACTCGCAGAACTCAGCCAGGCGGCCCGCGACGGCAAGCTCAAGCCGACCGACTTGCAGGGCGGGTGTTTTTCAATTTCCAGCCTCGGCGGGATTGGGGGCACATCGTTTACGCCGATCATCAACGCACCCGAAGTCGCCGTGCTGGGTGTCTCGCGTGCCAGCATGGAACCCCGATGGGACGGGGCGTCCTTTCAGCCGCGGCTGCTGCTTCCGTTGTCGCTGTCGTATGATCACCGCGTTATCGACGGCGCCACCGCGGCCCGCTGCACGCGATTCCTGGCGGGGTGCCTGGAAGACGTCAATACACTGAATGGCTGATTACGGGAACAGCCCTGAGTCCCGGCTGGGTCGCCGTATGCTGTGGCTCGCGGCCGTGGCCATGCTGGGCGGGTTGTACGTCCTGTTCGACGCGCTCCAGAAAGGCGGCGAGGCGGTTCACACGGTCGATTCCGACGGCGCCGCCATGGTCGTCATCGAACAGGGCCGCGACGGTCACTACCAGGTGGACGGGCAAATCAACGGTCATGATGTGACCTTCATGGTGGACACCGGGGCGACCGATGTGGCGCTGTCGGAGGAAGCGGCGCGGGCGTTGGGTCTGGACTTCGGGCCGCCGGTGACGGTCATGACGGCCGCCGGCCGTAGCCGGGCCTGGTTGACGCGTCTCGACGAGGTGTCCATCGGTGGAATCCGGCGGCGCAATGTCCGCGCCACCATCGCCAGCGGCAGCTTCGATGGGGTCCTGCTGGGTATGAGCTTTCTGAAGCACTATGATCTGCAGCAGCAGGATGGCAAACTGGCGATCAGGGACAAATCCGATGACAATTAGCCTGCAACGCACCAGCCTGGCGTCCCGGCATAGGAAGAATCTTGGGTGAAGACTGACATCATTGAAATCCGGGTGCCGGATATCGGCGAATTTGAAAACGTACCGGTGATCGAGGTCCTCGTCACCGCCGGTGACGAGGTGGAGGCCGAACAGTCCCTGGTCACGCTGGAGAGCGACAAGGCCACCCTGGAAATCCCGTCTCCGGCGAAAGGCGTCATCCGTTCGCTGGACGTCGCTCTCGACGACGCCGTATCGGAAGGTACATTGCTGGCCACGCTGGAGGTGGCGGAGACGGCCGCGTCCCGGGAGACCGGGCCGGCGCAGGATGAACAACCCGGGGACAACGGGGCGACGGAGGCTCCGGGCGATGCGAACCCGTCTGCGGCTGATGCGGGCGGCGATCCGTCCGTTTCCGCCCGGGAGGGCGGCTACGATTACGACCTGCTGGTACTGGGTGCCGGGCCGGGCGGCTATACCGCGGCGTTCCGGGCTGCCGATCTCGGGCTCAAGGTCTGTCTGGTGGAGCGCTATGCAACGTTGGGCGGCGTCTGTCTGAACGTCGGCTGCATACCTTCCAAGGCCCTTTTGCACGCGGCTGCCGTGATCGACGAGGCCGCCTCGATGGCACAGCACGGCGTTGTGTTTGGGGAGCCGCAGATCGATGTCGGCCAGTTGCGCGACTGGAAACAGCACGTCGTCGGCCAGCTGACCGGTGGTCTGGCGTCGATGTCCAGGCAACGCGGCGTCACGGTCGTGCGCGGCGCGGGCACGTTCCGGGACAGCCATTCGATGGCGGTCGACACGCCAAAGGGCGGCCGCGAAATCAGCTTCGCGCAGGCCATCATCGCGGCCGGGTCACAGGCGCACAGGCTCCCCGGTCTGCCGTGGGAGGACCGGCGCTTGATGGATTCGACCGGCGCCCTCGAACTGGGGGACATACCTTCGCGTCTGCTCGTCATCGGCGGCGGCATCATCGGCTTGGAAATGGCCAGCGTCTACCAGGGACTCGGCAGCAGCGTCACCGTGGTCGAGTTGACCGGGCAACTGATGCCCGGCACCGATATCGACCTGATCAGGCCGCTGCAGAAGCGGATCGGCAGCCGGTTCTCCGGTATCCATGTAAACACGCGCGTGACGTCCATCGAGCCGCTGGATGACGGGTTGCACGTCGTGTTCGAGGGCCCGAATGCGCCGGAGGGCGAGGTCTTCGACCGTGTACTGGTCGCGACGGGGCGCAAACCCAATGGTCTCAAAATCGGCGCCGGGGCGGCGGGCGTCGAGGTCACGGAGGCCGGTTTCATCCCGGTGGACGAGCAGATGCGCACCAACGTGCCGCACATCTTCGCCATCGGCGATATCGTCGGCCCGCCAATGCTGGCGCACAAGGCCAGCCACGAGGCCCGCGTGGCGGCGGAAGTCTGCGCGGGTATGAAAAGTGCGTTCGAGGCCCGTTACATCCCGTCGGTGGCCTACACCAATCCTGAAATCGCCTGGGCCGGATTGACCGAAACGCAGGCGAAAGAGCAGGGTATCGACTACCGGGTGGGCAAATTTCCCTGGGCCGCCAGCGGCCGCGCGCTGGGTCTGGGCCGCACCGAGGGATTCACCAAGCTGTTGTTCAACCCGGCAAACCGGCAAATCATCGGCGCCGGCATCGTCGGCTCCCACGCCGGCGACCTGATCTCAGAGTGTGTACTGGCGATGGAGATGGGCTGCGAGGCCGAGGACATCGGTCTGTCGATCCATCCGCACCCGTCGCTGCCCGAAACCATCGCGATGTCGGCCGAGGTCTTTTCCGGCACCGTGACGGACCTGTACCTGCCCGGGCGGTCCCGCACGGCCTGAGCGGCGCGGATTCACGGTCAGGCCAAATATCCAGCGCCGGGACCGGATTGAGCCCGGTCCCGGCAAAAAAACCGGATGGCTTGCTTTTTAATTTGAATTAAGTTTAAACTCTGGTGGACCAAAGTCGCATTTGGATCCACGATAATTATCACAGTGAGAGGCACCATGAAGACTTCAACGATTCTCAAGAGCTTGACGTTATTCCCCGCGCTGCTTTTCTGCACGCTGTCCGTCGCGCAGGACAAGGCGGCATCGGGCGACAACGAGGCAAGCGGCAGCGCACTGGAAGAAGTGATGGTGACCGCCACAAGGCGCGGTGAAACCAACCTCCAGACGACCCCGATCGCGGTCACCGCGGTCCAGAGTAAAGATCTCGACACCATGATCGCGACCGACCTCGGAGACGTCGCCGCCATGGTGCCCAACTTCTCGGCCGCGCACGTGACCGGTTTCAACGCCGCCTCCTTCTCCATACGCGGTATCGGACTCAATTCCATCATCGTCTACCTCGACCCACCGGTGGGGGTGACCGTCGACGGCATGGTGATCCCGTCCGTCCAGGGCCAGTTGCTCGACACGTTCGACATGGCTTCCGTCGAAGTCCTGCGCGGTCCTCAGGGTACGACCTTCGGTAAGAACACCACCGGCGGCGTGGTCAATATCACGACCAAGCGCCCGGTGCTCGGCGAAAGCTTCGGCGAGGTCAAGCTGCGCTACGGCGATTACAACGACAGGAAGATCAACGCGGCCCTGAACTTTGCGGCCAGTGACACGCTGGCGTTCCGGTTTACCGGCACCTGGCGCGACTTCGACGGTTATTCGAAGAATGGCGCCACCTACGGCCCGGTCGACCCCAACGGGTTCTTCCAGTTTGTGCCCGGTCTGACGGGCACTTCAGGCCAGGGGGACGGCTCTCACGCCAGCGGCAACAAGTACTTTACCGGCCGGGTCAAGATGCTTTGGCAGCCGAACGACAGGTTCAGCGCCTATTTGCAGTACGAAGTCATCCGGGACAATTCGGACTCGCCCGCGCCCAACAACCTGACACCGAACGACCCGAGGTTCGTGTTCGCGCTGCTCGGTTTCGTCGAAGACCAGGGCGACCCGCTGAAGCATGTCGGTCTGAGCAACCGTCATCGTGAATTGCTGAAAATGGACAAGGGCCACCGGCAGGACGTGGACGGCGTCTACCTGTCCCTGGACTGGGACCTCGGCAACGCCACGCTCAGTTCGTTTACCGGTTACAGGAAGCATAAATCACGGCTGCCCAGCAGCTACGCCGGTGAAGTCATTACGCTGTTCGACGCGACCCGTGACGACAACCGCAAGACATTCCAGCAGGAACTGCGCCTGACCTCCAACGCCGACAGCGGCAATACCTGGGTGGTCGGTGCCTTCTACCAGACCAACGACGACATCTTTACCGTCGACCAGGTCCTGGGCTTTCTCGACTTCTTCGGCCTTGCGCCTGCGGGCTTCTTCGATGACACGCCGCAAGTGCTCTCCAACAAGCAGGACGCCACCGCCTGGGCGCTGTTCGCCGATGTCAACTTCGATCTGACCGACCGCATGCACCTCGGTGTCGGTGCCCGCTATACCACCGAACGCAAGAACTGGGCGGGGCGCCACCAGATTCCGATCCAGATGCTGAGCGGTACGTTCGATCCGAACTTCACTTGGGAACAACTGGGCCAGCCGCTCAATGCCGCGGATTTCAAACGCTTCCCGTTCGGTGTGGTACGTGACTACCATTCGTGGGATGAATTGACATACCGCGCGACGCTGGGTTTTGACCTGAACGACAATGTCTACGATTACGCCACCTTTTCGCACGGTTTCCGCAGCGGCGGCTACAACGACCAGCTCGGTACCTCCGGTATCCCGATCGACCCGAAACTGGCGAAACCCTACAACCCGGAAAAAGCCGACTCGCTGGAGCTCGGCATGAAGACCACGTTGGCCGACGGCAAGTTGCGCTTCAACACCGCGCTGTTCTATGTCAAGTACGACGATGCGATCCAGTCCGTCGTGCAGACGCTGACCAACGCGGCGGGCGCGACCTTCCAGGAAACCCGTTTCTTCAACGCCGCCAAGATGACGGTCAAGGGCGCAGAATTCGAGGCCAACTGGCTGGTGACGCCCAATTTCGTCGTCAGGGGTAATCTCGGCTACATCGATGCGAAATACGACCGCTTCCTGGTCGATACCAACGGCGACGGCGTCCCCGACAACGACCTCAGCGGTCTGGACCTCGTGCGCACGCCGAAGTGGCAGTGGTATGTCGATGGCACCTACACCCAGAGCCTGAACTCGGGCAGCCTGGCGTTCAACACCAGCGTCAGCTACGAGGACAAGAATATCCACACTTACTCCGACGTAAGCCCGGAATTCAACACGGTCCTCGACAGCAAAACGCTTTGGGACGCCAACCTGACTTACAACTCTGCGGACAACAACTGGTGGGTTCGTGCCTATGTCAAGAACATCACCGACGAGCGCTACAAGATATCCGCCCAGCCGGTGGCCAACCTGTGGATCTTCGGTTTCTACGGGCCGCCGAGGACCTACGGTCTCGAAGCCGGGTTCCGTTTTGACATGTGATCCGTCGGTCCCCGCGGGGACCAAGCCCTGAAAAAGAAAAGCCGGCATTAAGCCGGCTTTTCTTTTGCACGTGTGCTGTCTCGTTACAACGCCCCGTCGAGGTAACGGTCCAGTTCCTTGTGGAAGTGCCGGATACGCTGTTCCTGTTCGCCATAGACGGCGCCGGCAAAGCCCCTGGAACGGATGCCTTTCTGCACCGCCGGCAGCAGCTCCGAATCCTGGTCGAGCACCTCGCCCAGGTTGGGCGGCTCGCCAATGCCGGTGTACTCCGTGTCGGGTCGGATTTCGCCGCTGGTATCCGTGCCCTCCGGCAGGCCCATCCAGCCCGGAACGGCATAGTTGGGATCGTCGATCGGCCTTATCAGCGTCATCGTATCGTAGTAGAACTTTTCCGGATCGCTCGGGTGCGGCAGGAAGCGCATCAGGAATGCGCCTTCCGGGTGCAGTCCGATCTGGACGTTGGGAAAGATACCGGTGGCCCAGCTGTCGGTCAGTTGGCCGTCGGTGAAGCGCTCGTAGCCCAGGTCAAAGCGCTTTGAGCGCTCGCGTTTCGCCTGCTGTATGGCCTTGCGCACGCCGCGCGCGCCGCCGTCGTAGCCCGACGGGTCAATACCGGCTTCTGACAGCATGTACTCGAGGGCGGGGTTCATGGACTCCTGGTCGGTCTGGCGTTGCGTCTTGGCGCCAATGGGAACCAGCATGCGGCTGGCGCCGTGCGGGTAAAGGTCGACCTGGACACACATGTCGTCCATCAGGTCCTGCGTTTGCGGATGCACCGCGTGCAAGTGGTAAGTTTCATAAAACGCGTCGACGCCGGTCTTCCAGTTGGCAGCCCACTCGCTGACCGAATGGCGCACACAGTGCATCTTGTCCAGCTCATAGCACTCCAGGTATCCCTCGGGAAGACCCAGCCGCTCCTTGAGCGGCGGCGGGTCGTCCGCCATGCACACGAAGACCAGCCCCGCATGCGCTTCGCAAGCGACGGGCTTCATGCCCGGGTTGGAACAGATCAGTTTGGGGTTGAAGGTTTCCCGGTCAGTCACGCGCGTGCAGACCCCGTCGAGGCCGTACTGCCAGGAGTGGAACGAGCAGGTGAACTGCACGAGGCTGCCGCGGTCGTTGTGCACCAACGGGTTGCCGCGGTGGGCGCAGGCGTTGTACAGGGCTTTGACGGAACCGTCTTCCTGGCGCACGATGATGATGCTTTCGTGGCCGAGGCGGAAGACGCTGTAATCGCCGGCTTCCGGAATGTCCGTCTCAATGCCGGCGATCAACCAGGTCCTGGTCCAAACCCGTTCCCATTCCCTGGCCATGAATTCCGGGCTGTAATAACGCTTTGGGTCGAGGACGTCCAGTCCGTTGTCGATAAACGGCTGCTTGGCCTCGAGGTCGTCGGCATCCGCCTGTGGATTGATCTGCCAGCTTTCAACGATATTTGTACTCATTAGCGATTCCTTCCAGGTTACGGTCAGGGTCTGTTGGTGATTTGCGGGCTAGTTCTTTTTGCCGAACTCACAATAGCCCTCTTTTTCCACCAGACCAAATGTGAAGGACAGTTTGACCAGGCCGACGATCGTGGCGAGGCACAGACCCAGTTCCAGGATTTCGGCGTCGCTGAAATGACGTTTCAGCTTGGCGTAGAGCTCGGGGGTCAGTTCACCGTCGGCGTTGTTCAAAGCCACTTCGTCGGCGAGTTCCATCACGGCCGCCTCGTCCTCGGTGAAAGCGGAATAGTCCTGCCGCCACATCGCGTCGATTTGCTCGGGGGTGTAGCCGGCACTGGCGACACCGGGCAGGTTCTGCTGGTTACAGGTGCGGCAGCCGTGATTCATGCTCAGACGCAGACGGGCGAGCTGCTTGTGTTTCTCGCCGACCCGGCCGTTGAAAAAGATGTTCTGGTAGAAGTGCACCATCGCAAATTCCAGTAATTCGGGTGCGTTGGCGAAAACATCGACGAAGGTCGGGGTGCCCGTCAGTTCGTTCAGAGCGTCCCACGCCATCCTCGCGTCTTCCGACAGTTGGTCCCGCGGGACCCGGGGCAATAGTGTTTCAGCCATTTTCATATCCTCGTTTCAGGTTCATACCATGTTGTCTTGCGCCGCATAACGTCCAACGCCTTGGTGCGCTATCGCTCAACCCAGTCTGCCAGACAGGGTTTGACCCGTAGATCCGCCGGTATCCTCTCGACACCGACGCGGCGGTCCAGTTCTTCGTGCCAGTGATAGATGCGTCTTTCCTGGTAACTCAGGTGGGAACCCCGGAAAGCCTTTGCCGCGATGGTCTTCTGTAGCCTGGGAACGATTTCGATGTCCTCGCCCAGGATGCGGTTGAAGTTGCTGATGCGCACGTCCCACTGCGGGTGCCGTTTATCCTCGCCGTTGTCCGCGGCGAACCAGTGACAGTCGATGCGCATGCTGGTCGGCCCGGTCGGCCACAGGCAAAGAAACGGGATCCCGCTTGCGCTCAGGGGTGTCACCAGGTTGGGAAAGACGTTGTACGAGACATTGGTCCTGACCGGCAACTCGCTGACGCCGGGGAATTCGTCCATTCCGACGCTGCCGGGGTCCACCCATTCCGGATCGCGGTTGGGTGTCACCATCAGCGAATGGCCGTCCGGCCAGAGAACAATGTGCGTGCCGCGGTGGTCGAGAAAGCGTTCCACCGTTCCGGGATGTACGGTTTTGAGATGATAGACCTCCAGGAACGCCTCCAGCATGAGCTTTACATTGCACTCGATGTCGTAGCCGTAGGATTCGACATGACGGACGGTGTCCGGGTCGAATTGCTGCATGTGGCTGACGAAGGGGCCGAGGCTTTTCAGCAGCGGCGGGGCCTGGGGATCCTCGTTGACGAATACCCAGTTACCGAGGCGTTCACAGCGTACCGGCACAAGCCCCAGGCAGGCGAAGTCGATGTCGCCGAAATCCCTGCGTTCGCGCACGCCCCTCAAGCGCCCCTCGAGATCGTAGGCCCAGCCGTGGTAGGGGCAGGTAAAGCCGCTGCCGCTGGTGCCTTGCTCATGGTCCACCAATGGGCCGCCGCGGTGGCTGCAGCTGTTGTAAAAGGCGCGGATGTTTCCGTCCTGTGCCCTAACGAAAAGGATCTGCGATCCGGTTTTCGACCACAACAGGTAACTCCCCGCATCCGGCAGCTGATCGCCGTGACAGGCGTACAGCCAGGTTTTTGTCCACAGAAACTCGTGCTCCAGTTCAAAAAAACGGCGGTCGCTGTAGCGGCCCGGCGGGATGGGGCCGAGTGCGGGGAAGTGTTCCGGCGGCGCCCGGCGTGACCGTTCCAGGGCAATGCCCTCGTACACCTGGTCTATGAAACGCCGGTCCATCAGAAGTGTGTCATCTCAATCTATTGTCATAGCGGGAAATTTTATTATAAGCTGCGGTGGTTCAAATAAACAATCATGACTGTTTATTTTGAATTCCATTGAATTCCGCACGCGGCGGTGACATAAATGCAGGTATACTGCCGGCTCGAAGACCGGGCCCGCAGTTCGTCGTAAATCCAGGACCATGGGAAAATGAATTTTCAACTGACCGAAGAACAGAAAGAGCTCAGGGAAACCGTGCGGCGTTACGCGCGTGAAAGACTGACGAGCATTGCCGAGGACATCGAAAAGAGTGCCGAACCGCCGTCGCGGGAACTCGTCAGGGAATATGCCGAACTGGGTTATCTCGGCATCAACGTCCCCGAAGAACTCGGCGGCCTCGGCCTCGGCAACCTGGAAGCGTTGATCGTCCTCGAGGAGTTGGCAAAGGTGTCGGCCGCCGTCGCGTTCCCGGTTTTCGAGTCCTGTGTGGGACCGGTGCGTGCGATCGAGAAATTTGCGCCGCGTGAGCTGGTCGAGGAAGTGGTGCCCGCGGTGTGTTCGGGCGAGAAGATCGTCGCGATCGCGATGTCCGAGCCGGCCGCGGGCTCGGCCCTGACGGACCTGACGACGCGCGCGGAGGTTACGGACGACGCGGTGGTGATCAACGGCACGAAGCGCTGGTGTTCCGGCGGCGGTCACGCGGACGGGTACCTGGTCTATTGCCGCTTTTCGGATCAGCCCGGCGCGCGGGCGATCGGTGCGGTCTACGTGGAAAAAGGAACACCCGGGCTCAGCTTCGGGCGGCCGGAGCAGCTCATGGGATTCCGCGGAGTGCCGTCCTCGGACGTGTTCTTCGACAACGTGCGCGTGCCGTTGAAAAACCTCGTGCTGCCGGCCGGCGGATTCAAGAAGCTGATGTCGGCGTTCGATCTGGAACGCTGCGGCAACGCCACGATGGCACTGGCGCAGGCGTCCGGCGCCCTGGCCGACGTTTGCGAGTATGTCCAGGAACGCCACCAATTCGGCAAGCCCATCGTCGATTTCCAGGCGGTACAGATCAAGCTGGCGGAAATGAAAATGCTGGTCGAAGCCTCGAGGCTGCTGATATGGCGAGCCGCGGTCGATGCCGAAATGGGTTTCCCCGACCTCAGCGCATCCAGCGTCGCCAAGTGTTTCGCCAACGAAATGGCGCGCACCGTGACCGGCAATGCGCTGCAGTTGATGGGAGGCTACGGTTATTCCAAGGAGTACCCGATGGAGCGGCGCTTTCGCGATGCCTGGGGCTGGGGCATCGCCGGCGGCGCGATCGACATACAGAAAGTCAATATTGCAAGCGCCGTCATCGGGCGCCGCTTCAATCAGCGGGCTTAGCGGCGCCGCTCACATCCACTTCGACCATGCCCCCGCGTAGGCGGACCGGAAACGTGCCGATGGGCCGGCTGGCCGGTGCACCCGTCGCCTCGCCTGTACGGATGTCGAAGGTGGCCCCGTGCAGCGGGCACATGATCCGGTAGCCGCGCATACGGCCGCCTATGAAGGTGGAGTCGGCGTGTGAGCAATGATTGCTGATGGCGAAATACTCGTCCCGGAACCGGCACACGGCGATATCGACGCCTTTTACGGTGAAGGTGGCAAAACCCTTCTCTGCGACCGCATCGGCGGCGACAACGGGTACGTAGGTCGGTTCTGGCATGGGCATATCCCCGGGCAAATGTGGGGGGCATTCTAGCATCCGTCGGGACACGCGAAACAGCCCGGTTATTTCTTTCGGCTGGTGCGGGTGATAGAATAACTTGAAACATATTCAAAATAATCAGGAGGTTTGGTCATGATGACATTTCTGGCGCGTATGAAGGTCAAAGAAGGCCGGCAGGCGGACTTCGTGCGGCTGGCCGAGGCGCTGACCGAGAAGGTGCGGGCCAACGAGCCCGAAACGACGCTCTACCAGTTTTTCAAGCTGAGGGACGAGCCGCTGGGTTATGCCGTGCTGGAGCAATTCACCACCGAGGCGGCCGAGGAAGCCCACCGCAATACGCCGCACTTTCTCGAAATCGCACCCGACCTCGTCGAGTGCATCGACGGCACCTATGTCAGGGAATTCCTCGATCCACTGGAGTAAGGACGAAGATTATGAAAACCGAGCTCGATAGCGTTCGCGTACACGCCACCAGCCTTGGCGACCTGCTGCTGACCGCCGCCGACACGCGGCCTGACCACGTCGCGGTGATCCTGCCGGAGGAGCGCTGCACCTATGCGGAAATACGCGATGCGGCGCTGCGCACGGCGCTGAGCCTGCAAGCGCTTGGCGTCGGCCCGGGCGATCATGTCGGTCTGCTGCTGCCGACGGGCATGGATTTTGTCGTTACGATGTTTGCGACCGCGCTGCTCGGTGCGGTTACGGTGCCGATCAACGCGCGCTACATGCCGCCTGAACTCGCCTACATCGTCGAGAATGCGGATCTGAAAGTCCTGCTGACGACCGACAAGATCGCCGAGTCGGTCAATTTCGTCGAGCGGCTCAACCAGGCCTTGCCCGATCTGGCGGTCTCCGACGCCTCGGCGTTGGAGCTTCAGGGCGCCCCGCGCCTGCGCAATATCGTGCTTTACGGCCGTTCGCAGGCAGGGGGTATGCTCGGGCAGGCCCGTTTCGAGGAACTGGCGGGGAACGGCGATTTGCAGCGGCTGCACCTTGACCGGCTGCAGGTCCGTCTGGGGAATACGGCGCTGATACTGTACACCTCGGGCACCACGGCCAATCCGAAGGGTTGCATGATTTCGCACGAGGCCATTGTCCGCAACAGCGCTGCGCTCGCCCAGCGCTACGAACTGACAAGGGATGACAGTTTCTGGTCGCCCTTGCCGATGTTTCACATCGCGGCCATTCTCCCACTCACCGCCATATTCGCGAAGGGCGGGACCTACGTCACCACCGGCTACTTCAGGGCGGGCGAGGCCCTGCGGATGATGGAGCAGGAGAAGGTGACGGCGACGTATCCCTGCTTCTGGACGATCATGTCCGATCTCGTCGACCATCCCGATTTCGAGAAGACCGATTTGAGCCGGATCAAGCTGATGAACGCGAATTTCGCCGTTCAGCCGCCCGAGATCGGCGAGAAGATGAAGAAGGCGCTGCCGAACGCGATCTTCGTCGGCACCTTTGGCATGACCGAGACCGCGGGCACCGTGACGACCAGCCGGCTGGACGCGACCGAAAAGCAGCGGTTCACCCGCCTGGGAACGCCGCTGTCGGGCCTGGAGGTCAAGGCGATCGACCCCGAAACCGGCCAGGAAGCCGCACCGGGCGAGCGTGGCGAGGCCTGGATCCGGGGGTACAGCACGTTTACGCGCTACTACAAGTCGCCGGAGAAGACCGCCGAGGCGCTGGACGAGGAAGGGTGGTTTCACTCGGGCGACCTGATATCGATCGACCCGGACGGACAGGTGATGTTTCACGGCCGCCTGCGCGACATGCTCAAGGTCGGCGGTGAGAATGTCGCGGCGGTAGAGATCGAAACCTACCTGCAGACCCACGCGGCCGTCAAGCTGGCACAGGTGGTCGGGATCCCGGATCGGCGCCTGACCGAGGTTCCGGCGGCATTTGTCGAGCTCGAGGCCGGCAAGCAGGTTTCGGAAGAGGAGCTCATCGCCTTTTGCAAGGGCAAGATCGCGGGGTTCAAGATTCCGCGGCACGTCCGTTTCGTGGAAACATGGCCGGTGTCATCGACCAAGATCCAGAAATTCAAACTGCAGGAGCAGCTGAGGGCGGAACTCGGCCTGTAGCGCAGGCCGCGGACCGGCTGTAGCCGGAGGGATATCTCGATGGTGGTTTTTATCGCGACGCTGAACGTGGCCGAGGGCAGGGAGGCCGATTTTGAGCGCCTGCAGGCCGAACTGTCGGAAATCTCTCACGCCAGGGAACCCGGTTTGCTGGTCTATGACGTGATCCGGCATAAGGAAAAGGCGCGCAGCTACGCCGTTTATGCCCGCTTCAGCGGCCAGGCGGCTTTCGACGCGCACCAGGAGGCGGACTACCACCAGCGCCTGGTGCCGCCGATCCTCGACTGTGTCGAAGGCGAAATGGACCTGCAGTTTTTCGACTGGTTGGGTTAGCCTGCGGACGGATGGCTGTACTGGGTTTCGCACCGCCGTTCGCAACACCCGTGCTCTGTTTTCTCCCCAACCGCGCCGCCCCGTTTGGAACGGGGCGGCCTGTCCGGGCTCACTCGGCCGCTGGGCCGATCGCCAGCAGGACGTTTCCGGGCATGTGGTTATAGATACCGTAGCCGGAATTGACATAGAGCATACCGTCGGCCACGATGCCGCCGTCGCCGCTGAATGAGCCGCCCCGGGCCTGCTCGCCGGAAACGGTGTCAAAGTCCCGCAGCGTATCGAGTTCCCATATGACCTTGCCGTCCCCGGCGTCGTAGATCCTGAGGCGCCCGTCCATGTGACCGGCGATGACCGCGCCCGGTATTGCGAGTATTGCCTGGGAGATGCCGGGGTCGCAGTCCTTCATGCCGTTGCAGTCGTCCTTCGCCGGCGAGGACCAGATGAGCTTCCCGCTGGCGGCGTCGAGCGCGTACAGCCCGGGGCGTGCCGGGGCCGTAAACTTGTACCGCGTCTTGTCTTCGGGATAGGCCATGTCATTGATCGGGATGAAGAGGCGCGTACCATCCGCGGCCATCCCGAAATGCACACCGCCCTGTACCCCGCCGCGGCCGACCTGGACTTTCCAGAGCGTTTTGCCGCTGTCGGGGTCGAGCGCCATCACCGCACCCGATTTCTCGCCGCCGATGACCACGTCAGAACCGTCGTCGAGGGTGACCAGCATCGGTGAAGAGCCGAAATCGTAGTCCGGACCATTCTCCCGGGGGCAGTTTGCGTCGTCCTGGGTGAATTCGCTCAGACAAGCAGTATTCCACGCGTCCCCGCTGGTTTGCTGACTGACCCAGACCTTTTTGCCCGTATCCATATCCATCGCAATGATGGCGTCGGAGTTGCCGTCGGCCGGAGAGGAGTAATTCTCGCCGGTGCCCACGTACAGGCGATTGCGTTTCACGTCGATGGTCGGGCTGTTCCATATCGGCGCACCCGAAGGGGCGAGGATCGGTGTACCGGCCCGGTTGCTGCCCACCTTGACCGGTGTTTCGTCGATCGACCAGGTCTTCCAAAGCCGTTCGCCGGTGCCGGCGTCCAGCGCCACCACGGAGCCGCGGAACGTGCAGCAGGCATAGGATGGGTCCGCCGCCGGCACCACCTCGAGAGATGATACCGGAACGTAAAGCCGGTCACCCGAAAGTGCCGGTGCGGCCGTGATGGTCGCATCGCGGTGATTGTCCACCCGTGTCTTCCAGCGCAACTCACCGGTCTTCGCGCTGATGGCGTAGGCCCGGCCGAGGAGGTCGCCGAAATAGAGCGTGGGGTCGGCATTCGCGTCATCCGCCGACCACGGCGAGATGACGATGGCGGTGCGGACTTCGGCCGAGGCGTGGAAGGCCCAGCGCAAGCAACCCGTCTTTGCATCGAGTGCACGCACGGTGCCGTCCTGGCTGCCAAAATAAATTGCGCCGCCGCCATAGGCGGGCATCGAGCGCGCCTTGTACGAATTGGTGTAGGCAAACGCCCATTTGACTTCCAGGCGCGGTACGTCGGCCACCGTCAGGCGCCCGGTTTCCGCCGGTTGGAAGCGGGTATTGGCCAGGTTGACGCCGCGGCCGACGGCGACCGGCGTGACGGCGGTGTCAAAGGCGTGTTCCGCATCGCAGACAGGCGGTTCGCGGGGCGTTGCCATCTCGTCCAGGTTCTGACCCGTCAGGTACTCGGCGATGGCGCGGCGCCCGTCGGGGCTGATGGCCGCGGCCTGTTCCTGCATCAGGCCTCCGTTCATGGCGTCGAGGATGTTTTTCGCACCGATCATGCTGATGAACAGACGGCTCGGGGCCTTGTACCTGGTCTGGTCGTGGCAGCTCGCGCAGTGGTCGAGGTACAGCTTCTCTCCCGGTTGGGCGGCCGCCGCGGCCTCCGTCGTTTCGCCGCCGGCGGAACTGGCCTGTTGCCGGCTCGTGTCCCCGGTGTCCCCCCCATTGCAGCCCGCGATCAGCAGTGCGGTGAGTAACGCGGTCGTCAGGTGTCGCCAGTCGATGTTCATGATGTTTGCTCCAGGTCAGACAGGAAATGCGCTTGCAAGTCCATGTCAGGTGTTCAATGGGTAAAAGCGTTTGCCGGCGGTGGCCATGGCCTGCAGCCATGCCGGCGGCTCGAGCCCGGCGGCGCGGTCCGGGTCCAATGTTTCGCAGCGCTCGACGAAGGTCTTCAGACCGACGGTGTCGATATAGGAAAGCGGACCGCCGGTGTAACTCGGGAACCCGCAGCAGAGTGTGCTCACGAGATCGATCGTGACCGCGTCCGCCGGCCCTGTGTGGAAGAGTTCGGCTGCCGCCAGGGCCTGGGCACAAAGCAGCCGTTGTTTGACACTCTCGACATCCTCCAACGCCTGGTTGGCCGCATAGGGCTCTTCGCCTTCGTCGCTCAGCGACAGCGGGCCGGCCGGCATCCCTGCGGCCCAGCCGGCGTTTTCGATCAGCGCCGGTTTGACACCCGTGGCGGCTAGCAGACGTCCCTGCTGGATATAGGCCTGCTGCAGACGGTCCCTGATCTCGGCTGCGCCTTGCTTCGACATGATCTCTTCGCGGCTTTGTCCGCCCCTGTTGATAAACAGTGTCCGGATCATGTTGCGCGCGACCGGGTCGCGCGTGAGCGCGGCGAATTCCCGGGTTTCGATCTTCAGAGCCGTGTCGATGGAGTTCACCGTCGTGCCGTTGAACAGGCACCGGAGAATCGCGATCGGGGCGGGATAATTGTGCCGGTACTCGGCGCCGATGCGGGCCGTCTGCAGCTGGAACAGGCGGCTGATGCTCATGTCGTTGAGCTTGCTGCCGCCGGGGATTCTGAAACCCTTCCTGTCCCAGGGTTGCTGCGCCACACCGGAATCGAGCACCCACGTTTCCGCCGTTTGGAGCAGTTCCCCGGCGTTCGCGACCGCGTCGATGATGCCGAGATCCAGCGCCTCTTGCGGGTGGATTGCGCGCCCCGACAGGATCAACTCGGCCGCGGCCTTCAAACCGATCAGCCTGGGCAGGCGCTGGGTGCCGCCGCCGGCAGGCAAAAGCCCCAACTTGACCTCCGGCAGCCCGAGCAGGACCTTGGGATCGTCGATCACGACGCGGTAATGGCACGCGAGTGCCAGTTCCAGTCCTCCGCCCAGCGCGGTGCCGTTGACCGCGACCGCGACCGGCTTGCCGCAGGTTTCCAGCTTGCGCAGCGATTCCGTGTAGGTGCGCGATTGTTCGTACGCTTCGGCCGGGCTTCGCTGCATGTCGTAGTAACGGACGATACGCTTCAGGTCACCACCGGCCATGAACGAGTCCTTGCCGGAATGGATGACCGCGCCGACGGCCTGGTCGTCGGCTGCCAGGTGCGCGGCCACGTCGCCGACCGCCCGGTGGAACCCGGTGGTCAACACATTGACCGGCCGGTCACTGACATCGATCGTGATGAAGGCCACGCCGCGGTCGGAGACACGGTAGCCGAGGGGTCCGAACTGTGTAGGCTGGGTCATGCTGTTGTCCTCGTTCACGGCGCCGTTCAAACGCGTTCGATGATGGCGGCCGTGCCCATGCCGGCGCCGATGCAAAGGTTCACCAGCGCCGTGCCCAGACCGCGTCTTTCCAGTTCATCCAGGACGGTGCCGAGGATCATGACGCCGGTTGCGCCGATCGGGTGTCCCATCGCGATCGCGCCGCCGTTGACATTGATCTTCTCGTGCGGAACCTGCATTTCATCCATGAACAGCAGCACCACCGAAGCAAAGGCCTCATTGAGTTCCCACAGGTCGATGTCCGCGGCGTCCATACCCGCTTTCTTCAGGGCGATACGGGCAGAGGGGGCGGGTCCGGTCAGCATCAGCGTGGGGTCCGTGCCGACGGAGGCGCAGGCGACGATGCGCGCGCGCGGCTTCATGCCGAGCCTGTCGCCGATCGCGGCGCTGCCGACCAGTGCGCCGCCGGCGCCATCGACGATGGCGCTGGAATTTCCGGCCGTGTGTATATGTTCGATTTTCTCGATCTGGGGAAATTTCAGGATGGCCTGCCGGTCGAAACCCATGCCGCCGGCCGCTTCGAATACCGGCGGTAGCTTGGCCAGTCCCTCGACGGTCGTGGACGGTCGGATGGCTTCGTCGCGTTCGAGCAGCGTCAGGCCGAGTTCATCGACAACGGGTATGACGGAACGGTCAAAATACGACCGCTCCCAAGCGGCCGCCGCGCGTTGCTGGCTGTGCAACGCGTAGTGATCCACGTCGGCGCGTGTATGGCCGTGCAGCGTTCCGATCAGGTCGGCCGACACACCCTGGGGTACGTAGTGGATCTTGTAAGCGAGGCCCGGGTCGGATGACCACGCGCCGCCGGACGAGCCGATCGGGATACGCGACATGCTCTCGACACCGCAGGCGATGACGAGTTCGCACTGTCCGGACGCCACCTTGGCCGCCGCCAGATTGACGGCTTCCAGCCCGGAGGCGCAATAGCGGTGTATCTGTTGACCGGGCACCGTCAGTGCGTAGTCGGCCGCCAGGCACGCGCTGCGGCCGATGGCGCTGCCCTGTTCGCCGATGGGTGATCCGCAGCCGGAGATGACGTCTTCCACCAGGGCCGTGTCGAGTTCGTTGCGATCCCTCAGTTGGATCAGGACCTGCGCCAGCAGGTTGACAGGGGAAACGCTGTGCAAGCCGCCGTCCGGCCGTCCCTTGCCGCGCGGCGTTCTCAGGTGATCGAAAATGTAGGCTTCGGACATGGGCGGCACTCTCGTCGCCGCGCGGCCGCTGGCGGCCGCGCGTCTGCTCTGTGATTCCTGCCGCAAAAAATGGGCTGCGACGAACCCGTTGATAGGTTATTATACATTTTGTATTTAATTCAAAAAACGATTACTTGCATGGAACTCAAAAACAAAGTCGCCCTGGTGACCGGCGGCGCTTCAGGACTGGGGCGGGCGACGGTCGAAAATTTCGTCAGGCGGGGCGGCCGGGCCGCCATTTTCGACCTCAACGAGGAAGCGGGCAACGCGCTGGCGAAGGCATTGGGAGAGGCAGCGGTTTTTTGCCGCGTCGACGTGGCCGACGATGAATCCATCGGCGCGGGTATCGAGAAGGTCATGGAGGCCTTCGGCGCAATCCACATTTGCGTCAATTGTGCCGGCCGTGGCGGTGGCGCAACCAAGACCCTGAGCAGAAAAGGCGCCTTTCCGATGGACCTGTTCAGGCAGGTCATCAATATCAACCTGGTCGGCACGTTCTGCGTTCTCAGCAGAGCGGCGGAGAAGATGGCCTTGAACGACCCGGACGAGAACGGTGAGCGGGGCGTGATTATCAACACGGCCTCGATCGCCGCCTATTCGGGCCAGAAAGGCCAGGTCGCCTACGCCGCCAGCAAGGGCGGGCTCGTCAGCATGACCCTGCCGATCGCGCGCGACCTTGCCTATTACGGGATTCGCATCGTGACCATTGCGCCGGGTCTGTTCGATACGCCGATTCTCAAGGGACTTTCGCCGGAGGTGAAACAGGGTCTGGCGGAGAATATCCCCAACCCGCCGCGCCTGGGCGATGTTGCGGAGTTCGCGGCACTGGCGGAACACATAGTGAACAATCGTTACATCAACGGTGAAACCATCCGTCTGGACGCTGCCCTGCGCATGTAACGGCGTCTCCAAAACCGGGCGCACCCGGGGCCAGGCGGAAAGGTCATAAGCACATTCAGGATGGCCATGAAAAGATCAGACTTGTTATCGCTTGCCGCACTGGCCCTGGGTTTGTGGGCAACCTCGGCGGCCCGGGCCGGCGCCACGCCGGATACGGCGGGCAAGGCGCCCTACGACCAGCATTGCGCCGAGTGCCACGGCATGAGGCTGAAGGGTTCCGGGCACGGCCCCGAGTTGGCGGGTCCGAACTTCCTGACCAAGTGGGGAAACCGCCCCGTCAGCGAGTTGTTCGAGGTCACCGCCGAGACCATGCCGGCCGGCAAGCCGGGGTCCTTGAGCGACGGCATCAATCTCGACATCCTGCGTTACATGCTGGCGGCGAACGACGCCGTCGGCCTGCCGGATGTGCTGCAGGCGGATTCCGGCACCGCGGTCGGTGTGTTGGTCAGGGGGGGGGATTGGAAGGAAGAGATGGCCGACGCGAAGTCGCACAGCTGGGAGAAGGCGAGTTCCATTGCCGATGCCGCCAGAAAGGCTTCCGGTTTCGTCAACCAGCCGGTCAAGGATTTCAGACCGGTTACCGGCGCGATGCTGGCCCGGCCGGATCCCGGCGACTGGCTGAGCTGGCGGCGGACGCTGGACGGCCAGGGCTTCAGTCCGCTCAAGCAGGTCACCCGCGATAATGTCGGCACGCTGAAGTTGGCGTGGGTGCTGGCCATGCGCGACGGCAGCAATCAGACCACACCCCTGGTTCACGACGGCATCATGTACCTGGTCAATCCGCAGAACGTGATCCAGGCCATCGACGCTGCCACCGGCGACGTGATTTGGGAGTACGCCAACGCTTACGCTCCGGAATCCGAAACCCTGGGCGGCCCGACGCGGACCATCGCGATTTACCGGGACAAGGTTTTCATGGCCACCTACGACGCGGCCATCGTGGCCGTCGACGCGAAGACCGGCAAGCAGTTGTGGAAGACCGTCAAGGCGGACTGGAAAGAGGGCTATACCCACACCAGCGGCCCGATCATCGCCGGCGGTGTCGTTGTCAGCGGCATCAACGGTTGCGAACGGTACAAGCCGGGCGGTTGCTTCGTCACCGGGCACGACCCCGATACCGGCAAGGAGCTGTGGAGGCTTTCAACCATCGCCCTGCCGGGCGACCCCAACGACTCGAGTTGGGGCGGCCTGCCGGTCAGTCTTCGCGCCGGGGGCGATACCTGGATCCCGGGCAGTTACGATCCCGCGCTGGGCCTGTTCTACATCGGCACGTCACAGGCCAAGCCCTGGGTGGCGGCCAGCCGCGGGATGTCGCCGCTGGATGCAGCGCTGTATACCGACTCGACGCTCGCAATCGACCCGAAGACGGGCAAACTGGCGTGGTATTACCAGCACGTGCCGGGTGAATCACTCGACATGGAACCGGGTTTCGAGCGGGTGCTGGTCGACCTCGGCGGCAGGAAACTGCTGTTCACGATCGGCAAGGATGGCATACTCTGGAAGCTGGAGCGGAAGACGGGCCGGTTTGTCGACTACGTCGCCACGCTGCCGCAGAACATATTCGAGCCGCTGGACCGGAAGACCGGTCGCCTGCGCTATCGCAAGGATATCGTCGAAGCCAAGATCGGCGAGCCGGTGAATGCCTGCCCCGGCATCTATGGCGGCCACAACTGGCAGGCGTCGGCGTACTACCCCGCGTCGCACTCGCTGATTATCCCGCTGCACCAGCTGTGCGTGGAAATGATCGGCCGCGAAGTGAAGAAGGTCGAAGGCTACGGCGGCTACGGCGGCGACTCGAAGGTTTACCCGATGCCGGGAGTCAACGGCATGCTCGGCAAGCTGGTGTCCTATGACCTGGATACGATGCAGCAGAAATGGGCCTACGAGCAACGCGCCATGTTTCTGACCTCGGCCCTGACGACGGCGGGCGGCCTGGTATTCATCGGTGACCTCGACCGCTACTTCAAGGCCTTCGACGCGGACACCGGCAAGGAGCTTTGGAAGGTGCGGCTCGGCGCCGGCCTGCACGGGTTCCCGATTTCGTACGCGGTCAACGGCGAGCAATACATCGCCGTGCCGACCGGGATGGGTGTGTTCAAACTGTTGACCGCCATGCAGGAGCCGGAGATCTACCAGCCCAACGGCGGCAACGCGCTATACGTTTTCAAGCTGCCGGACGACTAACCGGCATCCCGGAAATTGGCGCGGGACAGGCGCGGATCGGCGCCGGGCTGGAGGGGAGCCCAAGCGCGGGTGTGCCTGGACAAGGCACGGTCACGGAACCGGGCTCTCCCGGCGGTTCCTGCTGCGGTGTTGCTGAATCCATACGCCCGCGAGGATGACGGAACCGCCGGTAACGAGTGAAATCGGTATGGACTCCGGGTAGAAAATCACCGAAGACAGGGCCGCGAACACCGGGATCAGCAGAGCCCACGGGATCACGACGGCGACGGGGTAGGTGCGGTAAAGCTTGAACAGCACGGCCTGACCGAACAGGGCCGCAATGATCACCGAAAACAGCAGGGCCACCCAGTGATGCATCTGCAACTGTTGCAGGTCCGGAAACAGCGGTCCGGCGGCGGCGGTCATCAGACCCAGCGGCAGCAGCGAGATCGCCGAGATCCACGCCAGCATCCGCCAGATTCCGACCGCCGGCGTCTTGCCGATAACGATCGAACCCACGGAGTAAAAACTAACCGCGAGGACGGTCAGGCCCAGCGCGGTGACCGAGAGGGGGGATTTCGTGGCGCCGGCAAGATAAACGGCGCCTCCCGTCGCGATCGATATGCCGAGCCATTTCCGCGGAGAAATGTGTTCCCGGAACATCAATAACGACAGGATGGCGGACATCGGCGGCATCAGTTGCGTGCCGACGGCCACCGTCGTCAGACTTTCTGTCAGGCTGATGGCCTCGTAGATCAGGAAGAAGGAGAAACCCCCGATTGCCAGCGCCGCGGCCATCAGCCGCCAGCTGACGGGCTTGAATGGATGCCACCACGGCAACAACACCAGCAGCGTCAGCAACGCGCGGGTGAAGGCCAGTTGCAGCGGTGAGAAAACTTCCAGCACCATGCGCGTGGCGGGGAAATTGAATCCCCACATCGCGACGGCGAGAAGCATCAGGAAAACATGTCCTGCCTTCATGGCCTGGGCTCCCGGCAACGCCAAGCGGGCGCCGGTCAGCGAAATCCATGACGGCGCATGCCGTCGGGGTCGATTTGCTGGCGGATCAGCCGGACTTGCTCACGGCTGGGCGGCCGGGTTTCCGGCACCGGTTCTTCCGCCAGCAGCAATTCAAAGCCGGTTGCGCCCTGCACCTCGTCCACGCTGACGCCCGGGTGCACCGATTTAATCCGCATCCGCTTGCTGACGGGTTCGAAATCCATCACCGCCAGGTTGGTGACCAGGATGCGCGGACCGCCGCCGAGACCCAGGCGCTCACGGCTGTCCCCGCCATCGAGGAAGCCGGCGCCGGAGACGAAGTCGACCTTCTCCACCAGGCTCCTGGGGGAATGGTTCGGCATCCAGTAATAGAGGTCCTTGCCGATCGAGCACATGTCCGCCAGACCGGCCGTGCCCGGCAACCGGACCCTGGGCTTGTGATAATCGCTGCCGATCACCGAGTTGTTCGCGTTGCCGTACCGGTCCAGTTGCGCGGCCCCGACGCAGAACTTCGTGATCCAGCGGCCGTTGAGGACGAAATTCCAGAAGTCCGTGTACTGGTCGAGATACATAATGGAGTCCTGCCACAGCGGTGCCTCGAGCGTGGAGGCGGGGATCCTTTCGGGTCGCGGCTCCAGGCCGACCGAACTCGCGATCCATACCAGCTCGGGGGCGTGCGTCATGCGTGCGAGCATGAACGCGGCGACGGGGATGAACGACGCCATGCCGTTGCATGCCTGGTCACCGTTTTTGAAGCAGGCCGCGAGTGTCGAGACCATCAGCTCATCGATGCTGTAATCCGTCGCCGCCGGGCTGTTCTGCCAGCCGCTCATGCGGTTTCCGCGGACGTGCCGATGCGATCGAGCATCGGGGCACCGCCGGCCGCGGCCAGGTATTGCCGCTGGTCGGCCGGGTCCAGCACGCAACGCTCGAGCCAGGCCGCGCAGGCGTCGTCATCGCGTGCCGCGGCCGCCCACTCCCGGTGCATCTCGTCATCGTAACGGTAGGCGGGATAGAAGGATGTCGGGTGCGCGCCGTAAGGCACCTCGACCACGGCATCGACCATGAATCCAGGCAGGATGGTGCGCTCGGGCCGCCGCCGCAGCACCTCGGTGTCGACGATCTCCTCGACGCTGACGATGACCTGGCGCGCCGCCTTGGGCATGATGGCGATATCGGGCCACATGGCGGTGGGCTCGTACTGGATATTGCCGCAGCGGTCCGCGCGGTGCGCGTGGATCAACGCGACATCCGGTTTGAGGGCGCGGCAGGCCAGTACCGGCGGACCTCCGAACGGGTCGTCCAGCAGCTTCAGGTTTTCGGGGTCGTAACGGATCAGGTCGGTGCCGATGGCCCCGCGGGTCGGCAGGTAGGGCAGGTTGCGGGCGCCTGCGCCCAGGCGTGCGTTGAGCACGCTCTCGGAAATCTCTTCGACCCGGATGCGGCCCGCCTCGACAGCCCTGCGGTACTGCTGGCACAGGCCGAATTGTTCCATCGTAACGGCGGCGCCGATCAGGCGGTCGATGCAGCGACTCGCGGCGAGCCAGTCGACCGCCATGCCGCCGACCAGAACGACGAGTCCCAGGTCACGCTTTTGCTGGCGAATCAGCTCGCGCACCAGCGCCATCGGCGCGGCCTGCGTGGCCATGTTCTGCAGGGCGACAATGTCGCCGTCGCTGACCTTGTCGATCGCGGCGTGGAGCGTGGTGAGCTTGTCCTGCATCAGACGACGAAGACCGGCAAGGTCGCACCGCCGTCGATGACGATCGTCTGGCCGGTGACGTAGGCCGCGTCGTCACTGGCCAGAAACAGCATGGCGGCAGCCACCTCGGCGGGCGTTCCCCAGCGATTCAGCGGCACGGTCCGGGCCATTTTCGTACGCCGCTCCTCCGTTATGGACCGCTCGACACCGTCGGTCAGCGTCAGACCGGGCTCGACGCCGTTGACCGTGATGTTGTAGCGCGCGAACTCCAGCGCGGCCGCGCGGATGAAACCGTTGATCCCCGCCTTGGAGGCGGCGTAATGCGCGCAACCCGGCACGGCGGCGCGGTTGCCCTGTATCGACGAGGTGAAAAGCATGCGTCCGCCGCCGAGTTGCTTCATGTGCGAGAGACAGGCCCGGCTCAGTCGGAATGCGCTGCTGAGGTTGATGTCGATGACATCCTGCCAGCTCCGGTCTGTCATCTTCTCGATCGGGGCATAAGGGAAAATGCCGGCGTTGTGGACCAGGATGTCGATCTGGCCGAAATGGCCGGCGGCGCCCTCGACCAGCGCTTCCACGCCCGCGGCCGTACCGATGTCCGCGGCGATGCCGTGCGCCATCCAGCCCTTTTGCGTGATGTCGCCGGTCACGCGGCGGACGTCTTCGCCGCTGCGCGCATTGACCACCACCCTGGCCCCATGGCTTGCGAACAGCCCGGCGATGGCTTCCCCGATCCCCTTGCCCGAGCCGGTGACGATGGCGACCTTGTCACCGAGACGGTTGTTGTGCCTTTCCTGCATGGATTTCACCCGCGGCCGGACCGGGACAGTTCGTTCCTGATGCCTTGGAACATCCGGATGTACGATTTCTGCAACAGTACAGCCAGTTCATCCGGTGACGTCTTGCTGTCGGCCATTTCGAAGGTTCCGCGCCAGGTCAGTTTGCAACGGCCCGGCTCCGTTTCGGCCAGACGGGCCTGTGCGGAGTATGTTGACATGCCCCACGGCATGGGTTCAACGATGGACAGGGTCAACAAGCCGCGTTGTTCGTCCATTTCATCGAGCCGCTCCGATACGGCCGCGCCGCGAAGGGTCACGAGGTGCCGCACCGCACCGCGTCCCCGGCCTTCCAGACGGAGAGAGCGGATATAGCCATCGGGCATCCAGTTGACGATGCCGCCCCAGTCCGTCAGCAGGGCCCAAACCCGGGGCGACGGGGCATCGAATACCTCCGAGTGCTGGACGGTATGCTTTTTGCCCAACGGGCAGGCCGCCGTCACACTTGCGGCGGACTCATCTGTGCACCCGGGATCGGGTTGAAATAGTGAATGACGACATCGCGCCTGGCGATTTTCCAGACACCGTTCCGGCGTTCGAACGCGTCGGTGTAGGTCGCACTGATCATCTGCACGACATCGTCCGCGGTCGCGCCCATGCAATCGACGTTGCAGACACCGCGCGCGCGATCGGGACCGTCGAATTCGAGACGCAGGTTCGAAGTCAGGTGGTGCGTCTCGCGCCAGACGGGGTACAGGACATCGTATACGGCCTTGCGGACACCTTCGTGACCGTTGAATATGCCGAACGGCGGTCCGATGTCCCAGACGGCGTCATCGTGCCATATCGAGATAAACCGTTCCCAGTCGTGGTTGTCGAAACCCAGGCAGTAGTCCGTGACCAGGTCGCGCAGCGCGGCGCGGCTTTCGAGTTCATCGATACGGCGCAAAAGGCTGTCGATCCGCGCCCGGTCGTCCTGTTGTTCGCTCATCGTTCATTCCTCCGGCGTTGCGTTGACGGGTTGACCGGCACCCGGCGCCTCACCCGCCGACCGGCTTTTCGAGGTGGGCGGCGTTCGCCGCTATAAACCCGAAAGTGGTCGCCAGACCCAGCGTGTGACCGGCCCCGTAATAGGCCTCCCCGGTCGGGCTCGCGATGCAATTGCCTGCACCGTACAGACCGGCGATGGGTTGACCGGCTGCATCGAGCACCTTCGCACTGGCGTCGATCGCCGGGCCGCCACAGGTATCCAGCGCCCCGGGGGCGAGGATGATGGCGTGGTAGGGGCCGGATTCACTGAACGGATGCATCGTGATGTTGGGTGCGTCGCTGGCCGGCCACTTGCTGTTCGGGTTCACCGGCGAGAAAACGGGCTGCCATGCGCGGTCGTAGTCGTACTTGCCGCGGCCGAACTCCTCGTCCTCTCCGGATTGGGCAAAACCATTGAACCGTTTCACGGTCCTCTTCAAATTCTCGGCGAAGGCCTGCGACAGGGAAAAGCCGCCGGTGCGCTCTGCGATCTCCGCCAGGCGCGCCCGGATACGTTCGCTGAGTTCCTCCAGCGTTTGGCCGCTGATCACGTTCTTGCCCTTGTCGGGCTTGGCTGGAAACGGGTAATCGCCCGCATACACTTCCGCGCAGCGTTGGTCGTAGATCATGAACATGAACAGGTTCGGAAACTCGGCCGCGGTCGGGTCGTAGTACCCGTGGGCCTCGGTCCGGTCGTTGTAGTTGCGCTTCTCGTTCACGGCCCTGACACCGTGCCGGTTGACCTGGATCATGGAATCTCCAGGCGGGAAGAAGACGCCCGACATCAGTGTCCTGGCCTGCAAGGCTTCTTCGAGCACGCACTGGCTGCGCCAAGCCGTGGAAAGGTCGCCCATTTGTGCGCCCGCGGCGCTGGCGATGCTGATGAAATCGCCCGTGGACCACGGCATGGCGCAGGCGCCATACAGGTTGACGCCCTGGTGGGCCTCGACCAGGCTGACGTTGTGCGCGTAGCCGCCGGTACCGAATATAACGGCCTTGCGGGCCTTCATACGCACCGTTTTCCCGCCGGCGTCACATTCCAGCCCGATCACGCGGCCTTCGTCGTTGAGCACGACCCGCGCGGCCCGGTGGTTGGTCAGAACGGGAACGCCACGGCGCTTCAATGCGGCGTGCAGCTGCGCCATCAGCTCGGAACCCAAACCCATTTTCCCGTCTTTTTGCACCGGCCCCAGCGCCCGCCCGGTTGGAACCTTGTTCTCCGGCGCGTGGGCGAGATAGTCGGCAGCGGGCATGTCCAGCGCGAACATACGCCATTCGGCCACGTCGAGGTCGCCCTTCTCGCGCAGGCGGTCGATGGCCTTAAAGCCGTTGTCGTAGAACGCCTCGAGGAGTCGGTACTCGCCTTCGCTGACACCGAGGTTGGGGTCGTCCGGGTTGAAACGTTCCGGGTACGAATACCGTGCCATATAGCGCAGGCATTCCGGCTTCTTGTCGTCGATACCCTTTGCTTTCAGCGTGAAATTGTTCGGTATCCACAACACACCGGCCGACTTTATCGCCGTGCCGCCGACGGCCGGCGCCTTTTCGACGACGATAACGCCGTCGCCGTTTTGATGGGCGGTGATGGCCGCGGTCGCTGCTGCCGCGCCGCTGCCGACGACCAGGATATCGGTTTCACGGTCCCAATGAACGTCGGCTTCCGCCCGCGTCGAACCCAGCGTTACCGCCCCCAGGGAGACCGTCATTGCCCCGGCGCCCTTGAGCACATCGCGCCGCGTCAGTGGACGTGAGAGAATCGTGTCCTTGTCACCCATAGCTATCTCCTGTTGGTATGCCGGACCGGTTAGCGGGCTATCGCTGCAATTCGACGCCGGCCGCTTCGCGGTCCCAGCAATCGGCCGTGATGCCCTCCTTCTTGAGCTTGAATTTCTCCACGCGTTCACTGGGGGTCTTCGGCAGGCTGTCGCGAATCGCGATATAGCGGGGTATGGCGAAATAGGCCATGCGCGGCTCGCACCAGCGGATCAGTTCTTCCTCGGTCACCTGCTGACCGGGCTTGAGGACGACGACGGCCTTGACTTCCTCCTCGCCGACGTCGGACGGCACGCCTACGACGCAGGACTCGAGCACCGCCTCGTGCGCACTGATCACGGATTCGACTTCGAAGGAGGAAATATTCTCACCGCGGCGCCTGATGGCCTGCTTCTTGCGGTCGACGAAATAGAAATAGCCGTCCTCGTCCATGCGCCCGAGGTCGCCCGTGTGAATCCAGCCGTTTTTGAACAGCTCCAGCGTATCTTCCGGCTTGTTGTAGTAACCGGTAGTGCCGACGAACATCTTGTTGGAGCGCGCCACGAATTCACCCAGGCTCCCGGGTTCGCATTCATTGTCGTCGTCATCGACGATGCGTACGTCCCAACCCGTGATGGGTTTGCCGCAGGCGCCGGCGCGCGGTTCGTCATACGGGCTGACCAGGCAGCAATAGCACTCCGTCATGCCATAGACTTCCAGGATCTTGGTGTTGAAGCGCTTCTGGAAGGCGTGCCACTCGTCTTGCGGCGCCGCCGCCCCGACCATCAGGCGCACCGGGTTGTCCGCATCGTTCGCGCGCGCCTCCTGTTTCAAAAGGATCGGGATGATGCCGCCGATGTAATTCGCTTCCGTGCAGTTCCAGCGGCGGCAGTCGTCCCACAACTGACTCGCCGAGAAGCGTTCGACGATGACGGCCTTGGCATTGGCGAGGATGGCCGGCCCGACGGTGATTCCCTGTGCGTTGCCGTGGAAAAACGGCAGACCCGTATAGAGGATGTCTTCGTCGGTATAGCGCGCATACTTCACGCATTCCGCCCAGATGTCGTACCAGTAATGGTGGCTGAACATGACACCCTTGGATACGCCGGTCGTGCCCGAAGTATAGAGAATGGAAGCCAGGTCGCTGTAATGCACACTCACGCCGGGCGCGGTGGCAGCGTGGTCCATGAGATGCCCGAAGGGCATGGTCTCGAAACCCGGCCACTGGGGCAGCGCTTCGCCGCCGCCCGCCGCGTCGGTAAACACGATGTGCCGGATGTTGTCGAGGTCACCCGCGACCCCTTCCAGGCGGTCCGTGTATTGCAGGTCGGCCACCAGCGCGACGCAGTCGGACTGCACCATCTGGTAGGCGAGACCCTGGCCCTTGAGCGCGACATTGATTGGCACTTCGACGGCGCCGATCTTGTTGAGCGCGAACCACGTGTACAGGAATTCGGGGCAATTGGGCAGCATGATGGCGACCTTGTCGCCGTGCTTCACACCCAGGGACAAAAGACCGTTGGCCGCCCGGTTGATGCTCTCGTTCAGCGCCTCCAGCGTAATCGGGTCGTCCCGGAACTGGAAGACCACGTGGTCGGGCAGTTGCCTGGCCTTGTCTTCGATGATCTTGCTGAGCACACGATCGTGCTGCGAGTACTCCTGCACATTGAAGCTCGCCCATCGCTTGGCGTGCCGTTCAAACTTATCGTCCCATTGACCCATAAATCATTACCTCGCGCAATTCGGCATTACCTTCGTCGGAATGCCGGTCATTTCATGTATTTCTCAACCAGTTTCTGGGCTTCACCGTACCAGACGCCTGAATCGTGAGCTTCGAGCATCTTGCCCAGGTCCCAGGTCAGGATTTTTTCGGGAACGACTTTGATGATGGTCCGCAGCGGCGTATGCACCGCCTTGAATGCCGTCTCTCTTTCTTCGTCGGTCTTCAGTTCAAAGAAGTACTTGTCGATGATCTCCCAGTGCACACGCTTCATCAGTTCCTGGTCATCGGACATCTCGGCCTTGCCGATCACGAGGATGGCTTTCTGGTGACGCACATTCGAGCCGTCGTTGTGGATGCTCACCGACATTTTCGGGTTCTCTTCGAGGTGGTGCACCTTGTGCCGGTACTTCTTGATGCTGCTCATGTGAATCGTGTCGTCGATAATGACGTAGAACATCGGCGTGACGATCGGGTAGCCGTGCTTGTTGATGTGAGCCATTTCACAGTAGCAGTTTTCCCGGTAGAGCAAGTCGAACTCGTCCAGTTCCATCGGGTAGTCGGTGGATACGTTCAGTTGCTCCAGCTTTACTGGGTCAAATTTTGGTTTTGGTGTCTCGGTCATCAGTTTTCTCCTGACATTGATGTTGTGAGTGGTGTTCCCAGCCTAACCATCCGGATCGGAACCGGCAACAAATTCCGCTCTCAGCGCGCGGCTGATGCGGGTTTGGTGCATACTTCTGCGTATGAAACGGCGCTTCCTTTATCTAAGGTTGGTATCGATCCCGTTGCAGGTCTTATAGCTGCAACCCATGAAGACCGCTTTGCACATTCGAACAATCTGTGTAATCTAATTTGAAAACTTGAACTTTGTTCAATGTTTCCACAGAATATAAAGAAATGTCAAGTTTCGTTTGCGGGGGTTGCGTGGGCAAAAACCGGCGGGGCATTCCCCGTGAATGATTATCACTTATCAAAAAAGCGAGGTCGTAATGTCGGACATCATTGTTGAAAGAAGGGGCGAGGTGGAGTGGATCAGACTGAACCGTCCGGATCGGATGAACTCCTATGACGCCGATATGGCCAAGGCACTGATCGCAGCCGTCGAAAACGCTTCGGACGCAGGGGTCATCGTCCTCACCGGGACCGGGCGCGCATTCTGCGCAGGCGGCTATCTGGCCAATCTGAGCGACCCCAACCCCGAAGACCTGCGGGGAATGTTCTATGGCTCCCTGAAGGTTTACGAATCTCTCAGGCTCAGCCCCCGGCCCGTTATTGCCGCGGTCAACGGAGCCGCTGCCGGCGGCGGCAACGAACTCGTCGTCGCCTGTGACATGGCCATTGCGGCCGATACGGCGACCTTCGGTCAAACCGGTGTTAAAGTGGGCAGCGCCCCGATCCTGGGCGGGACGAATTTCCTGACGATGAGCGTCGGCGAGAAACGCGCCAAGGAAATCTCTTTCATGTGCCGCCGCTACAAGGCCGCCGAAGCGCTGGAGATGGGCTTGATCAACGCCGTGGTCGCACCGGATCAGCTCGAAGCGGAGGTGACGAAGTGGGCAGACGAATTGTTGCGGATGAGCCCGCGCTATCTGGAAATTGCCAAGATCAGCTCGAATGTCTGGTGGAACCAGTGCCGGGACAACTACCTGAGCGGTCTGGGCATGTTGGTCCAGGCCATCGGATCCAAGGACATGATCGAGGGTGCAACCGCGTTCATGGAAAAAAGACGGCCCCGATTCGAAGGCCGGAAATACGACGGTTGAAAGCAGCAACGCAGCCGCTTTAACAAGCCATACCATTACCGACAGGATTGCCAGCGCATGAACTTTGATCTTGATCCGCAATACCGCGAGATACAGCAGCAGGCCAGGGACTTTGCCCGCGCAATCGAGCCGTTTGCTGTGGAAGCGGACGATATGAGCGAGATTCATCCCGGTGTTCTGGCAGAATTCCGCAAAAGCGGACTCAGCCAGCTGATGGTGACGGAGCGGTACGGCGGGCATTCGAAAAAGCTCGACCCGTTGGCCATCTGTGTCGTCAGGGAGGTACTGATGGCGACTTCCGCGCATGCGGACTCGATGTTCGCCCTGCAGGGCATCGGCAGCTACGCCGTTTCGGTCGCGGGGTCCGATGCACAGCGTGAGCATTGGCTGCCGAAGGTCGCCTCCGCCGAGATTCTGCCGGCACTCGCGTTGACCGAGCCCAATGCCGGCTCCGATCTCAAGTCGGTGACGACCCGTCTCGCCGCGTCTGGCGGCGGGTTCGTGCTCAATGGCACGAAGTCCTATATTTCCAACGGCGGCGCAGCCAAGTTCTACGTCGTGTTTGCACGTGAGGACGAGCACTACTCGATGGTGCTGGTGCCCGCCGAAGCCAAGGGTGTCAGCGTTACGCCGACGCCTGAACTGATCGCGCCGCACGTGCTCGGCGACGTCCATTTCGACAACGTGGAACTACCGGCGGGCGCGCGTCTGGGCGAGGCGGGGCAGGGTCTCGGCCTGGTGCTGGCGACCCTGGGTGTGTTTCGGGTTTCCGTCGCCGGTGCGGCCGTGGGCCTGGCGCAGGCTGCGCTGGAGGAAGCCGTTCGGCACACGCGCAAACGCGTGCAGTTCGGGCGGCCGCTGGCGCGCCTCGGCCCGGTGGCGCAGATGCTCGCCGACTGCTGGACCGAAGTGGAAATGACCCGGCTGTTGACCTATCGGGCCGCCGCGATGGCCGTGGATGACCCCGCTGCTTCGCTGAATCATTCGTCGATGGCGAAACTCGCCGCGAGCGAAGCCGCCTCGCGGGTCGTGGACCGTTGCGTGCAGGTCATGGGGCGCTTCGGTCTGGTGCGCAACACGAAGATCGAGAGGTTGTATCGGCAGGCCAGGCCGATGCGTATTTATGAAGGCGCTTCCGAGGTGCTGCGCCTGGGGATCGCCCGCCAACTGACCGAAGACGTGCAGTGAGGCACCAGGCAGCACGCACAACGGCGGAGTTCGCAGCGGCAGGACAAGGATGAAAGATGATAGATCTTGAACTCGAAGACCAGGTGGCGATCGTCACCGGCGCCAGCAGGGGTCTCGGCCAGGCGTCGGCGCTGGCGTTGGTTGAACAAGGCGTCAAGGTTCTCGCGGTCGCGCGTTCGCTGGGCGATCTCGAGCAACTGGAAGCACGTGCGCCCGGCTGCATAAGGGCGCAGCACTGCGACATGAAGGACTCCGAGGCGGTCGCCCGGCTGCCGCAGATCGCGCTGGATGCCTTTGGCCGGCTGGATATCGTGGTCAATAACGCAGGCATCGCCCCGGCTGGATATTTCCTGGACCAGGAAGAGCAGCAGTGGGACGATGTGATGGCCGTCAACATCAAGGCGCCGGCCACGCTGACGCGGGCCGCGGGTCGTCACCTGATCGCTCAGCGCTCCGGCAAGATCATCAATATCGCTTCAACATCTGGTATTCTCGGCAAAGCGATGCTGGTTTCCTACTCATCGTCCAAGGGTGCATTACTTCAGTTTACCAAGGCATTGGCGGCTGAGTGGGCAGCGAAGGGCGTTCAGGTCAATGCAATAGCGCCGGGCGCGTTCGAGACCGACGCACAACGCGTTGTGCTGGAATCCGAGGACTTGCTGAGACGACGTATCGGCAAGATTCCCGTAAAGAGAATGGGTGACATCGACGAACTGGGTCCGTTGGTCTGCTATCTGGCATCGCCGAAGTCAAACTTCGTCACTGGCAGCGTTTTTGTTATTGACGGTGGCGAATCCAGCAAGCTGTAACGGGAGAAAAACAGTCATGGATCAGAATATCAGCGTCAGCAGCGTCGATGCGCCGCCGGGCAGCCGGGGGGGTGTGCGCCGTGCAAGAATCCTGTCGGCATTTCACAAATGCATCATCACCAAGGGCTATGCAAAAACGACACTGCGGGATGTCGCGCGCGCGGCGGATATGTCGGCCAGCCACTTGCTCTATTATTTTTCGGGCAAGGACACCTTGCTCGAACACTATTTCAAGAATGTCGCAAAACGCATTGTCGAGCGCATGGGGCATTTCAGCGGCGAGGACCCGGAGAAACAAATCGACCTGATCGCCGACCTGTTCTTCGCCGGCAAGGGCATCACGAAGTCGGAAATCGGCTTCATGCTCGAATGTTTCGGGGTGGCGGTGCACGACGACCCGCTGCACAACGAGAAGGCCAAGCTCGACGCTGCCTGCAAACGTTACCTGAAGGACTTGTTCGAGCATTCGCCGCGCAGCTCCGCCCAGGCCGGTGACCTGGCCGAAGTGTCGTACGCCCTGCTGATCGGTTTGCGTACCGCCGTTTATTTCGATGAGCGGCTCGAACTGCCGCGGGCGCGGGTGCTTTTCCACGATCAGATGATGAACCTCGCGGGTTGCGCGCGAACACCAAGCGACGGGACCGGCCAGAACGGCACTGGCAAGTGATGCGACACGGTGCCTGCAACTGCAACCAGACACATGCCGCACACGGTAAACGGCATGCAACGGAAACCATGGAACGATGAAAGCGGAAGACAAACTCCTCATACACGAAATGCTGGCCCGAGCGGCACACAGTTTCGATGAACGCCAGCTGGATGTCCTGGCGGCATGCTTCAGAGCGGATGCGACCATGCTGGTGCACATCACTGGCACGGGCGATATAGGTCCGTTCGACGGGTGTGAGGCAATCATGAAACTGATGGCCGACGCGCTGGATGCGCAAACGGATGTCCGCCGGCACGTCATATCCAACATCTATTTTGAAGCCGAAGGCGATGACGCGGCCCGCGTGGTATCCAACCTGGTCGTGACTGCGGTGGAAAACGGCCGCATCGACGTCATCACCAGCGGTGTTTACCGGGACGACGTCGTCAAGACCGCCCAGGGCTGGCAGATCTCCCACCGGCACCTGGACCTTGACCTCCCGTTTTGACACGGCTTCGAGAAACACGGCGCCTTGAATCGGCTGAAGCAGAATGAGTAATTTGATCACACCGGAATTGTTGCAGAACATCGGCAAGACCGAGGCGCCGCGGACCGAACTGGTGACACGCAGGGACATCCGTAAGTATTCCGTGGCGACGGGTCAGCACAGAGGGGAATTCCTGCGCGGCGATGTCGCGCCTCCCATGTTCCACATTGCGCTTTTCTGGGAAGTTGTGGAAATGAGTGAATTGACGCCGGACGGCGTTTTCATCGACAAGCTGTTGCCCGAGTTTCCGCTCAAGCGCGCGATGGCCGGCGGCTGGAAGATCGACTATTTCAAACCGATCCATCCCGGCGATGTATTGACCGCGACCCGCACGCTGACCGACATGTACGAGAAGCAGGGCTCGAAGGGCCCGTTGATTTTCTACGAACTGGTCATGAAAGTGGAAGACGAGGACGGCGCACCGGTACTGAACGAAAGAATTACGCGGATACTACGTTGACTGAAGTATTGAAATTTGCATCGGTAGATGTGGGCGACGAGTTGCCCGCGCGCGAGTTCAGCTGCGACATCATCCAGTCATTTCTGTACAACGCCGCGCTTTGGAACGCCCATCGCATCCATTTTGATTATCCCTACGCAGCCGAGGTGGAAGGCTATCCCGGCCTGGTCGTACCGGGCCCCCTGATGGGTGACTGGTTGACCCAGTGCGTGCTCGACTGGCTGGACGGTGCGGGCACGCTGGCCTCTTTCGAGTATTCCAACCGCAGGGCGGCCTATACCGGCGATGTGCTTCATTTCAGCGGCAAGGTCGCGGCCGTGGACGTCCCTGCCGGAACGGTTACGCTGGAATTGCTGATCAGCAACGATGCCGGCGACGTCGTCACGCCTGGTAAGGCCACCGCCCGTTTCGCGAACGGCTGAGAAGGAAGTGGAATCGTTACGCGGCAAAGCCGCCATCGTCGGAGTCGCCGAAACGGAAGTCGGCAAGATCACGCACCTCGGCGCGACCGCGTTGTGTGTCGATGCGGCGAAACGCGCACTGGACGACGCCGGGCTTGCAAAGGACGATATCGACGGCCTGGTCACCTGCAACTCGATGACCGAGCCCTATATGTACCACGCGGAAGCCGTTGCTGAATACCTGCAGATCTTCCCGCGCTACTGCATCAGCGCCAACGCTGGCGGCGGCACGACCTTTTCCAGTATCCAGCACGCGGCCACGGCCATCGCCACGGGTGTGTGCAAGACGGTACTGGTTTGCCTGGCCGACCGTCTGAGGTCGGGTCTTACGCGCGAACAGGCCAAGAAGATGCAATCCTCCACCGGGCACCCGCAGTTCGAAACACCCTATGGCGCAACCGTCCCCGCCTACTACGCGCTGATTGCGCGTGCGCACATGCACGCCTACGGCACGACATCGGAGCAGATGGCCGCCGTGGCCGTCAGCGGGCGGCAGCACGCGGCCCGCAACCCGAGCGCACAGATGCGCGAACCGATCACCGTCGACGACGTACTTGCCTCGCGGATGATAGCCGACCCGCTGCATCTGCTGGATTGTTCGCTGGTCTCGGACGGCGGTGCCGCGATCATCATGACCTCGGCGGAGCGCGCCTCCGATTTCCCCCACCCTCCGGTCTACCTCCTTGGCTGCGGCGAAGGACACAGCCACGAACACATCAGCCAGGCCAGGAGCCTGACGACTTCGGCCGCGGTAGAGTCGGGCCGGCGCGCCTACCGCATGGCCGGGCTCGGCCCGCGCGACGTGGACGTGGCGCAACTTTACGACTGCTTCACGCCGGTCGTGCTGATCGAACTGGAGGACCTCGGTTTCTGCGCGAAGGGCGAGGCGGGCGCCTTTGTCGCGGACATGGAAACCGCGCCCGGCGGATCCTTGCCTCTCAACACGCACGGCGGCATGCTCTCGCACTGTCACCCGGGCAATCCGGGTGCGATGTACCTGCTGACCGAGGCCGTGACACAGTTGCGGGGGCAGGCGGGAGAGCGCCAGGTGGACGGTGCTGAGGTCGCGCTGGCGCACGCCCAGGGCGGCATCATGTCAAGCCACGCGACGCTGATCCTGGGACGGGAGAGCGGCTGATGGCGGATTACCAGGGCAAGTTCCTGCCGCGGCCGGGGCCTGAAACCGAATCCTGGTGGGAGCACTGCCGGGCGCACCGCTTGATGCTCCAGCGTTGCTCCGGGTGCGGCCAGCATCAATTCTATCCGCGCGTCGTTTGTGCGTCCTGTGGCGGCGGGCAGCTCGAGTGGCAACCGTCCGCCGGACAAGGCAGTGTGCAGACGTACACCATATGCAGGCTGCCGGTGGCGGAAGCGTACGCCGCTGACGTGCCCTATGTCGTTGCACTCGTGCGGCTCGACGAAGGCCCGGTGATGATGTGCAACGTGATCGGCTGCGATCCCGATTCCGTCGCCGTCGGCATGCCCGTGGAAGTGGTGTTCGAGGACCGTACCGACGAGATTTCCATGCCCCAGTTCAGACCGCGGCAGGCCGGCGACGCTTGATGGCAGTGCCTGATGCGTGACGGGACACCGGAATCCTGGCTCGGCCTGACACGCGAACCCGCCATGGAGCCCGAGCTGCCGATCTGCGATCCGCACCACCACGTCTGGGACCACCCGGGCAGCCGCTACCTGGTTGAGGAGTTTGCACGGGACGTGCGGGCGGACGGCGACGGTCACCGCGTGACCAAGACCGTCTTCGTGGAGTGCCTGCAATTCTACCGCCCGGCGGGCCCGCCGGAGTTGCGTCCCGTGGGGGAAACCGAATTCGTAGACGGCGTGGCCGGGCCGGTCGAGGGTGCCCGCGGCACGATCGACGTCGCGGCCGGAATCGTCGGGTTTGCGGACCTGCGTCTCGGCCCCGGGGCCCAGGCCGTGCTCGAGGCCCACGTCGAGGCGAGCACGCGCTTTCGCGGAGTGCGCTATGCCAGCGCATGGGATCAGAGCGAACGCGTCCACAATGCCCATACGAATCCGCCGCCGGGGTTGCTCGGCGACCGCGTGTTCCGCCAGGGTCTCGCGTGCGTGCAGCGGCTTGGGCTGACGTTCGACGCCTGGCTCTACCATCCGCAGATCCCTGAACTGACGGCCCTGGCCGGTTCGATGCCTGGCCTGACAATCGTTCTGAATCACATGGCGGGGCCGTTGGGTATCGGTCCTTACGCAGGCCGTCGCGAGGAAGTGTTTGAATCCTGGCGCGGAAACATGGCGGAACTGGCAGGCTGCGAAAACGTTTCGGTCAAGCTGGGTGGCCTGACCATGACGATGAGCGGCTTTGGCTGGCACAAGCGGCCTGAACCGGCGGGCTCTGTTGAACTGGCCGAGGCAATGGGTCCCTACTACCGGGCGTGCATCGATCTTTTCGGCGCGGACCGCTGCATGTTCGAGAGCAATTTTCCGGTCGACCGGGCCGGTTGTTCATACACGGTGTTGTGGAATGCGTTCAAGCGTCTCAGCCGTGATTACGCGCCCGCGGAGCGGGCGGCGCTTTTCAGCGGCACCGCGACGCGCATCTACCGTCTCGACGATGACGGCGCCGCGGCCTGATGGCGGGTGCGGCGTGATGCGGAAAGCGAGGCGGGTGCGGACGGTGCCGAGGACCTGCAGGCACGGAATATCGGGCGTCACCGGCTGCGGGAAAAAGGCGTTCCCAGACAAGCTTTGTTCGTTAAATTACATACTTTGTTCCATTATTCTTTGTTACTATCATTCATCCTTGGACAGAAGTCGTAAACCATTGGATATTGTCCAAATTACTCAAAATTGGTGGCCCTGAATACCCATGAAAGCAATCAACACATGGATGAAAGAATCCGCCGGCAAGGGCAAGGCCGCGGGTGCTGAAAAAGCACTCGACAGCTGCTCCGAGCAGGTAATCCATCGCTATCATCATTTGCTTGACGAAAAGGCTGACCCGAACGAATGGGCATTTGCCTGGCGGACGGAGCTGAACCGCGGCGGCTTTCCCGCGTACGAGTTGCTCGCCGAGGAGATACTCAAGCCGGGCAAGTGCATCGGCTGTGCCGCGTGCGTGTCGATTTGCCCCGTCGACGTGTTCGATTACGTCGACGAAAGGCCGGTGGCCGAGCGGGCACAGGCCTGCGTCAACTGCGTCTTGTGTGCGGAGGTCTGCCCGGTCCTGCGTCCGCCGGACAGCGACATGAAAGAATTCATCGGCCTCCAGGAGCCTTCGATCGATGAAGGCTATGGTCCTTACGCATATGGCCTTTACACGCGCGCGACGGACCCGGATATCCTGGCGCGCTGCCAGGACGGCGGCATGGTGTCCGCGATCATCCTGCACGGTCTGGAAAAAGGCACCTTGAAAGGAGCCGTGCTGGGCGACGTCTATCCCGAGAACCGGCAGATCGGCCGTCACAAACTGGCCAAGACGCGGGACGACGTGCTTTCGTGCGCCGCTTCGCGCTATACCTATTCACCCAACACGCTGGCCCTGCAGGAGGCCATGCGGCAGGACTGCGGTCCGCTCGCGGTGGTTGGCGTTCCGTGCCAGGTGGATGGTGTCAGGCTGCAGCAGAACTCCAGCATCAATCTGCAGATGAGCAGCTGGTACCGGGATAACATTGCGCTGGTTTTCGGCCTGTTTTGCTCGGAAAGTTTCACCAATGAAAGTATCGACAAACTGGCGGAGATCATCGAAGTCGAGCCCGGCCAGATCGAGAACATCAACATCAAGGGCAAGGTCGTGGTCAGGCTGGCGAACAAGGAAATCAAGACGGTCAGCCTGAAGAGGTACCGTGAATGGGCGCGCCCGGCCTGCCTGTATTGTCTTGACTACGGTGCTGAAAACGCCGACATCGGTGCTGGCGGTATCGGTCTTGACGGCTGGACCTATACGTTGATAAGGACACGCCGCGGACACGAGGCCTTCCAGGCCGCGGTCGCAGACGGCTGGCTGGAAACACGGCCGTTGTCGGACGAACCGCGCGGCGAGTTTCTGATGAACAAGCTTTCCGCGGACAAGAAGAAGAACCGGCCTTTGCCCGCGCAAATGCCCAGCCACGCGGAACGCGAAGCGATGGGCAGTCTCTGTCCCAAGACTTTTTACACCACCGGGCCGGGCGCACCGGCCAAGGACGAAGGGAGCGAGGGATGATGCCTGAAACTGCTGGCGCCACCATGCTGCTGGACGACGACGTACTGCAGTCCACCGAGCGCGACGACCTGACCGTGATGGTTGCCGGGCAGGGCGGAGACGGCTCGCTCACGATCATTGCGCTGTTGTCGAAAGCGTTGCTCAAGCGTGGTTATCAAATTTACCGGAACAGCAATATCGCATCCAGGATCAAGGGCGGGCATGCCGCGGCCTTCATGCGCGCGAGTGTCGTCGCGCGCGGTCACCTGGGCGATCACATCGACATTTTGATCGCCTTCGACCTCGAGGCGGTGCAGCAGGCCAGCCCCAGGCTGGCCCCCGACGCGGTGGTCATCTACGACAGTTCCAGGGAAGCCCTGCCGGACGGGCTGGTCCCGGCATCCGCACTGCTCATACCGGTGCCGTTCAGCCGCCTCGCGGTCAGGGACCTGCGCCGGGACCTGTTCAAGAACAGTCTCGGTTTCGGCTTGCTGGGGCGGATCATGGGGCTGGAGGACGACGAGGTGGAAGCGGGTCTGCAAAGACACTTCAAGAAACTGACTGAGCGGCAGCGCCAGCCAAACGTGCGCGCCTTGCGGGAAGGGCAGGCGTTTGCCGGGCAGGCAGGCCTCAGGGACGGACGCTCGGTGCTCCGCTTGCCCGTGCTCGAGGAACCGGAGAAGCGAATTTTCATTTCCGGCAACCACGCCACCGCATTCGGCTTCATGGTGGCCGGCGGGCGGTTTTTTGCGGGATACCCGATCACGCCCGCCACCGACGTCATGGACTGGCTGAGCCGGCATTTTCCGTCCGTGGGCGGTGTTTTGCTACAGGCGGAAGACGAATTGGCGGCCATCAATATGGCCATTGGCGCTGCGCTGACCGGTGTCCGCGCCATGACGGCCTCTTCCGGGCCAGGTATCGCGCTGATGGGCGAGAGCATCGGCCACAGCGGCTCCGCAGAGATTCCGCTGGTCGTGGTGGATTGCCAGCGGGCCGGGCCTTCCACCGGTATGCCGACCAAGCCGGAACAAAGCGATATCAACATGCTGACGCGCGGCGGCAACGGCGACTATCCGCACATCGTGCTGGCCCCCGGCAACCCGCAGGAGTGTTTTTACTACGGCGCGCTGGCGACCAACCTGGCGCAACTCGCGCAATGCCCGGTGCTGATTGCGCTGGATGCCGTCTGTCACGACAGTTTCACCGTCCCGGCGTTCGAACTGGACCGGGTCGAGGTGGAGCCGGGCAAGCGCCTCAGCGCGGAAGACGTCAGCAAGCTGGAAGCCTATGGCCGTTACGAGATCACCGAAGACGGCATTTCGCCGTGGGCGGTTCCCGGTACCGAGGGCGCGATGAACCTCGTGACCGGCAACGAGCGGGACGAATGGGGCAGGGTGTCCACGCAGCCGCGCAACAGGGTGGCGATGGTGGACAAACGCAGTCGCAAGCTGGAATCGGTCAGGGACCGTTTGCCGCGGGCCCGTGAATGGGGCGACAGCAACTCCGCCGTCGGCATCGTCGCCACCGGGATACTGGAAAGCGTGATTACGGAGTCGCTGGAGCGGCTGGCCGGGCACGGGCTGCACTTTCACTGTCACAGGCCGCGCACGCTCTGGCCGTTGCTCGGCGAAACCGTGGATTTCGTCAACTCGCACGAACGGGTCTACGTGATCGAACAAAGTGAAGGCGCGCAACTGGCCGCCCTGCTGAAGAGCGAGGGCGCCGACGCGGGGAAAATCCGTAATGTTCTGAAGTATGACGGTTTGCAGTTCTTTACCGGCGAACTGGTCGCAATATTGTTGGAAAAGGAAGGCGTCTCATGACCCAGACCTATCAGAAAGCAAAACCGATCTGGTGTGCCGGCTGCGGTCACTTTGGTGTCCAGGGGGCCATCCAGTATGCGATGGCGGCGGCGGACGTGTCTTTGCACGAGACGTTGCTGCTGGCGGGTATCGGCTGTTCCGGCACGGTGCAAAACAACGTGGGGGCCTACGGCTACCACGCCATGCATGGCCGGGTCCTGCCGACGGCGATCGGCGCTTCTCTGGCCAACCCCGACCTGACCGTCATTGCCGCGGGCGGCGACGGAGACGGCTATGCCATCGGCGGGGGGCACCTGATGCACTCGCTCAAACGCAACCCCAACCTCCTGTACGTGGTCATGAACAACGGCGTGTACGGACTGACCAAGGGACAGGATTCACCGACCCGGGCCATTCCGCGCGCGGCACCCGAGGAAGACCCGCTGGACGCGATGCTGCTGGGGCTGGCCATCAAGAGTACGACCTTTCTTGCACGCGGGATAACGACGCGTTCCGACCAGCTCAACGAATTGATGCTCAAAGGTCTGCAGCACGCACGTTCGGGCCGGGGTATGGCGCTGGTCGAGGTCCTGTCCCCATGCGTGACCTACAACGACACTTACCCGGACTGGATGCACAAGGTTCACGACGTCGATGCCGACCCCGATTACCGCAACAGCGACCGCGGCGCGGCATTCATGCGCGTGCTCGAGCTGGTGCAGGAATCGGTGCTTCCGATCGGCCTGATCTACCACGGCAGCCACCCCAGCCTGCAGGACGCGCTGTTGCGGGACGTGCCGCCGGCAAAGGCGCTCGATCCCGGCCGCAGCGAACAGACAAGGCAGTATTACGAGGGCGTGCTGGAGGCATACGGCGTCTGAGCGCAGAAACCGGGGTCAGGCGTTACATGGGTTGTTGGTGCTGATGAAATCCTGCAGCAGTCGGCGGCACTCCTCCGGGGTTTCGAGCGGCACCATGTGCCCGCTCCGCTCGATGATATCGAGCCCGGCCTCGCCGTCGTTTCCGTAAAGACCGCTCGCCAGCGCCAGCCCGGCCTCCCGCGGCGCCATGCGGTCCTGTCCGCCGAGTATGACCTGTGACGGGCAGCGGACGTTGCGTGCGGCCGTTTGCCCGTTGCGGTACGCATTACAGGCAACCAGGTCCGCGAGCAAAGCAGCGGGCGCGTTAGCGAGCATGATGCTCCGGCCCAGGGCGATCGCGGAAGCGGCCCGGGCTCGGTCGTCGGGCGAAGTGTCACGGCCGCCGAACCCCCACGAAACCATCATCTCGACCGCGGACTCGGGTTCGCTGCCCGCGCGCTCGAGCAACGCCGGGTTGACCGGCGTGGCCAGCCCGCTTGCGATCAGGGACAGGCTGCGCAGCCTGTCCGGGTAACGCGCGGCGTGTTCCAGCGCGACCAGGCAGCCCTGGGAGTGACCGACCAGGGAGACCGCCCCGGCGGCCAGTTGAGTCAACACGCGGTCCAGCCACTGCGCCATGCGTTCGATACTGTCCAGCAGCGGCCCTTCCGAATTCGTGTGGCCCGGGAGGTCCGGCGCCAGCACGCTGTATCCCGAGGCGGCAAAATCATCGCAGTGCCCACCCCAAAAACGGTGATCGAGACCGCTGCCGTGCAGGAACACGACCGCCGGCCGGGCCGCGTCGAAGTCACGGCCGCCGGTCGCTGCAAAGACCTTGGCGCCGTCGATCTCGAAATACATCTCCTGGACCCGCTTACCGCGACATCGCCGTCAGACCATCGCCAGCGCGTTTTCGAGCGCGCCGATCAGGTCTTCGACGTCCTCGAGCCCCACCGAAAGACGCACGAGGCCGTCGATAATGCCGACACGCTGGCGTTCAGCGAGTTCGACGTCGGCATGCGTCATCGTGACCGGGTGAGTGATCAGCGACTCGACCGAACCGAGATTCTCGGCCAGGCTCCAGACCTCGACGTTGTCCATCAGGGTCTTGCCTGCCTCGAGACCGCCCTTCACCTCGAACCACAGCATCGCGCCGAAACCGCTTGCCTGGCGACAGGCCAGCTCGTGCTGGGAGAACGATTCAAGACCCGGGTAACAGACCTGTTCGACCTTGGGATGAGCTTCGAGAAACCGGGCGATGGCGAGCGCATTGGCAGACTGCCGATCCATTCTGATCGACAGCGTCTTGCAGCCCTGCAGGGTCAACCACGCCACCTGCGGCGACATGATGCTGCCGGTGCTGTTCTGGATGAACCTGACGGCCTCGGCGTGTTCATCCTCTTTGCAGATGACGGCCCCGCCGACCGTCGCGTTATGGCCATCCATGTACTTGGTGGTGCTGTGAACGGCGATATCGGCGCCGAGCTCGAGCGGCCGCTGGAAATAGGGTGTCAGGAACGTATTGTCCACCGCGTGGATGACCCCGGCGTTGCGCGCAATCGCCGACAGGGCGGCGATGTCGGAGCTTTTCATCGTCGGGTTGGCCGGTGTCTCGGTCAAGATCAGGCGGGTGTTGTCCCGCACCGCCGCCGCCACGTTCTCCGGCTTCGAGGTGTCGGCGAAGGTGAATTCCACCCCGAAACGACTCAGGACCTTGGTACACAAGCGGTACGTGCCGCCATAGGCGACATCGGAAACAATCGCGTGGTCGCCGGCGTTCAGGAACGCCAGCATGACACCCTGTACGGCTGCCATGCCGGTGCCGAAACAGGCGCAGTCGACACCGCCTTCCAGGTCCGTCAACTTGAGTTCCAGCGCCCTGACCGTCGGGTTGGCCGAGCGCGAATACGAGTAACCCTTGGCAAGGTACTGGTCCACCGAGTCCTGCACGTAGGTGGTGCTCTGGTAGATCGGTGTAAGGATCGCGCCCGTTAACGGGTCAGGCGTGACCCCCGCGTGAATTTGTCTGGTACTGAAACCCATAATCTCGTCCTCGGTATGTTCCGGTGTTTGCCCGTGCAATCTTGCTGGCCGCCGGGGTGCACCAGGCGGCGGGCCGAATCGGCCGGGCCGATGTACGGCGCGCATTATTCATCACGCCATCAACGATGGCCACAAAAAGTTAACGGTGATTCCGCATATTGTACCTGTTCCCCTACGCGGATTTCGACCTGATCCCCAACGGGTCGTCCGGGTCGACACCCTCCATGAAACGCTTGTGCCGGTCGAGGTTCGTGACCTGGTACACCAGCCCCAGCCAGTTGTTGACGATGGCTTTGCCGGTGTCGCCCCACGTGTTGTCGACCATTTGCGCCAGGGCGGCCTCCGGAAACTCGGGCGCGGACCGGCCGGCCTTGCGCGCTTCGGTCACTGCGTCGATAAAACGGCGGGCCACGGCCTCGGCGGCGCTTGAAAAATAATTCTCCGGGAAGACCGGCGGTTCTGCCAGTTCACCGTCCAGATACCTGAAGACTTCGCGCTTGTATTCTTTCAGCAGGCTGTTGGCGTCGTATTCGGGATGTCCCTGGAAATAGACGATGCTGAACTGGTCGCGGCTCACAGCCAGGTGCACCCCGGCCTCGGTGCTGCAAGCGAGCACGTTGAGGCCGGCCTGTTCGCATTGCTCCCGGGTAATTTCATTCCAGCGCGAGTGCGGGGCGTCAAAACGCGTGTTGATGCCTTTCGTCAACGGATGCGCGGGGTGGGTTACCCTGTGGCTGTAGACCCCCCACTGTTTCTGCAGCAGCGGCCGCCGCTCGATACCGTAAAGGTGTTTCACCAGGGCGTGCGTGGCCAGGCAGGAACACAGCGTGGAAGCGACGTTTTCGTGGGCCCAGTTGATGATTTCGACCAGGGGCGCCCAGAAAGGCTCCTCGCTGAGCGCAGGGTTCGCGACATTGGCGCCTGTAATGATCAGCGCATCCAGCCCGCGCCGACGCAGTTCGGCGAAGCTGGAATAGTAGCGCGCGATGTGTTCCCGGGTCCGGTCGTCGCGCGGCAAAACCGGCAACGTGAACGGATACACGAAGAACTGTGCGATCGGGTTGCAGTTACCCACCAGGCGGATGAACTGTTCCTCGGTCGCTTTCAAGGCTGCGTCGGGCATCATGTTCAGCAGGCCGATGTGGAGTTCGCGTATGTCCTGGTGCTCGGCGCGCTCCAGCGTGAGCACCTGCTGGCCCTGCTCGCGCAGACGCGCAAAGGTCGGTAAATCCGAGTGTGCGACGAGCGGCATGCCTCAGGCCCCCGGGGTTGCCGCGTTCAGCGGGGAGTCGTTCCGCAGGCTCGTGATTGTGCGCTCGCTCATCGGTTTTGGGCCGGGAAATCTCTGGAAGGCGAACTTTACCATCAAGTCGCCACTCTACAAACTACCGGGACAGGTGCGCCGGGTCTGCGTCTTTCCAGGTTTATCCGGGCCCGGGTGTCGGCGGCTGGAAACCCCGCGGGTATAGGCAGCCCGGTCAATTACTGGTATAACAACTTTTTTCAGGATCTGCGTCAGACGAGAATCGTGTTTCAACCGGATGAAAAATCAGGCGGCGTGATGTGGGTGTTGGTACCCGTCAAGGTACTGGCGCGCAGCAAGCAGCGTCTGAAACCCTGTCTGGGCAAGAAACGCCAGGGTCTGACCCTGGCGATGCTTCAGGACGTCTTGCAAGCCTTGCTGGCGAGCCGCGAGGTCGAGCGGGTCGCGGTCGTGACCGCGGATGCGGCGGTTCGGAAACTGGCACTGGAATCGGGCGCGTTGGTTGTCAGCGAAGCCGGCGCCAGCGGTATGTGCGAGGCCATCGGCAAGGGGCTCGAAGCGGTCCGGCAATCCGGCGGGCGGCAGGTCGCCATCGTGCACGCGGACATACCGTTGCTGACGGGTGCCGAGGTGGACCGCCTGTTGCGTGAATACCACCGGCAGCGCCGGGCGGCGGACGCAGGCCTTGTTGCCGCGGCACCGGCGCATGACCGCAATGGCACCAACCTGCTCGTTTTCGATAGCGGCCGGCCATTTCCGCTAAAGTACGGGCCCGACAGCTTTCGGCTCCACCGCGAAGCCGCACAGGCGGCCGGCAGGCGGTTCATTACGCTCGAGTCCGCCGCGCTGGCGCTGGATATCGACGACGAGCAGGACCTGGAACACTTTGTCGCGGTCTGTCAATCCGACCCCGTTTGCCGGGCAACCGCCAGTTGGCGTTATCTCGCCGGGAACCGAATTCGCCAAACATCGCTTACACAGGATCAACCCATGCAGGTCAAGCAACACAGCGCAAGCCCGGATCATTATGAACGGTTCGATTTACCCCAATTGCAGCAGCTGAACGATCGGCTCGGCCTGGACGGGCTTTGCACGCTGGCGCGCGGCCTGCGCGACCGCGGTCACGGCAATATCGTGACCTATTCACGGAAAGTGTTCATCCCGTTGACGCGTCTGTGCCGGGATGTTTGCCATTACTGCACCTTTGCCACGGTACCCAGGCATCTCCCCGCGGCCTACATGAGCGCCGATGAGGCCGTGGAGATCGCCCGCCAGGGCGCGGCGATGGGATGCAAGGAGGCGCTGTTCACACTGGGTGAAAGGCCGGAATTGCGACACGCGGCTGCGCGCGAGGCCCTGGCGGAGATGGGTTTTGCAACGACGCTGGAATATGTTGCGCACGTCGCCGAGCGGGTGCTGGCGGAGACCGGTTTGCTGCCGCATATCAACGCCGGCTGCATGACGCCGGGTGAGGTCGCGATGCTCAGACCGGTTTCGGCCTCGATGGGGATCATGCTGGAAAGCGCGTCGGCAAGGTTGTGCGAAAAAGGCCAGGTGCACTACGGCTCGCCCGACAAGCAGCCCGCGGTCAGGCTGGAAACCATCAGGGAGGCCGGCCGGCAGAACGTGCCGTTCACCACAGGCATCCTGATCGGGATCGGCGAAACACGGCAGGAGCGGCTGGAGTCGCTGCTTGCGATCCGGGATTTGCACCGGGAATACGGACATATCCAGGAAGTGATCGTGCAGAACTTCGTGCCCAAGGCCGACACCAAGATGGCGGCGGTCGAACCGCCGGGCGTCGACGAGTTGCGCTGGAGTATCGCGATGGCGCGGATCGTTTTCGGTCCGGATATGAGTATCCAGGCGCCACCCAACCTGAGTCCGGGGCAACTGGCGCCGCTGCTGGATGCCGGAATCAATGACTGGGGCGGCGTATCGCCGCTGACGCCCGATCATGTCAATCCCGAGTCGCCGTGGCCGCAACTGGCGGCGCTCGCCCAGGAAACCGCGGTGGGCGGGAAGCTGCTGCAGGAACGGTTGACGATCTATCCGGCCTACAACGCCCGCGTCGAGCGCTGGGTCGACAAGGGCATGGTGGCCCCGGTGCTGAAACTGTGTGACGGCTACGGCCTCGCCCGTGAAGATGATTGGCTCACCGGACAGTCGACCGAACCCCCGGCGAGCTTCCCCGCGCCCGGCGGCCGCGCAAAGAGGGCGGCCGCGCACCCGCCGGCCAGTATGCGGATACGCGCCATTCTGGATGACGCACTGGACGGACGGCGTGATCTCTCCGTCGATGAAATCAGCCAACTGTTCAATGCGCGCGGCAGCGACCTGGTCGCCGTTTGCGGAGCGGCGGACCGGTTGAGGGCTTCGGTGTGCGGCGACACGGTGACCTATGTTGTCAACCGCAATATCAATTACACGAACATCTGTTCGTTCCGCTGCAAGTTCTGCGCGTTTGCCAAGGGCCGCAAGAACACCCCGGCGAGCGACGCGCCTTACCTGAAGAGTCCGCTCGAAGTCGGACAGCTGGCGGCCGAGGCCTGGGAGCGCGGCGCGACCGAGGTCTGCTTGCAGGGTGGTATTCATCCGGCGTTCACCGGCCAGACCTACATCGATATCTGTGCCGCGGTCAGGACCATGGTCCCGGACATGCACATCCATGCGTTCTCACCGCTGGAAGTGACGCACGGCGCACAGTCTTTCGGTATGCCGGTCAGGGATTTTCTGGCCGAACTGAAGAAGGTGGGGCTCAAGACCCTGCCGGGCACGGCGGCCGAGATTCTCAGCGACGACGTACGGGCCGTCATCTGCCCGGACAAGATCAACACCCGGCAATGGATGGATGTCATCAGCAGCGCCCACGAACTGGGTCTGGGCACCACCGCGACCATCATGTTCGGCCACGTGGAGGGTTATCGTCACTGGGCCATTCACCTCAAGCGCATCCTCGAGCTGCAAAAGCGTTCCGGCGGGTTCACCGAGTTCGTGCCCCTGCCATTCGTGGCCGACGGTGCGCCCATTTACCGGCGGGGACAGGCGCGCCGGGGTCCGACCTTCCGCGAAGCGGTGCTGATGCACGCGGTCGCCAGGCTGGTCCTGTCGCCGGAAATCCGCAACATCCAGACCTCGTGGGTGAAGATGGGTCTCAAGGGCGCGGCGTTGTGTCTGGGAGCGGGCGCGAATGACCTCGGCGGAACGCTGATGAACGAGAGCATCACCCGCGCGGCCGGGGCGAAGCACGGTCAGGAAATGACGTCGGCGACGCTGGAGGGGGTGATCAGGGCCTGCGGCCGCGAGCCGCTGCAGCGCAACACGCTTTATGCCGCCGCGGAACCGGCTCCGTTCGCCTCAGCGCCCGGTGAGCTGAACGTCATCGGCAGCGCTTACACGGACTTCTACGGCAGCCCCGTGCGCGGGCAGCGTTAAGCGTTAACGCTCGGCCTACTGGATAGACAGGGCGTTATCGAGCAGCAACTCGGCGCCATTCATAAAGCGCGATTCGTCGCTGGCCAGGTAAAGGACCAGGTTGGCGACGTCCTCGGGTTTGCCGACACCAGCCGGGTTCGACGGGTCCGGCTTGTCGGGGTCCGGCGGCTCCATCCCCAGCGCGGCAAAAGAACTGTGCACCATCGGCGTGTCGATCGCGCCCGGGTGCACCGAATTGCAGCGGATGTTGTAGCCCTTCGACTGGCAATGGGCGGCAATGGACTTGGTCATGCTCCTGACCGCGCCCTTGGCGGCCGTATACGCAAAATACACCGGGTAGCCGAGATGCGAAGCGATCGAAGACATGTTGATGATGGAACCCCCGCCGCGGCGCTTCATCGCCGGGATCGCGGCCCTGCAGCCCAGGAACACGCCTTCGCTCATCACGGCGTTGGTCTTGCGGAACTGTTCCAGCGTGGTGCTCTCGGGGGTCGTGATGTAGGCCACGCCGGCATTGTTGACCAGCACGTCCAAACCGCCGAACTCGTCGACGACCTGGTCCATGATCTCCTGCCAGCGGTCTTCGTCCGAGACGTCCTGGTGAAAGAAACGGGTCGTTTGCCCGGTAGCCTCGCTGATCTCTCTGGCCAGGGCTTCACCTTCGTCATTGATGTCGGTCAGTATGACCGTTGCGCCTTCTTCCGCCAGCTTCCAGGCATCCGCTTTACCCAGGCCGGATGCCGCGCCGGTGATCATGATAATTTTTCCAGACACGCGGGCCATCTCGATCTCCTTGAATGTGGGCCAGATGCCGCCATCGTAACAATCAGTAGTGCTTGTTTCAAACAGTCCTGACTTTTTTTTGTCCAGTACGCTAAAATAGCAAAACCGGACCACGCTGGAGCTTTGTCCAAGGCCGAAATCCGTTGCCTGTTTTCCATCGCAAAATGTTCGCGGCGGGCCGTATCATTGCCGCTTCGGGGTACGGTTTTCAGGTCCCGGGCAGAGCCCGCGACGCCATCCTGAGTCCCTGATGAACCAGCAGGCCAAAGGAGCACGCATTTTGAATAGAAGCAGCCCCACCAATGACAGTTCTGCCCACCCGGACGGTCCCGGTGAAGCCGGCTGGCAGGCCCGCAAAAGCGCGACCACGCGCGGGCTGATTATCAAGGCGGCGATCCGCTGCATCATCGAGGCGGGCTATCCCAACACGACGATGATGAAAATATCGGAAATGGCCGGTCTGTCACGAGGCGCCACGCTGCACCACTTTCCATCCAAGATGGATATCATCCGGGCCGCGGTGGAGTTTCTTTTCGAGAAACGGATCCAGGCATTCCGCCGTTCCATCAGGGAAATCCCGAGCGACGCCGACATGGCGCGCCTGGCAGTACAGGCCTATTCGGCCCAATTGAATCACCCGCTGTACGTTGCGCTGTTCGAACTGTCCGTGGCCGCGCGCACGGACGCCGATCTCAGGGAAATCCTGCATCCGGCGCAGAAGGCCTTCGACCGCGAATGGTACGACACCGCGTGGGGCTTGTTCACGGAATGGCACCCGGACCGCGAGGCCTTCGACCTCGCCCTGGCCCTGAGCCAGCAGCTCATGGAGGGGATGACCGTCAGCCAGTTCACCCATGCCCGCCAGGTCGACAAACAACGGTTGCTGGACTACCTCGAAGAGAAGGTGCGGGAACTGAAGCCGCCGGCCGCGGCAGCAAAGGCGGTCAAAGCGTGAGCGTACCGCCTACCGCCTGACAAACCTGAATACGAAGCGATCGGTCCTGCCGCGTATCGACTTGTCGAAAACCGGCAGCGTGTGATCGTCGTCCGGGTTGCGGAGAATGCCGGCTTCCGCCTGCAGCTCAAAACATGAATTCGCGAAGGTGTCCCTGACGACCTGCGGATCGATGCGGTGCAGGCCTTCGGCCGTCCGGGCGGGATCGCCCCCGGGGTTGGCGGCGTGATCGATCAGACCCAGCACCCCGCCCGGCTTGATCGCCATGCAGAGTTTCTGTACCAGCCGTTCCTCGTCGATGGATTGCCAGCCGTTTTCCGGGTCCCCGTAGAGGAAATCATGCCAGGTCAGGATCAGCATCGCGGCATCGAGAGACCCGCTCGCCAGGTCGAGATCTTCGGCTTCCGCGATCACGGCTCGAGTCTGCGCCAGGCGTCCATTGGCATAACGCTTCCGGTAATTGTCCTCGCCGACAAAGGGGAGGTAAGCCTGGTTGGTATGGGCGATAACCTTGCCGTTCGCACCGACCAGCGTATTCAAAATCTCCGTGTAGTAGCCGTTGCCGGAAAACATGTCCAGTACCGTCATCCCGGGGCGGATACCGAAGAACGTCAGCACCTCCGCCGGCTTGCGCAAACTATCCCTGGTCCGGTCCGCCGAGGGCCGCTGAGGGTTGGCGACGGCTGCCGCAACGGCCGCGTCGATGCCATGACCGCCGCCGTCACTGCATGGCGACAGCAGGAACAGGCTGAATAACATGACTTGACACGACATGGCGAATCCTTACTGGCCAGCCAGAACGGGCCTGAATTATAGGGCAGCGGCGGGCCAATGTGGTTCCAGACTACGACGAGGTGTTGCCTGCGCGCGTTGAGCAGCCGGGACGGCGGCCTTTCAGCCGAAAAACAAATAACTGACAGTGCTGATCACCACCGCGCCGAACAGGTTCAGAACCAGGCCGGCCCGGGCCATGTCCCGGACCGTCAGCATGCCGCTGCCGTAGATCACCGCGTTGGGCGCGGTTGCAACCGGGAGCATGAAGGCGCAGCTGGCGCTCAGCGCCGCCGGTATCATCAGCAGGAACGGGTCGAGCTCCATGCTGACGGATACCGCTGCGAGCAGCGGCATCAGGAGGCTGGCGGTCGCGGTATTGCTGGTGACCTCGGTGACGAATGTAACCACCAGGCAGATCATCAGGATCATGACCCACGTCGGGATGGCCGCCAAACCGCCGAGTTGGCTGGCGATATGATGCGCCAGCCCGCTTTGTATGAAAGCACTGGCGATCGCGATGCCGCCCCCAAACAGGATCAGAACGCCCCAGGGTATTTTGCTGGCGCTTTCCCAGCTCAGCAGGCGCTCGCCCTTCTTGCCCCCGCTGGGCGTCAGCGCCATGACAATGACCGCCAGCAATGCCACCGAAGCGTCATTGGCATCCGGCAGGTGCAGCCAGTGGCTCCAGCCGCCAAACGGCGCCTTGCGCGTAATCCACAGCGAGGCCGTCAGCGCGAACAGGATGAGCACGCGTTTCTCGGCGGTCATCCAGCGTCCGACCGGCGGCAACTCGATGCGTGATGACAGGCGCACGCCCCGCGTCAGCCACAAGCCGGTCAGCGGAATCATGATAAAAACCACCGGCAGTCCCCAGCTCATCCATTCTGGAAAGCTGGGTGTCTGGCCGAACTCGTCGGCGTAAACCTGCATGAAAATCAGGTTGGGCGGTGTGCCGATGGGCGTGCCGAGACCGCCGATGCTGGCAGCATAGGCGATTCCCAGCAGCAGCGGTATGGCAAGCTGCCGCTCGGCGCGCTCCAGAACGGCCAGCGCGACGGGCAGCAGCATCAGCGTCGTCGCCGTGTTCGAAATCCACATGCTGAGGACGGCGGAGGCCGTCATGAATCCAAGCACCAGCCCGCGGGCACTGCCGCCGCCGAAGGCGTTGACCATGTACAGTGCGATACGCCGGTGGGCGCCGCTGTCCGACATTGCCGTCGAGATCATGAAGCCGCCCAGCAAGAGCAGTATCAGCGGGCTCCCGTAGGCTTGCGCCACTTGGGCGGGTGTCAGGACACCGAACAACGGCAGCAAGGCCAGCGGGATCATGGATGTGAACGGGATCGGGATGGGCTCGAAAATCCACCAGAACGCGCACAGCGCCGTAACCCCCGCGGTGGCGGCGGCGGTGAATTCCCAGCCCTTGAGTATCAGCGCCAGGTGCAGCGTCAGCGCCAGCGCCGGCCCGAGCGGGATCAGCCAGCGTTTCATACGCGGCTAACCTGCGCGGAAAGGGTCGGGGCCCCTGAATCGGTGTGCAATGGCAATACCCTCACAAAGACTGAACTTGCCCGATTATATAATGGTTATGCACGCAGGGTCCGCTGCTCGCAGGCCGTCTGCCGCGCGGGGCCGGCGAGGCATCGTGATCCCGGTTCGTGAATCCGCCCCCGTGCGTGAATCACTGCTTGCATTCGGGGCCGCGAGCACGTACATTCACGAAACCGATTTTTTGAAAAAGGCAGCTTTAACAGACCATGACCATGACGGCTGAAGCAAAATCCAGCAACGGTGCTATCCGCAGGCCGCGACGTCCCGAGTTCCGTTGAATGGGCTGGGTTGCCATGTACTAATAGTCAAGCGAAAATCAAATCGATGAAAACCCGGCCAAAAGCCGGGTTTTTTCGTTTTGGCCGGCGGGTTCGGCCCGGGTTAAGGTAGGAATGAAACGGAGTGATATCGTGAAACATTTTTTGTCGACGCAAGACTGGTCAAAGGCGGAGCTCGAGGCGCTGCTGCAATTGGCGGGCGAGTTGAAGCAGGAGCCCTGGAACAGCCGTCTCAGGGGGCGCTCGATCGCGCTGCTTTTCCTGAACCCGTCCATGCGAACGCGCACGTCCTTTGAATTGGGTATGCAGCAACTGGGCGGCGTGGCCATCGTGCTGCAGCCCGGCAAGGATGCCTGGGGCCTGGAGTTCGAACGCGGCGCGGTCATGGAGGGCGATGCGGAGGAGCACATCGCGGAGGCCGCCGGTGTGCTGTCGCGGTACTGCGACCTGATCGCGCTGAGAGCGTTCCCGGGTTTTGTCGACTGGTCGGAGGACCGCGAGGACCGGCTGATCAGGTCGTTGGCGGAGCATTCCTCCGTTCCCGTCATCAACATGGAGACCATCGTTCACCCGTGCCAGGAACTGGCCATGATGCTGACGCTCAAGGAAAAGCTCGGCGTGGTGGCAAAGCGCAAGATGTTGCTGACGTGGACCTGGCACCCGCGGCCGCTCAACACCGCCGTGGCCAATTCAGCACTGCTGATCGGCACGAAATTCGGTATGGACGTAACGCTGCTGTGCCCGCAGCCGGAATACCTGCTCGATCCCCGGTTTCTCAAGCAGGCAGAGGACAACGCGCAAGTCAGCGGCGGTTCGCTGACCATCAGCCACGACATCGAGCCGGCCTATGCGGGGGCGGAATTCGTCTATGCAAAGAGCTGGGGCGCCCTGCCGTATTACGGCCGCCCCGACGAGGAATACGCGCTGCGCAAGAAGTACCGTCACTTCATCGTCGATGAGGAAAAGATGGCGCTGACCAACCAGGCCCTGTTCAGTCATTGCCTGCCGCTGCGGCGCAACGTCAAGGCCACCGACGCGGTCATGGATGCGCCCTGGTGCGCGGCGCTGGACGAGGCGGAAAACCGTCTGCATGTGCAAAAGGCGTTGATGATGACACTGCTGGGAGCGGGACGATGAGCGCAGCGAGCAAAAAACCCGTCGTTCTGGCCTTCTCCGGCGGCCTGGATACCTCTTATTGCGTACTCGAGCTTTGCCGGCAGGGCTTCGAAGTACATACGCTTTTCGTGGACACAGGTGGCCTGGAAGCAGCCGAAGTGCAGTGGATCGAGGAACGCGCGTTGGCCCTGGGCGCGAGTGAACACCACCAGGTGGATGCCAGCCAGCTGATCTGGGACGATTTCGTCGTGCCGCTGGTCTGGAGCCAGGCCAGGGTCCTCGGCGAGTACCCGATGCTGTGTTCCGACCGCTACCTGATCGTACGCTTGTGCCTGCAACTGTGCGACACGCTCGACACGCGGCATTTCGCCCACGGCTGCACGGGCATGGGCAACGACCAGCTGCGGTTCGACCAGACCGTGCGCAGCCTGGGTGACTACGAGATCCATGCCCCGGTCAGGGACCTGCAGAAGCAGTCCGGCAATATACGCGATATCGAGATCGGCCTGCTCAGGGATGCAGGCGTGAGTGTGCCTGAAAAGACCGGCAAGTATTCGATCAATGAAAATCTGCTCGGCGTGACGATTTCCGGCAGTGAGATCGACCGCTTCGAGGCACCGGGCGAGGCCACCTGGCACCGCTGCAGACCACGGCAGGAGTGGCCGGACCCCCCGCTGCGTGTCACCATCCGCTTCGAAGCGGGCGAGGCCGTGGCGCTCGATGGCGAGGCCATGCAAGGGCCGCAGATTCTGCAGCGGTTGAACCGGGTCTTTGGCCAGTACGGTGTGGGCCGCCATATCTACACCGGTGATGTCAGTATCGGGCTCAAGGGGCGCATCGTCTTTGAATGCCCCGGAATCGACGCGCTGCTGACTGCCCACCAGGCGATCGAGGACGCCGTCAACACGCGCTGGCAGAACCAGTTCCGGCAGCAGGTGGCGCAGCGCTGGGCGGAACTGGTTTACACGGGCTTTTTTTACGAGCCGCACAAGCAGGACCTGGAAGCCTACCTCGCCAGTTCCCAGTCAGCGGTCACGGGGGAGGTGACACTCGAGACGACCGGCGGGTCGCTGCACGCGGTGGCTATCGAGTCCAGGTACATCGTCCAGGACCCGGACGCGGTCTACGCGCAACGCTGTAACTGGTCACCGACCGAGGCCGAGGGCTTTATCAAGTTGCTGGGCCAGGGATCGACCACGGCCATGCGGGTCAGGAAGGCCGCGAAATGAGCATCGGGGGTGTGCTGCAAAAGCTCGGGCGGCTGGTTGCGTTTGATACGCAGAATCCGCCCCGCGAGCTGACTGCGGCATCCCCGGTGTTTGCGTGGCTGGCTGAAACGCTGGGTCCCGGTTTCAGCATCGAGGTGACCGACCACGGGCAGGGTCGCGTCAGCATGCTGGCGCTGCGCGGTCAGCCGCGCCTGCTGTTCAACGTACACCTTGACACCGTGCCCGTCGTGGCGGGATCGCGTTTTCCTGCGCTCGAACTGACGCGCGACGGCGAGCGTCTGTACGGACGCGGCGCCTGTGATATCAAGGGGGCCGCCGCCTGCTTGTTGCAGGTGGCTGCTTCAGGCTCCGCACCGATGGCCTTACTTTTTACGACCGATGAAGAAGGCGCCAGCGGCTGTTGCGTCAAGGAGTTTGTCGGCGCCGGCCGGCACCTGCCTTTCGAACAGGTGATCGTGGCCGAGCCCACCGGCTGCAAGGCCATCCTCGAGCACCGGGGATACCTGTCCGTCAAGGGCGAGTTTTCCGGTATTCCTGGTCACTCGTCGGATCCTCGCGCGCTGAGCGATAACGCGCTGCACAAGGCCTCGGTCTGGGTCGCCGAAGCCGTCCGCATGACGCACGCGCTGGAGGCTCAGGGACGGCGCTCCTGCTTCAATGTCGGCGAGTTGCACGGCGGCATCAAGTCCAACGTCATTGCCGACACGGCCCGTTTGCACTGGAGCGCGCGTCTGGCCCCCGGGGACAGCAACGAGGAGTATCTCGACACGATGCTGGGGCTCGCCCAGGGCGGGGCCGCCGACTGGCACGTACCGTTCTCCGGGCCGCCGCTGCCGGAGGGGGGCAGGGACACGTCGGCGGCACAGGCCTTCGTCGAGGCACGGCAGATCGAGACCGGGCCGGCGGTCGACTTCTGGACCGAAGCTTCCCTGTTTGCGCAGGCGGGGCTTCCCGCGATCGTGCTGGGACCCGGCAACATCGCGCAGGCGCACGCGCTGGACGAATGGGTCAGCGTCGGAGAGCTCGGCTGCGCGCTCGGAACTTACACGAAACTGGTAACAGACCATGCCTGATGTACGTCAACTCGTTCAGGAACTGCTGGCGCAGCTGGGCTCGAGCCGGGAGGCGCGCCAATACCTGAAAGAATTCTCCGGCGCCAACCAGGCGCGTTTCGCGGTGGTCAAGGTCGGCGGTGGCATCCTCCGTGACCATCTCGACGAGCTCACCTCGGCGCTGGCGTTCCTGCACCGTCTCGGCCTGATCCCGGTCGTGCTGCACGGCGCGGGGCCGCAGCTTGACAAGGCACTCGCCCAGGCCGGCATCGAGACCGTGCGGCACGAGGGCCTGCGGGTGACGACGGAAGACGTGATGGCGGTGGCGCGGCCGCTGATGTACCAGGAAAATCTGCGTCTCGTCGATGCGCTGGAGGGCAGCGGCATACGCGCCAGGGGCATCCAGCACGGTGTTTTCCAGTGCAAGCTGCTCGACCGGGAAAAGCTCGGTCTGGTCGGCGAGGTTGAGCGTGTCGACCTGGGCGCCGTCGAGAGCGCCGTCAAGAGCGGCGCGATTCCGGTGCTGACCTGTCTCGGCGAATCACCGGCGGGCCAGGTGCTGAATATCAATGCCGACGTGGCGACCCGTGAACTGGTCTGGGCCCTGCAGCCGCACAAGGTCATTTTCCTGTCGCCGACCGGCGGTTTACTGGACCGCCAGGGCCGAATCATATCGGCGGTCAGCCTGACGAACGATTACGAAGCACTGATGCAGCAGTCATGGGTGCATTCGGGGATGCGTTTGAAGCTGCAGCAGATCTACGAAATGCTGCAGCGTCTGCCGGACAACGCTTCCGTTTCGATCACTTCGGCGGCGCAACTGACGCGCGAGCTGTTCACCTACCGCGGCGCCGGGACGCTGGTTAGAAAGGGCGAGGCGATCAACAGCTACGCGTCTGCCACCGAGGACACCGTCCGGACCGTCAGAAACCTCGTCGAGCAGTCCTTCCAAAGAAAGCTGCGCGATGACTGGTTCGGCAAGCTGGAGCAACCGCTGATCCTGTTGTCCGAAACCAACCGGGCGGCGGCCATCATCGTCAACGGCATCGACGGCGTGCCGTACCTTGACAAGTTCATCGTCACGCCTGACGCCCAGGGCGAAGGGCTCGGGGCTGCCATCTGGCAGGTTGTCCGGGCGCGCTTCCCGGCCCTCTACTGGCGTTCACGCAACACCAACCCGATCACGTCGTGGTACTTCCAACAGGCGGACAGCAGCAACCGCAGCGGGCAGTGGGTGGCTTTCACAATGGGTATCGAAGAGGCCGGTCAGCGAGAGCGCTGCGTCCGCGACGCGCTGGAGCGGGACTCGGGCTGGGCCGAGGAATGGGTGGCGCCGGATGACTAGGATCAATCTCATCGGCGG